>Ga0180007_10000901_pt1 | contig 43940 bp, 34 predicted proteins | sample MM_PC_MetaG_FD_121122 | JGI IMG/M metagenome (GOLD analysis project Ga0180007, IMG submission 121122) | Groundwater microbial communities from the Aspo Hard Rock Laboratory (HRL) deep subsurface site, Sweden - MM_PC_MetaG | ecosystem: Environmental > Aquatic > Deep subsurface > Groundwater... | reverse complement strand
TAGGCGGCCAGCGACGAAATGAGAATCGCCGCGTCCATCCGCCCTAGGCCGTTGCCACGGAAGAGGAAGAGGAACAGGGAACTCGCGGCTACGACCGAGACGGCGTCGCGACCCAACGCCGTCGCCTTGACTGCCAGCGGCCGGATCAGGGCGCACATGCCGAGGATCAGCAGGATGTTCGCGATGTTGCTGCCGACGATGTTGCCGACCGCGATGTCCGGCCGCTTGCTGATCGCCGCGCCCACCGACACGACCATCTCGGGCGCCGAGGTGCCGAAGCCCACGATCACCAGCCCGGTCAACAAGGGCGAGATGCCAAGACGCCGGGCCGCCGCCAGAGATCCGCGGATAACGGCCTCGCCGCCACCCGTAAGCAAGGCCAGGCCGACGACCAGGAACAAGACATCCATCATGGCTCCGCACGTCCGGATTGAGGCCGCATCAGAACTGCGCCGACAACTGGAAGTCCAAGATCATCTTCGAAAACCGGCGATTTTCGGTGAGCAACCTGTGATCGCCTTGCAGGCGGGACAGCAATCGACCTCAACCGGGGTCTCTGCGTACCGGACACCGACGAGGTTCTGGTTGCAGTTCGGACACGCCATTTTCTTGAGCTTCAGCTCCAGAGAATCCCAATCCTTCCAGATCTCGAAATCCAGCCAGTTGAGGTCCGTGTCCGAAGCATCCTTGGTCAGGCGAAGCTCGTCGCCTTCGTACCAGACGCCCTGGCATTGCGGATATGCGTCGACCTCGACGGGCCCGGCGGATTTCGTTTCGAGGGCGATTTTGCATGTAGGGCAATTCATGGCTAGTTCTCCGTTCAGAGTACAGGGCGGGTCTTGCGCTTGATCTCGCGCACGACTTTCTCAGGGTCCCTATGCTCAGTCATGGTACACTCCTTGGATCTGGGTAGATTACCAGAAGTGTCCACTAATTTTAGGCTTGAAACTGTCCCACTTCAGATGACGTCAAACACCCCCTACTTCAACCAATTCGAGAAACGCGTGTTGTCGCGGTACCACTTCACCCCCAAGTTCAACAAGCAAGTGCAACACTTCCCGCTGAGCCGCTTCCGCGCTAGACTGCGTGGATTATGTCTAAACACTACAAGCACTTGTCCAAAGAAGAACGGGATCGCATGGCGATTCTCAAGGGCCAAGGCATCTCGATCAGGTCCATCGCAGCCCAGCTAGGGAGATCTCCATCGACGATCTCAAGGGAGCTGCGTCGGAACAAGGATCGTAGCACACCGGACGACTACTTGCCTCATCAAGCCCAAGCTGAAGCCGACCTCCGTTGGAAGCAAAGCCATCGTCGACCACGTCTCAAGTCCCCTTTCTTGAGGACGTATGTCCGAAGTGGCCTCAAGCGGGGATGGTCACCTGAACAGATCGCTGGCCGACTCCGTCACGAGGAGCATTCTGACACTGTCAGCCATGAAGCGATCTATCAATGGATCTATCTCGAAGCCCGCGAACTGATACCCAGGCTAGCGAAAGCTCATCGTAAACGTCTGACTCGTCGATACCGAAAGAAGTCTCGATTTCGCATCCCAGGTAGGGTTTTCATCTCAGATCGCCCTGAGCATGTCCAAAATCGAAAGCAATCAGGTCACTGGGAAGTCGATACCGCCTGCTCTCCCCGTGGGACGGCTGCGCTCGCGGTCGCGGTAGAACGAAAGACCAGGTATATACGGATCAAGAACATCCCCCGTAAAACCGCCATGGCGTTCCGTAAAGCTCTGACCGACTCTCTTGGCAGTTACCCAGGCCACATGCGAATGACGATCACTTATGACAACGGCCCGGAGAATACCTGCCACGGCTGGATCAATCGGACCCTTGGTACAAAATCATACTTCTGTGAGCCCTATCACAGCTGGGAAAAGGGAACGGTCGAGAACAGTATAGGCTTAATCCGACGATACTTTCCGAAAGGAACATACTTCAACAATGTGACGAGGAATCAGTTAATATCAGTCGAGAATAGATTGAACAATCGCCCCAGGAAGTGCCTGAATTACCAAACACCTGCGGAGGCGTTTAGGGCCGAGTATTGCACTTAGTGGTTGAACGCAGTATATGGATACCGAACTGTCTGGAGCAGGAAGTAGTTGAGCGCGATCAGAAGTGTGTCTAATGTGGAGCATAGTTTGATGCTCAGAATTCAGAGCGTCGCAGCCAGCCATCCTGGGAGCATATCATCAACGACGCCCAAATCGTTACGCGTGAGAACATTGTGAGATGTTGTGTAGGTTGCAACGCGAGTAAAGTGGCAAAGTCACTTCAAGTCTGGCTGGAGTCAGCGTACTGCCAGCAGAAGGGCATTACCTTCGAAACAGTCGCTCCAGTAGTCCTGGCCGGAATCATAACAGCACGGGCAATTCAATCAAACGAGGTTGAGCACATGAAGGGGAGCCGAAATGGAGTTGTACCCAGTCCAGAAATCATCTCCGCTCAGTCAGAACCTTAGTGCGAATGGTGAGACTGTGAGAGTCGAGATTTACGCCGGAGATCTAGGAAAATGGATCCTTGAGGTTGAAGATCAGTTCGGCAACTCAACTGTCTGGGACGATCATTTTCCCTCCGACCAAGCCGCGCTCGATGAGGCAAAGAAAGCAATCCGGGAGGAAGGAATTGAGTCTCTTATAGGTCCACCACTTGGAGTAAGTGAATTGTAATGGTATTTGGTCGGTCTCCTAACACTTATGAGGACTCCTCCTGTCAAGAGGGCATACCTGTCCATTCCCGGCACTTCGTGACCGATGTTACAACAGCTCCATGATTCGACTTCGTCCTGGCTTGGTTTCCTGTTGCTGGCCCAGGGCAGGGCCCTGCACCAAACACCTATCGAGGTTCACAGCTCATCGGTAATGAGCCTGCAGGGCCTACGCCCTGCGACCTAGAAACAAATTCGTGCCCTTGTGCCGTCCCATTCAAGGCGTGGGGTTGAACGCATGACGTTCCCCAGCCAACGTTATACCGTTTTGGAACCACACCATACCATCCACCTATAACCGTCACCAACAGCAGAGACAAACTCATTCAAGGAGGCAAGGTGATGACAGGAAACACGGATAACGGTCGCGGATGGCGCGGGAACCGATGGAGGATAGCCGCCTGGGTGGCCGCAGCCCTCATACTGCTGTTGCCCTTGTTCGCGATGCAGGTCACCGATCAAATCGTCTGGGATGCGGCCGATTTCGCTATCTTAGGGGCCCTCCTGGTCGGCGTTGGTGTCACATTTGAGGTTGCCGTGAGAAAGAACGGCAATGCCGCGTACCGATCCGCTGTCGGCGTTGCGCTTGCGGCAGTATTCATCCTCGTATGGGTGAACGTTGCCGTCGGCGTCATCGGGAATGAGCGCGACGCCGCCAACTTGATGTTTGGCGGGGTGCTCGCCGTCGGAATCATGGGTGCCATCATCGCTCGCTTCCGGCCCTATGGCATGGCGCGCGCGTTGTTCGCGACGGCGCTCGCTCAGGCGTTCGTCGCCTTGATCGCGCTGATCGCCGGCTTCGGCTCCACAGGGCCGAGGTGGCCGTGGGATATCTTGATGTTGACTGGGTTCTTCGCCGCGCTGTGGATTTTATCAGCCTGGCTGTTTCGGAAAGCGGCGCGGAGTGAGGCGAAGGCGCGATCCCGATGAGCGGTCTAATCAATAGTTTGCACCGGTTAAAGCCGGTCGTTGACACCACAGACGGATATAGGAGGACACGAAATGAAGGTCCACTATCTGGAAATCGTGACGGAAGACGTCGATTCAGTTTGCTCTGCATACGCCACGGCGACCGGCTTGGGTTTCGGCGAACCAGATGCATTGCTTGGCAACGCGCGAACGGCTGATCTCGAGGGTGGTGGTATCGTTGGGGTACGAGCGCCCATGCACGAGTCTGAGGAACCCGTCGTGCGGCCTTATTGGCTCGTGGCCGACATTGAGACAGCCGTTGCCGCAGCAGTGGAAGCTGGGGGTGAAGTTGCTCACCCGCCGCTGGAAATCCCGGGTCGCGGTACTTTTGCTATCTACTTTCAAGGCAACATTCAGCACGGTCTGTGGCAATTGAAGCGTTGATAGAGTCGAGGAACAGCCGAACTTCGCCAGTCATTTCGACTGCTCCCGCAACTAAGAAACCGCCCGGGGTTTCCCCCAGACGGTTTCTCGTCCTATCAATCGACGGTCAAGCAATCATGAGCCCCCGGCCCCTCATCGATCCCGCCTAGTACTTGTAATCATCATTCTTATAGGGCCCCTCGACCGGAACATTGATGTACTTGGCCTGCTCCCCGGTCAACTGCGTGATCACGCCTCCGAACCCACGCACCATGTCGGCCGCCACTTCCTCGTCCAGCTTTTTCGGCAGCACCGTCACGGTGATCGGTTCGGACTTCGTGTCCGCCCACTTCCTCTCGAAGAGGAGCATCTGCGCCAGCACCTGGTTGGAAAACGAACCGTCCATGATCCGCGAAGGATGACCCGTCGCGTTGCCTAGGTTGACCAGGCGGCCTTCAGAGAGCAGCAGGATGTAGTTTTCGGCGTCGTTCTTGTCGCGCTGGATCTTGTGGACCTGGGGTTTCACCTCGGTCCACTCGAAGGTCTTTCGCAAGTACGCCGTGTCGATCTCGTTGTCGAAGTGGCCGATGTTGCAGACCACGGAACCGCTCTTGACGGCGTCCATCATGAACCGATCGCACACGTTGGTGTTGCCGGTCGTGGTCACGATCAGGTCGGTGGCGCCGAGCAGCCTGGTGTCGATGCCTTCGGCCGTTCCGGTGTTGATGCCGTTGAGATAGGGTGAAACGACCTCGTAGCCATCCATGCAGGCCTGCATGGCGCAGATCGGATCGATCTCCGACACCCTCACGATCATGCCCTCCTGGCGCAGGCTCTGGGCCGAACCCTTGCCCACATCGCCGTAGCCGATGACCAGGGCCTTCTTGCCGGCGAGCAGCATGTCCGTGCCGCGCTTGATGGCGTCGTTCAGGGAGTGGCGGCAGCCGTATTTGTTGTCGTTTTTCGACTTGGTGACCGAGTCGTTCACGTTGACTGCGGGAACCTTCAACTCGCCCGTCACGAGCATTTCGAGAAGGCGGTGCACTCCGGTGGTGGTCTCCTCGGTGATGCCGTGGATCTTGTCGAGCATCGCCGGGTACTTGGCGTGGACCATCTCGGTCAGATCGCCGCCGTCGTCCAGGATCATGTTCGCATCCCAGGGCTTGCCGTCCTTGAGGATCGTCTGCTCGATGCACCACATGCCTTCGTCGTTGGTCTGACCCTTCCAGGCGTAGACAGCCGTGCCGCTGGCGGCCACGGCGGCGGCGGCGTGGTCCTGGGTCGAGAAGATGTTGCACGACGACCAGCGAACTTCGGCGCCCAGGTCGACCAGGGTGTCGATCAGCACTGCTGTCTGGATGGTCATGTGGATACAGCCCAGAATCCTGGCGCCGGCGAGGGGCTTGGTCACGCTGTATTTGCTGCGCAGAGCCATGAGAGCCGGCATCTCGGATTCGGCCAGGGCGATCTCCCGGCGACCCCAGTCTGCCAGGCCGATGTCTGCGACCTTGAAGTCCTGAGTCGTGCCGACGTTTTCGTGAGCCATGTCAAAGCATCCTTTTCTATGAAGTCTTTCAGCACTGAACCGTCTGCAAAATAGACCAATACCACAGAATTTCAACCACGCTTGAGTGATTTGGTCATTTCTTCGTTCTTCGGCACTTTGCGTCGGTTCCTTGAGAACAGGCCTTCAATGTTGCATTGTTGCTGATCGAAACGTATGGGCCGGGATTGAACCGGCGAGATCTCCGTCATCAACTCCGAGGGATTGTCATGTCCTCTGCCAAGATCATCTGGACGAAAATCGACGAAGCGCCGGCGCTGGCGACCTACGCCCTGCTGCCTGTGGTTCAGGCCTTCACCAAGGGAACGGGCGTTGAGGTCGAGATGAGCGACATCTCCCTCGCAGGGCGCATTCTCGCCAACTTCCCCGAAAACCTGACGGCTGATCAGCGCATCGGTGACGAGTTGACCCGTCTCGGGGTCCTGGCCAAAACCGCTGACGCCAACATCGTCAAGCTGCCCAACATCAGCGCCTCGATTCCGCAGTTGCAGGACGCGATCAGGGAGCTGCAGTCTCAGGGTTACGACATCCCCGAGTACCCCGAAGAGCCGGCGAACGACCAGCAGATGGCCCTGCAGATCCGCTTCGCCAAGGTCCTCGGATCTGCCGTCAACCCGGTGCTGCGCGAGGGCAACTCCGATCGCCGGGCCGCCCTGTCGGTCAAGGCCTTCGCCCAGAAGAACCCGCATCGCATGATGAAGGACTGGCCCGAATCCGGCTCCAGGGCCAGGGTCGCCCACATGACCGAGAAGGACTTCTACGGCTCCGAGACCTCCACGACCGTGAGCGCTGCGGGCGACGTGGCGATCGAGTTCGTGGCCGCCGACGGTGCCGTCTCGACCCTGAAGAAGAATGTCGCTCTGCTCGAAGACGAGGTCATCGACACCTCGGTGATGAACGTAGCCGCCCTGCGCACGTTCTACGCCCGTGAGATCGCCACCGCCAAACGCGACGGCACCCTTCTCTCGCTGCATCTCAAGGCCACGATGATGAAAATCTCGGATCCCGTCATGTTCGGCCACTGCGTCTCGGTCTACTTTGCCGACGCCCTCGACAAGCACGCCGAGACCCTCAAATCCATCGGCGCGAACGTGAACAACGGACTCGACGGCGTGCTGGACAAACTCGGCAAGCTGCCCGCCGACAAGAAGGCCGAGATCGAGGCCGACATCGCTGCCTGCTACGTGTCCGGTCCCGCCCTGGCCATGGTCGACTCGCGCAAGGGCATCACCAATCTGCACGTGCCCAACAACGTGATCGTCGACGCCTCGATGCCCAACGTCGTGCGCGACGGCGGCCGCATGTGGAACAACGACGACGAGCTCCAGGACACCGTCGCCATGGTGCCGGATCGCTGCTACGCGACGATGTACCAGGCCGTCATCGAGGACTGCAAGGTGAACGGCCAGTTCGACCCGTCGACCATGGGCAGCGTTTCTAATGTCGGGCTGATGGCCAAGAAAGCCGAGGAGTACGGCTCCCACGACAAGACGTTCATGGCTCCCGGCGCCGGTGTGATCCGTGTGGTCGATGGTTCGGGCGTCGTGCTTCTGGAGCAACTGGTCGAAACAGGCGACATCTTCCGCATGTGCCAGGCCAAGGACGAGGCTATCCGCGACTGGGTCAAGCTGGGCGTCACCCGCGCCCGAGACTCCGGATCGCCGGCCATCTTCTGGCTCGACGAAGCCCGTGGCCACGACACCGAGATCATCGCCAAGGTCAACGCCTACCTGCCCGACCACGACATCTCGGGTCTCGACATCCGCATCATGAAACCTGTCGACGCCATGAAGTTCTCCCTCGAGCGCGTGCGCCGCGGCGAGAACACGATTTCGGTGACCGGCAACGTGCTGCGTGACTACCTGACCGACCTGTTCCCGATCCTCGAGCTGGGCACCAGCGCACGGATGCTTTCGATCGTGCCCCTGCTCAACGGCGGCGGCCTGTTCGAAACCGGCGCCGGAGGGTCGGCGCCCAAGCATGTGCAGCAGTTCCTCAAGGAGGGTCACCTGCGGTGGGACTCCCTGGGAGAGTACTGCGCTCTCGTGCCGTCGCTCGAGCAGATCGCCAAGACCAACAGCAACGCCACCGCGTCCTTGCTGGCCGAAACCCTCGACCAGGCCATCGGCAAGTACCTGGAAAACGCCCGCTATCCGTCCCGCAAGGTGAACGAGATCGACAACCGGGGCAGTTCCTTCTACCTGACGATGTACTGGGCCCAGACGCTGGCGGCCCAGGAAATCGACACGGCGTTGAAGGCTCGGTTTGCCGGGGTCGCCAAGGCGCTCGCGGACAACGAATCGGTGATTGTCGCCGAGCTGTTGGCCGCCCAGGGAAGCGCCGTGGACCTCGGCGGCTACTTCCATCCCGATGAGGAACTGTGCACGAAGGCGATGCGGCCGAGCGGAACGTTCAACCGGATCATCGACGCGCTGTAGACAACCAATCCGCGTGAGCGAGTGAAAGGGGCCCGAGTTTTCTCGGGCTCCTTCTTTCTGTCCCCCTGATCAAAGAGCCATCTTGACATTCCCATCTATTTGGCTATTTTGCCAAATAGACACCATTACCTCACGGGGGCGGCAGCACCATGATGAGTCCCAAGACAAAAGCGCTCTTCGAGGCCCGGGCCCAGGTCATCAAGGCCCTGGCTCATCCGACGCGGCTCTTTGTCGTCGATGAGCTCTCGCGTGGCGAACGTTGTGTCTGTGAGTTGCAGGGGATGATCGGCTCGGACATGTCGACCGTTTCGAAACACCTCTCGGTGCTGAAGGCGGCGGGTCTTGTCGCCGACGAAAAGCGCAGCAACCAGGTGTTCTACACCTTGATCGTGCCGTGCATCATGAATTTTTTCGGTTGTGTGGAATCCGTCCTGGAAAGCAACGCCCGGCAATCCAGCGAGCTCCTGAGGTGATCCCATGAGCCTTCAACGAGAAACCCGGGCGCTGCTCGTCGCGATCGTCTCCTTCCTGGTTCTGTATCATCTCCCGGTCGGTCATCCGCGCTTCGATGGAGCTGTTACCGAAGCCCTCGCCCTGACGCGTTGGTACGCCCGCGAGCACGTTCTGCTGTGCCTCGTGCCGGCGTTCTTCATTGCCGGCGGCATCTCGGTCTTCGTGAGCCAGGCCTCGGTCATGAAGTACCTCGGCGCCGGCGCCAACAAGGTTGTGGCTTACGGTGCGGCTTCGATTTCGGGAACGGTCCTGGCCGTCTGCTCCTGCACGGTGCTGCCGCTATTTGCGGGGATCTATCGCATGGGTGCCGGCATCGGCCCGGCCACGGCCTTCCTGTACGCCGGGCCGGCGATCAACGCCTTGGCCATCATCCTGACCGCTCGCGTTTTGGGCGTGGAACTCGGCGTGGGCCGTGCGGTGGGAGCCGTCGTGTTCAGCATCGTGATCGGCCTGATCATGCACTTCACATTTCGCCGTGATGCCAGAGAGACCGCCATGGCCCAGGCGCCGCTGCCCGAAGTCGATGATGCCCGCCCTCTGCACCAGACAGCCCTGACTTTCGCCGCCATGGTGGCGGTTCTGGTTTTCGCCAACTGGGGCGGAGGCAGCAGCGGTGTTTGGGGTCGGATCCACGACATCAAGTGGCTGCTGACCGGAATCGCCGCCGTCGGCATCGGCATCACCCTGGTCGCCTGGTACGCCTTGACCTGGTGGAAGCCCGTGGTCATCGCGGTGTTCGTGGGTCTCGCCTTGATGTTGCGATCAGGGGATCCCATCACCGCCTTCACCGTCGGTGCGGTTGTCTTTTCCTGGGCGCTGGCCACCGAGCGCGGAGATCTCCGCGATTGGTTCGACGCCAGCTGGGGTTTCGCCAGGCAGATCATGCCCTTGCTGCTGGCCGGCGTTCTGGTCGCCGGATTGCTGCTGGGGCGTCCCGATCACGAAGGACTGATCCCCTCGGGATGGATCGCATCGGCGGTCGGCAACAATTCTCTTGGAGCCAACCTCTTCGCCGCCGTGTCCGGCGCTTTCATGTATTTCGCCACCCTGACCGAAGTGCCGATCCTCAAGGGACTGCTCGGTTCCGGCATGAATCAGGGACCGGCCCTGACGTTGCTTTTGGCCGGACCGGCCATATCGCTCCCGAGCATTCTGGTCATGCGTTCGATCATGGGCGGCAAACGCACGGCCGTGTTCCTCGGACTGGTCGTGGTTCTCTCGGCCCTGACCGGGATCATTTTCGGTTCCCTGGTCGGCTGACATCAGCAAGGAGTCATGATGGAAATCGCCATTCTGGGGACCGGATGCCCCAAATGCCACAAGCTCGAAGAAGAGACCCGCCGCGCCGTGGCCGAACTGGGTCTCGACTGTGAAGTGCGCAAGGTGACCACGGTCGCCGAGATCATGAAGTACGGGGTCATGATGACTCCCGCCCTGGTCGTGAACGGCGAAGTGAAGGTTGTCGGCAAGGTCCCTTCGGTCGCCGAGATCAAGATCCTGATCGGATGACGCCATCGATGGCCCTGGAACCGGGAGGCATGACAAGATGACCGAACACGATGACAAACAAGCGAACAAACGGAACACCGGAGTTTCACGGCTGATCTGGATCGTCGCTGTCGGCGCCTTGGCCGTCGGCGTGTTCCTCCTGCGCCCGGCCGCCGATCGCGAGAGGGCGACCGAAGAGCAGGTCACGGCCGCTGCGGATCAGGATGCTTCTCGGGCCCTCCCCCGACTCCTCGACCTCGGCGCCGACAAGTGCGTCCACTGCAAGTTGATGGCGCCGATTCTCGAGGAACTGAAAACGGAATACGCAGGCCGTCTGGTCGTGGAATTCATCGACGTCTGGAAGAACCCGGATGCTGGAACACCCTACGGCATCAAGATCATCCCGACGCAGATCTTCTTCGCGGCCGACGGCACCGAACTGTTCCGTCACGAAGGATTCATGAGCAAGGAAGACATTCTTGCCCGATGCACCGAGTTGGGATTCGAGCTTTGATGCGCCCTGCTCTCCATCGTCATCCATGCCCGGGGAAGTGAAATGGAATCGCTGTTCGCCTTGTTGACCTCTTCGATCTCGGGGGCGGCCCCGATCGCCCTTGCCGCGGCCTTCGCCTGGGGAATCCTGAGCATCCTGCTGAGCCCCTGTCATCTGGCCAGCATTCCGTTGATCGTCGGCTTCATTCAGGGACAGGACCGGCCCAGCCAGCGACGAGCTCTCGCCCTGTCTTCATTGTTTGCTTCCGGGATCCTCGTGACCATCGCCCTGATCGGCGTCATCACCGCCGCCGCGGGTCGGCTGCTGGGCGATGTCGGATCGATCGGCAACATTTTCGTGGCGATCATTTTCCTGGTGGTGGGACTCTCGTTCTTGGATGTCATCCCCCTGAATCTACCTTCGCCGAGCCGGATCAACCCACGTCGTCGAGGAGCCTGGGCGGCCCTTCTCCTCGGACTTGTTTTTGGCATCGCCCTGGGCCCCTGCACCTTCGCCTTCATGGCCCCGATACTCGGAGTCGCCTTCAAAGTGGCCGCGACGAGCACCGTGTATGGAGCCGCCCTGTTGATCGCCTACGGCCTGGGCCACTGCCTTGTCATCGCGATCGCCGGGGCCGGATCCGCCTGGGTTCAGCGGACTCTCGACTGGAACGCGGAATCCCGCGCCGGTGGCTTGATGAAGAAGGTGTGCGGAGTCCTGGTCGTCCTCGGTGGGCTCTTTATGCTATACATCGCCCACTAGAATCTCATCAGACTCACCATCGGGAGTCGAACATGCACGCAGCTTTCATCGGCCTGGGGTCCCTGGGCCGTGCCATGGCCGGCCGCCTCGTCGAGACGGGCGTCGATTTGACGGTGTGGAACCGCACAGCCGACAAGGCCCTTGGCCTGGCGGCAAGCGTGGCCGAATCACCAACCGAAGCCGCTGTCGGCACCGATCTCGTCGTCCTGTGCCTCGCCGACAGCGACGCCGTGCGCTCCGTCCTCAACGACGGCGGCCTGCTCAAGGCCTGCGCCGGCAAGCTGATCATCGATACAACCACCAATCACTACCGGGATGTCCTCGCCTTCCATGATGACGTCACGGCCGCCGGGGGCGCGTACCTCGAGTGTCCGGTGGCCGGAAGCGTCGTGCCGGCATCCCAGGGCGCATTGACCCTCATCGCCGGAGGCTCGGAAGAAAACCTGAATCGAGCCCGTCCGCTGCTCGATCTTCTCGGCCGCTGCGTCTTCCACTTCGCCAAGCCCGGCGACGCGACCCGCATGAAACTCGTCAACAACCTCGCTCTCGGCGGCATCATGGCAACCCTGGCCGAGGCCGTGGAAATCGGCGAAGCCGCCGGACTCGATCGGGCTGCCCTGCTCGATGTGCTGGCTGAGGGCGGCGGAAAATCCCTCGTGCTCGGCGCCAAGAAGCAGAAGCTTCTGGATCGCGAATGGTCGCCACATTTTGCGGTCGACACGATCGCCAAGGACCTGGCCTACGTGCTGGAATTGGCTGGGGAATCCGGACTCGCCGCCCCGATGGGCGCGGCGGCCGGCGACATGTTCCGCGAAGCCTCCGAGGCCGGGCTGGGGGATCGGGACTTTTCGGCGGTTGCGGAGGCGGCCCGACGACGGCGATCTGTCGAGCCGCCAGGCTCATAATTGATTCGAGTCCTTCGAACCCCTACTTTCATCGATTCGAAGGGAGCGTCATGACCGTTCGCATCGTCCTGCCCTGGACCCTCTTGTCCATCCTCCTGATAGCATGTTCGAGCAACCCCGAGAAGCCTCCGATCAGCCACGAAGTGTTCCGCTCCCCGCTGGCGCCGGTGAGTCTCGAGGGATTCCTGGTTCTCGACCAGGATGATCGAGCGGAGCGGTCTTCCATCGCCGATCATCAGCTCGAAGATGTGCATCGCGAGGTCGGGAAACGGCGTCCCATGGTGATCAATGAATTCCGCAAACGTCGCGGCGGCAACATGATGACCCTGAAGATCGATGCACCGAAGCAGAAGTACGAGTACCAGCTTCTGACCCTCCAACGCATTACCACCGTTGATCCGACCCAGACCTCGGCATGGATCGAACTGGGTCAGTGCCTCGCCTTGATCGGCGACCACGAGGGGGCCCTGAACGCCTTCACCCAAGCCGCCGACGCCGTCGCTCACGACACCCGTCTTCCCGGTGCAGCCATGATGCTGAGGCGGCTCGACGAAAGACGAGCCCGCTGCCTGCGGGAGTTGGGGCGATCTTCCGAAGGTCTGGATCTGATGAAGACCATGGAGCGCGAATACGCCACCGCCCCCCTGGAGTCGCGCATCACCTACGGCTTGCTGTTGGGCGATTCCGGTCGCCTGTCCGCTGCCTACGACGTCGCCATGTCCATCGACCCGGTCCAGTACCCCAACATCCACATCTACACTGAACACCGGGCGAGCCTGCGGGGCTCGTCCTACGTCCAGCGCTGGATCAAGGCCGTGGCCTGGCTCGGTCTGGGCGATCCGGTGATGGCGCGCCACGCCCTCGGCGAACTCAATTTCTACCGCCTGACTTTTCCGTTCTATTCGGAATTCTGGCAGGACGCCGGTCTTGTCTGCGAACTAAGCGGTGACATCGAGAGCGCTCGCCTGGCCTACGCCAACGCCTTCGGTCCGAAGGAGGATCTGCTGCCGTTCATGCTCGGCGACGCCTTTTCGACGATGTCGGTGATCGAAGGCGTGCCCGACATCAGGATTCCCGCCTTCTCGGCCGACGACGTGTTCCTGCTCGGCGGTTCCCTGTTCACGCTCGGCGTTCAGCTCATGTCCGAATGCCCACACACCACGGACGAAGTCGAAAAGGAAAGACGCGGGCGGGCGGCCGAGCGGATCTTCACAACCTGTCTGAACCGCAACATCCGGCCGCTGCTTTCTCTCGCCCTGAGGGGGCGCACCCGTTACTACCTGCAGGAGTTCGAAACGGCCGAGTCCGACCTCATTCAGGCTTGCCGGGATTTCGAGGAGCAGGGGCGCAACGACCCGGGATCGCTGCTGGTCCTCGGGACGATCCAGTACGAGAATGGCCGCTCGGACAAGGCCGTTCACCATCTCCATCGCGCGATAGAAGCCGACCCGAGCATGGCCGGTGCTTGGCGTACCCTCGGTGTGGCATTGGCGAAACTCAATCGCAGCGACGAAGCCTTGACAGCCATGACCCGCGCGATCGAGCTGGAGCCCGGCAGCTCCCGAGGTTGGCATAACAGGGGATTCTTCCACTCCGAACACGACAGACTGGTCGACGCCGCGGTCGACCTGGGCGTCGCCTTGCGGATTGCGCCAGGCAACAGCACGACTCTCCAGTTGGCTCAACAGGTTTCCAGGGATCTAGGCGCCAACGGCCGCAACGAGGACCTGCTCCGGGCCATTGCCGTGAGTGACAGCCTCGCCGCCTCGGTCCGTTCGGTGGCGGAGGATCGCTTCGAAGACCGACCCGGCGTCGTGACCCTGGGCGCCCGGCGTGGGCTCAATGTCCCCGCGCCCGAGCCGATCGACGCCGCGGCACTGGCCGATTCCCTTGCCAGCGCCTACGAGCTCACGCCCAATACCGTGCTGCGGCGTGAACTCGCTGACGCCTACCTCCGTTGCGATCGCGAGGACGAAGCCCTCTCGCTCATGACGGGAATCGACCCGGCGACCAGGGACGATCTGGTGGTCCTCCTGCGCATCGATCGTCGGCATGGGGATCCCTCGCGGGCCCTGATGTTGGCCCGTAGCGACGACGCCACTCTCAACTCTGAACTGTGGTCCTTGATCGCCCTGGTTTGCCTTGATCACGGCCACCGGGTCGAGGGCTTGAGCGCCCTCGACCGGGCCGTGGCGGCTGATCCCGACAACATCGGGCTGAAGAGCTACCGGGAGTTTCTGGTGAGCCATCCCTGAGGCTTGATTTTGAGGTGCCGTCCTTTCACCGGCCGCCGCCTCCGGGCAAGTGATCTCCCGCCCAGATGAGATTCGCATCGGACTGGCGCAGGGTTCCATCGCCGTCCAGCTCGCTGGTCTCTTCGCGCACCAGACCCACTCCTGGCGCATACCACAGCACGTCGTTGCCCTCCGAATATGTGATCACACCATCGGTCAGCTCGTAATGCAACAAGGCCTTGCGGCACCCTATCCACAGGAGATCCGAATCCGGCCCTTCCTCGGAGGCCAAAGACTGAAGTTGACTCCAAGGGTCCTCGACCAGGAGATCGAAAGTCCCACCAAGATACTCCACAGAGTACTCGACACGATCCGGTCCATCCGGCCATGCCTGGGAAAACATCGCCATTCCGCTCCAGCTCTGGGCGACCACGGGAAAGCGCATCCATTCGATGACTGGGCTGAACATGATGTCCATGTCTTTCGGCATGGCCTCGTCGGATTCGTGGAAGCCCCTGAATTGCACGCCCGAGACGTTGCGCGTCATCATGTCCCAGTTGCGGAAGGCGGCGGCCCAGTCGTCCCATTCCTTGATCAGGAAATCGCCGGGCGCACCGGTGACTTCGATCTGTTCGGCCGACATGAAGGGCTCATCGATTTTCGAGGGGTCCGTCTGGCTTCCGATGCCGGAATAGAGGAACCACTGCCCGTCCACGACAGGGAAGTAGTCCGGTGCACCCTCGACGGTGAACTCGTAGACGAAACCTTCGACATTCACGTTGCCGCTGATGTCGGCGAACGAATCGAATTCGAGACGGAAGGTCGTTCCGGCAGCCAGGGGCGTCACCAGATCCACCGAAATCACCGTGAAGTCGGCATTCCACTCGGGTTGCATGTCGGCAATCCAGGTGTTCATCGCGAACTGCCCGCTCATGAGCGACGGATTCAGGGAAAAATCATCGATGGCCTCGTCGAAGGTGAACTGCATCAATCCCGTGCTCGCCGGAACCGTCGCGCCGTCGGCAGGTGATGTCGACAGAATCTGGGGCGGCGTCAGATCCACCAAGAGTCCCGTGGTGAAGCTGAACTGAGCCTCCTCGGCCAACGCTTGACCATAGAGATCCTGGGCGCCGGTGCCGATCGTGACGGTCACCACCGTGCTCGCCGGCAGGTTCACCGGGAACTGCAGTGTCCAATTCTGCCACTCGCCTTGGAGATCGAAGGCGATCGCGCCCTTGTCAGGCACCGTGACCGACGTGGCCGCCTCGAGGCTGACCCCATCCATTTCTCGGTTGAAGACAAGCGTGACGTCGGCGTTCAGCGGCACGTCGATCATGCCGTCCGCCGGCATGTGCTGTTCCAGGCGAACCGTGTTGTCATCCGTCGTGAAGGAGAAGACATGAGCGGCGGCCAAGCCCTCGCCCGCCGCGCTGGTCAAACCCGCTCCGATCGTGACGGTGACGGCCGTATTATCAGCCCAATCGTCGTGCTCGATCTCCAGGATGTGAGGCTGCAGCCAAGCATAGCTCGTGATCGCGCCGTGAGACAACGACACGTTGCCGGAGGCGCTGGCCGGATCCATGGCTTCGCTGAAAACGATCTCGACCTCCTCGCTCCGCCAGACGTGATCATCGCCGTTGGAGGGGTGGGTCATGATCACCGTAGGAACGGTCACCGAGGTGCCGGCGGTCGTGAAGCTGTAGGAGTACGAACCCGACAGGGTGTTGCCGGCGGTGTCCTCGAAGGCGGCACTGAACGTGGCGGTCACCAGGGTGTTCTCGGGCCAAGTCGTATGACCGATATTGATGCGGTCAGCAGAAGTCCAGGTCGCCGAGGTCACCGTTCCGTGGGAAAGAGACACATACCCCATGAGCACCGCAGGACTCATGGCTGCCATGGGCTCGTTGAAGACCACGGACATGGCGGCGTCGACAGGAACGTCGACAGCGTCCGGCAGCGGGAACACGCTCGAAACCAGGGGCGGCGTTTCGTCGCCTCCGGGACCGGTGACGTCTTCTTCGCATGAAACGGTGAACAGGATCAGGAACGACAGGAAAAGCAGAACGAGCAGACGTCTCGGCAGCATGATATCTCCTTCGGCACGAGGGGAGGCTCGTCGCGACGGACCGTGGCGAACTCGCCGAAGAGATTGTCGGTCTCCTGATCGGAGACTGTCAAGATGACAGAACGGAAGGGAGGATTTGCCCGAGTGGGCCTGGATCAGGTTTTCTTCTTGGGCCTCGGTTTCCCGCTTCTCGGTTTTTTCGTCTTTGGAAGATCCGCCGTCTTGGCGGGGGTCGGCGTGGGCGGCTTCACTGGGGCCGGCGGTTTTGCTGGAGCCGATAATTTCGATGGGGCCTGCGGCTTCGCTGGAGCCGAGGGTTTCGCCGATGCCTGGGGATAGAATGGCGCGGGCCTGCGATCCCGCCCAGGCTCCTCGTGCTGGACCCTCGAAATCCTCATCGCTTTCTTGCCGACATAAGTGGTCTGCAGATGCTCGAAGATGTCCCGCGGCATCTCGTCGGGAAGCGCGATCGTGGAGTAGTCGGGATGAATCCGGATCTGTCCGATCAGGCGACCCGGAAGACCTGTCTCATTAGCGATCGCGCCCATGATGTTGCGGACTTCCACGCCATCGGAGGAACCCACCTCGATCCTGAACAGGGCCATTCTCGACGGTTTGCTCGCCGGACCCCGATCCCGTTCACGGTCGTAACGCGCCTCACGGGATGGCCTGGGTTCATCCCACCCGGCGCTCGACAATGCCCGGCTTTCCTCTGCCTGGAGGGGCCGTTCGTGCTGCGCCATGCACATCAATCCGGCAGCCAACTGCAGGGGATCCAGGTCCAGCTCCTCCATCAGTGCGAAGCTCAGGTTCTGGTAGAATTCCTGTGACTCTCCGGCCATCGCCTCCGTCAGCTTGTCGCGGAATTTTTCGACGCGCTTCTGCGTCACGACGTCGTGGCTGGGCATCTCCATCTGATGCAGCGGCTGACGGGTGGCCCTTTCGATGGACCGCAGGAAGTTCCGCTCCCGCGGGCTGGCGAACAGGATCGCCTTCCCCGAGCGTCCAGCACGACCGGTGCGGCCGATGCGATGGATATAGGCCTCCGAGTCTCCGGGAATGTCGTAATTGACCACCAGGGAAATTCGATCGACATCCAATCCGCGAGCCGCCACATCGGTCGCGACCACGATGTCGATCTGACCCTTCTTCAACCGTTGGATCGTGCGCTCCCTGGCAGTCTGATTCATGTCGCCGTTCAGCGGCGCGACATCGAAACCGCGAGCCGACAGCCTTTCAGCCAGCTCCGTCGTAGAAACCCTTGTCCGTGAGAAAATCAGGATCGCGTCGTAGGATTCGGTCTCCAGGATCCGGGCCAGCGCCTCGAATTTGGAGGCGTTGGGGACCACCAGGTACACCTGATCGATGTTGTCCGCGGTGATGGTCTTGGCCTCGATGCGGATTTCGGCGGGGTCCTTGAGGTATCGCCTGGAAATTCGCCTGATCTGCGGGGACATCGTGGCGGAATACAGGGCCATCTGCCTCTGGTCCGGGGTGGAGGCCATGATGGCCTCGACCTCGTCGACGAATCCCATGCGCAGCATCTCGTCGGCTTCATCCAGCACCAGGCAGGTGATCCCGCTCAGATCGAGCGTCCCCCGGTTGAGATGATCCTGGATCCGTCCCGGTGTCCCGACAATGACATGGGGCCCACGACGCAGCTGGTTGAACTGGAACGAGTAACTCTGGCCACCGTAGATCGGCAGGACATGAAAGCCCTTCAGGTAGCGAGCGAAAGCCTGAAACGCCTCAGCTACCTGGATCGCCAACTCCCGGGTCGGGGTCAACACCAGCACCTGGGGCGAATTCTTATTCAAATCGATCTGGGACAGCAGAGGCAAGGCGAAGGCCGCGGTCTTGCCGGTGCCGGTCTGGGCCAATCCCACGATATCGCGCCCCTCGAGCAACGGTGGGATGCAGGCTGTCTGGATCGGCAAAGGCGACTCGTACCCCAATTCCTTGACGGCCTTGAGCAGGGGGGCGGCCAGATTCAGATCGCTGAATCCTAGCGGAGAGGTGGACATCGGGGGCTCCGATTGAAAAAGAAGGCGGAAAGCTGAGTGTCGTGTCCAAAGGAAACAGAATCCGTCGAAAAAGCCACTAAATATGCTGAGAGCCAACGCCGACCACTCCATCGAGCTGTTCGGCTAGGGCTCCGGATTCACCAAAAAACCCCTTGAGATCGCCCCTTACCGGTCGAAGACAACGGGGAGCGCCGACCCCGATCGATCGGAAGCCGATGAAATCCAACACCCAACTGCTCAGGCATGTCCTGATCTTGACGCTTGTCGCCTTCGTAGGCGGCACGGTCGGCTACCGCCTCATCGAAAAGGACTGGTCCCTTTTCGAGTCCTTCTACATGACTTTCATCACCCTGACCACCATCGGCTACGGCGAAGTGCACGCGCTTTCACCGGCCGGTCGCGCCTTTACCATTGTCCTGGTCACCTTCGGGCTGGGCGCAGCCGCCACGTTCGCGGCCCACTTCGCAAGTCTGCTGATCGAGGGAAACTTCCTCGAGTACTGGAGGAAACGTCGCATGGAACGCAAGCTAGCCGACCTCAGGGACCATGTCATCGTCTGCGGCTTCGGCCGCATCGGTCAGTCCATCTGCGATGAACTGACGGAGCTCGGTGCCACGTGCGTCGTCATAGAAAACGATCCCGAACGGCAAAGCGAGGCCACCGACGCCGGCTTTGCAGTCCTGCAGGGAAACGCCACGAACGACATCGATCTGCTCAGCGCCGGGATCAGATACGCCTCGGCTGTCGTTGCGGCCCTGTCCCACGACACCGACAACGTGTTCGTGAGCCTCTCCGCACGCGATCTGAACCCCGACGTGCTGATCGTCGCCCGTGCCGAAAACAGTTCTCTGGAAAGCCGTTTCCTCAAGGCCGGCGTCAACCGCATCGTCTACCCCGCCCAACTCGGCGGCAGCAAGATCGCCCACCTGGTCGGCGAGCAGATCGGCCTCGAGATGGAATCGCAAAACTACCGTCGCGCTGCCGACGTTCTCGGTTACGGCCTGAAGATCCACAGGAATATCGGCCAGGATTCCCGATCCGTGGCATCGATCCTTGAAGAAGCCGGCGTCCAAAGGGCTCTCGCGATCGTTCGCAGTGACGGCACGCATGACAACAATCCGACCCTGGACTCCATGGTCGAGGAGATGGAAGCCGTCGTCCTGCTCATCGACGTGAACCGGACTGCTCGTGAGTGTGAAAGCAGCTCATCGCCCGGCCGACACGACTGGAACGACCTAGGCGTCGGCGTCGAGGCGATCGATCAGGAGCACCAGCAGATCCTGTCACTGATCAAGCGGCTCGAAAGCACCGATCCTCAGGACGAACAAAGGGTCATCCGTGAAATTCTCGATGACCTGCTTGACTCCACGACGAGTCACTTCGAACACGAAGAATCGATCTTCCTGGCGACGGATTATCCTGAGGGCAAGGCCCATGTGGCAGAACACCGGGCCATGATCCGGAAGGTCCAACTCATGGTCGAGGACAGCAGCCACATTCACCCGGCCAACCTGGCCAGCCTGCTCGAAAGCTGGATGCTTCTCCACATCCAGGAAACCGATCACGGCTACATCCAATACGTGAGTCTGCAAACCAGCTGCTGAGTGATCCGGCGATCTCTCAGTCCAGGTTGCCGGCGAAACCTCTCCCCCCTCGGTTCACCATCGCTTAGTATGGGTTCGGCCTGAACGACCGTTCCGTCAGCGAGAGGACCGCCGAACCATGACGACTCGAAGGAATTCGAGCTCCCGACCATCCCTACTGCCCCGCGTCCTGGGCGTCGTGGAGACCCTGGGCAACGCGCTGCCCCATCCGGCCACGCTGTTCGCCATGTTCGCAGGATCGGTCGTGCTGTTGTCGTGGCTCCTGAGTGAACTCGGCGTGACGGCGATCCACCCCAAGGATGGTTCCCTTGTCGTGCCCATCAACATGGTCTCGCGACATGGATTGCACTGGCTCCTGGAGCACGCCGTAGTCAACTATACGGGGTTCGCTCCGCTCGGAACGGTGCTCGTGGCGATGCTCGGCATCGGTGTCGCCGAGAAGAGCGGACTGATCGCGACGTCGCTGCGACTTCTGGTCCATGCCGCGCCGCGACGGCTGCTCACCTTCGTAATCGTGCTGGCGGGCGTGATGTCCAATATGGCCAGCGATGTGGGTTACGTGCTGCTCGTGCCTCTCGGCGCAATCATCTTCCTGTCGGTCGGGCGGCATCCGATTGCCGGACTCGCGGCCGCATTTGCCGGCGTCTCGGGCGGTTTCAGCGCCAATCTTCTGCTGGGCACTATCGATCCGCTCCTGGCCGGCATCACCCAGGAGGCGGCCCGCATCATCGACCCGGCCTACGCGGTCACACCGGCCTGCAACTACTACTTCATGTTCGTGTCCACGTTCATGATCGCGGCGATCGGCACCTGGGTGACCGAGAAGATCGTCGTGCCCCGACTCGGCTCGTATCAAGGGAACATGGTCGTTCAGGGTGAAGAAATGCGCCCCTTGAGTCCCGCTGAAAAAAAGGGGCTGGGCTGGGCTGCGGGCGTCAACATCGTGCTCCTGGGGATCGTGGTCTGGGGCCTCGTTCCTTCGGACGGATTCCTGCGGCATATCGAAACCGGCAGCGTGCTGCACTCGCCCTTCATGCACGGCATCGTGGCGTTCATCTTCCTTGGCGGCATGTTGACTGGGCTGGCCTACGGCCTGGCGTCGGGAACGTTCCGCAACGACAACGACGTCATCGTGGGCATGAAGGAATCGATGGAAACCATGGCCCTGTTCCTGGTGTTGGTCTTCTTCGCGGCCCAGTTCGTGGCCATCTTCAAGTACACCAACCTCGGCATGATCGTGGCGATCGGCGGCGCCGAAGGACTGAAGGCTTCGGGATTGGGTGCCGTTCCCTTGATGCTGTCGTTCATCCTCCTCGCCGCGGCGCTGAACATGACCATGGGCAGCGCCTCGGCCAAGTGGGCCTTCATGGCCCCGATCTTCGTGCCGATGTTCATGCTTCTGGGCTACACGCCCGAGTTGGTGCAGGGCGTGTACCGCATCGGCGACAGCACGACCAACATGATCTCGCCGATGATGTCGTTCTTCGCGCTCATCGTCGCCTTCGTCCAGAAGTACGACACCAAGGCCGGCATGGGCACGGTCATCGCGACCATGCTGCCCTATTCAGTGGCGTTCACCATCGGTTGGATGCTGCTGCTGGTGGTCTGGTTGCTGCTGGGTCTGCCGATGGGGCCCGGGGCCGGACTCCATATCGGCAATTGAACGAGCGGCTGCCTGTGCAAGCCGACGCTCACGACGACGGTTTCGTCATCGCCGCATCCCCGTCCTGATAGGTTCCCTGGATGATTGGGATCGCCACCTTGCAGAGGATCGAAAATACCAGGAACCCCAAGGCGAAGATGCCTGCACCAACGCGAATCTCCGTCAGGGTCGGCACGTATTCATAGATTTCGCCGATGGTGTCGGGGGTCATTCCGGGAATCACCAGGGCCAGGCCCTTCTCGATGTAGACCCCGGCGTAGATCAGCAGGCAACCGATGTTCAAGGTGATCCACCGCTTGCGTGTGGCTGGAATCAGGAACAGCAGGAAAGCCGTGACGCTGCAGGCCAGCGAAGCCCAGGCGTAGGGCACCAAGGCCTTGTGTCCGTGAAGACCGCTGTAGAGGTACTGGGTGTGCACCAGGTGGGTGGTGTCCGAGTAGTATTCCTTGAAGATCTCCGCCCCGAAAAGGAACAGGTTGATGAACATCGCATAGGCCATGAGCTCGGCGATCTTGTGGATCGCTTCGTCCTTGATGCGGATCCTGGTGGTCCTCGAGAGGATCTGGAAGAGAATCAACAGGATCGCCGGTCCGGAGCAGAACGCCGAAGCCAGGAATTTGGGAGCCAGGATCGAAGCGTTCCAGAACGGCCGCGCCGCCATGCCGTTGTACACGAAGGCCGTCACGGTATGAATGCTGACCGCAGCCGGGATCGACAGGAGCAGCAAGGGCACCACGAAGTTGGCGTTGTACGGGCGGCGGTGATAGCCGCGATACAGGAGGTGCCAGACGATCACGACGTTCAGCACCAGATAGGCATTCAGGACAAGGACGTCCCAGGCCAGCAGCGAACGTGGAATGTTCAGCGAACCGAGCAGCGGCATCAGGTGCCAGGCCCGATCCGGCCGGCCGATATCCACCGCCACGAACAGCAGGGCCATGATGATGGAACTGATCGCGAGCAACTCGCCGAAGATGGCGATCTCCTTGATCGGCTTCCAGTGGTAGACGTAGGCGGGAATCACCAGCAGCACCGCCGCGGCCGCCACACCCACCAGGAACGTGAAGTTGCCGATGTAGAAGGCCCACGACACCTGGTCGCGCATGTTGGTGATGATCAGTCCGTGCTTCAGCTGATCCAGATACGCCAGCACGCCCGAGATGATCAGCACGCCCAGGAAGGCCAGCCAGACCAGGTAGTAGCCGCTGCCAGTGAAAGCCAATCGAGTGGATCCGCCAAGGAACCGCAACGTGTCGGTCGTTGTGTTAGGTCGCATAGAAATAGTAGAACCTCGGCTTGGTGTTCAGCTCTTCCTTCAGCACGAAAACCTGTTTCTCGCGCATCAGGTAGCGGATCTCACTTTCCTCGTCGAGCAGGTTGCCGAACTTGCGGGCACCCACCGGACAGATTTCCACGCAGGCCGGATAGCGTCCTTCGCGCGTGCGCTGAACGCAGAACGTGCATTTTTCGACCACGCCGGTCGGCCGGGGACGGTTACCAAGGTAGTGGGTGACCGGATTCAATTCCTCGGCAGGGAGTTGCGGCTTTGACCAGTTGAAATGCCGTGCTCCGTACGGGCAAGCCGACATGCAGCAGCGACAGCCGATGCACCAGTCGTAGTCGATGACCACGATGCCGTCCTTTTCCTGCCAGGTCGCCTTGACCGGACAAGCTTTCACACAAGGAGGGTTGCGGCACATCTGGCAGGCGATGGGAACGTAGAAGGCGTCCTTCTCCGGCACGGTCGGCGGATCGTAGTACTGGTCGGCTTCGATCAGGTGCATCCCCGATTCCTTGTGCATCTTGAGCACTTGGATCCAATGGATCTGCGGATCACGGGACTGGTTGTTCTCATGGACGCAGGCGTAGACACACCGACGACAACCCACGCAGCGGGAAAGATCCAAGCCGTAGCCGAACTCCACGCCGTCGAGGGCTTCGCTCGCCCCCACGCTCACCTGTTGTCCGTACTGATTGGTGTAGTCGGCTTCGAGTTCCCTGAGGATGCGATCCAGATCGTCTGGCTTGAGTTCCGTGAACCGTTTGCGCAACAGATCTTCGATGAACGCCTGGGGAGAGTTGCAGGCCAACGTCGACATGCCTGCCATGATCGACAATCCTGTGACGGTGAGAAAGCGACGGCGATCCATGCCTGCCCCACCTGATGGCTGATCGGGTTGCTTGGGGCAGCTCATTCTTCGCTCTCCTGGTGCTGGTCACGGAGGTAATCCGGGCGGATACGGGGCGGCATCGGCTTGATCGCCGGGAACCGCGGAGCATGAGGGTTGTGGCAGTGGGCGCAGAGCAGGTAGGTCTTGGGCCCGTCCCAGTTGCCCTGGCGACGACCGTGAATCCCCTCACGCCAGTCGCGGTAGATGGTTCCATGACACTGGCCGCACAGTCGGTAGGACTCGTCAAAACCGATCTTCACGCCGTTGGCGAGACGCAGGGAGTCACGGTCCTCAGGGTCGTGGCAGTCGAAACACCAACGGCTCTCGGGTCCGTGGTTCAGCACGATGTCCTCGTGAAACTCTTCCAGTTCGCGACGAGTGGTGTTCGGGTCCATATCGCCGTGGCAGTCGGAGCAGGGAAAGATGTCTTCGGAAAATGGCGGCGGCGGCATGGTATAGGCCCCATCCAGTCCGCCATCGGCGGCTGGCTGGGGAGCCGGTATGTCGAACTCGATGTCCGGAAAATCTGCCGGACCATAGGCGACGAGCCCCCCACCGATCTCATCGTGCCCCTGGGGTTCACGATCCAGGATCGCGAAGAGACTGAGGACCGAGAGTGTCATGAAGATGCCAAGCATCATGAACAGAGTCGTCAACTTTGGCAGGTGGACCCGATCGTTCTCTTGCTCCGGGTCGGACCCGGGATCCTGGCGCTCATCGGTCATGGTTTCATGAATCCTGTCGACGGTGAAATCCCAGTCGTCTTGAAGGCGTTCGTTCCAATTGTGGATCATGCAAGGAGGTGGTGCAAGTCGATTGTCCATGCTGACAATGCACGTCATTTTTCAGGAGGATCGGGCCTGCGCAATCACGCCGGAGGCGGCCACCATATCACCTGCTTGAACGTCGTGATTTCTCCGTACGCGGCGGCCGGTCGTCGTGCTTCCTGCTCTATTATCGGATATTTATGATCCGGTTTTGAATTTGACGTCATGGGGCAGTGGCCAAATACAGGTTGACTTCTTACACGGAGAACCTAGATTAACGCCGATTTCCCGGATAGACCGGTCATGGCGAATCCTCGTCGACCGTTCATCCGAAATCCCGAGGAGGGTGCTGAATGTTCACACCGGCCCAGGCCCGCATCTCCACGATCGGCGACCGCCGCGTCCCGAGAACGGGCCTCGAAAAGGATCGCCCCGAAGAGCCTCCGCCCAGCGGTGAGGTCCCTTCTTCAGACGATCCCTATCCAGCCATTCTCCCTGCCATCGCGGGGGCTTCTTTTTTCAGACCAACATCGAAACGGACCTCGCCGCAAACGCGAGGGTTTCGCCGTCAGTTCTTCGCATCGACCACCGATCTCGAGTGGAATGACTGGCGCTGGCAGCTGCGCAACAGGATTCGCACCTCGGATCACCTTGAGCGGATGCTTGAGCTGTCCGACGACGAGCGGCTCGCGCTGACATCGGTCGGCTCTCAGCTGCCCCTGGGCATCACTCCCTACTCCATGAGTCTGCTGGATCCGATCGATTCCATGCAACCCCTGCGCAGGACGGTCGTGCCGACCGCGCTCGAACTGATTCAGGGTCCCGGTGAAGCGGCCGATCCTCTCGGTGAAGAAAAACACAGTCCGGTGCCCGGTATCGTGCATCGCTACCCCGATCGCGCCCTCTTTCTGGTCCACGACTTATGCGGCACCTATTGCCGTTATTGCACGCGCTCTCGCGTGGTCGGGCACGGCGAGATCCTGCCCGATCAACAACGGCTGGAAATCGGGCTCGACTACATTCGCCGTCATCCCGCCATTCGCGACGTGCTGCTTTCCGGCGGTGACCCTCTGACGGTCAGCGACGCCAAACTCGAGTGGATCCTTCAGCGGTTGCGTCAGATCCCCCACGTGGAGATCATCCGTATCGGCACCAAGGTCCCGGCCGTGCTTCCCCAGCGGATCACTCCGCAACTGGTCAAGATGCTGAAGCGCTACCATCCGTTGTTCATGAGCCTGCACTTCACCCATCCGGACGAGTGCACGCCCGAGACTACCCGCGCCTGTGCTCGCCTGGCCGATGCCGGGATCCCGCTCGGGTCGCAGGTCGTCCTGCTCAAGAACGTGAACGACAACCTGGACGTCATGAAGAGCCTGATGCAGAAGCTGCTCACCATGCGGGTGCGGCCGTACTACCTGTACCAGTGCGACCCGATCATCGGCTCGTCCCACTTCCGCACCTCCGTGGAAAAGGGGCTGGAGATCATGCAGGGCCTGCGCGGCTGGACCTCCGGCTACGCCGTCCCCACCTATGTGATCGACGCACCCGGCGGTGGTGGTAAGATTCCCATTCAGGGCGACTATTGTCTCGGCCGCTCGGGCGACGACATCGTCCTGAAGAACTATGAAGGCCAAACGTATCGTTACCCCGACCCGATCGTCGCCCCCATTCACGCCGGGCCGGATAGAGACGGTGCAGCATGTTGATCGGCCTGACCTACGATCTGCGCGACGACTACCTCTGCGCCGGTTACGGCGAAGAGGAGACGGCAGAATTCGATCGCATCTCGACCATCGAGGCCATCGAAACGACCCTGCACACCCTCGGGCACACGACCGAACGGATCGGGCGCCTCGCAGCCCTCGTGCACCAGCTGTCCGGGGGCCTCCGCTGGGACCTCGTGTTCAACATCGCCGAAGGCCTCAACGGCATCGGCCGAGAGGCCCAGATCCCTGCCATCCTGGACGCGTACGCCATCCCCTATACGTTCAGCGATCCGTTGGTCATGTCACTGACCCTGCACAAGGGGATGACCAAACGCGTCCTGCGTGACGCCGGCTTGCCGACGCCTGCTTTCGCGGAAATTGTCGATCTGGACGACTTGCGCGGGCTGGAGATTCCCTACCCCCTGTTCGCCAAGCCTATGGCAGAGGGTACGGGCAAGGGCATCGACGGCACTTCGGTCATCCGCGACGAACGTCAGCTCGAAGATCGCTGCCGCGACCTCCTGCAACGCTTTCGGCAGCCCGTCCTGGTCGAGGCTTTCCTGCCCGGGCGAGAACTGACCGTTGGAATCGTCGGCACCGGCGATCGGGCCGAAGTGTTGGGCACCCTCGAAGTGATCCTCCTTGAGGGAGCCGAAACCGACGCCTACTCGTACGTGAACAAGGAGCGGTGCGAAGAGCTGGTCGAGTACCGCCCGGTGTCGGCCGAAACAGATCCGTTGGTCCGTCAGGCCGAAGGCACCGCCCTGGCGGCCTGGCGACTGCTCGGTTGTCGGGACGCCGGTCGCATCGACCTGCGCGCCGACGCCGGAGGCACGCCCCAGATCATCGAGCTGAACCCCCTGGCCGGCATCCACCCGGAGCATTCCGACCTGCCGATGATCTGCACGGCCATCGGCATGCCCTACATCGAGTTGATCGATCGGATCATCCGATCGGCAGCCGAGCGGATCGGCCAGTACCCGCCTCCCTTGGAGGTTGCAGCGCATGATCGTCGCGATTCTGTACAACTCTATTCCGCCTGACGCTCCACCGGACGAACAGGATGTCCTGGTCCAGCTCGCGGCTGTTCAGGACGCCTTGAAGGCCCAGGGTCACAGCACCGAGGCGATCCCATGCGACCTCGACTTGGCGGCGCTGCGTCGTCGTCTGGGGATCGTCGCACCCGATGCGATCTTCAATCTCGTCGAGACCCTCGAAGGCCACGGTCGGCTGATCCACCTGGTGCCGGACCTGCTCGACGCCCTGGGAGTCCGGTATGCAGGCTGCCCTGCTGGAGCCATCTACGTCACCTCGAACAAGTTGCTGTCCAAGCATCTGCTCCATGCAGCCGGGTTGCCGACGCCTCCCTGGTATCATCTCGATGACGACTTGATTTTCGCCGGCGACACCGCGCCAGAAGACGCCCGGTTCATCGTCAAATCGGTCTGGGAAGACGCTTCGGTGGGCCTGGACGACGACGCGATCGTCCCGGGCGATCAGGTCCGCCTGCGGAGCGAACTTGCAGCCCGACAAGGGACTCCAGGCGCTCCATTTTTCGCTGAGCTCTTCATCGAGGGGCGTGAGTTCAACCTGTCAATCGTGGGCGGCCCTGAAGGACCTCTCGTGCTGCCGGCAGCCGAAATGCTTTTCGAGGACTACCCCGAAGGCAAGCCCCGCATCGTCGGCTATGCCGCCAAATGGGCTGAAGACTCCTTCGAGTACAGCCACACGGTGCGCCGCTTCGACATTCCCCACGACGACCACGACCTGCTGGAGAGCATGGCGTGCATCGCCAAGGCTTGCTGGCGGCTTTTCGGCTTGGACGGCTGGGCTCGTGTCGATTTCCGTGTGGACAGGGACGGCCGCCCCTGGGTGCTTGAAGTCAACGCCAATCCTTGCCTGTCCCTGGACTCCGGTTTTGCCGCAGCGTGCGCCAGGGCCGGTCTGGACTTTCACCAGGCTATCGGCCGCATCCTGGAGCGCTCCCTCCAGGCCGACCGTGGATCCTCACATCACGCGTGATCACGGACGATCGGAAGGGAACCAAGGGACACTTCATGTTTCGAATCCGCCGCATCCACGACGATATGCTCCCGGTCAACATCGCTGCGCTGTCCCAGGTCAAGGAGATCCTCCGTGAACAGATCCCCGGCTTGACCGTGGCCGACGTCAACAGCATCGGCAACCGCTTGCGCGACCCCATCAAGCACCGATTCAGAACCATCCTCTATGTCGCCGACAACAAGGGATTGAAGGTCTTGGGCTTCGCCTTGGTGATGCATGACCCCGGACTCCACATGTTCTATCTGGACTCCATCGCCACAGCCTCTGGACTGACCAGCCGAGGTGTCGGAGGATCGCTCTACCAACACGTGCGGGAGGAGGCCCTCGGCTTCGGCTGTCGAGGCCTCTTCCTCGAATGCCTGCCCGACGAACGCAAAGACTGCGCCGATGCCAGCGGTCTGGCCCAGAATCGTTCCCGCTTGCGTTTCTACGAGCACTTCGGTGCCCGTCCCCTGATCGGCACCACCTATAACACGCCTGTCGGCGATCGGGACGAATGTCCTCCCTACCTCGTCTTCGACGGCCTGGATGCTTCGTCGCCCCCTCGGCGCCAGTTTGTCAAAGAGGCGATCCGCGCCATTCTCGAGCGTAAATACGGGGACATCTGCACACCCGGCTACGTGAAGAAGGTGATCGACTCGGTTCGTGATGATCCGGTCGCCCTGCGTCCACCTCGGTACGTTCAGGAACGCCCCTGCATAACGACAACGGCTTCGAGTCGCGAACGCATCGCCCTGGTCGTGAACGACAGTCATGACATCCATCACGTCCACGACCGAGGCTACGTGGAAGCGCCGGTTCGCGTGAAGCGGATCCTCGAAGAACTCGACAAAACCGATCTGTTTGAACGCCTACCGGCTCGCGAGCACTCCCTGAGACCCATTCGCGCAGTCCACGACAGGGATTTCGTGGACTACCTGCAGCGGGTGTGCGCCAATGTGCCGGCTGATAAGTCGATCTATCCCTACGTCTTTCCTATCCGGAACAACACCCGCCCGCCCAAGGAACTTCCGGTACGGGCAGGGTACTACTGCATCGACACGTTCACGCCCCTGAATCGTAACGCTTTCCTGGCCGCCCGGGGCGCCGTGGACTGCGCCCTGACCGCCGCCGCCGAGATCCGCGCCGGCCGTCGCCTGGCCTACGCGCTGGTCCGTCCTCCAGGGCACCACGCCGAACGTCGCAGCTTCGGGGGCTTCTGCTACTTCAACAACGTTGCGGTAGCCGCCCAGGAGCTGAGCAGCTTGGGCAAGATCGCGATCCTCGACATCGACTACCACCACGGCAACGGGCAACAGGACATCTTCTTCGCCCGGCGCGATGTCCTGACGGTCTCGATCCATGGCAACCCTAAGTTCGCTTACCCGTATTTCTCCGGCTTCGAGGATGAGATCGGCAGAGGTCACGGCAAGGGATTCAACCTGAACCTGCCACAATCCGAGCACCTCGACGGCGAACGCTACCGGCGGGCTCTGGACAAGGCCCTGAAGCGCATCCGCGACTTCAAGCCTACGGCACTGTTGGTCTCGCTCGGCCTGGACACAGCGAAAGGCGATCCGACAGGAACCTGGAATCTCACGGCTGCCGACTTCCAGGAGAACGGGCGCCGTATCGGATGTTTGCAACTGCCGACCCTCGTGATCCAGGAGGGCGGTTACCGCACGCGAACCCTCGGCATATCGGCTCGTCACTTTTTCAGTGGTCTGATGACCGGAGCAAACGAATCATGACACTTGAATCCGAATCAACCCCGGGACATTCCCTGCGCGACGAAGTCAGGGCTTCCGACTGCGTGGCAGTTCGCGACATCCTGAACGCGACGGACTTCTTCTCGGCCGTCGAAATGGAGATCGCCGTCGATCTCGTGCACGAACGGCTCGAGAAAGGGCCGGCCAGCGGCTACGAGTTCCTGTTCGCCGACCAGGGCGGCGAAACTGTCGGCTACGCATGCTACGGACTGATCCCCTGCACCGCGGCCAGCTACGACCTCTATTGGATCGGCGTGGCTCCTGGCCGACAGGGCGGTGGGCTGGGCCAACGGCTGCTGGACGAGACGGAAAAACGGGTGCGTGCAGCCGGTGGAACCTCCCTCTATGCCGAGACCAGCGGCCGGTCCCAGTACGCCCCGACCCGGGCCTTCTACGAGCGGTGCGGCTATGCGATAGTCTCCGTTCTTCCTGAATTCTATGGACCCGGCGATGACAAGGTCGTCTTCGTCAAGAGGCTGGAGTAACAACCCCGGCCTTGATCTGTTTATTAACCATGCCGTACAATCCCCACCGATGAAGTACACTGAGGATTCGACCCCCAGTTCCGACGATCCACCGACGATGATGGAGCGACACTCATGATAAGAACATGGCTGCTGGCATTGATCGCGATGCTCGCGCTCTGCTCCTGCACAGTCCAGGATTCCCATCTGGCCTCTGTTGACGACAACCCCTTCTTCTCGGCTTACGGCACGCATTTCAACGTCCATCCTTTCGACCTGATCGAACCGGAGCATTTCGTGCCCGCTTTCGAAGAAGCCATGGATCGTCAGAAGGCCGAAAACCAGGACATCTGCAACAACCCGGAATCTCCGACTTTCGAGAACACGATCGCGGCTCTCGATCGGTCGGGTGAAATGCTGGACGAGGTGTCCTCTGTGTTCTTCAGCCTTGTCGGCTCCAACACCAACGACGAACTCCAGCAGATCAACCAGCAGATGTCCCCCAAACTGGCGGCCCATGGGGACGACCTCCGCCTGGATCCGAAAATCTTCACACGCGTGAAGGCCGTCTACGATTCGCGTGAGGGGCTCGACCTGGATTCCGAGCAGTCCTTCCTCCTGGAAAACATGTACAAGGGATACGTGCGCAACGGGGCCCTGCTGAACGAGCAGGAGCAGACCAGACTCAAGGACATCAACCAGTCCCTGTCGAAGCTCCGGGTCGATTTCAGCGATCATCTCCTGGCTGAGACCAACGGCTTCCAACTGGTGATCGAGGACGAAACAAGCTTGGACGGCCTGCCCGAATCGGCGATCGAAGCCGCGGCTAAGGCGGCGGGCCGCGAGGGCGCCTGGGTCTTCACCACCCACAAGCCGAGCATGCTTCCGTTCCTGACCTATGCCGAAGACCGCGACTTGCGGCATCGGCTTTACCGTGCCTACACCATGCGGGGCAACAACGGCAACGAGTTCGACAACACCGGCATCATGGCCGACATCGTCAAACTGCGGGTGGCGCGGGCCCAACTCCTGGGGTACGACACCCATGCCGACTATGTGCTGGAAAACAGAATGGCCAAAACGCCGGAACGGGTCTACGACCTCCTCGACCAACTGTGGGAAGCGGCCTTGCCCGTCGCCGCGAACGAAGTCGTCGAGATGCAGAAGATCATCGACAGGGAAGGCGGCGACTTCCGCCTCGCCTCCTCCGACTGGTGGTTCTACGCCGAGAAACTCCGCAAGGAGAAGTACGAGCTCGACGACAACGAACTGCGTCCCTACTTCCAGCTGGACCAGGTTCGGGACGGCGCCTTCTGGGTGGCCAATCAACTGTACGGCCTGACCTTCGAGCTCTTGTCCGACATGCCGAAACCGCACCCCGAAGCCCAGGTCTTCCAGATCAAGGAAGCCGACGGCTCCCATTGCGCCGTCATGTACATGGACTTCCATCCCCGCGCCAGCAAGCGTCAGGGGGCGTGGTGCGGCACCTTCAGGAGCCAGAACCGAGCTCGCGGCGAAGAAGTGGACCCGATCATCAACCTGGTATGCAACTTCACCAGGCCGTCGGGCGACGCTCCCGCCCTGCTCAGCCTCGACGAAGTAGAAACCCTGTTCCACGAGTTCGGTCACGCGCTCGACGTCATGCTGTCGAACGTCACCTTCTCGTCCACCTTCCGATCCGCCGATTTCTCCGAACTGCCGAGCCAGATCATGGAGCACTGGGCGATCGAGCCGGACGTGATGAGGCACTACGCCAAGCACTACGATACCGGCGAGGCGATTCCCGACCTGCTCATCGCCAAGATCACCAACAGCAACCACTTCAATCAGGGTTTCGCCACAGTCGAGTATCTGGCGGCGAGCCTGCTCGACATGAAGCTCCACACCCTCAGCGAGCCGATCGATCTCGACGTGATGGCGTTCGAAGCCGAATACCTCGACCAGATCGGCCTCATCCCGGAGATCGTCCCCCGATACCGCTCCAGCTACTTCAGCCACATCATCGGAGGCTACGCCGCCGGATATTACGGGTATATCTGGTGCGGCGTGCTCGACAACGACGCCTTTGAGGCGTTCAAAGAGACGAGCCTATTCGACAGTGAAACCGCCCTGCGTTTCCGCACCGCCATCCTCGAGCGGAACGGGACCGTGGACTTCCAGCAGATGTATCGGGACTTCCGCGGCCGGGATCCCAGGATTGAACCGCTGCTGCGGTCGCGAGGGCTGCTCTAGGCAGGGCTTGGCTGTCGCTTCCGGGTCCTGTCGGGCGCACCTTCGAGCGCTTGACAGGACAGGAGTCTTGGACGATACTTTGATCGGTCTCCGGACAAAGTAACAACATCCGCCCCTTCTCATGTCCTCAGACCCGATTCATCTCTCGTGCGGAGGTCTCCCATGTCCGCGTCCCGACACCCTCAGATCGCCCTGGTTTCCCTCGTGATCCTGATGATCACCACCGGATGCAGCGATCGAGACCCCTCCACCCTTGATGTCGCCCGGGCGACCATCGACCCCTTGGTCTTCGACGACAACTTCGGGAGCGACGTCTATCCCCAGCCCTTCGCCGGCACCTACACCGAGGCCGTGAACATCGATACGGACTTCTCCCAGGGCGGCGGTGCTTCGATGAGGGTCGTGGTGCCCGCCTCGGGCTCGGACCTGGGCGGCTACGCCGGCGGCGTGCTCACTTCGGTCGGCGCCCGCGACCTGGCCGACTTCAACGCCCTGACCTTCTACGCTCGCTCGAGCATCAACTCCACCCTCAACGAGGTGGGTTTCGGCAACGACAACACCGGTACCTCGCGTTTCTCGGCCGGTCGCTTCAACATTCCCCTGACCCCCAACTGGACCTTCGTGGTGATCCCCATCCCCAACCCCTCCCGGCTGATCGCCGAGCGCGGACTCTTCACCTTCGCCGAGGGCTTCGAACCCCAGAGCTCCCAGGGTCACATCCTGTGGTTCGACGAGATCCGTTTCGCGAACCTCGGCAACATCACGAACCCACGGGCGAGCATGCCTTCGTTGACCAAGGAATACTTCGTGGGCGCCGCGGCGAGACTCGCCGGCACGACCACCGCCTTCGAGATCAACGGCGCTGACGTGATTGTCGATCACATGCACGGCTATTACGATTTCCAGTCGACGAATTCTGCCGTGGCCGCCGTCGTCGACGGCGAAATTCGGGTCCTCGGCGTGGGAGACGCCGTGATCACCGCCACGTTGGCAGGCATGGACGTCGAAGGCTTGGTCACCCTGACCGGCCACCTGGGCCCGGCCGGACCGGCTCCTGTGCCGACCACCGCGGCCAACGATGTGATCTCCCTGTTCAGCGACGCCTACCCCAACGAGCCGGTCGACACATGGGCAGCCAACTGGCAATGGTCGACCGCCGAGGCCATCGACTTCGACATCGACGGCGACACGGCCAAGATGTATGCCACCCTCAATTTCGCAGGGGTGGACTTTCTCTCCAACACGATCGACATTTCGGCCATGACCCATATGCACGTCGATGTCTTCGTGCCCGAAGGCTCGAACTTCAAGGTCAAGGTGATCGCCTTCAGCGGCGACAACGGCGGAATCATCGGCCAGAAGGAACTGAGCTTCGACGCCGACTCGACCCCCGCGATGCTGGTGGGCGCGTGGTCATCACTCGAAATCCCCTTGGAGGATTTCGGCTTCACCTCTGATCTCGGCCATATCGGTCAGCTCGTTTGGAGCACGACCGACGCCACCCTCGTCCTTGTGGACAATGTCTACTGGCACCGGTAGGTTTTTCGCCCGCCATCCATAGGCACGGCGCGGGGCCCGGCCATCGGCCGAGAAAGACACCGGATGATGAACGACAATCTGACCAGAAAAGGCCTGAGGCGCGCGGACCCCAGTCTGCCTCGACCCTTGGGCGACGCTGTGCTCCGCCTGATCTGGGTGGAACACAGAATTTCGCGGGCCGAGATCGCCCGCCAAGCTTGCCTGTCCCGATCTACCGTCTCGGAGATCATCAACGAGATCCTGCCCACGGGCTTGGTCCGCGAGATCGGCGAGGGCCCTTCCCGCGGCGGCCGGCGGCCCATCGTGCTCGAATTCCAGGACGACGCCTGCGTGATCCTCGGCGTTGAAATGGGTGCCACCCACATCGCGGTCGCCGCGACCGATCTTCGGGGACACGTGCTGGCCTGGGAGTCCCGGGAGCACCCTGTCCGCATGGACCCACCAGGAACACGAGCCGTCATCGGGGACCTTTGCCGGACCTGCCTCGACCATCCCGCCGTTTCGGGACGGCCGCTGGTCGGCATCGGCGTGGCCGTGCCCAGTCCCGTGAACCCTGCCGTCGCGAACCAGCTTTCGACCGTGGTCATGCCTGCGTGGGAGGGGCGTCTCGCCCTTGAAGCCCTTCAGGAGGAACTCGGCGCACCCATCCTCGTGGACAACGACGCCAACCTGGGCGCCCTCGCCGAACGCTGGTGGGGCGCGGGTCAGGACGTCGATCACCTCGCCTACATCAAGGTGGCGACGGGCATCGGCTCGGGGCATGTCATCAACGGCGACATCTACCGCGGCGCCACAGGCGTCGCCGGCGAGATCGGCCATCTGGCCATCGACCCCCACGGCGAACCCTGCATCTGCGGCCTGCAGGGATGCCTTGTGACCTTCGTCGGCGCCCGGGCCCTCGAAAAGCGGGCCCAGGAACTGGCGGCGGAGCATCTCGACACCACCCTGGTTACACACGCCATCACGATCCATAAGATCGAGGACGCGGCCCTCGCCGGCGATCCCCTCGCCCTGAGAGTCATCGGCGAGGCGGCCGAACACCTCGGCACGGCCATCGCCGGTCTGCTGAACGTCATGAACCCCGCGATGGTGGTTCTCGGCGGCGACCTGTCCCGCCTCGGCGAACTGATCCTCGCCCCGTTGCGGCGCACGATCCGCAACCGCACACTGGTGTCATCGGTGGCGGCCGCGGAGATCCTGGCCAGCGAACTGGGTCACCAGTCGGTTGCCGTAGGAGCAGCTACCATGGTCCTGAAAGCGGCGCTGGAGGATTCGCGCCATTTCCCCGTCATCGATTCCGCGAGAGACACAGCCTCATGAAACGGTTCGTCGTCGCTTCGACCCTGTTGCTGATCCTGACCGTAGTGGTCGGCTGCGATGCCGAAACGCCGACGGTACAATACGGCATCATCTGGCAGGACGAGTTCGAGGGGCCCGCCGGCCAGCTGCCCGACGCAGACAAGTGGCGCTTCGACGTCGGAACCGACTGGGGCAATCTCCAGCTGGAATACGACACCGACCGGGCGTCCAACGTGAGCCTCGACGGCGAAGGACACCTCACGATTACCGCCCGCATCGAAGACTACCAGGGGCAGGCCTACACCTCCGGCCGCATCAAAACCAAGAGCCTGTTCCAGCAGACGTACGGCCGCTTCGAGGCAAGGATCAAGCTGCCCGTGGGCCAGGGCATCTGGCCGGCATTCTGGATGCTGGGCAGCGACATCGACGAGGTGGGCTGGCCCGAGTGCGGCGAGATCGACGTCATGGAATTCCTGGGCCACGATCCCAGCTCCATCTACGGCGCCATCCACGGCCCCGGCCACGCCGGCGACGATGCTCTATCCCGGCGCCACCAGTTGGCCCAGGGCGGATTCCAGTACGGGTTCCACGTGTTCGGCGTGGAATGGGACGCCACCTCGATCACCTGGGACGTCGACGGTTTCGTTTTCCATACCATCACGTCCGACGACCTGCCCCGTGGCGCCCGCTGGGTCTACAATCATCCCTTCTTTATCCTGCTCAACGTGGCGGTCGGCGGCCGCTGGCCCGGCTCGCCCGACGAGACGACCGAATTCCCCCAGACCATGCACGTGGACTGGGTCCGGGTGCACGGCCCTCTCCCGTAAACGACCACGGCCCGGTCTCGACGACCGGGCCGTGCGTTCGAGTCCTCAGTGGATGGCTACTGAAGGACCATGTGGACGTAGCTTCTGATCTCCCACTCCCGACCCTCTTCCAGACCATCCGGATACAACTCATACAACGCGGGCTCGGCTGCGCCGATGGGGCTGTAGCGGTTGGAGTAGCGGTCCAGAGTGCGGTAAGTCGCGCGAACGCCGAAGCGGGTTTGAGGTAGCCCGAGCCAGCCGGGGCGGCCCAGGTTGTACGACAGGTCCGCCATCGCCTGCATGGGATAGGTCAGGTTGTGGTCCCGGTGGTAGTCATAAGGGCCCCAGTCGTTGAATTTCAGCGAACCCCTCAGGGCGATCGCTGGCCAGACGACCTTGGTGTCCACGCCGGCGCGCTCGACCAGTCGGTCATCATCTCCGTTGGGGTCGGCCGTACCGAAGTAGACATGGCTGATCGCGCGGGCGGAGTCACTCAGACGGGTGATCACGCGAGCCCGTACTTCCCAGAGATCCCGGGCCGGGGTGCCGCCCGGGAAAGCGTACACCTCACTAGTGTCGGAAATAAACAACCGCGCATCGGACGTCGTGTGGTGGCGCCTCACGATGAAGCTCAGGCTGGCGGCCAGATCGGCGTCCTCGCGCTGGTCGCTATCCCAGGCCCACATCCAGGTGGCAGGTGTGGGGTCGTACGTGAGCATGAGCTCGCCGGCTGTGGTCTCGCGGTTCCAGATCACGGCGAAGGGATCGTCGATCCAGTTGCGTGTGTGGCCCGGAGTGCCGGCCAGGTCGTCGGAGTGGGGCATGGGACCCACGATGGGCTTCTGCCACAGCAGGTTGGGACTGATTTTCCAATTCCCTCCTACGCCAACGGCCAGGCCAGTGATGGCGTTGACCTGGTTGCCTGAGCCGCTGTCCTTGAGGCTCCAGCCTGTGAACGTCGGGATCATGGTCGGACCGCCGTCAGCCACGAGCCCCATGTACGCGCCTTGTCCGTACCAATTCCAGCGACCCTTCTGCCACGTCAGCTTGCCCTTGAAGCCGAAGGTGTCCTGGTCCTTGATCGTGTCCTGGCGGATGTCGCCGGGAACGTAGGCTCCGGCAACGTCGTCGAGCGTCATCTGGAAGGTCTCACCGACCCGCGGCTGGCCGGACCAGAGAGCGCCCCCCTCAAAGTCGAAGGGACCGACCCGCGTCTGCAGCTGCAGCGACGCCTTGCGCGTGGTGCGCGTGGGGATGGCCACCGAACTTGTCAGGTCCGTCTGCTGGGTGAAGTCCTCCTGGACGATGCCGGTCCAGTTCGCGCCCAACGCCCTACGCTGGTACTTGACGAAGATCGCGGGGTTTGCTCCCCACCAGAGCTGGGGACCGAAAGCCACCTTGAGGCCGTTCAAGCTCTTCTTTCCTGTGATTTCGACTCCGATGGGCGCGTCACCGTTGTAGATGTCTACGTTCTCGCCGTAGTAGGCGTCGCGGTAGAGGCCGAAGAAGTCACCCTCGTACTGCCAGTGCAGGTGGCCAGTCCGATAGAACGCATCGAGAATGAAGTTGCGGTCGTCCCAGGAAACACTGCCCTGGTACACCTTCACCCGCTCATTCGACCAGATGTCCACACGCTCACCGTCGATGCCCTGCACCGCGATCGTGCGGCCTCTGTTCTCGTAGAAGATCTCGTCGATGCGGTTGTCGGCGACACGACCAAGAACGTTGAGGGTCATCTTGCCGGTGACGTTTTCGCTTGGCTTGGCCTCAATATCGGCATAGAAGGACTGGCCATGACCGAACCCCAGAAAGGACGACGAGCCGCCGTCCGCCGCGGGGTTGTCGGGTGTGGTGATGTTCTTGCCACCGGAGCTGTAGGTCTCGAGCTCCATGCGCATGCCGGAGATCCTTACCTTCGTGGCGGTGCGCGCCACGAGGGTGGCCGCGTCACCACGCGCGGCGAGGATGCCGGCCATGGGCGTAACGGCCGCGAAATGCCTGCGGATGGCAGCCTTGTCCGTGGTCGAAGCGTAGGGGTCGAGACGAAAGGCGTCCCGCAGGACGTAGTAGGCGGCGCGGGGATAGACGTCGTAGACGCCGTTGATGTCCGGGAATCCCTTGGCGCAGATCCCCCACCACTCCTCATTCATGTTGTTGTCGCCCTCGCGGTAGTCCTCGGGATAACCGGCGTTGGGCCACGAGGCGTTGGTGTCGTGGATGTCCAAACGCTCCTCCTGGCGGAACTTCCACCAGCCATCACTCCACTGGAAGATCAGGCCGCCGACTGCGTTGCCCACGCCGCCCTTGCCGGCCGACTGCTCGTAGATCTCCCGCCACTGGCCGAGCAGGTACTTGGCCTGGGTCGCCTGGTCCTCCGTCATGATCACGGCGTTAAAGGCGTCGGCGCCGAACTCGGTGAACATGGTGGGCACGCCCAGCTTGTCTTTGACGACCTGGTAGAAGTCTCGGGCCGAGATGCCGCGGTACACGTTGGAGCCGAACACGTCCAACCCGACGCACTCCTCCGCAATGATGTCGATATACTGCAAGTCGCCGTTGGCCATGCACACCGGACGGTCGGGATCGAGGCGCTTGATGTCAGCGATGATCTCCCCGAACAGGGAGTAGAGATGCCGGGCACGCGCCGTGTTGCGGTCGCCTTCGGGCAGGGCCTCGATCTCGAAGGACGACCAGGACAGGCCGTAGTTGTTCTCGTTGCCGAGCAGCCACATCAGAAGGCCGGGCGTTCCCTCGAACTCCTTGACCAGAGCCGTGATCTCTCCCTTCAGCTGCGCCCGCACCTTGGGGTCGCTGTAATCGGTATTCGGGTGCCACACGCCGTCGAGAGTCAACCCGTAGCGTCCGACGGTGTGGTTGATCATGGTGGAGATGCCATAGGTCTCGTACACGTACTGCACCCACCGCGGCGGCATGCCCACATAGTGGCGGATGACGTTCACACCCATGCCCTTGAGCAGTGGCATCTCCTTGGCCAGCGCAGCCCTGATCATCTCATCGGGCTGGGACCAGAAGGCGTAGCTGTAGTTCTGCCCGATGGGCATGTACCCCCAGTTCATCCCGAGGACCATGAAGTCGCGGCCATCCACCTGGAGACGCGATCCGCTTGCGTCGGTCACGATCTCCACAACCGGCGCCACGGCGGCGACCGCCGACACAGCTGACAGGATCGCCAGGATCAGGACCCCCAACAGGACCGTCCATCCGGTACGGCGAAGGCTAGTCACGGGAATCGTTTGCACGGGAGTCTCCTCGGGTTGAAGGAGTCGCGACGGCGTCGAAGGCATTGGCCGCCACGACGTCGCGATACCAATGGGCGCTGCTCTTGGGAGTGCGTCGGCACGTGTCGAAATCGACCGCGACGATGCCGAATTTCTTCTGATAGCCGTGGGCCCACTCAAAGTTGTCGAGCAGAGACCAGGCGAAATAACCGGCAAGGGGAACACCGTCGGCCACGGCGCGACAGGCGGCAGACAGATGGCTGCGCAGATACTCGATCCGCCGCACGTCGTCGATGCGTCCGACCGACCCCGGAAGGTCGTCGTAGGCCGCGCCATTCTCGGTGATGTAGATCTCCTTCGGGGCATACTCCCGGTGGAGGTGCATCAACGTTTCATGAAGTCCTTCTGGGTGGACTTCCCAGCCCATGTCCGTGAACTCCTGCCCGGAAACAGCCTTCACCGCCTCGGGTTCCCCCGCCTCGTTCTGCCTCATGACCACTCGGCTGTAGTAGTTCACACCGAGGAAGTCCAGAGGCGCCGAGATCGTCGCGAGATCGCCGGGTTGCACAAACGGCAGTTCGGGGCCTTTGAGATGTCCGTTGGCGATCCGATCGGCCACCGCGTCGGCTGGATAACGTCCCAGGAAGAGCGGATCGAGGAACCACCGGTTGAAAAACCCGTCGAACCAGCGAGCCGCGTCATGATCGCCGACGGTGTCGGTGGCAGGATGAGCCGGGGTATGGTTGTGGACAATGCCGACCCTCGCGTTCGGCACCCTCTCACGGATGACTCGGGCGGCGCGGCCATGGGCCAGCAGCAGGTGGTGGGCGACCCGCAGTCCTTCCGCCGGGTCCTTATGTCCTGGAGCATGGTGCCCCTCCTCGTGTCCAAGCACGGCGATGCACCAGGGCTCGTTGATGGTCGTCCAGTTGCGAATCCGGTCACCGAGCCGTCGCGTCACGACGTCGGTATAGTCGACGAAGGCATCGACGACGGAACGATCGCCCCATCCCCCGAGATCCTGGAGCGCCTGCGGCAGATCCCAATGGTAGAGGGTCGGGAAGGGTTCGATGCCCGCCTCGAGCAGACCGTCGACCAGGGCGTCGTAGAAGTCGAGTCCGGCGACATTAATCTTGCCTGTGCCGGCTGGCAGGATGCGTGGCCAGGCGATGGAAAAGCGATAGGCTCCCAGCCCCAACCAACTCATCAACTCGAGATCGTCGCGCCACAGGTGGTAGTGATCGCAGGCCACGTCAGCGTTGGTCCCATCGGCGATGGCTCCCGGCGTGTCCGTGTACCGGTCCCAGATCGACACTCCCCGCCCGCCTTCATGGCGTCCGCCTTCGATCTGAGGGGCCGACGTGGCCACACCCCAGAGAAAGCTGTCGGGAAACGCGCGTCCGGTCATCTCGGCTCTCCCTGTTGTCGATTCCATGGTTCGGGGCCATTTCCCATGTCCTGAGAACACCCGCACGAAACCCCTAAAAAACCTTTGTTCGGACTCCGAACATAGTGTATGATTCTTCTGGTCGTGTCAAGTGTCTCCCGACATCCGGATCGACCGCAAGCTCTGGCTTCGATTGCGAGGAAGTTTCCCCAACGAGAGGTCGCTACCATGCTCTCCCGAATGACCATGACTCTAGTGGCCGCCGCCCTGATCGCCCTGATCCCCGCGGCGTGTCTCGCGCTCACTCCCTACAGCCAGGACTTCGAGGGTCTGGACCACACCGACCCCGGCGCACTGGGCGCCGACGGCTGGCTGGTCTACGGCAACGTCTTCGATTCCCTCGGCGGCTACCTCTACGGCTACGGCACCTATCCCGCCCCCAACGACGGCTTCGCCTTCTGCCAGATCGACACCGGCCAGGGCGGCGTCGACCAGGGCCAGCAGCAGCTGGTCGTGTTCAGCGACTACAACAACACGGACCATGGCGTGGGGAATCTGATCGAGTCCAACGTCTTCCAGGAGCAGATGATCGCCGCCGGCGACGTCGGCCAGATCTGGCACTTCGACTTCGACGCGAAGCTCGGCAACATTGAGGGCGCCTCGATCGCCGCTGCCTTCATCAAGACCCTCGACCCTGCCAGCGGTTGGGCTCTGACCAACTCCATCACCGAAGACATGACCGCGATCCCCGCTGAGTGGAGCGGGTATCGGATCTCCATCGAAATCAGCGCTGACCTCGTGGATCAGATCCTCCAGATCGGATTCGTGAACACGGCGAGCAACTACGAGGGTGCGGGCATCTTCTACGACAACATCAACTTCTTCATAGGCGGCTTTACTGGTGTGCCCGCCGCGACCGGCGTCCTACTGAACCAGAACAGCCCCAACCCCTTCAACCCATCCACCCGCATCGATTTCTCCCTGGATCGCTCGGAAGACGTCGAACTGGCCGTGTTCGATCTCGCCGGCCGCAAAATCGCCACCCTCCACAGCGGCGAGCTGGCCGACGGACAGCATCACGTGGACTGGGACGGGACAGCCGACAGCGGCGGAGCAGTCGCCGCGGGTCACTATCGGTACGTGCTGCAGACTTCGACAGGCAGTGTCGCCCGCAGCATGGTCCTGTTGAAGTAGTCGCTCATCACCGATCTCTCCGTGCGAGGGGCCGATCGCCCCGGCCCTCCGCACGATCCAGACAAGTCGAGGCTCATGAGCGCAACCGCAGCATTCCAAACCCCGGTGGCCACGGGCCCCCTTCCGACATTCCGGGAGGTGCCCCATGGCGGGTAGGCCGGAACAGCATCCGAGCATCGCATCGGTGGAGAGTCCGCGCGCGTCTCCGGTCGGTGGCTTCGTCGAACTGGACGGCGAGACGTACTACAGGATCGCCGCCTACCACCGACTCGCCCCGTTCTTGATGAGCCTGCCGAGCAACACCGATCTGTGGATGTTCGTGGCCTCCAGCGGCGGTCTCACGGCCGGGCGCGTGGACGCCGAAGGCAGCCTCTTTCCTTATCGCACGGCCGACCAGCTCTCCAACGACCACCACAGCACGGGTCCGCTGACCCTGATCCGGGTGACGAGCGGCAGCGCCGGGCGCGTCCTCTGGGAACCGTTCTGCGAGGCGAACGACGAGAACCGCGAGGTCGAGAGGAACCTCTACAAGAACGTGGTCGGCAACCGCCTCGTCTTCGAGGAGGTCCACCACGGCCTGGGCCTGGCCTTCCGCCACCGCTGGGCCGGCTGCGATGAATTCGGCTGGGTCCGCACCGCGACTCTTGAGAACAAGAGCGGAGAGCGCCGCTGGGTCGATATGCTCGACGGCCTGCGCAACATCCTTCCCTTCGGCGCACCTCTTTCCCTGTACCAGCAGGCGAGCAACCTCGTCGACGCCTACAAGACCTCCGAAGTCGAACCTGATACTGGACTCGGGATCTTCGCCCTCACCGCCGGGATCACCGACCGGGCCGAGGCCCTTGAAGTCCTCCGCGCCAACACTGTCTGGTGCCATGGTCCTGCGAGCATCCGCGTCCACTTGAAGATCGACACGGTGGCGGCCTTCCGACACGGCCGTGTGCTGACCGAGGATCGAACCCTCCACGGAACCAGCGGCAACTACCTGGTGAGCAACAGCTTCGACCTGGGGCCGGATGAAACCGAGTCTTGGCACTTCTGCAGCGACGTCGGCCGCACGCACATCCAGATCGCCGACTTTTGCCACAGGATCCGCGACGAAGAGGACATCGGTGCAAGCATCACCCGCAGTCTCTCCCAGGCCCGGGAGAATCTGCGTCAGAACGTGGGCAGCGCCGATGGCATCGAGATGTCCGGGCGACCTGAATCGTGGAGCCACCACTTCGCCAACGTGCTGTTCAACAACATGAGAGGCGGCGTCTTCGACCGGAACCACCTGATCCCCACAGCGGATTTCCGCCGCTTCCTGCAGACGCGCAACACCGACGTCGCCGAGCGCACGAACGGGCTGCTCGACGACCTGCAGGACGAGGTCACCGTCCACGAGCTGCATAGCCTAGTTCCCATCCGGAAACCCCTTACCGCCTGAAAGCAGTCAAGTTATAAAGAAACAACGGGATGTTTATCCTGCCGCGTGATAGGATGTTCTTACGAAGGAAACATCTTAAACATGGAGGT
>Ga0180007_10000900_pt1 | contig 43956 bp, 36 predicted proteins | sample MM_PC_MetaG_FD_121122 | JGI IMG/M metagenome (GOLD analysis project Ga0180007, IMG submission 121122) | Groundwater microbial communities from the Aspo Hard Rock Laboratory (HRL) deep subsurface site, Sweden - MM_PC_MetaG | ecosystem: Environmental > Aquatic > Deep subsurface > Groundwater... | reverse complement strand
GCGGAACCTGGAGGCTCTTCAGGCCCGCGAACTCGTCCCTCAGCGACTGGACCAATCCTTCGTCGCCCGCCAGCCCGCCACTCATGAAAATCACTTCACCGAAATCCAGCGAACGCAGCAGCCGCACGAAGCGTCCGGCCATACTCTCGTGAATGCCGCGCAGGATGTCTTCGGTGCTGATGCCGCGCGAGACCATGTTGATCACATCGGTCTCGGCGAGCACGGCGCAGATGCCACTCACCTTCTCGGGCTTGGTGGCTTTCAGGGACAGTCCGCCGATCTCGGCCTGGGAGACGCCAAGGTATCGCGCGATATTCTCGAGAAACTGCCCCGATCCCGACGCGCACTGGCTCGTCATCTTGTAGTTGGTCACCTTGCCGCGCGAATCCATGGCCACGGCACGGGCGTGCAGGGCGCCGGCATCGAGGACCGCGGTGGCCCGTGGCTCCAGGAACAGGGCTCCGCGAGCATGGGTGGTCATGCCGTAGAAATGCCCGGTGGCGAACGGAATGTCCTCTCCCTCACCGGTGGTGGCCACGTAATGGATGTTGCCGACCCCGGCCTCGGCGACGGTCTGGTCGAAAACCTGATTCACTACGTCGCCGATGTCGCGCCTGCGGATGCGTGAGCTGACCTGGGAGAGAACGGTTTCCTTTTCGCCGTCGAACGCCATGACGACGGCTTTCACGGCCCCCGACCCCACGTCGATGCCGGCTGTGATCGTTGAGGTGGTCGTGGTACTCATCAGCTCTTGCTCCTGTGGGCGAAAAGGGCGCCGCCGAGGGCGCCGGTGTAGATGCTGTCGGGAGAGATGTTCAGGGTCTTGTCGCCGTAGTTCTCGGTGACCAGGACACGCAGGGCGCTGACCGCGGCGGGATTGTTGGCCACGCCCCCGGTGAACGTGAACTCGTTGTCGACTCCGCCCGAGCGGGCCAGCAGACTCATGGCGCGCAACATAATCGCTCGATGGAGTCCGGCGAGGATGTCTTCCCGTTTTTCACCCAGCGAAAGCCGTTCACGCAACTCGGCGCCGGCAAAAACGGTGCAGGTGGAGTTGATCTTGACCTCTCGTTTGCTCTTCAGGGCGAGGGGGCCGAGTTCATGGAGGCCTAAGCTCATCTCATCGGCGATGTAACCCAGATAGCGACCACAACCGGCCGCGCAGCGATCGTTCATCTGAAAGCTGGTGACGATGCCGCTTTCGTCGACCTGGATGGCCTTGGTGTCCTGGCCTCCGATGTCGAGCACCGTGCGCGTGCCGCCGAACATGGCCGAGGCGCCGAGCCCGTGGCACAGGATCTCGGAACGGATCATCTCCTTGGGAAAAGGCAGGCGCTGTCGTCCGTACCCCGTACCCACTTCGCCGACCACCTCGAATTTGGCATCGACGGCATGCTGCACGCCGGTCCTCACATCTTCGGACCCGCCGATCCGCTTCAGGGCCGTGGTGATGTGGTCTTCGAATCCCAACGCCAGCGGTTCGTTCTCGACCTGAATGATGCACTTGTCATACAGGCCCAACAGCAAGTCATAGCTCACTCCGGAGGGGTCCCCGATTTCCTCAGCGACCGCACTCCAGGCCGACCCGACCGTGTCGCGGAAGAAATCGGACCGCTTCGGAGGATTCAAGGTTTCGAAACGCTTGAGTTCGGCCTGCTCGATCCGTTCGACGATGGTCGACACGGCTGCTTCGGCGTCGCCCTTGAGATCGGCTGGCACACTGAAAGCCATCGCCCCGTTCACCAGTCCGTGCAATCGATGCAATTGAACCAGCATCTGCTCGAGTCGAAACGATTCGAGCAGACGGTCGAACACCACGGAGCCGGCCGCGGCTTCGACTTCCCGCTTGAGCAGATTGAAGCGGGCGTCGATGAACGCTTCGGTCCTGGCCACCTTGGCAGCCTGGTCGTAGTTCGAGCGACTGTTGGTGATGCCGCGACCCAGGATCGCGCCCCGTTCGTCGAGGATGATGGACTTGGTCGTTGTCGATCCGAGATCGGTGCCGACGACGCAAAGGCAGCTCATACGGTCGCTCCCCTCTGCCGACGGGCGTCGACCATCTGGATGTAGCTCTCGAGGCGGTTTTTGATGTTGGCAGCTGAGAAGTAGCGCGGGTCCACGAGGTCGGATTCGATGAAGCCACCCGGCAACCCGGTGCGTTTTTCGACCTCGCGCAGCATGAGGAGTTGGCCGGCCGAGAACGAGTTGCACGACTTGACCGAGTTGATCAGGAAACCGTCGGCCTCATAATCCCGCAGATAGCTGCAGAGCATGTCGATGCGCCCGGACAGGTTGTGGTTCGTGTAGCAGCCGCCGCAATAGTCGCCCATGGTTCCGAGTGGATCGTCCGGATCGTGACGGAAGCCGAAATCGTAGGTGCCGCCCACCTTGCTGTAGGTCGAGGCCACCACCACAGCGCCCTCGTCGGCGAACATCTGCCAGAACTCGCGGAAATGGGTCCAGTTGGGCGGACCTTCGACGACCAGCCGATACTTTTCGTCGGTGACCGGGCCGCCGGGAGCGACGGGACCGAGTCCGGCGTCGAGGCGCGCCTGGACTTCCTGACGCAGGGCCTTGTAATAGGCTACGCCCTCTTCGGTGCCGCGAAAGGCGCTGAAAATGGGCCCCACGTAGTAGACGGCTCCGAAGTACGAGTCAATGGGCGAGGGCTTGTTCTTGGCGGATTCGAGAACCCAGACAAGATCGTCCTCGGCCTGGACGCTCAGTTTCAGCCGCTCACGCAGGGCTTCCTGGTCGTACTTGCGCCCGGAAATCTTCTCCAGGGCCGGGATAACTTCCTGCTTGAGCTGCTTGATCATGTATTCCCGATGCTCCGGTTCGATCACGCCGTCGCCCTGGTAGGGCACGTGCAGGAACACGCACGGACAGTCGTACTCTTCACGGAGCAGCTCGAACCACTTCATGAACGTGTAGCAACCCGTGTACGAAAGCAGCAGCAGGTCGGGTTTGGGCAGCTTGGTGCCGGTGGGTCCGATATTGCCGGCCATGGCCATGCCGATGTCGCACTTCACGTAGGTGCACACGTCCTCGCTGTGGCCGCGTTTTTCCGCCTCGGCGATGTAGTCGCGACTCTTGCCGCGCATGCCCGACTGCAGGGCGTTGATTTCCGGCAGGAGCGGCAGGCAGCCGAACGAACGGATCAGCTCGGTGAGGTTGCCTGGGACGAAGGTGTAGACCACGGGCTCCTTGGTCTCCGGCGCGGCTTCGAGACGTTCGTAATGGGCGGCGATCATCTCCTTCTGGATCACCATCGAGTTGTCTTTCTGGGCGGTGGGCTTCGTGTCGCTCATGATGCGTCTCCCCAGAGTTTGATGGAGTCGGAGAAGGTGCCGGCCTGCTCGCGGAACTGCTGGAATTGCCCAGAATTCTCGGCGAACTTGAAGGCGATGCAGGGAATGCCCGCCGCTTCAGCGCCTTCACGCAGCATGGGACGGTCGAGCAGGGCCGGATCGCAGAAACTCGCCGAGGCGAAGATCACACCATCGGCGCCGGCGGCGGCGGCCCGTGTCTTGATCAGGTTGCGCTTTCCTTCGGGATCCGGTTCGTACAGAACCGAGGTTTTGATGGCGCTTTCGACAAAAGCCGTGGCCAGATTGGCTGCGGGATCGCCATCGAGTGCGACTTCGCCAGCCAGGAAGCGGTTCCCCGCCAGGAAGTCGTCGTCGACGATGTAGCAACCGGCCCGCTCGATGGTCTTGATCAGACCCAGGGGCGGTTGTTCGCAGAACGCACCGGCGATCAGCACTCGGGTGCGGTCCTTGATGCGTTCATCGCTCAATTCAACGGCACTCAGATAGTCGCGCGCCTTGGCCATGAAGAGCTCCGGAGCCACGACTTCGCCGGCGCGCAGCAGCAGGTAGAGCTCTTCGGAGGGAACCTTCCAGGGTGTCTTGTTGCGGGCCGTGTAGAGGAGACGGACGACGCTGCGCATCTCATTGTAGACCGCCACCGATTCCCGCAGACGGTCGTCGGTCGCCTCGATCCCGGACACCTCCCCGAGATCCCGGCGGATGACGTTCAACTCCCGTTGCCAGAACTCGGCACCGAGTCTCTTGTCGGCCACCTGAGGCAGATCGAGGTAGCGCACGTACATATCCGGGTAGAGCACCTGCCACATGCCCGACAGATTGCGGATCACGTCACAGGTCGACGGGAAGAGCACGGCCGAGAGCATGTCCAATCGACCGGATTGAGCCAGCTCGATCACCGAGCGGGGCAGGTGGCAGATGTAGCTCTGGTAGAAGGCGTCGCCGCGAATGATCTCGATGCCGCCGGTCCCGTGAATTCCCACCGGCAGCATGCCGCAGGCATGGATGATCTCGCGGGGGGCGTAGACCGGAAGATAGGCCGCGGCTTTTCGCCCCGTGTTTTCGTCCAGCCAATCATGGACCGTGGTGAAGTCCAGGTCTTCGTAGGCCGCCGTGGCCCAGTCGATGATCCGGGCGCGATTGGATGGATTCACGAGAGTATCCTTTTGTCTCTAATTATTTGATGACAACGCATTACAGATTTCGAACATTCGTTCGAAACACATTGTAGAAAAACGCCAGTCTTGTGTCAACGGGAATGTCGGAATTCTGGTCAGGGGAATCGACTCGAGTCGTCAAACAAGCGAGGCTACCAGCCCCAGTCGCCCTCGATCATCATCTCGTCACGGAACCTTCCCGCTTCCTCGCCGAATTCCTTCACCGAGTTTCCTTCATACAGAAATGTCGCGTGCTCTTCGCTGACCCTGCTGAAACGCAGCAGGCATGGTTCGTGGGCTGCCTTCTTGGTGTTCACGACCCTGAGCTCGGCAAAATTCTCGTGAGTTGCCGACGTCAGGGAATCATGACAGACAGGGCAGAGAAATTCGATGATGTCGCCCTTGGTGACATCATGGCAAAAGCCCTTGTCGCAGATGACTTGGTAGTCACCGATCTTCGAACTCATCAGCACGATGCCTTGTTTGTCGTTGTAGCGGGCGATCAGGACTACGCGCACATTGGGATTGAGCAGCGAGTCGCATTTAGGGCAATAGTAGGACAAGTACATGAGGTCCGACTTTCATGGAATGTCGTTCACGGTAGACGATCCGATCACGACAGCCGTTCAATGATCAGGGAATTTCCCTGTCCTCCGCCGATGCACATGGTGACCAATCCGTAGCGCTGATTGTTTCGACGCAGGGCGTAGGCGCAGGTCAAGGTCAGGATGGCTCCTGTGGCTCCGAGCGGATGCCCCAGCGCAACGGCGCCGCCCTGGGGGTTGACCTTTTCGGGGTCGATGCCCATGTCGGCGAAATCGCGGATACAGGCCAGGGCCTGGGGAGCAAAAGCTTCGTTCAACTCGACGTGGTCGATGTCGTTACCCTTGAGACCGGCTTTTTCCAGAGCGAGACGAGTGGCCGGCACGGGTCCCCAGCCCATGATCCTGGGATCGCATGCGGCCGTGCCGACGGCAACCACCCGGGCCAGCGGCTTCAGTCCATGGGCCTTGGCATCGTCTTCGCGACCGAGGACCATGGCCGCGGCGCCGTCGACCACGGCGCTGGCATTGCCCGCGGTGATGATGCCGCCGGCTTCGAAGGCCGGGTGCAATCGGGCCATTTTGGCCAGGCTGATGCCGTCCATGATGTGGGTGTCGTGCTCGACCACGACATCGTCCTGGCCCCCGATCCCCGGCAGTTCGACCGATGCGATCTCTTCGCGAAACAGCCCGCCATCACGTGAGGCCTTGGCGTTCATGTGGGAACGATGACCGAAGGCGTCGGCCTCTTCACGGGTGATCACGTACCGGCGCGCCAATTCTTCAGCCGTGTTGGCCATGGCCATGCTGGCTCCGGGGTCGTAGAGACCCAGCAAGAGAGAATCCTGCAGCATGGAGCCCCGGGGAAGACCTCGCGGGTCCAGGGGACCGTATTTCTGAATGGCTGTACCCACCATCTGGCCCCGCATGCCATAGGCGCTGAACGGGTACTGCATGCTTTCGGCGCCCCCGACCACCAGGAACGGCCTGCTCTGATCGTGTCGCAAACCGGCCAGGATGTGTTCCATGCCGACGGCCACGGCTTCGGCGCCGCTACCGCAGATGCGGGCAACCGTGAGCGCTGGCACATCGTCCGCCAGTCCCCCACGCCACGCCATGCCCTGGGCCCCGTAGATGCTGTCGCGATTGCAATGGGAGGCCATGCCCATGATCACGTGCCCGATCAGGCCCTTGTCGATCGAAGTGCTGTCGAGTGTCGCCTTGATCGCCATTCCGCCCAGGGCGGTCGTGGCGAAGCGGGCGAACAATCCCGGCTCGCGGTTGTTGATCAGGATGTCGGCCCTGGGCGTGCGACGGGCGCCGTCGAGGATGACGATGGATTGACTGGCACTGGTCATGCTCGTCTCCTGTCTATTCGTTCATAAAGACCGCCGGTACACGCGGTCCGTTCTGGATGAAATTGGTCATGCCGATGTCGTAATCGACAGTCTCCTTGCAGCGGGCAAAACCCAGGGCCTCGGTTTCCAGGCCGGCTTCGAGATCCTGCCGCAGGCCGGCGAAAACCACATCGGTGAGAATCCTGTCGATCACCAGGGAGTGATGACCGAGATCGACCGGAGGCAGCTTGTCCGGCACGTCCATGGGAGCCGGGTCCAGGCGAGTGATCACGTCATCTCCGGCAAGCTGACGACGGATCAGGTTCTTCGCCGCGCTGACCGGATCGTCGATGGGATCCCCGGTCGCCCAGCCCCAAGTGCAGGCTTCGGCGGCACCGATCGTACGACCGGAGCGCAGCAACTCTGCCGCGTGCTCCAGTCCGACAAGGCGTGGCAGGCGCTGAGTTCCACCGTAGCCGGGAATGATGCCCAGGTTGACTTCGGGCTGTCCAAGCATGAGGGCCGGGCCAACCACACGGGCGTGGCAGGCCATGGACAACTCGGCGCCGCCGCCGAGGACGGGGCCGTCGACCGCGGCCACGACGGGCTTGGAAAAGGTTTCCAGCCCGCGCAGGATTCGATGCCCGTGCCGGCACTTGTCGGCCGCAGCCTCTGGGGTTTTCAAGGCTGCCAACTCGTTGATGTCGGCGCCTGCGAGGGAGCCGCCGTAGCTGGTGAGCACGACGCCCCGGACAGTCTTGTCCGAGCCCAGTTCCGCGAAGATGGCGTTCAACTCGTTCATGGTGCGCTCATCGAGGGCGTTGAGCACTTCGGGGCGATGGACCGTGACCACGGCCACGTCACCGTCTCGCTCGACTTTCACGTTGCGAGGAAATTCCACGAGTTGTTTGGCGGCGATGCTGGCAGGCACGACAAAACCGGGGTTGGCGGCCGCGTAATTCGTGCAGATCTCATGAACACGCTCGGTGCCCAGATGGTCCGCCAGATCCAGGAGTCCTGACGAGAATCCCAAAGCGTTGCGTGTGAGCCAGTTCAGATCGGAGGGGTCGCAGATTTCGTTGTCGACCACGAAATAGGAACGAGCCAGGAGAACCGCCAGGATTCGGTCCAGGACGGTCTTGCCCAGAGCCTCATCGTAATCCGACGGGCCCGGATTCCGGTGATCGAGCCAGGGCGTGTTGGCCTGGGTCGAGAACACCTCCGGCGGTGCGAACCACGGCGAACCGGTGTCGGCCTCTTCCATCAGTTTCAAGCATTTCACGTTCAACAGGTTGCCGCGCGTGAGGTCCATGACGTTGAAGGGACCGCCGCCGCCGATAGCTTCGTTGACGATGCGGTCGACCTGTTCGGGCGTGGCCAGGCCTTCCACGTGGATCCTGGCGGCCTCAGCGCAGTAGTTGCAGAAGATGTCGTCGGCCGCGAAACACGGCACGTCGGCGGTGATCACCGGGACTTTCCCTAGGCGCTTCAAAGTGGCGAGCATGTGATCGCTGTAGCCGACGTCTTCAGAGAGCACGACCTCGATGGGCATGGCGCGCCAGGCGGGAAAGAAGGGGTGATTCACGAAGCACCGCTGGGGGCGTCGTGTCCCGGCGGCGATCCGGGAGCGGGGCAGACCGCTGGTGGCAAAACCGATCAGGCAATCATCGCTGACGACGGCCTCGAGACTGCTCAGGATGATTTTCTTGATCGCCAGGTCTTCGGTGGCAGCCTCGATCACGTATTCGCAGTCGGCCAGGTCGGCCAGTTCGAGGGTCGGCACGAGGGCCTCCTCGATGGCGGCCGCCGCCTTGGGGCTGAGCTTGCCTCGCGCCACGCCTTTGGCCACATAGCCCCGTATCCGGGCCACCCCGGCGTCGAGGGCATCCTGTTTGATGTCGTGGAGGTAGACCCGGGCTCCAGGCGATCCGGCGAGAGCGGAGACGAAGCCGTAGGCCAGATCGGGGCCGATGGAGCCGGAGCCGATGACGCCGACGATCATGGATGACCTCCCGAAACCAGAAAAATGTCGAACGACCGATCGAATTGATGGTAAAGATAGAGACGCATCCGAATTCGATGTTGATCGGTCGATTAGGATGGAAAACATTCTCGCACCGTGAAGATAGGAATTCAACTCCCAATCAGGTCGCAACCCGTGGAACTGCGAAAATTCCGGATTCCCGCGACCAATTCTCCGTGAAAGCGAGACCTGGGGAGTGATAGGGTATTGAAAGCCCAACAAGGAGGGGACATGGGAGACAAACCCGTCAGCGCCATCAAGAAGATCCAGGCGACCAGCCTGATGCGGGAGCTCATGGGCGCCCACTTCCAGGAGCTCGATCAGGCTGCCCGGACGGGAGACAGGAAGATCGCCCGGTGCACCAGCGTAGGCCCCGCCGAGTTGCTGCGGTCGTTCGGCTTCCTGGTCTACTTTCCAGAAAATCACGGCGCCGTGTTGGGGTCCTCGCGTCTGGCTTCCGAACTGATTCCCGCCGCCAACGCCCGGGGGTACTCTCCTGACATCTGCAGCTATCTGACCAGCGACTTGGGCTCCTACCTCAAGCAACAGACTCCGTTGATCAAGGCGTTCGGAATGGCCGGGATCCCCCGGGCCGATGTTCTGGTCTACAACACGAATCAGTGTCGCGACGTGCAGGACTGGTTCGCTTTCTACGAGCGCGAGTGGGGCGTGCCGCTGATCGGCATCGATACGCAGCGAGGCCTAGGCGAGATCACTCGCGACCATCTCGACGGCTTGATCGCCCAGCACAAGGCGCTGATCCCGGTTCTGGAAGAGGTGTCGGGCCGCGCCTTTGATCTCGACCGCCTGAAAGAGGTCGTGGCCTCGTCCTATCGATGCACCCTGCTGTGGAAAAAGGTCCTCCACCTAGCCGCCCATAACCCGAGTCCCATCACCTTTTTCGACAGCACGATCCACATGGGGCCGGCCGTCGTACTCCGCGGGACTCCCGAGGCCGAGCAGTATTACAACAAACTGATTCCCGAGCTCGAGCAACGCATCGCCGATGGCGTCAGCGCCGTCGAGAACGAGCGCCATCGCTACTACTGGGAAGGGATGCCCGTGTGGGGCAAACTGCGCGACCACGCCGAGATGTTCGCCCAGGAGGGTGCGTGCGTGGTGGCGTCGACCTACTGCAACAGCTGGATCTTCGAGCCTCTCGGCTGCGCCGATCCCTTCGAAGGCATGGCGCGCTCCTACACCGAGCTGTTCATCGTCCGCAACGAGGATTACAAGGAGCAGTACCTCAAGACCATGTTCGCAACCTACGGGATCGACGGCATGATCTACCACGACGCCAAGACCTGCCCCAACAATTCGAACTGTCGGTACGGCATGCCCCAGCGCCTTGCCCGTGAAACCGGCGTACCGTACGTGACCATCAACGGCGACCTGAACGACCTGCGTCTCTACTCCGAGGAACAGGCACGGACCCAATTCGAGGCCTTGGGCGAGCAGTTGCGGGAGGGCGCATGAGCGTCTACTTCTGCGGCGTGGACATCGGCGCCTCGGCCACCAAGGTGGTGCTGGTCGACGGTGAGGGAAATGCAACAGCTCGTGTCGTCCGCCCCTCCGGCGTGGACTACGCGGCGACTGCGCGAGCGTGTCTCGCCCAGGCCGTCGCCGATGCCGGCTACCAGGACGAAGCCGCCATGACGGTTTCCACCGGCTACGGCCGCGACAACGTCGACTTCGCCCACGAAACCCGCACTGAGATCCACTGCCACGGCGTCGGCTGCTTTCACCTGGTGGGCCGGGCCGTTTCGGTCGTCGATATCGGCGGTCAAGACAACAAGGTGATTCGCCTCGACGACCTGGGCAGGCGTGTGGAATTCAAGATGAACCGCAAGTGCGCCGCTGGCACCGGGGCGTTCATCGAGGAGATCGCCCTGCGGCTGGGTCTGGATGTGGGAGAGCTCGACGCCCTTGCCGCCGCAGCCGAGCGAACCGTGCGTCTGGGAAGTTTTTGCACCGTGTTTTCCAAGACCGAAATCCTCTCCCACCTGCGCAACGGCGAGCCCGTCGAAGGCATCGTTCGGGGAGCCTTCGAGTCGGTGGTCGAGCGCATCGTGGAGATGGATCCGCTCGAGGGGCTGGTCGCGGCCACCGGCGGCGTCGTCGCCCATAACCCGACGGTCGTGGAGATCCTCAAGGAACGGCTCGGCCACGAAGTGATCGTGCCGGAGGCCCCACAGTTCTGCGGCGCTCTCGGCGCCGCCCTGACCGCCCGCAAGCTGGGCAGCAACTGAAAGGGATCAGGATGCTCGACGGATTGTTTCGCCCCCGCGCCATCGCCGTGATCGGCGCCTCGGCGAACCCCTATTCCATCGGTCACATCGTGGTGCGCAACCTCGTGCAATACGGATTCAAGGGACCGGTTTTTCCCGTCAATCCCAAAGGCGGGGTGATCCGGAGCATGCAGGCCTACGAGTCGATCCTCGACGTCCCCGGCGACGTGGACCTGGTCAACATCTCCATCCGGAACGTGTTCGTGCCGAAGGTGCTCGAGGAATGCGGCCAGAAGGGCGTGAAGTTCGCCATCGTGCACTCGGCTGGTTTCAAGGAAGTCGGACCCGAAGGCGAGGCTCTCGAACGTGAGATGGTCGAGACCGCTCATCGTCACGGCATCCGGATTTTCGGTCCCAACAGCCAGGGCATCCAGAACGCCGATCCCGATGTCTCTGTGTACGCCAACTTCACCTTCGTGCCGCAGAAGCCCGGCAACATCTCGATCATCGCCCAGGGCGGCGGCATGGGCGAAATGCTCAAGCTTCATCTGCACAACGTGGGCCTGGGCCATCGGATGTACTGCAGCTACGGAAACGAATGCGACCTCACGATGCCCGAGATCCTGGCCTACTACGGTCAGGACGAGGGCACCCGCGTGATCATGATGCAGACCGAAAGCTTCAAGGATCCGTTGGCGTTTCTCGAAACCGCGGCCGCCATTACGCCCCACAAGCCGATCCTCTCGATCAAGGCCGGACGCACGACCGAAGGCTCGGTGGCCGTGTCGTCGCACACCGGAGCCCTGGTGGACCAGGCGACCATGGCCGAGGCCATGTACCGCAAGGCTGGCGTCGTGCAGTTCACCGACACTCACGAAATGATCAAGGCCGCCATCGCCATGTCGACCCAGGATCCGCCCCCGGGCAACCGCATCGGCATTATCACCAACACCGGCGGGCCCGGGATCCAGGCCGTGGACGAGGCCGTGAGCCGCGGGCTCGTGTTGGCGCGCTGGTCCGAAGGCGGAACAGCCCGACTGAGCGAGGCCCTGTTCGCCGAAGCCAGCCTGGGCAATCCGGTGGATGTGGTGGCCACCGCCGATCACAACCACTACCACGCTGCGGTCAGCACCCTTCTGGCCGAAGACGACACCGACATGGTGATGGTGTTCTTCGTGACCGCACCGTTCACCGACACCGATGCGATCGCCGTGCGCATCAAGGAAGCGACCGAGGGATCGGACAAGCCCGTGGTCGTGGTCGTGGAGACCTACAGCGAGATGTACGGGCTGATCAACAAGTTGAGGGACGCCAACCTGCCGGTGTTCGAGTTCGCCGAGGACGGAGTCCGGGCCTTGGCCGCCATGAATCGTCATGGCCGGTTGCGCGATCGTCCTCGGGAAGACGCTCCCGAGCTTGATATCGACCGCGCCGCCGCCGAGGCGATCCTGTCTCGCCATCGTGGTTCGGACACCTTCATGCCCCAGGCCGACGCCTTCGCCTTGCTGGCCGCCTACGGCGTGCCGATCCCCCGTGTCGCATCGATCACAGATGAGAGTGATCTGGCTGTCGCCGCGGCAACGACCGGATTTCCGTGCGTGCTGAAAGTCGACGCTGCCGACGTCGTCCACAAATCGGATGCCGGAGGTGTCGTGCTCGGAATCGCCGACGCCGACGAACTTCGCGCCGCCTTCCTCCGCATGCGATCCGCCTTTCCCGGTGATGGCGCTGGGTTCCTGCTCATGGAGCAGAAGCCCAAGGGTCGTGAGCTGATCGTGGGCGCGACCGCTTCACCCGGACTCGGCAGTCTGGTCCTGTTCGGACTCGGCGGTATCTTCGTCGAAGTGATGAAGGACGTGGCGGCGGCTGTCGCCCCGTTGAGCCGCCCGGAGGCTCGTGAGCTCATGGGGCTGATTCGTGGTCATGCCGTGCTCGAAGGCATGCGCGGCGAAGAGGGTGTCGATCTCGACGCCCTCGAAAATCTACTGTTGCGCGTGTCGCGCCTGGCGGCCGACGCGCCGGAGATCGTGGAAATGGATCTGAACCCGGTGTTCGCCTATCCGGTCGGCGCGGAGCCCAGCGCCGTCGACGTGCGGATCAGGATCGAGTAGATCATGGCCCACCGGATTCCGGTGATCGTGATCGCCGTGTACCTGGTTGCCCTGTTCGGGATGACCTGGTGGGCGCGACGTCTCACGGCCCGCGGAGACGGGGGCATGGTGGGGTATCTCCTGGCCGGCCGTGGATTGCCCACGGTGGTCGTGGCCGCCATGCTGGCCGGTCTCGCTGTGGGGGGCGCCTCGACCATCGGGGTGGCGGAGCAGGCCTACACCTCTGGTATTTCGGCGGGCTGGTACAACGCAGCCTGGGCGGCCGGAGCTGCGATCATGGGATTGTTTGCTGCTCGGCGCTATCGGCGGTGGGAGATCACGACCCTGCCGGAATTGTTCGAACGCCACTACGGCGTGGGCGGCCGCGTGCTCGGCGTGCTCGGACAGCTCGTCATCCAGATCGTGATCACGTCGCTGCAGTATGTGGCCGGTGGGGCCATCCTCTCTTCGCTCCTGCCCGAAGTTTTCGACTTCCGAACCGGCATGGCCGTAACGGCCGTCGTCTTCGTTGGCATCACCCTGATCGGCGGTTTCTGGGCTGCCGGGCTGACCAACGTGGTCAACGTCGTTGTCATCTATGTCGGCGTGTGCCTTGGCGCCGTGCTGGCCGTACGCCAGCTCGGCGGCATCGGCGAGATGATCGCGCGCCTGCCCGCTGGGCATCCCGGGTTCGATCTCGACGGTGTCGGCATGGGGCTGATCGTGGCCTGGTTCATCGTGATGATCACCACGACCCACTCCACCCAGTCGGTCATTCAGGTGGGGTTTGCCGCCAGGGATGAGCGGACCGCCGGACGTGGCTATCTGCTGGGTGCGCTGATCATCGCTCCGGTGGGATTCATCAGCGCGTTGCTGGGCATGGCGGCCGTGGTGTCGCATCCGGGAATCGTACCTGCCGAGGCCCTGCCGAGGGTCGTCCTGGAGCTGCATCCCCTTGCAGCCGGAGTGATCCTGGCCGGGCTGTGGGCTGCCGATGTGAGCACGGCTTCCGGATTGCTGCTCGGCAGTGCGGCGTTGGTGTCGAACGATCTCGTGAAACGGTTTTGGGCGCCGAACCTGAGCGAGGCCAGGGATCAACTGGTGTGTCGGATGACGGTGCTGGTGCTCAGTGGGGTCACGTTCCTGCTGGCCCTGACGGTAACCGGAATCCTGAAGATGCTGATGGTGGCCCTGACACTCACGACATCGTACACGCTGGTGGTGTTGATGACGATGCTGTGGCCGGCGGCGTGCCGGCGAGGGTCAGCGGTCTGGACGATGGGAATGACGAAGCTGGCCCTGGTGATCTGGTTGGTGGGTCCGGAGAGCTGGCGGGTGGTGCCGCACCCGGTGTATTTCCTCTGGGCCGTGAGCCTGGTGACGTTCTCGATCGTCGGAGTGGTGGATCGGCGGCGGATCACCACCTCCTGAGTCCCCACCCTGGTGATGTCGGCGGCAGCGCTCTATCACTCCTGAGTCGAGTCGTAATCCACGTACTGCTTTTCTTCGACGAGCTCGCTGCCGAACAGGATGTTGATCTCCTTTTTCACGGCGGCACGCTCGTCATTCCGGCGGTAGACCGATCGAGCCAGCTCGATGAACTCGTCGTCGAATTGCCGGTCGGCCTCCTTGCGCCGGATATCGTCCTCGATATCCCACAGTGATTCGTTGACGTCCCTCAGACGAGCTACCTGAGACGAAACATCGCGCCGGCTCAAGGACGAAGCGGTCCAGGTTTGTCGTAGGACGGCCAGTTCCTTTTCAACATTGGCCAACTTCTCGGAGTCATTAATCCGCTTGGATTTGATCTCCAGGATGGAGATCTTGTCCAGCAGCTCCCCTACGGAAACTTCGACTTTCAGTGCCATGATTCCCCTGCGATACTGGACCGGTCCACAGATGCCGTATTGATGTGGCCCAGTATATGGCCAGCCCGAGAGATAGGAAAGGTCTTCGATGACAAGTGTTTCGAGCACATCAGTCGAAAAGATCCTCCTGGTGCGTATAGGCCACGGGGGTGATCTGATCATGATCACTCCGGCGCTGAACGCCCTGCTCGAGGTTTTTCCTGATGCCGAATTCCACCTGCTGACCACCAGTGACGGCCGGCGCATCATGGCCGGCTACAACGAGCGCATGACCAGGTTCTTCCCCTATTCACGCCGTTTTCCGGGGTCCCTGCTCTCTCGGCGCGGCCTCTCCGAGCAGCTCCGAGCCGAACAGTATTCACGCATCTACATCTTCGAAACCAAGCCTCTCTATCGCAGATGGATGTCGCGCCTGGCCCCCGAAGTTCACGCCTTGGCCGGGACATCCCTCGGTCGCCATTACAGCGACCGATGCCTCGATCTGGTGGCCGACACTCCGGGTGTCGCGCCGGTGCGTGGCTGGGTCACCCTGCCGGTGAGCGACCAGGGGCGTCAGCAGGCCCGGGATCTCCTGACCGAACACGGGGTCGATCCCAAGGCGAGGTTGGTGGGCCTGCACCCCACGTTCAGCGGCACCGGGGCGATGCGACTGCTGAACCGCCGCGACACCCGTCATCGGCTGTGGCCGAGCGCCTCGTTCGCCAGACTGGCAACGTTGTTGAGCGAGAGGTCCCGGCATCTCGGCCTGAACCTGGCCGTCGTGATCGATGCCTTGCCGGAGGAAAGAAAGCATGTCGAACCCATCATCGAGCAGAGCGCCGGGGCGATCACACTGCTCACGCCGCCGCCGAATTTCCAGCGGTACAAAAGTCTGCTGAGTTTGCTGGACGTGATGGTGACACCGAACACCGGGCCGATGCACGTCGCCGCAGCCCTGGGCACACCCCTGGTAGCCCTGTTTTCCGACTGGAGTCCCGAGGATTGCGGCCCGTTCATGGACCCAGGAAAATACCGCGTGCTCAGGGCCGAAGACACGGAGCATCCCGACCGCGGCCTCGGCTCTCTCGAACCCGAAGCCGTGGCCGACGCCGTGATGGAATTGTTGTCGGAGGCGGCCGACGAATGAAGAATAAGGCTAGGGGGCCAACACGGCCCGCCTGCTCAACGTCCCGCGATGCGCCTCATCCAGCACCTCGTTGATCTCCGACAAGGCATACTTCTCCACGAACGGCGACACCTTCAGCCGACCCTCGCCGATCCAATCCAGGACCTCCGGGTAAAGCTCAGGGTCACATCCCCAGTTTCCGCACACCGTGGCGTCGAAGGCCATCAGGTTGCTCAGCCGGACTTCGAGTTTGGCCATGGTGAACCCGACGATCGAGGCATGGGCGCCCTGGCCGAGCAGGGCGAAGGCCGTCTCTTGTCCCGATGCCGTGCCGGACGTTTCGTAGATGCGCCAACAGTTCCCGGGGGCTCCGAGCTTCTTGGCCTCTTCCTTCACCCGCCCCTTGATCTCCTTGATCGAAAGACCGGAAACGTTGATCACCGCACCGGCTCCGTGCTCGGTGGCCACGGCCAGCTTGCCGTCATCGACATCGAGAGCGATCACCTTGGCACCGATCGCAGCTGCGATCTGCACGCCGTGAACGCCGATGCCGCCGGCTCCGATGCACACCGCCAGATGCTTGTCAGAGAGTTCCGAGCGGCGTATCGCCTGGAACGGTGTGGTCACGGCGTCGGCGACGACCGACAGCTCCCACAATTCGTGTTTCGCCAGCACTGCGTCTGGGACGGAGCACAGATATCGGGCCGGCACCGTGACATGGCTCGCGAAACCTCCGTGTCGGTCGTTGCCGGGCATCACCTGGCTCCGGCAGATCCGCCGCTCGCCGGCCAGGCAGAGGGCGCACTCTCCACAGGGCATCACCGCGGGCACCAGGACCGGCCGGCCGACCAGCGTCGGATCCACGCCATCCCCCACTTCGAGAACCGTGCCGCTGATTTCATGACCGAGAGCCAGGGGCATCGGCGCTCTGGTCGGCACGCCCATGTGCAAAAAGGAAATGTCCGTATGGCAAACACCACAGCCCGCCACTGCGATGACCGCTTCGCCGGGCGGAGGCGGTGCAAGGGACTCGGTCCGCAACTCACAGGGCTCACCCTGGGCGGTCATCACCCAACGATCGACGGTACGCTTGCTCATGACGCTTCTCCTTGTTGGTGATCCATCTGATCGGGCTGCAGGTTCCACATGGCCGCGCCCAGGGCGCCGGTCAAGATGGGTTCGGGGACGGCCTCGACCGGCAAACCGATTTTTTCGGAAAGGGCCTTGAGAACTCCGGGGAAGTATTCGGCGACACCGCCGGTCACGCGGATCGTGCCGCGGAAACGACCGATCTCCACCACCCGGCTGGCGATGGAGTGGATGCAGCCCAGAGCGATCTCTTCGCGTGTGGCGCCGTCCCGAAGCTGTTCGAGGATGTCCTGGCCGGAGAACATGGAACAGTAGCTGCCCACGTCGACGGGCGATTCGGCCATGGCGGCCATCTCCTGCATCCGGGTCGGGCTGACGTCGAGATGGCGGGCCGCGTAGATCAGGAACGTGCCGATGCCGGCGGCGCAGCGCCTCAGAGTGTGGATACCCGTCGGGTAACCTCGGTGATCCACGTGGATGACCTTGGGATCTCGCCCGCCGATATCCACGACGGTCATCGGGTGGGGATGGTGATGAAAGGCGCCGAGGGCATGGCACACCGTTTCACCGCGAAACACGGTGGCCATGGGAACACAGTTTTCAGCGAACCCTGTGGCGCAGATTCCGACAAGGTCGTCGACCTGAACCTGGGCGTCGTCGAGCACGGTGGCAAACGCTTCGGTCACGCGGTCCTGGAAGTAGCCCCGACAGGGAACGATCGTGCTGCCGAGTATCATGCCCGTGCCGTCGATGATCACCGCCTTGACGCACTCGGTTCCCACGTCGATCCCGGCACTCACGATTTTCTTTTCCGTCATCGATCCGCTCCCATTCCGCTCAGCCGGCGCTCCTGGCGGCCAGCTCCTGAATCTCTATGAAATCGCGCAGCTTTTGCATGATCTGGTTGATCGAGAAAAGCCGGAGATCGTGGGTGTCCGCCTCGAGCACCAGGGCGCTTAAGCCCGTTCGACGCCTGAGTTTGACCTCGAGTCCATACCGGACGTTGCTCTGATAGGTAGCCGTACGGCCCTCGTGGTAGACGACGCCGTCGACGGCGAAATCCCGGAAACGGTCAACGAGGAAGTCCTCCTTGAAGGCGTCGGATCGGTTGTGGAAGATGCTCGTGTACACCTTGGCCATGCTCTCGATGGGATTCTTGGGGTCGATCCAGTCGAGGGCGGAAATATCACAGTACGTGGAGGCCACCACGGCCGTCCGCTGATTGAGGAACATGTCCGCCAGCTGACGCAGGGCCGGCCAGATGGGCGGTCCCTCCCAGTAGAACCGGAAGCGTTCGCCCGGCACCGCTGCCACGTTCGAAGCGACCCGATCCTCGACCTCGGCCTTCAGCAGGGTGTAGTACTCGACGGCTTCGGGCGTCCCGCGCATGACGATCGAAGGTGCGATGTGAATCAGCATGTCGAAGAACGTCAGAGGCGACGGGGTGGCGCGGCACAGCTCCTGGATATCACGCCATAGGCGGGTGCAGGTGTTGGTCAGCTTGACGACTTCGGACAATCGGTCGAAGTCGAGTTTGCGCTCGGTGACGTGTTCGAGTTTTTCAATGAGGTGAACGATCTGTCGGCTTGCGGCATCGACTTCGATGGTGCCGACTTCATCCAGGGAAGCCGACGGATGAAGCCCCATCACCGGTACCTGGAAGTGACGTCCGTAGTACTCGAACCATCGGATCAGATCGTGTCCGTAGTTGGTGTTGAAGGCCACGACATCCGGAGCCGGCGGACCGGAGATGCCGTAGACGGGACCCAGGGGGCTGTCGCCCACGAGCATGGCTCCCACGTCGCTGGCCATGGCCGTGCTGGCGAACTGGGAAAACCCTTCCTGCATCGCCTTGGGGATGTATCGACCCGTCTGACGGCTGGCGCCGATCAGCGCGGCGTGATTCTCGGGAAAATAGACCGCCAGACCCATGGCGCGCAGAATCTCAACCGGTCCGGTGCCGGAACTCCAGGCGATCAGACGCTTGGAATCGTCGGCGGCATCCTGGAGATCGCGGTGATAACCGGTCATCAGTTCCTTGAGCTTCGGCGCCGTCTCCAGGGGTGCGCGGCTCGCAGGCATGCCGCCGCCCGGGGCCGGGCGCATGGGACGAACGGCCGGGCGACGGGACGACGACTTCTCGGAGGGCTTGTCGCCACCGGCAGGAGCCGTGTTCGCGGCGACGGCCCTCAGCATGTCGGCCACCTCCTGCTTTCGCAGGAATTTCTGATGTTCTCGCGAGTGGATGAAGCGGGTGAGTCCGCGGTTATGGGGCGCATCCAAGCCCAGCCGCTCGGCCTCGCGCACGACGGCGCCGTTGATGGCGTCGACCTCGGTTCGGCACGACCTCGCCAGGTCCTGCCACATGGACGGTCGATTCTTGCCGAGCGCCTTCTGTGAATTGATCACCGGCGCATACGGATCGTCCTCATTCACGATCGGGACGCCACGCGCCTTCATCACCTCGATGATCTCGAGGCAGAGATCGCGCATGAACGACTGCAGGTCCGGGTCGTCGAGCAGTTCGCGGCAGGTCAGTCCCGTCAAGGCGGACACTGGATTGACCACGGCGTTGTGCAACAGCTTCTGCCAGATCACATCGTCGATCTGATCCCGGACTTCGGTGTCGAGACCGCAGGCGCGGAACATTTCACCCACGCGCTCGATGTCCCTGGTGACGACCCCTTCGTAGGGGGCGATCTGGATGGGCTTGATGCCCGGCCGGTAGCGAATACGGTTCGGGCCCGTATGCTGGATACTGTGGTATGTAATCCCACTCAGAACCCTGGCTGGATCGATGATTCCGGCCATGGTTTCGGTATTGCCGATGCCGTTCTGCATCGAGAGCACGAATGTCTCGGGACCGATGACCGGCAGGCTGGCGCGCAGGGCCTTCTCGGTCTGGTAACTCTTGACCGACACGAAGACCAGGTCGGCGACAGGGAGGCCGGCGACCGAAGAGGCCACCTTCATCGGCACGCACGTTTCACCCAGCGTGCCCTCGGATACGAAGAGACCGGATTCCTGCAGCAGCTTGACGCGGGCTTCATTGATCTCGATCAAGGTGACGTCTTCGCCCCCGAGGGTCAGTTGACTGCCGACCAACCCGCCAAGCGCACCAGCGCCGATGATGACGATCCGCATGGGCGTCTCCCGTCTGCTCGTTGTTTCTGTCACGAGTTCTTCCATTCCGGCCGGCGCTTGGCGTAGAACGCCTCGATGCCCTCAACAGGGTCATCGGAGGTCATCAGGTCTTCGAGAAACACCCGTTCGGCTTCGGCGAGTGCCGTGGTGAAGTCGCCCGCTCGTGAGCGCTTCAGGGTGCGTGTGTTGAGGCGAAGCACGAGGGGACTCGATCGCCGGATGTCCTTGAGCACGCCTTCGAGGGCCCCGTCCAGTTCATCGGCCGGGACGACTCGTGAAACAAGTCCCATCGCCGCCATCTCACCCGCGGAGTAGTTGCGTCCCGTGCAGGTGATCTCCATCGCCTTGGCCCGACCCACAAGTTCGGGAAGGACGACCACGCCGATGGGTGCAAAGAAACCCAACCTGATCTCAGGCTGTCCGAACAGGGCCGCCTCGGATGCCAGCAGAACGTCGGCCATCAGGATCAATTCGAATCCCGCTCCCATGGCGGCGCCGTCGACGGCCATGACCACCGGCACATCCAGAGCATTGAGGGCGCGGAACAAATTGCCGAACGAGGCGATCATCGCCGCCGCCTGTTCGGGCCGGTGCTCGCCCACGTCGGCTCCAGCACAAAACGCCTTGCCGGCTCCGGTTACGGCCACGGCCTTGATGGATTTATTCGCAGCCACCTCCCCCAGCAGCCCGGTCATGTGATCCATCAATGCCGCCGACATGATGTTCACCGGAGGGTTGTTCAGCTTCATATAGGCGACATCGCTCTCGATGCGATATTCGATCAGGGAGGTGTTGGACATTGCTTCTCTCCTCTAGGCCCGCCCGGTGACGGGTCGCTCAAGTGTGTAGTCGATCCTGGTTTCGCCCTTTGCATCGAGCCGACGGGGCACGACCTGCACAGCCATGCCGATGGTCACTTCGGTCTCGTTGATCGACTCTCCGAAACAAGCCAGCAGCCGACCCGTCTCCTCGAGGTCGACGACGCCGATGGTATAGGGAGCCGAGGCTTCGAATCCGGCCGGCGCCGCGGCGATCCTCGTGAACGTGGAAACGGTGCCGCGTCCGCTGAGTTCTGTGAAGTCGAACTCGCCGCATCGGCAATCGGGACAATCCGCGCGCGGTGGAAACGACATCAGGCTGCACCCGATGCAACGCGAGGCTACCAACCGTCCCTCTTCGAGATGGCTCACGAATCCGGCCACCTTGGTGTGCGGGCAGAAGCTGACTCGCCCAAACCGGTCGAACATGCTCACTCCTTCCGCAATACGTGGACGAAGCAGTACTGGCCGATGCCGCCCACGTTGTGGGTGAGACCCACGTCGGCGCCGGGGACCTGACGCTCGCCGGCCTCGCCGCGCAGCTGGGTGACGATTTCACAGGTCATCGACACTCCGGTGGCGCCGATGGGATGACCCTTGGCCTTCAGACCGCCGTCCACGTTCACGGGCGTCGAGCCGCCGATGTGGGCGCGGCCTTCGGACACGAACGGACCACCTTCGCCGGGAGCGCAGAATCCCAGATCCTCGTAGGCCATGATCTCGGCGATGGTGAAGCAGTCGTGCACGTCGGCCACCTTCACGTCGGTGGCGACGATGCCGGCCATGGCGTAGGCTTGCTGGGCAGCGATGCGTGCCGAAGGCAATCCTGTCAGATCGTCACGTCGCAGAACCGACATGCTCGCGGTGGCGCACCCGAGCCCGTCGAGCCACACCACGCGATCGCCTCCGACGGCTCGACACGTTTTCTCATCGGCGATGATCACGCAGGCGGCGCCGTCGGCATTGGCGCAGCAGTCGTACACATGCAGAGGCGAGGCGACTTCATCGGAGCCTCGGGCCTTGGCGACGTCGATTTCCTTGCGAAACATGGCCTTGGGGTTGAGGGCGCCGTAGGAATGGTTCTTCACGGCGACCTGGGCGAGCTGTTCCTCGGTGGTTCCGTATTGGTGCATGTGGCATCGCGCGAACATGGCGTAATAACCGGGAAAGGTCGTGCCGAAGACCGACTCCCACTGCACGTCGCCGACACGGCCCATCAGGGCCAGGATTTCGGCGGTCTCCAGCTCGGTCATCTTCTGACAGCCGATCACCGCCACCATGGTGTGGACGCCGGCGGCGACAGCCTGCCAGGCCGTGCGCAGGGCCGCCGATCCCGAGGCGCAGGCGGCCTCGGTCAACCAGGTCGGACGTGGATTCAAGCCGAGGTACTCCTGGATCACGCCGGGCAGGGAGCGCTGTTTGTGATACTCGGGGACCGATCCGATCACCGTCGCGTCGATGCGATCGGGTTCGACACCGGCATCGGCGAGAGCCGCGCGGTAGGACTCGAAGGCGAGCTCCTGCACCGACGCGTCAAGGCGACGCCCGAATGTCGTGTGACCGATACCGACGATGCCTACTCTACCCATCATTCCCCCGGGTTCAAATGTACTGTCCGCCGTCCACCTTGATGACTTCGCCGGTGATGTGCCGGGCGCCGTCGGAACAAAGGAAGGCGATGACCTCGGCGATGTCCTGGGGTGACGCCAATCGTCCGAGTACTGTTTCGGCGATGGCGGCGTCGCGGTATTCCCTGGGCAGGGCGAGGGCCATTTCGGTGGCGACCATGCCGGGCGCCACCGCATTGACGGTGACGCCGGAACTGCCGAGCTCGCGGGCGAGCGTCTTGGTAAGGGAGATCACACCGCCTTTGGCGGCCGAGTAGTTGGCCTGACCGAACTTGCCACGCAGCCCGTTGATCGAGGTGACGTTGACGATTCGTCCGAGATGCCTCTGGCGAAACACGCGCGCTGCTGCACGGGCGTAGTTGAAATATCCGGTCAGGTTCACATCGATGACGTCGCGCCAGGCGTCGTCGGTCATTTTCCATACGACTGCGTCGTGTGTGATGCCGGCATTGCAGACCAGGATGTCGAGTTCACCGAGTTCGCTTGCCACCTCAGCAAACACGTCGTCGGTGCGGGCGGAGTCCCGGACATCGGCCACCAGTGGAAGGGCGCGCCTCCCCTCTGCTTCGACTGCCTTGACGATGGCGTCGGCGTCACCGGGCCGACCCACGAAGGTGAGCGCTATGTCGCAGCCCCGACGCGCCAGTTCGAGGCAGACGGCCGCGCCGATGCCCTGGCTGCCTCCGGTAACCAGGGCGAGTCTGTCGCTGAGATCCTGATACACGGCTCAACCGTCCTTTCCGCTGCCTAGTCCGTTGAGGACGAGGTCGACCATTTCGTCACCGACCGTGGCGACAGGCTCGTCGCGGGCAGGGTCGAACCACATGAAGATCCAGTTGAGCATTCCGAATACGAAGAGTGTCTTGCGGCGAACGCCCGGATCGGTCGCAGACGCCTGATCCGACCTGCCCATGGCCGCGCCCACCGCCTTGGCCATGCAGGAAAAGTATCGCCGCCGAAGATCGGCAACCCGATCGTACCGCTCATCCTGGAGCGATTCGAGCTCGAAGGTACAGACCTTGAGTTCGTTGAAATGACCCACGAAATAAGAGAGATGGTTTTCGATCAGCCTACGGAGTCGCAGCTCGGCGGAGCCTCCCTCGGCCGCGGTGGATTCCTGGATTTTCAACAACGAGGAAAAGGTCTTTTCCTGAATAAGGTACAGGAGATCTTCCTTGCTCTTGAAATAGTAGTACATGCCGCCGAGGCTGAAGCCCGTTTCGGTGGCCACATCGCGGATCGAGGTTTGGCTGAAACCACGGCTCGCCATCAAGCTTGCCGCCGAAGTGAGGAGTCGCTCCAGCTTCGGGGCGGTTCGGGAGGTCCGCCCTCCGGATGCCGAACTCGTGATGGCCGCATCACCGATCGCCATGAGGATTCCCCGCCTTGTCCCGGTTCTTCCTGAGGCCAGCAAGGATCTTTTCCGGGGTGATCGGCAGATCGGTGATCCGCACGCCGCAGGCGTCGTACACCGCATTGCCGATGGCACCAAGGATCGGCGGCAAACAGCCCTCGCCGATCTCCTTGGCCCCGAACGGTCCTCGCGGCTCGTAGCTTTCAACGGCTCGCGAGATGATCCGGGGCGCATCGCTGATCGTCGGCACCAAATAACCGTGGAGGTCGGGGTTCATCAGGGAACCGTCCTCGCGGATCAACGTGTCTTCGAGGAGCGTCTCGCCGAGACCCATGATGATCCCGCCCTCGACCTGCCCGTGGAACGTGACCGGATTGATCACCGTGCCCGAATCGCTGAAATCGTAGAAGTCGTCCACGCTGACAAAACCGGTTTCCAGATCGACGGTGACTTCGCATACGGCCGTGGAGAAACTGTAGGCTGGCGACGTGCCGACTGCGGCGCCCTTGTACTTGCCGCCGAGACCGGGAGGCGGCGAGTAGTGGCCGGTGCCGGTCACCGGTCCACCGCGGGAGAAGGCCAGACGCGCCGCTGCGTCCCAGTCCATGCCGATGCGGGGATGCTCGGCCACGAAGATACGGCCGTCGCGCGCGGTCAGTCCCAGGGAGTCGCAGCCCAGATGTCGACCGGCAATCTCCAAGAGTTGGGCCTTGATCGCAGCCGCGGCCATACGCACGGCGTTGCCGGCCATCAGGGTCACGCGGCTGGAGTAGGATCCGAGGTCAGTCGGTCCGAGCACCGAGTCGCTCTCCACGAGCCAGATTCGGCGATAGGGAATACCCAGCTCTTCCGCGGCGATCTGGGGCAGGATCGTGTTGCAGCCCTGGCCGATTTCCGCAGCCGCGATGTACAGGGAGGCAGCCATGCCGTCTTCCGACAGGCGAATCATCGCATTGGAGTGGGGGAAGTTGGATCGGTAGATCGGATATCCCGCACCTGAAACGAATCCGCCGCAACCCACGCCGATGCCCTTGCCCGGCGGAAGCTTGCCTTTCTTTTCGTTCCAGCCCGTTTTCTCGCGCGCCTGTCGCAAGGTGGCCTCGAACTCGCAAGACGAGATGTCGAGATCGTTGCACGTCATGGTGTCGGGCTGCATGGCGTTGCACAGCCGGATGTCGAAGGGATCGAGCCCAAGCTGCTCCGCCGCCATGTCCAGCAGCGATTCGAAGGCATAGCGGGGCTGTGGCACGCCGTGGCCACGCATGGCGCCGCTCGCCGGCAGGTTGGTGAACATGCGGAAACCGTCGTACTTGTAGTTCGGGATCTTGTAGAGCGTCGGCACCATCGACCCGGCATAGTAGGCGGTGACGATGCCGTAGGACGTGTACGCCCCGCCGTCGAGCAGGATGTGCGACTGGCAGGCGGTGATCCTTCCGTCCTTGGTGAAACCGATCTTCATGTCGATGTACTGTTTGTGGCGTCCACGGAAATGGGTGAACATCTCCTCGCGGGAGTACTTCATCATCACCGGTCGACCGATCATCCGCGAAAATATCACCGCGCACAGGTCCAAGGGCGTGGCCTCGGCTTTCACTCCGAACCCACCCCCCACGCACGGCGTGATCGTACGGATGTCGCCCTGGGGAATCTCGAAGATCCGGCTCAGCATGTGGCGCAGGTAGTGGGGCGCCATCGACGACGACCACACGGTCAATTTGCCCGCATGATGCTCCCAGCGCGCCAGCGACGCATGGGGTTCGATGGGGCACTGGTACGGCCGGTTGCCGATGAACGTCTCTTCGACGATGCAGTCGGCTTCCGCAAAACCCTGTTCGACATCCCCGAAGTGCCACTCGACATGTGTGTTGATGTTGCGGGCGTACTTGTCCTCTTCCGGATGGATGAGCGGTGCGCCTTCCGCCAGGGCGTCGCGGGGATTGAAGACGGCCGGCAGGGACTCGTACTCCACCTTGATCAGCTTGACGGCTTTTTCGGCGGTGGCTTCGTCCACGGCCACGACGGCCGCCACTTCGTCGCCAACGTATCGCACGCGCTCGCGCGCGAGGATCTCTTCGTCATACCGCGCCGGGCTCACGCCGTAACGGATGTCCGGCACGTCGGCGCCGGTGATCACGGCGAGGACTCCGGGCAGGGCCCTGGCGGCGCTCGTGTCGATGCTCTTGATCAGTCCGTGAGGGATCGTGCTTCCGAGGATCTTGCCGTGGGCCATGTCGGGCAGGCTGATGTCGGCCGTGTATTCGGTGCGGCCGGTGACCTTGTCCGGGCCGTCGTAACGTGTCACGCCGCGGCCCACCACGCTGTGGTCACGTTCCTGATCCCTCTCGTCGTGCTCGGGCGGATCGGTGTCGAGCTCCACACCCTCGAAGCTCTTCCAGTCCTTGACGGCCTCGATGACCCGCGGGTAGGTGCCGCAGCGGCACAGGTTGCCGCCGAGAGCGGCCTTGATGTCGTCCTCGACCGGCGCCGGGTTCTTGTTGATCAACTCCAGGCTCGAAATGATCATGCCCGGCGTGCAGAACCCGCACTGCAGAGCGCCGTGTTTGATGAACGATTTCTGGAGCGGATGAAGGTCGTTGCCGTCGGCCACGCCTTCGATGGTGGTGATCTCGGCACCGTCGGCCGAAGCGGCCAGCACGAGGCACGACGTCACCGCGCGACCGTTCATCAGGACGGTGCAGGCCCCGCAGTCGCCGGCATCGCAGCCACTCTTTGTTCCGGTCAGTTTCAGATCTTCACGTAGTGCCTGCTTGAGCGTGGTCTCGGGGGCAATGCCGATGGTATGAACGCGTCCGTTGACGGTGAGGTGGATCAACAGAGCCTTGTTCGGAGTTTCACTCATCGGTTTTGTCCTTGTGCGAGATCGGCTGCGCTGGCCAGGGCGCGATGGGCGAGCACGGCCACGATCTCGCGGCGGTAATGGTCACTTCCACGCAGATCGCTGATGGGTTGAGCCTCTTCGGCGGCGATCCTGCCAGCGGCCACGAACTCGGCGTCACCCGGGACCTGGCCGGCCAGTGATGCGGCCGCCCGTTCGGCGAACAAAGGCACCGGCCCGACCGCTCCCATCACCAGGCGTGCTTCGGCGATTACTCCGTCGACGACGTTCAACCAGGCCGAGACCGAGGCGACCGCCAGAGCGGAACCTTTGCGCAAGGCAAAGCGTCGGAACGCGGCACCCGATGTGGCGGGCTGCGGCGGAATGCGGATCGCGGTCACGATTTCCCCACTGTTGAGCACCGTGATCCGGGGCGCCAGCACGAAGTCGCGTGCGGCGACCTCGCGGACGCCGTCCGGGCCCGTGATGACGATCGTTCCACCGGCCGCGCACGTGATCGGCGGCGTATCGGAGCACGGCACTCCGCAACTGAAGTTGCCGCCCATCGTTCCGAGGTTGCGGATCTGCTTTCCGGCCATGGTGATGATGGCCTCGGCCAAGGGAGCGAACCGTTCGAGCACGAGCGGCGACTCGGCGATCTCGCTCAACGTGGCCAGGGCGCCGATATGCAACACGTCCTCGTCGCTGCGGATCTGCTTGAGCTCCGACAGGCCGCCGAGAGCGATGACGTGGCCCACGACCTTGCGCCCCGAGCGGAGGTCGACCAGCAGTTCGGTGCCCCCGGACATGTACGCCGAGCCACGACCGTATTGCAGACCGAGGCGGCAGGCTTCGGCCACAGAGTCGGGGCGGTGGAGAGTGAAGTCGCAGAAGGCCATGATCGGTCAGTCCTCCCTGGGCGCAGGCAGCACCTGGGCAAAGGCGTCGTCGTCCATCACTGCGCCCGCGGCGATCAACTGCCGGTACTTCACGAAGTCGATCACGTCGCTGCCGGTCGCCTTGCGGTTGTTGAAGGCCGTGAACCCCAGGAACGCTTCCCCGCTCATGTTCGCGGCGAGCCAATGCCGATTGGCGAGCTTGGTCTGGTCCCAGAAGAATTTCTTCTTGGCGCGAATGCCGTCGATGGACTTGATCAGGCATCCCGGAAACAGGTTGGTGAAACGCCACACGACACGATCGATCTCGGTATCGAGATCCGTGAAATCGACGGTTCCGGACTTGAGCACGTTTTTGGCTTCCTGGGCGTCGTTACCGGTCTTCATGTTTCCGTACACGACGTCCCCGCCTTCCACATAGCGATCGGTGATCACCAGCGGATTGCGCACGATCCTGCCGTCCACGTTCAGCGTGGGCACGGCGGCGGTGATCAGACCCTTGATCTTCATCTTGTAGGAGCTCCACATCTCGCAGGAAATGCAGTTCCACATGGCGTCCTCGACCGGAAGCATCCAGGGCAGGAAATCCGTGCTTCCACCGTCGGGAGCCGATCCGTGCTTGGGCCCGGCCTGGCCGAAGATCGCCAGGTCTGACGACAGGGTCAGATCGCAGGCCATGCCGATCTCCTGCCCACCGGCGATACGCATGCCGTTCACACGACAGATCGTGGGCTTCTTGCAGTTGAGGATGCCGTCGACCATGGAGTTGAACAGATCCATGTACTCGCCGTATTCGTTGGGGCGGCGACTGTAGTATTCGGAGTACTCCTTGGTGTTGCCGCCGGTGCAGAACGCTCGATCCCCGGCGCCGGTAAACACGATGGCCACCACGCTCCTGTCCGAGGACGCAGCCTGGAATCCGGCGATCACGCCCTTGACCATCTCGGTGGTGTAGGAGTTGAACTGGGCTGGATTGTTCAGGGTGACCCAGGCGGTGAACAGGCCGTCCACGGCTGCGCCGGCCGCATCGACCACCGGCCTTTTCTCGTAGACGGTGCATGGTGCATCCGTGCCCCAGTGCTGGGTGCCGAACAGGGCGTGATCCTTGATCTCGTTATCGCGTGGCAGCCATTCGAGGGACATGGACGGTCTCCTTGTTTAGGGGCGACTACCGGAAAGCCGGCAGTCCGGTAATGTCGGCACCCACGATCAGGGTGTGGATGTCATGAGTGCCTTCGTAGGTGTAGACGGATTCCAGGTTGACCATGTGACGGCCTGGAGAAAACTCGTCGGTGATGCCGGCGGCTCCGAGAATGTCCCGTGCCGTCCGCGCACAATCGAGGGCCATGGCCACGTTGTTGCGCTTGGCGAGCGAGACGAGCGGCACGTCGTTGATGCCGTCATCCTTCAGGCGTCCGAGCTGCAGGCACAGGCCCTGGGCCTTGACGATTTCAGTCAGCATGGTCACGAGCTTCTGCTGAACCAATTGGAACGAACCGATGGGCTTGCCGAACTGCTGACGTTCCTGGGAGTAGCGCAGGGCGGTTTCGTAGCAATCCAGCGCGGAGCCAACGACCCCCCAGGCGATGCCGTAGCGGGCCTGGTTGAGACAGGAAAGTGGTGCGATGAGTCCCTTGGCGTCCGGCAGGCGGCTGGACTCGGGCAACCGAACATCGTCGAACACAAGTTCTCCGGTGTCACTGGCTCGCAGGCTGTACTTGCCGTGGATCGTGTTGGTCGAAAAACCAGGGGTACCGCGTTCAACGAGGAAGCCGACAATCCCCTCGTCGCACCGAGCCCACACCACCGACACGTCGGCCATGTTGGCGTTGGTGATCCATAGCTTGCTCCCGTTGAGAACCCAGCCGCTGCCATCGCGAACAGCCCGGGTTTCCATGCCGCCAGGATCGGAGCCATGATCCGCCTCGGTCAGCCCGAAGCAGCCGATCCTGCGCCCGGCCGCGAGCTCTGGGAGCCACTTGTTCTTCTGCTCTTCGGACCCGTAGGTGGCGATGGGCCACATCACAAGGCTGCCCTGAACCGACGCGAAGCTGCGCAGGCCGCTATCGCCCCGCTCGAGTTCCTGGCAAATCAGGCCGTACATGGTGCCGCTCAGCCCGGGACATCCCGGACCGTGAATCGATGACCCGAGCAAGCCCATGGCCCCAAGTTCGGGGATGATTTCCGCCGGGAAGGTGCCGGCGGCGAAATGTTGACGGACCACCGGCATGAACGACTTGTCGACATAACTGTGAACGGTGTCGCGTACGCTCCGCTCTTCGTCGCTCAGGTTGCGGGAAAACCGATAGAAATCAGCGCTTGGGGTAGCAGCCATGTCGTGTGTCCCAATTCGACAGGATCCTGAAGACCCAGTTCATTCGCCCAGGGCGTCGCGGCAGAGCTTGGCCTCCTGCGACTGAGATGAATGTGCCCAGAGACAGTAGATGAAGGCTGGATTCGAACTCAAGGAAAATCGAACAAGTGATCGAAAAAGGCCGGTTCGAAACGGAGATCCTCAGCAGCAGCGAGCCCCACGACGTAGAAAAACCCCGCCACTTTTCAGCAGCGGGGTTCCAATCAACAACCCGAGGGTTGTCTAACTTACCAGCGGTCTCCGCCGCCGCCGCCGCCACTACTACGGCCACCGCCGTAGCCGCCGCCGCCGCCGCCGCCACCACGGCCTCCGCCGTAGCCGCCGCCACCGCCACCGCCACCGCGGGGACGATCCTGGGCCTCATTGACGCTCAATGCGCGTCCACCGAGTTCCTTGCCATCGAGAGCCTGGATCACGTTAGCGATCACATCGTCGTCCATCTCGATGAAGCCGAAGCCACGAGGACGGCCCGTCTCACGGTCGTTGATCAACGCAACCGAGTGCACAGCACCATGCGCGCCAAACAGAGCCCTGAGTTCATCTTCGGTCGCGGTGAAGGGCAGATTGCCCACGTACAGTTTCTTCAATTTCTTGTCTCCATGTGCCGGCTTTCCGACTTAACCAAGCGATTAGAATCTCCAGCTTCTTCTGGCGAATTCCTCGCGCTTTCGATCGGCTTGGCAGTTTCATCAACCGCCAAACCCGATCCCCCGACGATCGGGGGAACCTCGTGGCCGCCTGGCTCCCAAAGTGAGGGGCCAGTAGGCAAATCTTGTGGGTACACCGACGTCGCAGTTGCAGCAAACGATCGGGACACCGTGCAACGCTACACTGCTGTCTTGCAATTGTCCAATTATTTTTCACTGAACGGGGGCAGATCGGGAACCGGCCACGACTCAATCCCTGGACCAGTCGCCCTTCAACGCAGAACCCGAACTCGGTCCCCGTCGATTTCCAAGACCTCGATCCTGCCGCCGTAGTACTCGGAAAGCCCCGAATCGATGCACCAGACCCCACCCCCGCAGAGTGGGACGATCCCGTTCTCCTGGACAGTGTGCCCCACGATCATGCGCACGGCTCCCAGGCGCTCGAGAACCTGTTCCAACTGCCGGCAGTCTTCGGCATCCACCTCATCGGAGTAACTGCGGGTCCAGGTGGGGCTCTCCTTGGTGTGAATGAAAACCGGGGGTTCGCTCTTGCCCAGCATCCAATCACGCACTTCGTCGTTCAGTCGGTCGATCCCGTAATCCAGATGCAGGGGCAAGACCCCTCCGTGGGCGAAGACGTTTCCGTCGATCACCAGCACGACGGGACGTTCAGCCAGGAGCCGGGCGAAGGGCCCGCCGGGTCGAAAAGCAGCCACCCTGGCCCGCTGAGCCGGTTCATATTCCAGCAGCAACGAATCCTGGTCCGCCATGACCACGGCGTCCTGGAAATCGGCGAAACCCGCCTCGGTCACATACCGGAGGTCCAGCCGGACATTCATCAGCTCATGGTTGCCGTTGAGAATGTGGACTGCCCCGCCGACGGCCCGGGCCTCGTCCTGAAGCCGATCCAGCAATTCGAGGATCGCCTGCTCCTCATCGCCACGATCGAGCTGGTCGCCAGTCTGGACCACGACCAGATCACCGCCGATCCAGCAGTCAGATTCATCGATGGCTCCAGCCAGCTGCAGGGCCTGGCGCGCAGCGTCGAGATCACCGTGAAGGTCACCCATGGCCACGATGCGCTTGGCGGCAACGGGGCCAGGCAAGATGACTAAGAGCATTGCCAAGGCAACGAAAACCAGGGTGAGCCTGAATTCAGACGGCCGTCGGTCGTTGAGGCGACGAAATCGGCAGGGCCGGGTCAAGAGATGACACCCCTGTCCTGCATCGCGCGCGCATAAAACCATAGACCGAGCGCCACGAAGAAGATCACTACAGTGAATCCCAATCCGCTTGGACCCATCACGTCCAAGCCGCTGGAAAACCCGAAGTTGTAGATGGCCGTGGTAACCATCGAGACCAGGGAGACCATGAACACCGGCACGGCCAGCCGCTTCCGCAGCAGGAGCAGAACGCCTCCCAGGACAGCGCCCCACACCGCGAGAGCCCAAAAAACCACAATCCAGGTCGGGAGGTTGGAAAAGTATTCGAGCTGGGCCGACTCGAACTTGGCCATGTAGGATTCGTTTGCTGTCTGGGTCATGAGGTAGTCGAAGGCTCCCATCATGTTCCAGAGCAACGTGATGATGCCGACGATCCAGAGATGCCTGGGGGCGGTTGCGGCTGGAGACATGGAATCCTCCAATTGCTAACATTCGATTGCTTGGTCATCGACAGGAGGGTAGCAGAAATCTGCGGAAAACCCAGGTCAAGTCATCGGATCGCAGCAGCTCTAGCAAAACGAAGAGGATAGTTTTTGTGAAGGGACGGGATTATCGCAACCGCGACGATCCCAACACTGACGGATATCCGGGAGGCACAGGGTCGCGCTGAGAACTCCCGTCTTCCACCTGAGAAACTATGTGACAAATATACTTGACATTGTGTCTAGTATTATTTACTCTGCATTCAGACCTGACAAGGGGACGCCAACTGGAGCCCGCATGAAGACCAATCTGCGAAAATATCGATTCGAGGGTGGAGAACTCAGCCAGCAGCAGGTCGCTGACCTGGTCTCGGTGTCGCGACAGACCATTGTCGCCATCGAGAAAGGTGATTACTCGCCCTCGGTGAAGCTTGCCTTGCTGTTGTCCAAGAAACTGGGAACAACCGTCGAAGACCTCTTCGAACTGGAGGAAGGTGACGATGACCAAACATGACAGGATCTTCGCTTTCGCCTGTGGCCTAACCGGGACAGGCATCCTGCTCGCAATCCTTGGTCATCAAATCGGCATTCTCCTATTCGTCGCAGCAGCCTTGCTGAGGCCCGCCCTGCACGAGTTCGGCCTAGCCAGGCAGTATACCGACGAGCGTCAGATGATCATCCACTCGCGGTCCGGAAACATCGGCTTCATCGTGATGGTTCTCGTCGCAGCCGGATTGGCCCTCTGGCGGGTCTCTAGAGGCCAAGGCCCCGACGAGTTGTACGAGTTGATCGCCTTGGGCCTAGCCGCCCGCGCCATCACCGGGCTGGTCATGGGGGGCGAGTACCGCAAGGCCGGGGCCACCATTCTCGGCGCCGTCGGGGTCTTCCTCGGCATCTTCATCGGCATAGAAGTCGGTTTCTCCTGGGGGCTCCCGGTCGCAGCGTTCCTGGTGCTCGTGATTCTCGGCATCGCCAGGCTCGCCATGAGCTGGCCCCGCATCATCGCCGTGATCCTCACGATCATGGTACTGGGGGTGATCCTAGGGTTCGATCTGTACCAATTCCGGGCCGACGACATCACCCTGTGGCTGCTCATGGTAACACCGTTGTCTTGTGCTGCGGCTTGTCTGTTTCTGGGTGGCGGCAACCAGGATCGGGGCGTTTCCAACCGGACCCGCACGCGCGTTTTCGGATCCCTGGCGGCAGGAGCCGCCCTTGTGTTCTCTCTCGTGGTCATCTTCGGGGACCGGGGCAACGAGGATCACGGCGGCGGAAACAGGGCCACCATCCAGGAGGGCAAGGTCGTCGAGGTCCAGGGCGTTCCCTGCAGCGGGGTGATCGAGTACTACAAAGACGGTAAGCTGGAGTTCTGCCATCTCGCGCGAGAGGCGACGTTGTCCGGCCAGCTGTTGCCGGCGGGGACCGGTGTTCACTTCACTCCCGAGGGCATCTTCGATTGGTGCTTCCTGCAACAGGACACGCGCATTCAAGGCCATCTGTGCCGAGGGTCGGGCCACGGCTTCATGACCTGTTTCCACTCCAACGGCAAACTCAGCCTGGCCTGGCTGGCGGAAAATGAAGTCATCGACGGGATCCCCTGCGCCAAGTTCCGCTTCTTGGCCTCAATCTTTCACGGGGGCAGCGGCACGTATTTCCACGAAAACGGTCGCCTGCAAAGGGCCAACCTTTCCCGGACCTTCACCATCGAAGACCGGTCATTCAGGAAAAACGCCATCGTCCGTTTTGATCCCGATGGCAATCTGATTCAGGAATAGAAGAAGGGACATCACTGGAATGACCGCGATCGTAAAACATCACGGCACTTGCCTGGCTTCCATCAACCATGTCCATCAGCGCTTCAATCGAAGCCTTTTCACCCAAGGATCGACAACTAGCCGTGTGATGGGCGGTGAATTCCGCGCTCTCATCATCGCCTTCGCCCTGCTGTGCCCGATCGCCGCATTTATTGCGTCACCGGCAATCGCGCAGAATCCGGGGATCATCCAGGCGGGAGATTTCATCACCACAACACATGCCGGCGAGGAGGCGAACGCTTCGGGAACGGCCGCTTCGAGAGTGTCCCTCCGGGTCGGAGAAGATCTGGGTTACCTGGTCATGGGCATCGTCTTCGTAGCACTCGGATTCATCACGCTGCTGCTTACGTTTCAGCGGTCGACAATCAGGGATACTGCGATTCTCCTGTTCGGCGCCATGTCGTGCGTGTGGGGTGTTCGCTTCCTGCTCTATACGGAGCTGGTCCCCCAGCTCTTGACCGGAGCCCCACATTCCCTGCAACGCCTGGCAAGGGGCTTCACCTATTTCGGTGCTTCGGGAGCCTTCGGCTTTGCCTTGGCCTACGTGGGGCCGGGCTGGCGTTCGTCGCTGCGTGGAGCTGCCTATGTCAGCCTGGCGTTTTCGTGCGTGGCATCATTAGCGCTGTTGGTCAATCCTGATCGAGATCTGTTGCTGCCGGTTTTCAACGTGATGATCCTCATCGGGGCCTTGACGGTCATCGCCAACATCCTGCATCCCGATGTGCGTCAACAGCCTCGCCAGCGGGGTCTCATCACAGGATTCTGCGTCAGCGGCGTCTTCTTCGTTCTGGAGAACCTGCGAGCCTTGGGCCTCGTGCCTGTTCCCTTCGATGTCGAATGGGTTGGAGTGCTCATATTATATTTTACCCTGGGCCGCCTCATCGCATTTCGCCTCTTCACCAATGAACGTCGATTGGCCTCCATTCGTCAGGAACTCGTGACTGCCCGGCAGATCCAGGCGTCACTTCTTCCGAGGTACGCTCCGAGTATAGCTGGTATTTCCATGGCTGCTCGTTTCGTACCCATGACCGAAGTCGCCGGCGACATCTACGACTTCGTCAAGTTGGATGATTGCTGTCTGGCAATCCTGATAGCCGACGTTTCTGGACACGGCGTCCCGGCGGCCTTGATCGCTTCGATGGTCAAGGGTGCATTTCGAGCCCAGATCGAAACCGTTCAAGGACCTGAACGTGTTCTTGCCGGAATGAACCGGATTCTCATCGGACAGCTCGATGAGAATTTTGTCACCGCCAGCTGTACGATCATCGACATGGAGTCCGGTGTGCTGCGCTACTCAGGTGCCGGTCACCCGCCTTTGCTGATCCAGCGAAAGGACAACAACCAGTGCATTAGCCTCCAACAAAACGGCCTTATCCTTGGGCAGTTCTCAGATGCGACTTACGACAGCATCGAGAGGCCCCTGGCAACTGGTGATCGATTACTCCTCTACACCGACGGCATCCTCGAGGCTGCCAACGCCAACGCCGAACAGTTCGGCGATCATTCCCTGCACGAGTTTCTGGCCCAGCACAGTGAATTATCGGCCGAAGGCTTTGCCGATGCTCTTCTGGCGGCTATCGGCGAATGGACAAGCTCCGGGCGATCCGAATCTCTGGATGACGACCTGACACTGGTTGTCATCGACGTACAGATGTGAACACCTGTTCCTACTCAATATTCCGTCCGTATCGGCACAATTGCAGTGTCGGCATCGCGATTCTAGCTGGCCTCGCACTCGTGTTGGCCGTCAAACGTTGCTTGCCCACCTCGAGAACCTTCTCTTGGAAGGAACGGCGGGTGAATGTTATATTGACTTAACATTATGTAAAATATACTTGACATTGATCGAGCCCACCGGCAGACTGGTGCCATGGACGAGAACATCATCAACGAAGTCCGGAAGTTCCGGTTCCTGAACGGCGAGATGACCCAAGAGCAACTCGCTGAACGGGTGGGTGTGAGCCGGCAGACGATCATCGCCATCGAGAAGGGGAAGTACAACCCGTCCGTCAGTCTGGCGCTGCGCATCGCGCGGGTGTTCATGGTGGCGGTCGAGGAAGTGTTCCAGCTCGACGGCAAGGAGAAGCCATGAACCGATTCGATGCCTTCAAGCGTCGCTGCCCCGCGACCGCCACGCTGATCGGCGGCGTGCTGGTGGTCGCCGGATTCCTCCTCTCTGAAGTGAGCTGGTGGTACTTCGCGCTGTCGGGCGTGGGCGCCTGCGGACCTGGCATCCTGCGCGAACTGGGAGTGCTGAGGGACAAGGACGAGTTTGCGCGCCGCGCCGCTCAGCGCGCCGGCTACCATGCGTTCCTGGCCACGGGCCTGTTCGCATTCGTGCTGGTGGCGTTCCTGCGCTCGGGCGATCGCCAGCTGTCCAACTCCGGCGAGCTGGCGACGCTGCTGTTGTCGCTGTTGTGGTTCGTGTGGCTGCTCAGCTCGTTGTTGTCGTTCTGGGGCGCGCGCAAGGCGGCCACGCGGCTGCTCCTGGGGTTCGGCGTGTGCTGGCTGGTGTTTAGTCTGGCCGATGCCGGCAAGGAACCCCTGGGTATGCTCATGTCGAGTCTGCCGGCCCTGCCGTTCTTCGCGCTGGCCTGGGTGGCGCGACGTTGGCCGCGGGTAGCGGGCGTGCTGCTGATCGCGGTCGCCGCCGCGATGTACATACTCTTCAAGTTCTACACGAACGCTCGCTCAGGAATCATCGTGAACACTGGTGTGGCCATCCTTCTGTGCGGACCGCTGCTGGCCAGCGGAATGGCGCTGTTGCGGGAGAAGGCCGAGGAAGCGTGAACCATCAACGGAAGGGAATTGTCATGAAGCATGTCCTGACCATATCGATCATCGCCCTCATGCTCTGCGTCGCGCTGAGCGCGGTCGCGGCGGATGCGCCGGCGAAGGTGAAGCTGGGCGTCTACGACTCGCGCGCGATCGCCATCGCCTGGGCCCGCACACCCGCCTTCGCGGAGTCGATAAAGCAGCTGCGCGCGGAGTTCATGAGCGCGAAAGAGGCCAAGGACGAGAAGCGCACCCAAGAGCTGGAACAGCAGGGCCAGTGGATGCAGGTGCGCATGCACCAGCGGGGCTTCTCGACGGCGGGCGCTGCCGACCTGCTGGGCGAATTGAAGTCGTTGTTACCGGCTATAGCGAAGGAGGCGGGCGTCATCGCCATTGTCTCGAAGTGGGAGCTGCCGTTCAGCGATCCGGCGGTTGAGCTGGTCGACGTGACAGCGCAGGTGGTCGCGCTGTTCCATCCCGACGAAGAGACGCAGCAGATCCTCGGCGAGTTGAAGGACCGGCCGCCGGTGCCGTTTAACGAGCTGCCGCTGAATCCGAACGATTGAGCACGGAGATCGGACTAGACTTAAATATCATCGCATGAATTATCGAAAGCGTGCTATTATCCTAGTAATTAAGTGTGATTTAAGATAGGAGGAGAACCATGGTCCCCCTCTGCCCCTTCCCGACTCGCGAAGCCAAACGCAAACCCGGCTGGGCCTTTTCCGTGGCGCTGGTTCTCTTCTGCGCAGTGAACGTCGCTTCGCCCGGATACGCACAACTGACTTATTGCCTCCGCCTCGACCCCTTTGGTCCCACCGGACTCGTTCCCCAGTTCTCTGTGGGAGACGTTATTTTCAGTGAGGGTGTCATGCCCGGCGGTGCCGGTACCGGAATCGGCCTGGATCTCGCGTGGCCGATCGCTCCGCCCGGTGATTCGACCATGGACGTTGTGATTCCCTGGTCCGATGCGGCCGGAGGTGGGACCTTCGCGCAATTCGAATTCGACCCGTATTCCTACGGAGTCGGAGTCGATGCGGTGTCCTTCGACGCCACCTACCTAGGCCAGGGTTCGTACCTGAAGATCACGGCCTACGATTCGGTCGGCGTGGCCGTGGGCGTCACTCAAGTCCACACCATGGGTCCCAACAACATGCAGACATTCCTGTTCACGGGTGCGGGCCAACGGGTGAACCGTATCGTGTTCCAGGGCACGGAGATCGTGGCGACGAACATCTGTTTCGAGCCCAATGATCCGGTGATCCCCACACCTTCCGTTCCTCTAACCGACTGCATCGACTTCGAAACCCGACCACTGGGACCGGTCACGGGTCCGGGCTTCAGCGTGAATTGGGTCCTCTTTAGTCACGCCGTGCTGCCTACGGGAGATCTCTCTCGGTTGCGAATCGATGATCAATTCGCGCCCGGCGCCGATGGCATGCCCGAACTCGTTATCGATTGGAGTCTAGACAACGCCGGAGTCGCCCAACACGCCTTCATTTACTTCCCGACATACTTTGGCCACGGGCCGAACGTCGTTGAGATTACGGCGGCCCACAGTTCCCAGTGCGAGTTCGTGGCCTACGATGCCACGGGAACCATCATCGACACCGTGGTGCATCCGGGCCCAATGAATACCTGGAGTACGCTCACACTCACGAGCGCAGTGGGGATTCGTCGCATCGACATCGTGGGCGCGGAGATCGGCATCCAGAAACTCTGCTACGACACATTCGACAGCGAATTGTGTGTCAGCGCGCCCTTCCGCCATGTTGGCGCCATCACTCCCGGCCTCAGCTGGGGATACCGTGTATCGTTCCGGGCTGCGATCGATCCTTTTGGTGTGCAGCACCGCATCGAGTTCACCGACGACCTGATCTGGCTTACAGGCTCCGACGGAGTCACGGAGTTCTTCTTCAATTGGTCGCTGCCCACCGGCCAGCCCGCGCATCTGTACTTCCCTGAATCCGTTTTCTTTCTCGGGCCTTCGCAAGTCAGCGTGGTGTGCGCGGCAACGACAACCCTGGATCTGGTGGCCTACGACGCCGCGGGCGCCATTGTCGACAGTCGGAGCGTCACCGGGGGCCCCATGGAACTCGAGGAAATCACCCTAGGCGGTGATCACATCCGTGAAGTTGAATTCATCGGAACCGACTTCTGGATCAAAGAGATCTGCTGGGAAGGGGTGATGGACCCCACCGACGTGGATCCACCCGCTGGAGTCAGGGCCCAGGCGCAACTCTTCGCTCCCAGCCCCAACCCCTTCAATCCCCGTACGGAGGTGACCTTCGAGACCTTCACCTCAGGGCCGGCTCTCCTCGAAATCTTCGACCTGCAGGGACGGCGAGTGCGGACGCTCTTGCGGGAACATTGCGATCCCGGTCGCTACACCCTGACGTGGGACAGTACCGACGACACGGGAACAACCGTCGCCTCCGGGGTCTATTTCATTCGACTCGAGGTTGGCGGCGTTGCCCGGTTGCGGCGAGCCGCCCTCTTGAGGTAGTGCGCACAGGAGCTCTGGGCGGCTTGAAATAGCTCTCCTTGGACTGCTCGCCCCACACACACGGATCAGATCAGATCCTCTCGGATGGCTTTGGCCACCGCCGCCGTCCGGGAATGCACGTGGAGCTTGCGATAGATGTTGCGGATATGAAAACGCACCGTGTCTACGGCCACACATAGGGAGTCGGCGATGGCCGCATAGCTGTTGCCCTGGGCCAAACCGGCCAGGACCTCCTGCTCACGGCCGGTAATGCGAATTTCCGACTCGCGGGTGGGCTGGAAACGATCCTGGAACAAAGTCACCACGCGGCGGGCGATGCGTGATGACATGGGCGAGCCGCCCTGGTGGGCATCGCGAATGGCGTCGACCAACTCGGAGGGAGACGTGTCCTTCAGCAGATAGCCGCAGGCGCCTGTGCAGAGAGCCCTGAAAATGTTGTTGTCGTCTTCATGGATGGTCAGGATCACGATCTCTGTCTCGGGGCGGTATTCCTTCACGAGGCGGGTCGCCTCGATGCCCGACATGCCCGGCAGGCCGATGTCCATGAGCACGATGTCCGGTTGGTCGGATGCCAGCGCGGCCAGCATGTCTTCGGCCCGAGGATACCGACCGACGCAGGACAACTCACCGGTGACACCCAGCAACATAGCCAAGCCCTCGCGGACGGCCTTTTTGTCTTCGACGATGACGATTCTGATCATTCGGCAGCCTTAGGTTGTGTCACTGGAATCGTGGTTGCATAACTCGTTGTCATTCTACAAGATAAATGATAATCCCATTGAGGACGTTTGGGTTCAAGGGTTTTCCTCCACCACTGGGGACCCCGCATGATCTAGCTGGGCGTTCGTGCCGGACAATCGTTGGGGAGCCTAGCCGATGGATCCCGAATATTCCACCATCGTACCTTCCCCCATGGTGGATCGGATGGTGACCGCGCCGCCGATGCGCCGCGCCCGGTTCTGCATGTTCTTCAACCCGTTACCCGTTGGGTCAGCCTGGATATCGAAGCCGCTGCCATCGTCGTGCAGCTGCAAGGTCAGTCTGCTCCCCTGCAGATCGACATTGAGGCGGATCTCTGTGCAGTCGCTGTATTTCAAGCTGTTGTTGATCGCTTCCTTGAAGATCAGCAACAGGTGTTGCCGGTATTCCATCTTCAGTCGCACGGATTTCAACGAGCCCAGATTCTCGGCCTTGAATCTTATGTCCAGGGCATTCAGGGTCTCGTTGAAGGAATCGCTCAGCCTGGAGATCAGGTCGTACAACGAGTCCCGACCCGGATCCACCAGCCATACGATATCGCTCATGCCGGCGATCAGTCCTCTTGCCGTCGTTCGGATCTTCTCCATTTCCGGTTGGACAAGTTGCTGCGATTCCGGCGGGAGTTTCTGCGTGATGACGTGGCCCATCATGGATATTTCAGTCAGCCCGGCGCCGATATCGTCGTGAAGATCCGCGGCAATCTTGCTCCGCAGGCGTTCGATCGCCAGGAGTTGCTTGACGCGGTTTGTGATCAACGCCGCGACGACGCCCCCGGTCGCCGTGACGAGCAGGAGAATGAACCACCACGTTTTCCAGAACGGAGGCGTGATGATGATCCTGATGGACGCGCTTCGGTCACTCCAGACACCATCGCTGTTGGTCCCTCTGACCATGAAGGTGTACGAACCTGCATCCACGTGGGTATAGCCCACATAGTTCCGTGTGCCCGCCATGGTCCACACCTTGTCCAGTCCTTCCAGCATGTATGAGTAGAGATTGCGGTCCGGCGTCGAGAAATCCAGAGCGGCGAATTCGAACGAGAAATAGTTGTCGCGATAGGAGAGCGTGATCTCCTCGGTGCCGGAGAGGGACTTCCCGAGCCGCGCAGGTTCCTCGAAGATGTTGAATCCTGTCAGTACGACCGGAGGTGCGAAGGAACTGTCCACGATGTTGTCCGGATGGAATTCACTGGCTCCGCCCACGCCGCCGAAAACGAAGGTGCCCGCCGCTGTTCGCGCATAGGCGCCCGTGTTGTATTCGTTTCCCAGCAGCCCGTCGCGAGTATCGTAGTTCCTGAATGTCCCGGTGACCGGATTGAAGCACGACAGGCCGTAGTTGGTGCTGAGCCAGAGCTTGCCGGCGTCGTCCTCGAGTATGCCGTAGACGACGTCGCTGGGCAGTCCGTTCTTCATGAAATAGCGGTCGAACACCGGGGCTCCGCGGTCGCTTTTCCTCAGCCTGGCTAGGCCCAGCATGGTGCCGAACCACAGGTCCCCGTTGCCCGCCTCGTGTATGGAGAGGACATAGTTGTTGCTGATGGACCGCGAGTCATCAGGGTCGTGGAGGAAGCCGGTGATCTGCGGTCGCCGCGCACCGGCCGAAACCGGCGCCGACGGGTCCCCGTCAAAGACGAACCGATTCAGGCCGCGTTCAGTCGCGACCCAGTACGTCCCGTCGCTGTCCTGCAGCAGTGAAACAACATTGTCGTGGCTGAGACTGGACGGATCATCCGGGCGATGCCCGAAGTTCGTAAAGGCCCCGGCCTGCGGGCCGTAGTTGTCCAGGCCTCCGCCCCAGGTGCCGAACCACATGTCCCCTTGGGCGTCCCGGTAGACGGCCCTCACGTTGTTGTTGCTGATGGTATTGGCAGAGCCCGGGCTGTGGCGCAGGTTCGTGAACTCGCCGGTGCCAGGATCGTAGATATCAACACCCGTATAGAGCCGACCGATCCAGAGCCGGTCATCGTCGTCCCAGGTGAGGCCGCGGGTGAAGTTGTTCGTCGTCACTTCTCCGCCACCTGTCGGGTCACAAAGGTGGTGTTCGACCCTTTCCGTATCCCGATCGTAGTGGTCCAGCCCGTTGGAAGTACCGAACCACAGGTTGGCGTCGGGCCCTTCGGCAACGGCCCACAGGATCGGATCACTCAAGCTGCCCGTGTCGTCTGGATCGTATCTGAAGTGCCGGAAGCGGTCGGTCTGCGGATCATAGACACTCAATCCGCCACCGATCGTTCCTATCCAGAGGATTCCACCGTTGTCCTGGAAGCTCACGCGAACACTGTTTTTGCCGAGACTGAGCGGGTCGTTCTGGTCGTGTTGAAATGAGGTGAAGGTGTTCGTTCGTCGATCGAGGAGGTTCAGGCCGCCATGGGTGGTGCTGATCCACAGGTGACCCTGTCGATCTTCGAGGGTCTTGCGAACGTTGTCGGTGCTGATGCTGGCCGGATTCGCCGGGTCGTGTCGGTAATTGACGAAGTGATTCAAAGTCGGATCATACTGTGATAGTCCCCCTGCCGTGGACACCCAGAGCATCCCAGAGCGGTCCTTCAGCAAATGCCTGACATTGTTGTTCCTGATGGAGTTGGAGCCGTCCGGCCCGGCCTGAAAATGGGTGAATTCGCCTCGTTCAACCTTGAGGTGGCTGAAACCCAGGTTAGTGGCAATCCAGAGAACCGAGCCCGTATCCGGATAGACAAAACGCACATTGTCACTGAGCAGGCCATCTGTGACGTCCGGGTCGTGCTGCATCCGTAGAAACCGCTGCGTGCCAGCCCCCAGTCGATTCAATCCACCATCCCGGGTGCCGACCCACAAGTCGCCCCCGGAGTCCTCCGTGATGGAACGGATCCGATTGCTGCTGATGCTGGTGGAATCCGAAGGGGCATGAACAAAGCGCGTGAAGGATTCGGTTTCCGGGTCGTACCGGTTCAATCCGGACGAGAAGGTCCCAACCCACAGGTACCCGTTGTGATCCACATGGAGGCACCAGATGTTGTTGCCAGAGATCGTTCCCGGGAGATCTGGGTCATGCTTGAATTTCGTGAAGCTGTAACCATCGTAGCGGTTCAAACCGTCCTCGGTTCCGAACCACATGTATCCCTGATGATCCTGCACGATGGCTTCGACCGTCGATTGGGACAGGCCGTCCTCGATGGACAGTCGCTTGAATCGCACACTCCCCTGCGCTGATCCGGATTGGGCCAGTACCAACAAAATGATGATAAGCGACACATACCTGCTGTTCATGGGCCGCAACATACCCCGCTCCATATAACGTGTCCAGAGTCCTGACCATCGCCCTTCGTCGCACTTCCTCGGCAACAGAGATCCTGAAAAACGGGTTGAGGCCTGCATGATCATGCAGGTTGCACAGTCCCTGCCAAATGATTCCACATCATCATGCAGTTATTTGAAATCCAACAATCGCATAACGTCGTTTCGGTAACTGTCTCTCTGGCCTGCAGGGCTGGGGATGGAAAGTCGGCCCAGGGCCACTAGAAACGCGAGGGAGATCTGATGAATCGCTGGAACAAGGACTTGGCACGGTCCAGGATGTATTTCCTGATGCTCCTGATCCTGGTGACCTTCCTGACGTCATGTGGGAGCGATGGTCCCGGAGCGCCAGTGGACACTAACGACGCTCCGACTGTTCCAGCCATCGACACGACGTCCGGTGCACCGGCCCATGCCGCCACGGGTGTAGGCCTGGACACGGACCTAGCCTGGACCTGTTCCGATCCCGACGACGACGACCTGACGTACACCATCAAGTTTGGGACAACCGCTCAGCCCCCCATCGTGGCGCAGGACCAGGTGCCCAGGAGCTATACTCCGACGGGTCTGGTCAACGGCATGACGTATTACTGGCAGATCATGGCCAGTGACGGCAGCAAGTCCACGAACTCACCGGTCTGGAGTTTCACCACCGCGGCCGTGGTGGCCGAACTCGTCACCAGCCCCGACGCTCCTACCGGCCCGGCCGCCGACGAGGTC
>Ga0180007_10000898_pt1 | contig 44154 bp, 40 predicted proteins | sample MM_PC_MetaG_FD_121122 | JGI IMG/M metagenome (GOLD analysis project Ga0180007, IMG submission 121122) | Groundwater microbial communities from the Aspo Hard Rock Laboratory (HRL) deep subsurface site, Sweden - MM_PC_MetaG | ecosystem: Environmental > Aquatic > Deep subsurface > Groundwater... | reverse complement strand
CGCTTATGAGGAGAGGGGGATCCCCCCTCGAACGCTGGGGTACCAGCGTTCTCACCCCTGCGCCGCTGCGAGTCTCGCGGCGCATCCCGCGCGCGCGTTGGCGCGCGGGTAAATAAAAAGGCTGATCGGCATTGCCGATCAGCCTTTTTAGCTCCCCCGCGCGGATTTGAACCACGGACCCAGTGGTTAACAGTGGCTCGGGAGCGCTTTCATTAAGTTTCACCTAGTAAAGAGCAAGGCCCTTATTCGTTATTCTACAAGGTTTTAGCATCATTGTCAATTTCACCTAGTTGCACCTGTTTTCACCTAGTATGGACGCAAATTTAGAAATCTGCGTCCAATTTGCGTCCAGTTAACTTTCGATATAGACTAGCATAAATGCTTATGTGCTTCACCTGTTTGACAAAGAGTATGAAGTCATTCAGAAGTCTTGAACCGCAACATACACATCCTATAGTAAGAATTCGAGGAAATAAAAAAGTGCAGGATGAAGTGTGCGGGAAGCTCAGGGCATAATGCCGATCATTCCCGTCTGCCCAATATTCGAGCACTCATCCGCTATCGTGGCGACGATTGTATGAGCATTCATGGCCAAATATAAAGTTGACCGGTCTATTCACTCTGAAAAGGCGATAGCTTCAGGTACCCCTGACGAATCGCAAACTCAAGTGCCTGTGGTAAGGCTTCGACAGGGAACTCTCCACCACGAGCGGCCTTACCGTTCTTGTCAAACCAAGTGTACTTCACAGATTTGGCCGTGGCATGACCATCATCCCATGAAGCGATACCCAATCTGATTTCACAGTTTTCATCAATCCGCGCAGGTTCACTAAAAGCAGGGGTCATTAAGTACCTCCAAATCAATATTCACACTCAGATGACACTCTCAGCTTACTGCATGCTTAGTGTTCAGTCAATCAGGAATGAGCGCTAGTTGATCCGATTAGAATGTATTCTAGTAGATACATCCTGATGTCTATTATCAATAGAACATTATAGCGGGAAGTCATCAACGAAAGCCAATCGCTAATGCTGCTTTACGATGGAAGTACTCTGTCTCAAGCTCTTGACCTAGCTTATTGGGATGTATATATATTTCTTAACATACGTCCGAGAGCAACCGACTTGAAGTCCTCCGGCGTAAGGGCATCTAGCCTCGCCAGCCGCCTCGATCGCAAGCTCCACCTCCAGGAGTTAGCGCTTGAAGAACGTGAGCTAGCCTTCCTCTAATAGCGGCAAAAAGCCCCTTGAAGGCGAAGCATCGGAGGGCCACCGGATCATAGAGTCCTGAGGACGTTCGTACAGCGGACGAAGGCTCTAGTGTAGGCTTCTATCTGAGATTGAGGTTGATATCGCATTGATATCCTTTCTGATTAGTCAAAATGGGAGTAACAGGGCGCTGGAGCGAGTACAAGCAAGTACTATCCTACCCTGTCCCAATATCGCGTTGCCCTGAAACGCCCTCTGGATATCGAGAATCATGGTCTACCCCACTCCGAGGTAGACCATGCGTGCTAACGGAGGAAGCTGTACCTTGAGCGCATGTAGCGTTCCCAGGGTTCCAGCTCGGGGTGCCGGTCAGTCGAGACATGGCGGAAAAGTTCCTCGGTCGGGATGTACTTGAACTCATCCGGCATGAGGAGGAGCTTGGGCCAAAGTTCGTAGAGGTCACGGGCGATGGGACGGAAGTGCGGCGAGGTGACAGCCCGGAGTTGGCGGTTGGCCGACACGGCTACGTGAACGACGATGACGGCATCAACATCGGGTATGCCTACTTCCAGGATGCGCGACGCGAGGAGCTGTTGCCGGGCCAGCTGATAAATAGGCTCGTAGAGCAGGTACTCGATTCGCGGTACGGCCTCCAGATTGAAGGGCGTGAACGGGCCATAGAATATCTCCCGATACGAGTCCACGCGATCAGAGCCATCGGAACGAAAACGTTTGTACTGGGCCGCGTAGCTCTCGGTGTACTTCCATTCGATGAGACAGAAGACCTTCCGGCCGTCGTTGGCTTCGTAGCAGACCGCCGCGTCTATGGATGTGGAACCGGCTCCTCGTATCCGGTCCGCTCCGACATGGGATTCTTCTCCAAGGTAGTTGATGTCGCCCTGCCACTCGAACGCGACGAAGGCGTCTTCCTCTACGGGGAGCATATGCTTGAGCTCCGGGAAATGAGGCCTGAGGAAGTCAGCCAGGGCCTCGGGACGATGGCGGAACGGGAACAAGGCATTCACGCAGCATATCTGGCTAGAGCAGGTATGATTGGTCGGAAGCCCAGGGAGTGCGGCGCCATGCCAGACGATTCGCAATCTATCGAAGGTAGCCATGGCGTCGTCCCGGATTTCATGGAACAGGTTGTACGCCGCATATTCGAGCGGAAAGCAGAACGGATACATGCGGCTCCGATAGAGGCCCGGTACCCTGGCTTCGCGCGGGAGAGCCTTGCTGGTCAGCTTCCACTCGAGCTGCATCTTTTTGGCTACGGAGAGGTAGTTCATATTGGTATACCTCTGCCTTACGCCGATGCCGTAGCCATGGAGGCGGCATTCCTGAGGACCTTACGCGCGTAGGCGACCATGCGCTCAACGCCATCGGCATTGGCTGCCTTTCGGGCCTTGGCCAGGATCCATTCCTGATGCTTGGGAGTGAAGGCTTCCTCGTTGTGGTCGAGGATGGAACATAGCTCATCATAGAGCCGGTTCGCCCGCTCGCCTTCATCTTCAGGTTCGGGTTCTGCTTCCACAGGCATAGGCGGAGCAGCAAGTGTAGTTGCTAGCGGTACAGGATCAGCTGTCACCGGCGTAGGATTCATCTCCACGGGTGTTATTGACGCAGGAATGGTTCGCTCCGAGAATGGGGCGGTTTCACTGTCGGGCAGTTCTGCCGGGTCATAGGGCATACCGCCAAGCTCATCCGGGAACGCGAGGCGGAAGCCCTGGCTGATCGCGACCTTCTTGAGCTGGAAGCGGGGCTGCTTTGACCAGAACGAGGTCGTGGAGCCGTCACGCTTCTTTTGGACAGCTTCAGCCCAATACACTTCATGGATGAATGGTTGGGACCAGTCCTTGCGGTTGATCTGGACGAGAGCCTTCATGTTCGCCCCCTCACCTTCGATCCAGGCACGCCAGCCATCAAGCTTGCCAGTACGATCCGCCCTTTTCAGGTAGACTTCATAGCCCGTAATGATCGATAGCTTGCGGTATTCGCCCTCACCATAGACGGCGACATGGACTTCCCGCTTGAACGGGTTGAGGCCGAAAGCCTGGCTGATCTCAATGAACTGGAGCTTCTCGGGTTCGGTGAGCTCGGAAGCCAAGCCGAAGGCCTTGAGGTAGTCAAGGATCGTCTGCTTCTGGACATCGGGGATGGTGGGGACGGTAGTTTGCCCCTCGCGGGGGCTAGCGGGGAAGTGGGAGACTTGGGCGGGTGACATGGGAGACCTCCTATGGGATGGGTTCTCCAATATTAGTAGAGAGTGATTTCAGATTTAAGAAATCGATATAATAGGGTAATAGCCAATGTGCACATTGATTCTCCTATTTCATATTGGGTTAATGCTTTACGATCAACATATACATCATAAATGCCGTATGACAGCCCTAAAACTAAAAATCTAACCAGAGACACCTTGAGTGCTGTTGCTTGATCACAAAACATAGGATAATCTGTAATTAGGAGAGACAACTTGGCTAGTCGCACCCCGCATAGAGATGCTATTCGAATACTTTTCATCCTCAATGCTGGAAGCACACCACAAATCGACCCACATGACGATGCAGTCGCGCGCATTTTTAGGGGCGAAGCTCGGTTGCATGCTTTTGACTTCTGGATGCGTAATCCAGATTACCTTGCTAATGAACTACTTGATGGCTATGAGACTTCCGGAAACATCAAATACCTCAACGCAGCAGAATCCATTTTTCTAGATGACGAACCAGACCTAAGGAAAGTGCCGATGATCCGCTACCTTTTTGGAGCATATGATCGGCTTGATGACGCATTGTCACTACTTAGGTCTCGCGACTTGGTTCGAATAACAGGAAGTAAGAATAAAACAAAGGTCCAAGAAACCGATTTTATACTTACAAAGATCGGGGTTGATTTTTGTATGACTGCTATAACCCACGCGCCAATTTTAAAGTGGTACTCGGAACGTTCGTTGCTTGTGGCCGAAATTGCAGGCAGCCGCGGTGGGAAGGCACTTAAAGCTAGACAGTATCAACAAGCAGAATACGCGCAAACCGCGTTAGGCGGTATTATCCCGTCCATTAGCGTATCCGTAAAATCAAGACTTGAGCAATTGAAACAAAACGCATAAGGGGCTCCAATGATAAAAAAAGAAAGTGAATGGCTAGAAGCAATAGCCGCCCGAGCAAATGTAGAAACTAGTCGCGTCGATTCTGTCTTAACCTCTTACCATATTGTGCCAACACCTGTAATTCCCGTCCCTCGGCGTTTGAAGCTCACACGCGTAAATTTCTCTGGTATAAAAAATGGTGTCGAAAACGCGGGCGATTTTATGTTTGAATGGAAAGATTTACATGAAGGTCTCTGGGCAATGATGACAGAAAGGAATTTGCGCGGAAAATCATCAATAATCGAAATTGTACGATGGCTATTGCGTGGCAAAGCCTCATCAAATCTGCAAGATGACGTAAGAAGTTGGATTCGCAAAGCCCAATTGAGATTCAAACTCGATGATATTGATTACGAAGTTCAAATTGAATGTATGGAAAACACGATCGGTAATTTGTTCAAGCTATGCCCAACTGCTACCCCTATTGATATCGGGGCATTCAGCAGCGACCGTCATTTTGAATTGGTAATGTCCGATTTCTTTTTACGAGCTTTTTCTATGGAAACGATAGCGACTTGGAGAGACAGCGAATCAGAAGATCAAGCCGGCCAGGCAATTATTCACGGGTGGCCAGCATTGTCAGGTGCGATGTTTATCGGAACCAATTATGACGTTCTATTAGGCGACTTGCCTGCAACAACAGGAACACCATCCCGCCTGTTACAGATGTATCTTGGAGTTCCATGGGTTTCGACTTTGGCATCTGCGAATACAGCGTTGAAGCAGCTAGAAGCAGAAATTGATTTATGCACCCGCCGACGCGAAGTCAGGGATCGCACAAAGCAATTTCGATTGGATGAGATCAGGAATGCGATCGAACAAAAGCGGAAGGCTCTTGAATCGTATCCAACTGATGATCAGGTCAGAAAAAAGCTTGTGCACTTAAATGCTCGTTATAAAGACCTAAAGAAAAATGAAGTCGCAATCACTGAGCGCTTGGAAAAGGAACTGCTGGCCGAGCATCTTTCAAATAGTGCTTATCTCGATGATCGTCGCGAGCTTCAAACTCACCTTGACTCTATGGCGGCAGGCTCAGTATTTCGATTATTGAATCCTTCTTTATGTCCTCGATGCGACCATGTAATTTCTGAAACGAGAAAAGAAACTGAAAAAAAGGACCATTCTTGCTCTATATGCGGAGAATCAATAACAAATAGTGAAGATGCCGATCTACAAAAAGGCGAATTGGAGTCGCGGATAGCAGCCTCAAAAGCAGCTCTCGACATGGCTACAGGAAATCGAGAAGAGGCACAGGAATCCCTCAATGCATTGCAGCTTGAACTTAGCCAGCTAGCATTTGATATCAACAACTGCACTGGTCAACTTGGGGCTTCTCCGATTCGTGAGCAGCTAGATACAGAGATCTCAATATTAGAGGGTCGACTTATGGAGGCAGAATATGATCCCGCTCCAGAGCCGATGGGCAATAACGATCTCAATATTCTTAAAGCTATTGTTACAGAAACTGACTCTCGCGCAAAAGCAATCAGAGAGATGGTTCTAGAAGAAGTTTCAAAAAGCCTACTTGCATATGCAAAGCGATTTGGGATGCATAGTTTGTCAAAAGCTGAATTACGAGCAAATACGAACCTGTTATTAACAAAGGGTGGAGCTGAAACAAGTTTCAGTAAGGTTACCAAGGGAGAACGCCTTCGCCTTAAAGTAGCTACAGTGCTTGCAATGATAGAAGTAGCTGAACGTAGAGGAGTTGGCCGACATCCAGGACTGCTTATTATTGACTCACCAGGAGCCCAAGAAATTGCACCTGAAGATCTTGAGGCGCTATTTACTGGGCTTAGCTCCATTGCTAGGGAGTTGCCTCATCTACAGATCTTTATTGCCGGCATAACATCCAAGGCTATGCTCGATCATATACCGGCAACAAATCGCGTCTCAGCTTCTGGTGAAAGCGCCTTATGGTAGCTTCTTCGTCTTTGAAAATAATGAGTCCGCTTGAGTGCAAAATATACGAAATCTTGTCTTCAGGAGGGACACCATTTCTGGCTGACCTTGGGGGTCTAGATGCTCTCAGCGAAGTCGCAAATGAAATATCAACATCAATGTTGATGCCAACATTTTTGACCACTCTGCTCCGAGAAAAAAACAATGCAAGCATAGAATCCCTTCCGCTCTATTATAGTCTTATAACAACTATGCTTAAGGGTGCGACGCAAGACTTTGTCTTGGTCGAAGCAATCGATTCGCTGGACTCTTATAGACCTTTTATGACGCAAGTAGAAGATGATATATTTATGCTACTGATGCAAAAAGCGAATAAAAGCAGTTCACTATCTGGCTATGCACGAGCTCTTTCGCTAGAAGGAGCTTTTCGATGGGCAATACAAAATCGTCGGTATCAGCTACGCTTGCTTGATTTTCTTCTAGGTATAGACTCGACAGAAGATCTAATTTTTCTTGCCCACGCTTCAAAAATAATCGGGATATCCTACTCATATTGGCATGAGAAGGACCTTGTTGACACATTACAAAAAATCGCTGAAGTTGATGAAGTTGAATACGAAGCATCCTTCGAGCTAGGCATGTCATACTTAGCTAATGCACTAGATGAGCCAAATCACATTGAAGCAAAAGCATTTCTTTCGAATTCCTTTACTTGGTTCAAGAAAGCCGAAGCCTCGAGTGAAACAACTCCAGAAGCCTCGCTTTATGCTGATTCTATTGAGTTATTAATCGCCTTCAATGAATCGAAAGGCATTCAAGAATTAGACGCAATTCGTAAACACATCCATCAATGTTCGTTTGAAATTCAAGCATGGCATACTACCTCATCTGCACCGCAATGGCTAGGAATTCGTCAATTCCAGACTGCTTGTTGGAATGATCTAGCATGCACACTGGATTCTCTTTCGAAGCGATTGAGCGAAGCAAGTTGGTGGGAGCCTGCTGTTGTTATAGAGCAACAAGTTCTTACAGTATACAATGCGGGACGGGTAATTCTGAAAAGAGACAAAGATGGATTCCTTGAATCGCTAATCCGCCCGAGAATCAAGAACTCTATTGCTTCCCGAGAAGGACAAGCCTACCTTGTCAAGCAGTGGTTATTACACAACCAAGACCATGAGCAGTCTCTAGAAGCCAGAACTTTGCTTGCAGGCATTGAAGAAATAATGCTGCAAGACCCTGGACCTCGCGGCCGCCCTCTTGATGCAGCTGCTGTTTGGGCGCCGGTAGCTGCAGCTCTTCAAAAAGCTCAGTGCAGCGAAGAAACGCAAAAGAAAATAGGCGACCTAATTGCTAATGCTTTTGTATATAGCCTCGACAATCTCACGGAATCAGAAATAAGCATATATAATAATTGTCTCGATTCTGTTGAAAGCCATGAAGACTATAAGAATAACCAGCGCTGTGCGAGGCTTTTCGGTACCGTTTTATTATGGACTGTGCGCTTTCTAAGGAATCGGCTGGAAGTGATGCAACAGGATGACCCCTCGGTTTGCTATCTGTTTGAACAAGAAGATGGTAACATTCCAAAGGAGAGCGACCTACAGAATGACTATTACCGCTGGCTTTGCACTCAATCAGCATCAGGAGAACTTGAAGCAACGAATATTGGTGGGGGACGTGCTGATGTAGTGCTCAAGGAAACAGGAGAACGAATTGTAATCGAAATCAAACGAGAAGAAGTAGATAGCTCTTTTGAGGCTTTGGCCAGTGCTTACGCTTCCCAAGCAACCGATTACCAGAACACAAGTATTCGGCTTGGATTCTTGCTAGTACTTGACCTAACCACTCCCAATTCCGAAGGGACTCCGCATATCCGTTCACTTGTTCATACTCAAGACATACAGAGAAATAGAGAAGATTTTATTAGGAAAATAGTCATAATTAAAGTGCCTGGCCGACGAAGGCGACCTAGTGACTTGACTAAATTGGCGAAAGCAAATGGGAGAAAACCCCGAAAGATTCCTAAAGTCACCAAAGAATAAGTTGATCGGCTGACGCTTGAGAAGAACAAAAGAAAATGAATACTGGAAAGCATCACTTTGATGAACTGGAGCTTCTCTTGGGTGAGCTGGATAACATTTCCGATTGCGATGAGATAGTGAGATACTGCTTCCCTCCCAAGAAGCCACCTACTCCATCCCCAGCGCCTTCACCACCGCGTCAGTAGGATCCTGATAGAACGCCGTCTGAAACTTGGCAAAAAGCTCTCCTGGGACAGTCGCGATGGCAGTGACGGAGCTCATGGGTAGCAGCACACGCTTTGCCCCGGCATCAAACGCGGCCTGCAGATGATCCGCCAGATTGGTGACCGGCTTGGGAGAGCCACCAAGGCTTATATCGCCAAGAATCACCAATTGCGGTTGCAGGGGGCGGCGCAGAATCGAGCTGCAAAGACCAACGAATCCGGCAAGGGTTGTGCTGGTAGGATATCCGGCATTCTGCAGTTCCACGACATGGAGGTGAAAATCATGATCGGAGAATTTTTCCTGTCCAGCGATACGGGAAAGATTCGCCTTGAAGAAATCGAATGCCAGCTTCAATGGTTCCTTCGCCTGGGCATTCGAACCCAGGCCCGATGTCGAAAGCCCGCCATGGCCAGGCGTGAGCTGGCATTCAAGGCGGTACACGCCGAGGTGCCCTGTCGAGCCTTCGGCGATACAGTACTGGGTACCAGGGGCGAGCAAGCCCTCGGGTATCAATTTCCCGCCGCCTTGTTCGGGGACGGAGATGAAGCGCTCTTCCAGCGTCTCCTTGTCGATATAGCTGAAATGTACGTCATAGAATTCCATTCCGCCTATCTTCTTGAGCTGCTCCTTGACGCGGCGTCTGCTTTCCAGCGCATATTCCAGGCAATGTTGGGCAGACTCTTTCGAGAAATCACCAGCCGGATAGAGCAGCTTGAGAAGTCCGGAGACGAGCTTCCTGACGGCGATCACATCGCGTTGGTTCAGATTGTCTCCCAGGCGGAACCAGGTATCGATGGCATCCGAGAAGGTTTTCTTCCTGACCTCAATAAAGAAGCTGGAAAGGTAATCGACGATGAAGCCAAACTGACGGGTAAAGAACTCAGGACGATACTTCGGAATCTCCCAGCCCGGAATGTAGGCATGGAACCTGTCAAAGAACGCGGTGTCGATCATCGCTTCGGGGAATGGGGACAAGAGGTGGCTGGTCTTTATAAGCGTTTCCACCGGCTGGTTGATATTGCCGACGAACACGAAGGAAGCATAGCCAGGCTTCATTTCCTTGCCACGGGCGAACGATCCTGAAGCCATATAGTCCTTCATAATCTGGACGCCATCCTTGTCCTTGAAGGAAATTCCGGCGACTTCATCGAAGGCCACCACGTCCCACAAGCCCACGAGGCCCATGGCCTTGGAGCTCAGGTTGTAGAAGAGGTTGGCAACCGTGGTCTGGCCTCCCGAGACTAGGATGCTCGCAGGGCTGATCTCCTTGTAGACATGGCTCTTGCCGGTACCCCGCGGCCCCAGCTCACAGGAATTGAAGTTGTTCTCCACGAACGGCACGAGGCGGGTCAGGAGGTGCCACTTGACCCGTGGGGTAAACTCAAGCGGCTCCATGCCCACCGACCTGAGGATCACATCGATCCATTCTTCCTCGGTGAACTGCTTGCGGGCTTCGAGGAGTTCTGCCATGTCCATACTGGGAAGCTGAATTGGCTTAAGATCCTGTATGACCCAAGGAGAGCGGCCGCTGCCTTCTTCGAACAGGTAGCCCATGGTGATGATGCACCAAATACCGCCTGACAGGATCTTCTCGTATCGCTTTACTTCGCTATCGGCTATGGGGACCTTGCTGATGCCCAGATTGGAAAATGACACTTCGTAGATGTCTTTGGTGTCGTTGAGCGAGCCGGTTATACGGTCGATTATCTTGAAGCTGCCCGATTCCCGGATCTTCATCTTGACCCGTTCCTTTTCATCGGGCCGTACATAGTTCTCCGACAGAATCCGCTTCACCTTCTCGACACCCTGAGCGATCAAATCTGTATCGTCAGTCGAACAGTACATGCCCAAAAGGTACTCAAGGACGAAAATGGGAACATTGGCCCCTTGCTTGATAGCGACCGTCAGGTCCTTGCGGACGACCTTCCCGGGAAAGAGACGCAATAATTTATCATCAAGGCTTTCATCACTCATACCTGTCTCCTGCCCTTGTTAGAACTCGTCAGCGATCATGAGAGAAATGTGCAGATCCTGGCTGTAAATCTCCACTCCGCTTTCCTCATCGGTAATAGAGAAGCGGTACAAGGCCTTGCCATCGAACTCGCCACCCAGAAGATGCAACGGGACTGTCCGGCGTAGATCCGTATGGGTACTGCTAGAGGCATTGAACAGAACCACCGGTTCATCCGAGACAGGCAGCCCATCTTTATAGATGCCGACCTTGACCGTGCGGGCCAGGATCGAAGGACCGACAGGCTCATCCTGGTGAATGCGGGGGTTTATCTGCCGGGTCGTTATCGTCTGTGGCAGGGACATGACGCCCAGCTCCACTTTCCGAATCGCGGATGACGACTTGGCGCCTTCCCCGGCGAGCCGCACGGTCAGAACGGGTACGATGGTTTCCTGGGGCATGATGCCGCCATGAAAGAACTGCGCGCCTCCCTTGAAGTGGAAGCGTTGTATACCCCTGGGAACAAGGAAGCCTACATCGGAAGCGGGATCATCCAGTCTCAGGCTTCCTCTGATGGCTCCGGGATACTCGGCAAGCTGCTTTCCTATGATGTAGCGCTTCTTGGTTTCGAGGGTGCCCGGGATGGCGGCGGGGATTGCCGTCTTCATCGATTCCTGCGGATCCCCAGGGATATAGATGAAACCATGGTCAGCGGTGATGATGATGCGTGAACCCTGGAGGGTGTTCACCACATAACTCACGATGCCCTCGATTTCCTTGATGGCGTCCCTGCAGGCGTTGAACGTATGCTCTTCCGACGACTGTTTGTCGCCGATGGCATCGATCTTGTCATGGTAGATATACACGACCGATTTGTCCTTGACGAAGGCCCGAGAGGCTTCCCGCTTCATGGCTATCAGCTCGGATCCATCCATGGCAATGCCGTTCACGTTCTCCAGGATTTTGGATCTGCCTTCGAGCCCTTGGCTATTGAGTCCATCGACCATGAGGTTCTGGTTCACGCCCCAGGACAAGGTGCGATGCGGCAACAGCGCAGCCATGCCAAGGCGGGTGATGGAAGGCAGCATGGACTGCATGGCGGTACAGTCCAGCTTGAGCCTGGGATTCGCAGCAAGTTGATTATGGAGCTCCATGGCCGTCTCATAGCGCAGTGCATCGCTCACGATGACATACACCTTGCGCAGCTCTCCTGAATCCAGTGGAGCCTTGACATGGCGGGAGAAGAAATCATCCTGGCTGCATCCAGGCAGAATTGACCATTGATCAAGACTCTGCTTTTCTCCCAGCAAGGCCTGCTCCCAGGCGGCTCCCAGCACTTGGAGATATCGCTCGACATAGGCGGAATCAAGAAGCGCGCCGAGATTCTTGAACAAGTCCCACGAGGCAAGCGCTTCGTTCTGCTGGCGGTACTGGCGGTACGCTTGGTCAATGAGGTACCAGGTGTCGCAGTACGACTTCGCGAGGGCCTGCGCCCCCATGCTTGCGTCGGCGGAGAAGGTCGTCATAGCGAGCATGAACTTGGCACCGGCCTCGCAGGCGGCGTAGGCTTTGGCATACTGCTCCGCCTCAGCTGGATTCAACCAGAAATCCTGGTAGGCCTTGGCCTCCGAGAACTCGGCGATTCTCCGCAGCTCGTCTGCGCTCGCCTGCACCTTGAGGCCGTTCACCAGCAAGGCAAGCATCCACTTGTTCGCATCGAAACAGCGGATGCCATCAAGGGAGGCAAGATCGAGTCCGCTTAATAGCTCATTGAGTAGTGGCTCTGTAGAAGATGTGATCCACCGCATCCAATGAATGTATGCGGGGCGGGCGGATACAGTGTTGCGCCAGCTCTGGCAGAACCGGAACGCCGATCCTGTATCAGGCACCAGGTAGGAAGCGATCTTTCTGCTGACTTTTGACGCGTGTCCCATATCCAGGGCATACGAGAGATCGCTGTAGAAAAGACGGAGCACGAGTTTGGACAAGTTCGGATTAACATCTTCAAATCCAAAGGCGTCCTTGATGGTACTCCAAAAGACCGCTTCAAGATCAAACGGACCAAGGAGGGCACCAAGGCTTTCTTCGGGCGCAAGGCGTGATACCAAGGCAAGAAGCAGATCTTCGAGCCGATGGCCATCCGCATTGGCAAGGACCGCCAGGAGCTTGGCATCGAGCGTACCACGATTTTCCGTCGCGGCTTTGAGTCCGATGCGGCGCAGGCCGTCCCTTCGTGCCTTGCTCTTGAAGAATGACAATCGGGAAGCGACATAGTCCCGGAGATCCATCCGGGAACCAAGCCCCAATTCATCCAGATACAGGCTAAGGTCATCGGCTCTGAAAACAGGAAAGGAAAGCTTCAGGTCCAGGAGGGGATCCCGCCTGGGCTCCGGCTGTTCTCCGGTAAGGAGGATCACAAAGGAAGTATCAGGCTCATCACGCAGGCGCGATTTGAGCGCCAAGGGGCCAAGGGTGGCGGCATCGAGGAGTTCCCATGAATGACCGGCACAAGCCTCCCGATACTCCGATAACTCGTCGGCATCAAGCCCATCGCTATGCCAGAACACGAGTCGGAACGGGTTATGGCAGCAATCTCGATCCTGCATGCGAAGAGCGATGGCTTCAATGACGTTTGGATTTATCATATAGTGGAATCCTTGTCCTTAATATCAAGAGCATTGATCCGTGATTCAAGCTTTCCCAATGCTTCCAGGATGACGTCGAACGATGGTTCCGCATGGAAGAACATGGAGCCCATCGCTTGATAGTCACGCTCAAGATCAGGGATACGCGCAGCTGGGGGAACCAGGCGGAACGAACCGGGGCGGGCGCTGGCAAGATTCGACCAGGCTGCCTTATAGAACCGCTCCTTGAAATCGACGACCCTGGGCAAGAGATCGACCTGCTTGAGCGCCGAGTCGGCGATAGAGGCCTTAGCCATCTTGAAAACATCGTAGTAATGGCGAGAATAGCGAGAGGGCATCGGTTTGTCGCCGGGCCGATGGTATTCCTGGTGCAGTATGGTCGCCTTCTCCCAGAACGTGCGCTCGATGGTAACAACCTTCAAGTGACATTCAGGGGTCGTAAATATGCCAGGATATTGCTCAGCGGCATACGGGGTGATTACAGCGTCCTTGTGCGGCGTCCAGGCAGCAAGAGGGCCAAGCTCCAGAATTATATAGCGCAGGATAGATGGATTGGCAAATGCCCTCGGGTATTCGACTTTAACAATATCTTCATCTGCCCTAATGGTCAGGAGTGGCCCCAGCTCGCGAGCGCAGAGTTCCTGGAGGGATGGTGCAAAGACCTCATTCAGGAACTGACGCGTCATGGGGGTCGTCGCTTTTACGAACAGGTCTTTCTTGTTCTTGCTTTCAGGCAGCCAGGGGTCGTCCTTGGAGTACCCCAGTTCCCGCCAGTCCAGGATGAGGTCTATGTCCTCGGAAAAGCGTTCTATCGCCCCATATACTTTGGACAAGCTGGTTCCGCCCTTGAAGACCACCTTGTCCCCCCAGCGCTCGGACAAAAAGAGCATCCGCAGGATAAGGCACACCCAGAAATCCTTCTCGATGATGGCCTCGTGGACACCCATCTTGCGGGAAGTCTCGCGGAACAATTCCTGTCTGCGCCGGTCAGGCCCTCTTGCCAGCTCGATCATACCTGGCCTTCCTTGGAAGTAGCGTGGTCGGCGGCTTGCTTGAGAACCTCGAGCACCCAGCTGGTTACATAGCGGCATTCCTTGATGATCTTGGCCCAGGATGAGGCGGGGAGATACTCGCTCAATTTCTTTACGGCGCGCTCATCTATACCAGCCTTACCAAGCGTCTTTATGGCCTGCACCAGGATGGCTGAATCCCTGGAAAGTTCTGAGGCTTCCTTGTTGGCACGCTTATGGAAGACGATACGAATACCATCCAGCTCGTAGCGCCTGTTTTGGCCATCTGTCAGATAGCTCCATTCGGCGGGAATCTGGGTTGAAAGGCCAAGCAGGTTGAGCGCGGTAATCCCGTCGGGAACGATGTTCCAGCTATTGCCTCGCGCAATGGTCCTGGCTACCCTATCCGGATCCGGACTGGCATAGCCCTCAAGAAAGGTGTTCTTCTCGGGATAGTCATACACACCACGCATAAGCTTACGGATAACGCCTTTTTTTTCCAGGCGGGATAGGGCCTTCCATATGGCCGACGGGGCCCCCAGATCGAGGAAGTCTTTTGGGGTAAAACACCAACCCCTCTTCATGCCGTAAACCCTTGAAAGTAATTTATCAGCAAGCAATTAGACACCTCTTACAGTAACTTATTTGTCAGGATTATAGCATGTATTCCTGACAGCTAGAACCATCAAAACCATCGAAATTTGACTTCCACAGAGCTACATGAGTATGCTGTAACCAGCATACTCATGTAGCTGGATGGTCAATCCTCTGCCTTCCCGCACACATCCTTCACATTAGCCAACAGCCCGCCGAACTTCCCGTAGTTAACCCGCACCCCGTCGTCCAGGTCCAGGTCTATCTGCAGCTGGGCATAGTGGTTCAGTTCCTCGTCGAACCTTGCCAGCTCCGCAAGCTTCTTCTGCAGGGTAGCCTGCTCCTTCTCTAGACGCTTCCGTTCCGCGGTGCTCGCCGCTTCCCGTATCTGGGCATCCAGGCTGTCTATCTTCTTGCGCAGCTGTCCGGTCAAGCGTACCACATACTGCATCCGTAGCCGAGAAAGGGTGCCCGCATGGTAGCGGTGCAGGTACACCAGCGCCTCAAAGGCCTTCTCCTTGCCCGATGAGAACTTCCAGTAAATGGGCCGTTTCTTGTAGGTCTGCAGGTGGTCCTTGTAAAAGTCACCCGCCAGGTAGCGCCGCAACGTATCCAGCGGCAGTTCGGTACCCTTAGCCTCCAGAGCCTCCGCCAGCCATGCCATGTTCTGCTCATGCTGCTCGCTGCCCCACACGGTACGCACAAAGTTCTCCACCCGCACCGCAGCATCTTCCTCGAACCACTTGAAGTCCGTCACCGGCACAATGCCGTCATCGTCCGCCGGGTAGCTCCGGTAGCGCGCGCCATCAAACCCCGCGCCGCCCGCCTCGGCATAGACCAGCCCGCCCTCATCCACGCTATAACGCCCCATTGCACAGCCCAGGGCATAGCTCACCAGCTCCCGGGCTCCGTCCGCCCGCATCCGCGCTTCACCTTCCGGATATAATTGGGGGCCTGCCGTCGCAACGGCAACAGTTATATCTTTACTACAATCTTGGTTCAAGCTATCGGTCGTTTCAAGAACTTCCTCTTCGATACCTGACTGGTCATCTTCAGTCGCTTCTGTCTTGCTCTTCCGAGGCTTGTACCGGTACCAGGGGTTCACCGTCAGGGTTATCTGTTCAATCGGTACCTCGGGCGTCAGCTCATCCTGCAGGCCATAGGCGTCGATAAACAGGCGATTGTTTTCTTCTTCAAGGCGCAGCATCTCGGCAGTCCAGTACTGGCCGATGGCTCGCCAGGTGTCCCAACAACTTGCTATGGAGTGCTGGTCGGGGGTGGGGATGGTAGTATCTTTTAGGTAGGCAGATAATGATTTAGGAATCCAAGGGAGGGATTGGAAGTCCCATGAGGTTTCGAAGGCGTCCCAGTCGATCTTGGCGATAAAATATATTTTATTAACTGTAATAGATATATCGGTTTCAATCGTAGAACTTCTAACAAGCGGTAATTTGATTATTTCTCCAACATTTATCACAATTGTTGGATTAATTAGTTCCAAAAGAACTGTTGCTATTTTAGAATTCAGAAGACCGATAATATAACTATCCGAGACATCCGAAGTCGTAAAACCTGAAGAACCACGCCCATCGAACAGAAACCCATTCAGCATAAATCTGAAAGCATTTTGTCCAGAAGTTACATCTGTCCATGTGATTCCTTTGTGGAATATAAAATCAAGATTATAGTTATGAGAGCGTATTCTTCCGTCTTCATCACAGAAGCACCTGATGCTTTTACCGTCATCTTCCCAATTTACTACTAACTCATTATTACCATACCATTTCTTAAAGCTACCTCCTTTTTGATAAGGGAACCACTTCTTTAGACTTTTTTGAGCCTCTTCCCTTGATTTACAAAAAAAAGAAATAGTTCGATGAGATACTTCACCCCAATTCCTAACAAACACATCATTATTTGCTGTTGACATACCAAGCCTAGAATCAAAGAAGTGACATAGAGATGTATGATCTCCAAATATGTTAATAATTCGTTCTGATATCCAATATGCAATCGGTCGACCAGGTATTTTTTTTAAGCCATCTGGATTTAATTCTTTCAGACGCTTATTTCGAACAGGAAATATTTTTGGTATATTATCTTCGTTCAAATCTTCAGAAGCCACGAATGAAAAGCTTGCCTGAATTGCGTTTGTATGCTGCTTCATAAAAATAGTGGCGGCCGTCCCAAACGCTATGCCCATAACCATATTGGCCATATGCACCATAGCAACAATTGTGTGCTGATCCAACAAATCAATCCGCATATCTTCGTAGCTGGATAGAAACATCCAGCTCTGCATGGTTACCATGGCATTAAAACCAGCTGGGTTTAGCCACTCAAATCCCCGTAGAATGAACGATGCAAACAAGTCCGATTTACCATCCTTGTACTTCTGCTCAACAAAGGTCTTTAGAACTAAATTCATCCCTTTAGTTCCCATATATGGCGGATTACTCACCACCTGATTGTACTTCTGCCCCAGCACTTGAGAAAGCTGCACAAACACCAATGCTGATTCTGCTGCCTTGCTTGCCAAGAGATCCTGCCCCGTAGCCACCTTCTCTAACCACAGTGCAATATCACCTAACTTGCCCACAAGATGTTCAGGGATCTGAATCAGCGAACCAAACAGAGTACCTTGCTCAAACAGGCTCAACACTGACTGCAGGCTTTCTTTTTGTTCTTTGGTAGGGTTCAGGCTCTGGATCAAGTCTGCCCGACCTTCAGGCGAACAATCTTTAAAGCTCAGAAGGTTCAAACGCAGGCTCTTACCAGTAGCCAGAATGCCAGGATCATCTTCCCGGGCTTTCATGATCAGGGCAAAGCAAGCTATCTCGCTGGCCCGCAGGTCAATGTCCAGGCCGTACAGATTCTTCTCCAGAATCAGCCGGGCGCATTGCTGGCGCTGGTAGCCCCGTTCCAGATAGATCTCCCGGAGCACCTCATACGCCGTTACCAGGATATGTCCGCTGCCCATGGCAGGATCCAGCAGCTTGATGTCTTCCGGGTTTAAGCTACCGCTAAAGAGGTGCTTCAGCTCGGCCTCTACTTCGGGCTCCTGCTTGGCAGGCTCAATATAGTAGGGCATCTTGGCCTTGAGCCCGCTCTCGGGATAATGCAGGAGCCAGGTCCGCCCCAGGCTGTTGTGCACCAAGTACTGCACGATCCACTTGGGCGTAAAGAGCTGGGTTACCGCTGGAATCTCTTCCTTCTTGTAAGCAGTCTTCCGCGCCATGTATTCGGACTTCAGCTCGCTGATGTAATACTGATACAGCCAGCCAAGCACCTCGATCTCCTGCCACTCCTCGTCGGGCAAGCCTTGCACGAACCAGGAAAGGAGGCTGTCAGAGCGCAGCAGCATATCGGGCAGCAGGAGCTCCAGGTCTTCCTGTACTGCCGGAAAGAGCAAGGGTAATTGGCTATGGAAACTCTCGCAGAGCGCCAGAACCAGCAGCCGGTACAGCTCCTCGTCCCGTTGGCCATCCAGCTTCAGTTCGAGTATGTCTTCTTTCTTCAGTCCGGGAAGGTTTATACTAGCTGCTCGCTCCAGAATCTCCGGCTGACTGCCAAGCTGAGCCGGAGTCAGCACTCTGACACCCTGGGGCGTGTAGCCCTGTACCTCCATGTACCGAAGAGCCGCAAAGCGATTAAACCAGGTATACGCGGCCTCTTCCATCACCGCGTTCCAGCCCTGCCTGGCTATCCTCGCCACAAGCTTCTTGCGCTGCTCCTCCCACTGAACCGGAAATGCCTTGCCGCCAATGTATATCTTGTCGCCCGACTTCTGAGCAGCTTCCGGCTCCTTGTCCAAACTAAGGCCAAGAAGGGCCGCACGTTGCTCCATGGCAGCGCGGAAGCTATTGCGGGCTTCGGGGGCAAAGGATTTAAGCAGAGATTGGTTCATGGGGTGGTCCTCATTTGATCAATTGTTCCAGATTCGTAATAAGATAGTATTGAAGCAAGAAACTCGAGCAATTCTTTAAAGGATTCATCAATCAGTTTTCGAACATCATCAAGATTCTTATTGGGATGATGAACTCCATCGAACTCAAATGCGCAAAGTACGGGGCCGTTATACTTAATTCCGATTACTGACTTGATGCTCCATTTTGTATCTATCAATTCGCGATGTTTGGTTGTGTTCATATAATCGAAGAAGTATTGCTTACAGGAAGACTTCTTGATTGCTGTGCAGATTGTTTTTAAATCCGGTTTCTTTTCCAGCTCTTTTGTTACTTCTGTGAAGCTACATTTTCTTTTGCTGAAATGATTCTCCAATATCGAACAGTTAATAATCTGTGCAAAGAGATCGTAGAATGAGTAACCAATATTCATGGTTGCCTCAAGATAAATCGATGCAGTGTCGACCAACCTCGAGACAACCTCTCCATCAAGTCTTAAAACCGAGCTGGTTGCCTTCGTCTCCTTGATTATGTTTCCCCACTGATCACCGATGAGGATACATGCAAGACCTGCCCGGTATTTTCTTATCAACAGGCTATTGATGATATCTGTCGGTGGTTCTACTGCCTTATTATTACAGTAGAGACCAATACGTTCTATCAGATCATCCAAGGTACTGTCGCGAGATTCCTCTATCGGAAAAAAATCCAGGCGCTCGCTCATATCACTTTACCTGATCATCGGATAGATGCTGTTTGCAAAGCACTTCTAGATCTGATTTCAGAACAGGTATGTCATTTTGTATAGTTCGCCATATCAAAGGTATATTGATGGAATCATACCCATGTATCAAACGATCGCGCATTCCTGCCATTACCTTCCAGGGGATATGTGGTGCAGATTGAAGTAAATCATCAGGCAGACGTTTTGTGGCCTCGCCAATGATTTCAAAACATCGGATTACCGCAAATTGCGTTTTATCATCTTTTTCAAATTCCGAAAAGGACATGCCAGCTGAGAATTCCAGGATTAAACCAATGGAATGACTGATGTCTCCAAGGTAATCCAGCCATACCCGTTCAGACATACTGCACCTCATCGAGGACCCGTTGCCCAATCAACGGCTTTAGATCATCTTTGATGACCAGATCAACCTTTTGTCCGAGCCGCTCCGAGTACTCCTGTTCGAGATCGATCAAACCAAAAAGCGTTAAAGATGAATCGCTGTCCAGATCAATAAGGATATCCAGATCGCTGTCAGGCCGGTCTTCTCCGCGAGCTACCGACCCGAAAATCCCTATTTGACGGATACCCATATGAGTTAGTCGATTCTTTTCAGCCTCAAGAAAATGTCGTATCTTTTGGTAGCGAGCTTTATTACCCATAATTTTACTCCTCTAGTTTGATCATCAAATTTGAAGGTCAACTTAATCGAATGATCTTTCCTTCAGCCAACTTTTTCTTCAGGGTTGCCCGGAGCTGTTCCACCAGTTTGTCCACATCAGCTGTTGTGCGGATTTCACGGCTACCGATCAAATCTTTGGCTTGTATCGACTCTACCAGAACTGAAGACTTTTGTACCTTCTCTGGAATCACATCGCCTTTATGCCCTCGTGGTATTTCGGCGACAAAGCCTGCCCCACCGGTATTTTTTTGGATCTTCTCGGCTTCCCGCTTTCGTTCCTCTGCTGCTTTAGCATCCCGGAAATCCTGCAGTGTTTTAATCGCATAATCGTAGGCGACACTAACCTGCGTGGTCCGAAGAAGCTCGAGACCGGCAAGGTTGTTTTCCAACGGTGCGCGATTAAACAGCTGGTTCAATTTTTCCTTGACCTTGAAGTTTTCATCCGGACTCAGGTCCAGTTCATCGCACAGCGGTGATAGCTGATCCCGGTAATCATCTATGGTCTTCTTGAGCGCATCCCGGGCTGCCTGGATGGCCGCATCAAGAGCGTGCTGCACCATATCAAGAGCCGGAGCCAGATCCTTGATGCGATCATAGGGTTGCGCATCTCCGATTATTGCTTCCAACTGCGCTATCGATGTAGCTGCCGTACCGTCATACTCGAGCTGGGCCCTGTTCGGCTTTATGGCCTCCAGCAGCTTCTGAGCCTTGCGCCACACCGTAATCTGATTGCCGTAGAATTCGGCGATACGTTTGTATTCGGCATAGCTTGATTCAAGCTCGGCCTTCTTTGCCGCCCAGGTCTCGACAAGCTCATCCGCCAAGGTCATCTGGATGAAAGGCAGGATGAGATCGAGAATGGATTGTATCGTGCTTACTCCCGGATATTGCTTGGGATCATGTTCCACAAGCTTCTGCCAATCCTTTAGCTTGGCCTGCCACAACCCCAAGTGCTTCCGCACGTGGTCGGCGAGTTCCCGAGTGGTAGGCGGGGCAAAGTCCTGGAACAGGGATTGAGCCAATGCCTGCGCGGCAGCCAGAATCTCCTGGTCCAGAACGCGGGAACGGCTAATTGAAACGCTTTCGTAGACACTCGGCTTTATGAAGCAGTCCAAGGCTTTAGAAGGCTCAAGATAGCTCCCACGGAACAGCTTTATCTCGTCGGCCCTGAATAGCAAGGCCAGGAGGACCTGGGCGTTCCCGTCCGGCCAACCGTATGGGGCTCCGCCGTAGCGCTTGACCACGTCTGCCATGGTAGGCGTCTTGCCGGCTTGAGCGCTCAGATCCAGGAACTGCCGCACCTCATCCAATGCCTTGGGATTGGTGGTCTGCGGGCCCGATGCGAACAGCGCGGCGCTGGATGCGCTCAAGGTTGTCCGGACCATGCTCTCCCAATCGGTAGCGGGGTTCGGCAGAAGATCCAGTTTCTTATAGACGACGCCAACCACATACTTAGACAATTCCATGAGGAGGGTATAGCCGCCCTTGGCGCTAGGCTGGTATTCGCTGCCGCAAATGTAGACGTCCGCGTCTACAAGGAGCTGGCTTATCCCCGCGATGAGGTTCCGCCGCCTCTGGTTGTTCTCATTGGCCTTCTGGGCAAGGATCATGTCCTCGCTGCCGCTTACCTTGCGGGAACCAGGCCCCTCCAGATACGTCTTGGTCTTCAGGAAGAGGGTAAGCTCGCGGTAATAGTCCGTTGATTCAGGCAGTATCAGGACCGCACGGTTGCCGTCGGCGCTGGCCATGATGCCATTGCTTTTCTTGTTCTGGTAGTCCATTCCCCCCAGGGGCGAAGCCAGGTCGATGCTGAGGTCGCCCTTGTTGGACAGGAAGAAACCATCGAGACTGAGCTGCATATCGAAGCTCTTGCCGTTGTCGTGGCGATACTTGGACTTGCCGTCGAACTCATCCTTAAAGATGATGTCCGCCAGCTCCTTGATTTCGGCATTCCCCGGCAGGGGCGTATTCTGGATCTCTCGTGTTATGCTCTGTTCCTCGATGGTCAGAAACAGGAACTCATCCCCTTGCCGGCTGACAAGGTTTTCTTTCTCTAGGCGGGCAATGGATTCCTCGATCGTTCGCTTGTGCCTGACCATGTCGGTATCAACCTGGCTCAAGCTCAATACAGCCAGGTTCTGGATGGTTCCCCGGACCCGGCGCAGCCTGAGGTATCGGATCAGGAAGAGGGTTTCAAGAAGCCGGAGGTCTTCTTCCTTGAGGCCGGGAATTTCCTGAGCGTTGTAGATGGACTTGGCTACCGAACTATCCAGGAAACTCAGAAGCGTCGGAAAGAAAGCCCACAACGGAACCAGGGTTCCTTCCTGGCTTTCACCTACCGCCTTGAGGGCAGTCTGGAAGGCGTCCAGCATGGAGCGCTCGCCCTTGCTAAGGTTTAGGCCCGTGGCGCCCACCGCTCGCACGGCGTCAAAGATATCCTGGAGCAGGTTGAATTGGTACGGCACGAAGGGATACGAGGAGATGAAATCCTTGGTGCTCTGGTAGCTGGCCATGGTCGGCGTATCGGTACTGAAGCTGAGCTGGTTCTGCAGGATGTCCCGCTTGGCATCGTAGATTGCACCGATGGCCCCGCTTACTCCGTCCTGCTTGCGAAGCAGCCTTTTCTGTATCACCTCGGCTATGCTGGATGAGGAAAGCGTAGGCCGTGTAATGAACCTGGCCTGGATCTTTGAGAAGTCGTTGCCTTTGCTCTGGATCTTGGTACCGAGCACTGAATCAATGTCTTCCTGGCTGGTCACGAAAACCCAGGCCTTGTCGTGGGTCTTTGTTCCGAGATTCTCCACGATGGTTTGCAGGTTGAGCATGCGGTCGGAATGGGAGCCGACAAACTGCCCCATCTCGTCTACCATGAAGAGGAGTCTGCGGTTCTTTTCCTCCACATACTCGGCGACAAGGGCCGCGAAGTTTTCGATAGTCAGCGGATATGAGCGCTCGCCATTGGTAATCCATTCAAGGAGCTGCTTGTTCTCGCTCTGGTTCGGAAGAACCTGGATGATTGCCCGCACTATATCGTCAGTATAGAAAACATAATCTTCCCGCTCGTTGTACCAATGGCTCGCGCTGATCGCATCAAACGCTTCAACGAATTCCTTGTACACGCCTTTGCGGGTAAGGAAGTGCTCGACATGGGCAATGTGCGGGTAATTGAAGCAGTAGCCCCTGCGGCGGTTGAAGGCTCCGAAGAAAGCCTTCAGCGTTGCTGCCTTCTCTTCGTTCTGAAAGCTCAGGCTGTCAATGTTGAAGAGGATTACCTCAGCAGGCATCCTGATCGCCGTCTCGATAGTGGAGAAGGCCATGGGATCGTCTATCTTGTCCTTGAAGAAATCGAGGGCGGTTGTGGTCACGCCCTCACGGGTGACATGCCGGTTCTCGAACAGGTAGGACAGGATCTTGAGGAAGTGCGATTTACCGCTTCCGAAGAATCCGGAGATCCACACACCGTTATTGCCGGTGCTTCCGATGAGCGAATCACCATAGGTCTTGAAAAGCCGGTTGATGTGCCCCATCAACTCCTTGGTGATGACATATTCATCCAGCTCTTGCCAGACAACATCGGCGTCCAGCCTGTCGGCATAGACGATGCCGTTGATCGTCCGGTAAATGTCGTTCTGGAACAGTTCCTTGATCTGCATGGGTTATTTCCTTTTTAGCTGTATTGCCATCGAATGGCCTGATATTCGTTATTGTCCTCGAATAATCCGAAGGGCTTCAGGTACTTTCCATCGTACTCACCAGGATAGAAAAGGATGAGCGGGATCTTTTTACCAAGTTCCTGCATGCGCTGCGGCAAGTTCTTGAGCACCTCATGGCCCCGCAGCATGGGCCAGGCCATGCCCACCCCATGGATAAGGATGATGCCCGGGGCGTTATACAAGGCAGTCTGCAGGAAGTGCTCCGCTATCGCGCTGCCGTTCAGAGTTCTGGGCAGGTTGCCAAAGATGAAATCGTTGCCCTTCTGGATCTCAAGCTGCAGGCTCTTCTCCCATTTGCCCTGCTGCGCCAAATAGCCGCGCGCAAAGTCGAACAGGTGAATTTTTGATACCTGGACATCGGGCCGCTTCACCGCCAGGAAGCCTTCAAGATCATGAATGGATTTTTCAATGAGTGGCTCGAATACCGGTTCGTATTCAAACACGAAGGAGGGGTAATTATTCCCAAGCCCCAGGCCGTCGATGAAACCTGGTCGCTGGATAGCCTCAAGCAGTCCAGCCAGCTTCTTCTGCAAGTAGTTGAGTGACTCAGGATCATAGCTGCTCATTGATCGTACCTCATGCACCGCAGGCACCAGCTCTCCTGGTCCCGCTCAAGTATATCGATGACGGTCTTCTCATATACTGGTGGCTTGATGATCACCGGTTTCCCTCGATCAACGAGATCCGCCTCATGCAGAATGCTCATCACAGTCGTCCGTATCCTGATGGAGCTCGCGGGGGACCAGTCGCCCATATTCGGATCCCTGAGCTTGCAGGCTTCCAGGAAGGTACGCCAGTGGTAGAGATCCAGCTCGCGACCGCCTGAGCCATACTCCCGCCTCAGGACTACATCCATGAAGTCACCGAGCACGCGACTATGCTTGATAGCTGCAGCCAAGCAAGCGTGAATGGTCTGGCGATACGAACCATCCGCGATGAGTTGGAGAACGTCGGCCGAGACGAGCCCTAGCCGGGCCTTGAGAAGGTTGGACTGACGTCGGAGCGTGCTACGGCCGCTGATCTGCACCGCATTGTCCGCGTAGATAAGCTTCATCCATGAATCGTCATTGACTGCGCCATACCTGCCAAGGAGCCATCCGGCGATGATGCGGCTTTCCTGGGGCTTCAGCGCCACGCCTGCCAGATCAGTCTTGTAGAGGGCTGTTGATCCAGACTGTCGTGCCGCGCTCATGGCTGCGTGCCTGCAAGGTTCCCGCCCGCCTTATCGGCAGCTCCGCCCGAACGGACCCACGCATCGACTTCATCAATCTTGAACATCCAACGGCGCCCGACCTTATGTCCGGGCATGCCACGGGCATCGATCCACTTGTAGATGGTCTCGTTGGTTGCACTCAGGTAGGTGCAGATTTCGTCTACGGTCAGCCAGCGTTCCTGCATCTTACTCTTCCTACAACAAGATGAAGCGAGTATATGTCGATTTTTTCTAAACAGCAAAGGCTTTGTGTCGATTAGAGACGAATATTCCTACTCATGACTCTAGCACACCAACTCATCCAGCAACAAGATGTTCCCCGGTGTTCCAATTCATACTTGACAACTCTTCAGAAAAATACATACTATGGGAACATCATGGAACATCATGGAGGCAGGACGTGGGTCAAAGCTATACTGCTTCGGTAAAACAGAATCCTGGGCGAAAAGCGTGGCTTGTTGAATTTCGACACCCACTCAAGAATGACTCAGAGAATCGACCAGGCAAGAAGATGAGGAAGGGTCTAGGGGCAATCGATGAAGTCGAAGCGAGGCGTCTTGGTGACCAACTCAACGACCTCTTAAAAAGTAAAAGCCTGTGGTCCTTGGGCGCTCGGGCAGAGGCCCTTAAGCGCTACGATGAGAAGGTAGTCGAGATATTCTACGGGGAAATTGAGCCGAGAGTCGGATCAGCGCTAGACCTACGGGATAAGCTGCTCCCTCTACCAGGACGAGGTGAGGGGTATGCCCGGATTCTTTTCCTCGGGGTACCTGGCGCAGGCAAGACGACACTCGTTCGCCAGCTCATTGGCACTAACCCTAATACCGAGCGATTCCCATCTACCTCAGTGAATCGAACCACGACATTCCCAACAGAAATTGCCCTTAAGGAAGGCGATTTTGAGGCTGTAGTCTCTTTCATGTCCGAACACGAGACCCGCTTTGAAGTCGAAGAGGCTCTATCTGCCTCTATCGTCGAAGGGGTGGAGCATGACGCCGTGCATGTAGCGCGCTCGTTCCTGGAAAGAACCGATATGAGGTTTCGGCTGAAGTATCTCCTTGGAGATTATCTTACGGTTGACGAAGCAGTGGATCCGTATGAGGACGAAGATTTGGAGAAATCGGATACCCCTGATGAGGCTATCCGCGTTTCAGACGCTGAGCATTTGCTACTCCAAAGCACACTCAATGCATACATCGCACGAATCATGGAAATTGCCTCGGACCAAAGAGGAGTACTAGAAGCCGAACAAGGAAAACTGGCTGATATGTCAGCCGAGGATCGAAATGCCGCTCTCGACCTTATCGAAGAACAGGCTCAGGCTTCTGATCAATTCCTCGAATTAGTCTCGGATATACTGGATGAGCTAAGAAGCAAATTTGAAGGTGTAACAACAGGGCGCTTTGAAAAAACGACGACCGGATGGCCCAGAGCTTGGTATTATAGCGCAGCTCCTTCCGACCGTGCGGCTTTCCTCTCAGCCGTTCGCTGTTTCTCAGGTATTTCCTATCAAGCGTGGGGAAAGCTACTAACTCCGCTGGTGACAGGACTTCGTACGGTAGGACCATTTGCGCCTATTTGGGCACAAGAACCCGCTCGGCTAGTTCTGATCGATACTGAAGGGCTAGGTCACAAAGCCAATACCACGGCCGATCTCCCCGATAATACCTTGCTGCAGTTGAATGCGGCCGATGTCATTCTGCTCGTTGATAGCGCTCAAAATGGCATGGCCAACTTCTCTACAGGAAAGGCTATTGAAGCCGTAGTCAATGCGGGGCATACACGAAAACTAGCGGTGGTGTTTACACATATGGATTCGGTTAAGGGCGACAACCTGAGGGGACAAGCAAAAATCGACCATGTGTTCGGAGGGATAAGAAACATAGCGGAGAATCAGCTGGCCAAGAATGTCTCTAGCAATGCAGCTAGGTATCTGATAGAGCATCTAGAAACGAAAACCTATTATGTAGGCTGCATAGATGTACTTGACCCAAAGCCAGCCATACCTGAACTAAACAAGTTGCTCGGCCACCTTGCCTCCGCGCAGCCAGTAGTTATCACGCCAGTCGCTTTTCCGGAATATAGCCAGGATAATCTGGTATTGGCCATCCAGGAAGCTGCCAGAGATTTCCGTCAACAGTGGCAAGGCATATTGGGCATGGCTCCGCATCCTGATTATCGGCCGAAACCTTGGCAGACAATCAAGGCCTTAAGCCGTCGCTATGCGGAAGGCTGGGATGATGGTTTTGTGCTCCGCCCGACATCAAACCTCGTGACGGCTTTATCTAGCGCGGTGTCGCGCTTTCTAGAGACCCCACTATCATGGAATGGAAACCCAACTCCAGAGCAGAAACGAGAGACTATGGATTGCATTAAGACATCAGTAGCAAATCAACTGGATAGATTGAGCAACTACCGACTTCGTGAGCAACCACAACCTGCTTGGCTGGAAGCCTATGCTCTTCGAGGACCGGGGAGTACGTATGATCGTCGATTGCGAATTGAAAATATTTACGAACGCTGGGTCCCAATACCGGATGCCAGAGGAGATAGATTGGTAGCCGATTTCCTCACTCAAATAAAGAAAGTTGTCATGGATGCTATCCAGCAAGTTGCAGAACAGGTACGGGTCCAGCATCAGCCTCCCGCTGATGAATCAGAGGCTTCCTAACAAAAGGGAGAAGTCATGACCAAAGAAGAAGAGATTATGGAATTTCTTAATGCGAAGGTATTTGATCCAGTTCTGAGCTCGCTTTCGGCGAGTCAGGAACTGAAGACGGGAATCAGGTACACCATAATGCGACTAAATGAGCGCGAGGCAAAGGGGATGGTGAGCTATTTCTGGAGCGCAATAAGCGGAACAGATAGAAGCATTGGATTTTCAGCAAAGCTAAAGAAAGAGGGCTTCAATCGGTTCGAAGAGGCTATCGAGGAATTTCGGGTGAGGTTTGACGATCGATGGCTTAGAAAGAAATGAGTGGCTAAAAAGGCTGCCTTCTAAAAACAATGGCCTAAAGATAAGATCCTTAGTTGAGGAGAAGCAGATGGATTTCATGGGATAACTCTGTGGATTGGTGTAGACATTATTTATAAATAGCTCAGCCAAGGTTCAAAGGTGAACGCTAACTTCTTCCTAGACATACAAAGACACCGCCCGCGGCCGACCGGCAGTATCCATGATATGAGGAGGCTGGGCGTAGCCGTCTGTTGGCGTCCACTTGATGATCCCGGTATTCCTGTCGGGACTGGAAGCGTTTGATCGCCTACTCTTGCGATCCTGATGAGGCTGTCCTGTTTGCCTCGTCCTCTTACTCAAGAAAGCTACAGCTAATTTTATGCATGCTATGGCCGGTGAGAGCGGTGCCACCCGTGGTGCTCATAACTGTTTGAAGACAGCTATACGCAGTAGTGGGAATCAAACTCGAAGATGTAATCGGCCTCTTCAAGAGAAAATTCCTGCATGAGTAGCTGCTGAACCTGTGGGGTTAGCCAGTTCCCATGGTACACGTAGTAGCGTTTGGCGATTGTGTCATAGGAAACACGGCCCCGAGGTAGACAGGAATAATTCTCCCTGTGGCGACGGGCAAGGAGGCGGATGGGGTCTTCGCGGGCATGGGCATCCCAGTAGGTGGCATGATCCTCTGGACTGATCATCCACTTTCCATAGGCTACGCTATCAGCTAAGTCATACGATAATGGCAGAAAGAACGAGTCGAGGGATTTATTAAGCCAGAAGATGCCAACCTTGCCCATATACCCTCCTTAGGATCGAATATTTAAAATCGTAGCGTATTATTACTGTCCCAATCTTCAAGATCAAGATCAACGTTGAAGCCATAAGAATCAGAAAGCCTGAATGAGCGGCTTATTAAACAAGGGGGTTATGCATTTATAATTATATTGCTTGCCATCACGATAAAGAACGATATTCTTCTTGTTGAAGAACCCCTACTCGCACCAGAAAGACATTAGCTATAAAGAATGACCCCGCGACAGCTGAAGAGTAACGAGAAATCTATTCATCGATACTGCGCGATCAGCTGAGACGGGGCAAAGAACAATCGGCAGGGACCTACAATCCAGATATCGGGCTATTTGTCTGATGCGATTGCCAGGCCTATTTTGGCTGCCGTATCATAGCACTGCCACATTTAGGGCACTTATAACTTCCGATTTTCCCATAGGTCTCAATGTACCTACAAGTTGCCTTGGAGCATTTGTACGTGTACGTTGTCGTTGCCATAAGAACCTCCTGAAGATTTTTTGTCGTTGCCTACTATGAGGCGAGTAATTCTACTTTAGCATCGTGCCATTATACGGCACGATGATGATGTTTTAGCGAAGCAGTACAGCCCAACTATTTAACTCGCGAAGGGCGGCCAAGAATCGTATTGGGTAAGCGCATGGACGAGTTCCTTACGTGTCATGGTGGTAGCAAACCGAAGCTACTTGTAACTAACCTTGTCCGGAATAGCGCCTGTATACTTCTTGCCAGAAAGCTCAAAGGAATCGACCAGGAATAGAAAGAGAATTAATCCGCCATAAAGCTGATGTTCAACAAATCTCCCGCTAATTGTCATGGCCTGAGGATTTGTAAAGTATGTGCCCTGGAAGCCTAGCATGGCCTTACGCATATCACGATCAGTCTTGGTTGGTTGGAAATAGAATGACAGATTCTTGTTGTGCATCATGCGCGTATCGCGGAATCGGTAGGTCTCGCTATCCTCAAACCAAGGAGCGCATTCATAAAACGTCACCTTACTGGCTTTAAATCCGAATTCAGGGTACATGACGTTTGCAAGGGTGATCATCTTGCCCTGGTAAAGGTCCTTGTCCAAGAGCAAGTCAGAAAGGGCACTATCGATATTAGCGCCCTTGCCATCAATAATCATGTAGGCATCCTTTGCTTGTGCGAAAGATGCAGCGGTGATCGATAGAAGACAGGTGAGTACGAGTAGGATCCTTTTCATGATGAACCTCCTTAAAATGTGGGAATGATTAGAATACAGGGTAATAGCGCCAATACTTGGCGCGATGATCTATTATAGAAGTAGCGACGATTTGGATGATGGTGAACGAGAGATTAGGCCCGCGAGGAACGCCCAGAATCATATTGGGCAAGCGCATGGACGAGTTCCTTGCGCGTCATAGAACGGAGTTCGGGCGGAGCCAGGATCTCAGCGTCTGGGCCGAATGAAAGCGTCCACCGAATAAGGTCACGGAGGCTACGTGAGCCTATTCGGACTATGCAGGAACCATCAGCATTGGTTTTGGATGAGTGGAGCACGCCGATATGGCGCATGGTAGCCTGTGAAGCGACAGCAGCGGAGAATCGGATAGTAGCCTCAACGGGTTCATCGGCTTCAAGGTCGAAGGTGGCTCCAAGGGAAGCGGCATAGTCGATATCGACCAGATGTTCATAACTAGTGGCGGCAAGCGTGGCGGATTCAAAGAGGTCTACGTCGAGCAGCCGGAGGTCGGTTTGAGCCTCGGGCTTGGCATAGAGATAAAGGCCTCCACGATGTTCAAGGAGCTTTACGGGATATAAGACATAGCTGCGGGCGATTCCGTCCACCGGGGACCGGTAGACGACGGTGCAGGCTTGCGCGGTCTTGATAGCGACGCGGAAGGTCGCAAGGAGCGTGGCGGTCGGATTGGTGTCAGTGTCCGGCGCCGGATCGGGTTCGAGGTCTGGTAGGAGCACGTTGAGCTTGGAACGGAGTGAGGACAGGAGCGCCGAAGAAGAAGAGTCCCGAAGGGATCGGCCTTCAAGGATGGCATCCAGGTAGTAGTGTTCCTGAGGGTTGAGATCGAGGCTCGGGACAGCGAAGGTCGGAAGGCGTTGGGCATATCCGTCGAGTATCCGATACATCTTCTCGGTGGACAGGTCACGGCGTTCATCGACGAGGGGGAGCCCGAGGTCAGTAAGGGCTTCGAGCATACGGAATGCCGAGCGGCGGGAGATACCAAGGCGGGACATGAGGGTCTTGATGGTGGTGCCGCCTGGTGCGGCGAGGAGTGAGACTGCCTGTATGAGCTTGGTTAAGTTGCTGTAGGGGTTAGGCATCTCGGACTCCATGGTGATAAGGCCGCGCCAAGGCAACCAGGGTAAGAGAATACAGGTAGACCGTGCCAAATGCTGGCACGGTCAGGTTGAATGGATTGCAGTGAGACCGGTGATGGCTTCGATAAATGCGATGTAAGCCGCGATAGCTCGTCTGGAGAGTACTTTCCAGGATGGGGCTATATCTTTTCTTGATCCATGACGGTATCGCTATCGAGGATCTATAGCGAAAGAAGATGGCCCCGGGGAAGCCGGGGCCATGATGCTAGTCGTCGCCTAGCATCATAATCGTGAAGCCTGCTTCGCGGGCGATGCCGGAGACGTCAACGAGTGCGTCGGAGCGGCTATAGCTATAGATGACGTCGGGCATCACGAGGCGGCCTCCTCCGCGTAGGCGCGGGCTTCGGCGGAGCGGACGGGCCGAATTTCTATATGCTCCGCTACGATGACAATGGGTGTCATGGCGTCGAGCGAGGCGTCGATGCCGAGGCGGCCGACGATGCGGATTGCGGAGCCGGTGCGGAGGTGCTCGCGGACGGTGACTGCCAGGCGGCCATTGGCGATGACCGGCATGGCGGGGACATCGGTGCCGGCGTCGAGGAGGAAACGAGCAGCGTCGGGGGCAGTGCTGGTGCCTGGAGTGTAGAGGGGGTCGGAGGCGAGGATTCCCTCGAGGATCAAGCTGTTAAGATTGCGCATGGTGTGTCCTTTCAGGCTGTTGCCTTGATATAGAGCTCGTCGTGGCCGAGTTCGGCTTCGACGCCGGGAATGGCTTCACCTTCGGTGAAGATGAGGGAGCGGACGGCCGTCTTGGAGATATCCTCGCGGACGATGACGGCCTCGGGGTGGTTAGTCTTGAGGTAGCCGAGGGCCGCAGGAGCATCAACGATGTCGATACGGTCCGGGAGCTTGCGGAGTTGGGCGGTGGCGGTCGGTAGAAGGATGGAGCGGGAGCGGCGCTGCTTGGCGACCTCGGATTCGACCCAGGGTTTGAGAAGACTGGAGAGGTAGTCCATGGAATCGATGTCGGCGGCGTTGGCCTCGGAGAGCCAGGCGTCGATGCGGGCCCTGAATGTGTGGGCGAGTTCGGAGCGCTGGGTCGTGCGGGCCTGGGCCTCGAGGATGCGCGAGGCGCACCATGAAGCTTTGGAAAGGCTGTCGACCGTGAAGGGCTCGGCGGCCGGGGCGTCAGTGCCGGGGATAGAGAAGTCGGGGAAGAGGATGGTGGGGAGCGACGGGAGCGAGCCTGAGTCGGCGAGAGCGAACGGGGCGGTTGGCGGGGCGTCGAGAAGCGTTGCGAGCATGAGAGCCTCCTTGGGTAGGACAGATGGGATGTGGCCGGGATCGAGCCTGCCCGGTGCATGGGGGCAAGTGATGGGCCATGTAATATGAGTAGTGGCCGGGGCCGGAAGAATGCAGTCGAAGTAAAGTGCTAAGTGCGTGCGCGGTGGCCGGGGCTACCAGGTAGCGGCTGAAAACGTTTGTAGGGTTGCTGGCGGGCTGGATCGAGGCTATAGAGCGCGGAAGTAATAAATGTTGAGGGAAGCGGTCATGCGACCTCCGCCGATATTTGGCCTGGAAGGCCCTATAGAGGCTATAGCAGGTACAAAATGTAGAGGCGTGGGGCTTTGCTTGATCAAGAGGCAGGTAGGAATGGAGTAGCCCGTCGAGCAAGCGGGGCGGAGCCTGCGGGTGCCACAGCGTGACGCTGGCCAAGTGTAGAGATAGGTATCTTTCTCTGGTTATATAAGTATAGGGATGAATAAATAGATGGACCCAGTGTGAATATCTTCATTCGAAGAATACTATTTCGGCTAAGACCCTTTACAATCGGGATGAATGAAGCGGGTAGCTGGGAACGGGAGGTTGCGGTGTTTGATATGGATGAGGATGCAGCGCGGGAGGTAGAGGCCTTCGTGGAGAGGTTCAATTATTTCCGGAAGCCGTATAACCAGCGGGATGCGATGGGGACAGGCTGGGAAAGGAATCACGGGCTAGCCGGAGATGCTGTAGTGTATCGCGCGATAACGGGACACGGAGATATTGGGCTTCTCATGAATCGGAAGCCGACGTTTATATGCTTCGATGTTGATGTGCCGGGGAAGGGTGGAGATGTACCGGAGCCGGATGCGGTAGGCGAAGAAGCTGGCTTGGAAGTTGTAGGCGGAAGCAGGAAACACGAGGACTGGAAGGAAGGGCCATTCACACAGGACCCGAGGACGTGGGCCGGATGGGCGGAGCTAGAGAGCAGTAAAGATGAGGAGGAGCTGGGGCGGGGGCTACGGGAATCGGTGAAGCCAGTGATGCCGAGTAGGAAGTTCGCGCAGGAGCTGGATCCTGAGACACGGCTGGCGGTAGAGGCTCTGCTGGAGTGTTTTAACGAGAGGCCGTCGCTGGTGACGAGGAGCCCGCATGGGGCGCATGTGTATTGGTGCCTGGAAGAGGAGTCGCTATGGTACCAGTTGAGGCCGAAGCTAGTGAAGGTAAAGCGGGCTTGGGAACAGAAGAAGAAGGAGCGTGGGATAGAGCGGAATCTGGAGGTCCTGCCGACGCCAAAGAGCCCGTTGAGGATTCCGAGATTAGATAGGCTGCTAGAGCCGGACGGGCTGGGGGCGATGGGGCGGCCTACCGACGGCGGGGCCTTCTGGCGGGGCTTGAGGATGTATGGGCTAGAGGGCTTGATAAAGGAGGATGTGCTGGAGAGGGTGTGGCCGAAGGTGGAGCGGCCGGGGCTACGTCTCCGAGAAGAAGGCGATGGGAGCGGTGGGAGGAATAGGCAGACGGATGCGGAGATCTTGAGCCTGCGGCCGAGGGATAGGAGGGAAGCCGAGGAGCTGCTGATGCCCTTCTGTGACGGCGAGAGCAATGTGCGATTGATCAAGATGGTTGAGGGTGGGAAGCGCGGTGGAATGAGCCTGGACGACGTGACCGAGTGGATTATGGACTGGGAGACGAGGTCCAGGGATGCGGGGTATAGCGGGGATCTGTTCAGGAATGGGCAGGCGCTAAGGAGAAGGATAGCGGATCTGTATGAAGAGAGCCATGTGACGGTGGCCGGGGCGACAAGGTTCGTGCAGTTGTGGCGAGAGAAGGAAGGCGGGTATCCGAGGAATAAGGAAGCGGCGGCGCGGATGCTGGAGCGGCTTGAGAGCGTGAGCCCGCAGCCGAAGCAAAGCCGGCAGGCGGTGCTACGCTTCTTCGCCAGCCTGGAGGCATGGAAAAGGATCATCGATGACGCCGTAGCCGATCCGGCGAGCGGTATCGATACGATCACACGAAGGAACCGGGGCAGGGGGACGTATCCCCTGCCCTCGAAGCTCCTTGAGGAGTGGTATAGCGGCTATAAGAGGATCTGGGCTCAAGTGCAGACTGAGGACATCATCACGAAGGATGAGGAGCCAGGCGGGACTTATGTGCCAGACATCGGTAGGCCGCAGTACTATCGGCTGAGTATCTTAGAGAGAGATGTATAGAAATATTAAGGTATGGATTGGAATATGGGAGGCAAGTTTCTTTAAATGTTGGGTGACTTTAGTGGAATCCTAGCGAACTGTCATTAATCCGCGTTCGACCATGGAAATAAATCCGGATCGACCTATGATCAAATGGTCCAGGACCGGTATACCCAACAGCTCGCCCGCTTCCTGGAGGCGCTTCGTGATGGCTAGGTCCTCTTGGCTAGGCTCGAGTCGGCTTGATGGGTGGTTATGGGAAAGTAACATAGCGGCTGCATTCTCTACTATCGCGGGGCGGAACACCTCCCGGGGGTGTATGATCGTTCTATTGAGCAAGCCTACCGTGATGATCCGGGTGCTGATAACATCATGGGCTCCATTCAGTAAAACCACGAGAAACCGTTCCGTGCGCGCATTGGCGTAACGCTTGAGGACGGCATAAGCATCACTGGGGCTACTTATCTGATACGGCGGGGCGTGGCGTTCACTGATGAGGTCGTAGAGCATAGATGAAGCTCCTTGTATAGTGATTTCTATATATATAGAAGCTTGGCGGTGCTCTCTGAAGACGATTTCTCTGGGCACCATTCTTGGCAGGGGTTCAAATACCTGAGTTCAAATGTCCGGACATTGGCAGCCTTGAGTATTGGACCGTGATGGCCTTGACCTTCCGGTATTCCGATAGACCCTGCCTGCTTTTTATGACACGCTTCGGCATGAACTCGTCGAAGAAATGCCTCTTGCGCTCAGTCGGATCACTGAGCTCCGGGTACTTGAATCGAGGAAGATCATCCAACTCCTCGTTATTAAAGAGCACTGCTTGGAACACTGGCGAAGTTGTGTACACTTCAATCGCTGCCAGGGAATCCACCAGTGGCTTGCAGAGGTCTCATACCAACGCTAACAGTCCTGGCTCCACGGGTTCCGAACCCAGAGTCTGGTTGGTACCTAGCCAGGTGCTGGACTCGCCGCAATTCTCGGCTCCGATCTGAGGCCATCGGTGCACTCGCGCACCGAATGCGCGCGCTTGTCCCTTGCTCAATGGCATCATGCCGGCCTCCCGACCGCACAAGCCAGTGGAAACACGGCAAGAGTATGCCTATTTGTTGAGCCTGCCCTAACTATCGCAGTTCTAGTAGGTGTTGGTAGAGTTCACGGCGAATAGTAATGAGAAGTTCGACCTCATTTGATTTCAGGCCGTATACGGAAGGGGTTGGCACGTCAGGAGGATTGAGTGCGCCAAGGTAGTCTGGCTCGAGCGAAAGAGGGCCCTGAGAAGGGGCGACAGTTCTCAACAAAATATCACGGTATAGGATGGCATGATCTGCGACGGTGGTCGAATCGGCGAGGATCATCATTGATAGGAGACTGAGAAAATACTCCAGAATATGGAGCATTGGAGCCGGTTTAAGAGAGCTGTGAAAGATGTCGCAGAGGACTGATGGAACCCAGGAATAATCGCGGCGAGTATGGCTCCCACGACTGGAATTAAGCTCACCAAGATCCTTTGCTAACATGAACTCGCAATAGCTCAGGAACGTACCGAGCTCAGTGGGCCAGCAGGTACGTTTGTCCTCGCACCATTCGCGGAACTCAGCGAAGCTATCATCGATGAAGTCGTTCAGATCAGCATTGTTGGTAGTCTCGGATGGTCCAGAGTGAATGCTAGGAGCAGATGGACCCTGTGTGGTGTCGTTCTGCTGGGTAGCCTGAAGTGAGGTTATTTGACATTGTGATGGCTGTGGACTGGTAGCATGACTCCTAGACCGAAGGGCCTCGAGGAAAGCTTTTGTAGCCTCGGTGGGCTCGGTACGTCTATCTGGGAATGGAATGATGGTGGCGTCTGGCATAGGTAAACTCCTTGTTGTTCGAGATGCTGGATATATACTCTCGCGGAATGGTTGCGAGTACCCGCTCTGTGAAAAACCCCAAAGGGCATGCGTGTTGTGCCGGCGACTATCTAGAGGACCATTTGTATAGATGCGGGACCGGTTCGAATGAACGGACAAATTGCCGTAACAATGATTGGTTTCCATAAATGCGGCCTCGGTTCGAATGAAGGGACGAAGGACTCACTCCGAGCACTCGACGAGGTATGCCCGGAGTTCGAATGAACGGACAGCTTGGATCGCCGTAAGAGCCTGGGATGCATTTGAATCCTTGAACTGGCAATCAGATCTTGCCTAATGAAGCCGCGGAAGTAGCCAGTCGACGAATGGCAAGGTGCCGGTAGGTAGATTCTCAATGTAAAGCCTTGGTATTTTGAAAGGCCTCGGCTTGGAGGCCGGCCATTCCGGCGTTCCGGCGTCAGCAGTGATTTGTGTATTGGAGGACCCGGCGAAGGGATCCAGTTCGGCTAGTTCTTCATCGCCCGCATCCGCGACCCTGCCTCCTGGGCGGTAAGCGGGTCTACCCGGATCACCCCGATCATAGGAACCTCCGGCTTTCCTCTTGTGCTTACTGAATACGTATTCCTTATATTCAAGAAAATTTGCGCCGAAAAACCTTTGCCAGTTGGGTTCAGTATAATCATTGCCGGATTGTACGAGTTCGTAGAGCAGGGGTAGCTTCGTCTTGTGCAAGGCGAAGTCATCGAGCGTGAATCCAAGAGGGGTGCCATCCTCGCTAAATAATCCGCGACCGGCCGTAGGGCCGAGTTCTTGAAGATACTCAATCATCTGCACACGATAAATTGATCCAGTAAGCTCGACGAGAGCTTCGCCGCGCTTTATGGCTCCCTGAATACTAGCCTTTTCGTGGGGAAAGCCTGGGTAAGGGTTGCCTCCAAGGAGCGAGAATATCGAAGAATAGTTTTCGAAGCGATAGACCTGGGCGCTATCCATCACGAAGGTGACCAAGTCTATGCGGATTTTAGATCGCCCGCCGCGCCGATCGATTGCTTCGTACTTTGCCTTGAAGTCATCGAAGGAGGTGATATCGACGAGCTCGGAGAGCTCTTCTTGGATCGTCTTCCGGGTAAGGAAGCCAGAACTGAAATCACTGGTGGTAGGAATTGAGGACATTCAGGTACTCCTTTAGTGGGGGCTTACCGAGGTCGGGCAGTGGCCCGCCGTTCGCATAGGCTGAGAAAGCTCGGGTACCAGTCTGTGCGATGGCGACAAAAACCTCCGGAGAGTGTTCGTGTGAAGCGATCGCCTTGGGCAGCTTTAGAAGGTTGGAAAAAGCGCCATCAACGCGCGGATCGAAACCAGCATTATCGAGCTCTAAGGCATATTTCCGGAGATTGCTCAACGCGACCCGGTAGTCGGAAATCCGCCTTCGGTCGGCACGGATATGCAAAGGAAGCAGGGTCTCTAGGAACCATGTCTTGAAGGACTGTAGGTCAGTCGGAACGATCAAGGACAAAGTCCCGGCTGCACGGGCCTCGAGTGCATGGCGTTGAGCGTCCTTTAGGAGCTCCGCATTATCGCTTGCATCGATTACGAGAGCCCTGTCATACCAGGTGGCGAAATCCTCAAGCCCGAACTTCAAAAGCGCCGGAAACCAGTCTTCTACCGGTAAATCATCAAGAAAAGAAAAATCGAGGCCCAGTATCGGGGCCAGCTTGCAGGGATGATTCATGCGACCATCTCCTTGGTGGTTTTACTATTGAATAGCGCTAGTCGTTCCATGAAGTCGAGAACCGCCGCCTCGGGAGCCCAGGCACGGAGCGGCTTGATTAGAGGGAGGAAGTCAGCCGTCAAGGTCGAAGGCCTCAATCCGGCGCAAAGTAGGAAATCGAGAAAGGTGATCGTAATAGAATCGCTCGTTCGACTCCTAGCTCGGGATTGGATGACCAAGAGGCTGTCGTGGGCGACAAAATGCAGCGATTCGATGTGAAAAGAACAAGGTATCGAAAGCAGCAAGGTATCGTCGGTGATGTCCCAGAGCTTGATTGCTCCTTCAACCTGTTCATAGGTCGCCATCAACGATCGCTCCGAAGCCACCGCCATCCTGGGGAACAGAACCTTATTAGCCCCCTCGTCAACTGGAAGGAGCGAGAGCAAACCCATTGGCTTGATAGTTTGAAGGCTCGTCTCCCGGAGTTGGTGGAGGGGGAGTCTCCTCAAGGCACGGTCCGTACCGAACAGGTAAAAGGCGACCTGCTCCGCACTCTCTATAGTCATCGGTCTCGAACGCGTCACCACGGCATTCTCGAATCCTTCATTAAGGAAGAGCTCTCGTCGTCGCCACCAACGTACTTCTCCGGCAGGCGCTTGGTCGCCAGTGCCTTGTAGCCGAACGATTCCAAAGGCGATGCCGCTGACCTCCGCGCGAGGGGAAACCAGAATCAGCCCGATATCGCTACCAGGGGAGAGTGCAACACGATGGAGATCTTTAGCCTCCAGGCCGGTCGGGAGCTGCAGAGGAAACGAAGCTTGTTCCGCATTCTGAATGCTTACGGCGACGAGAGAAGCGGTAGAGGTATCGATCCAGGTGAGAACCTGCCCGTCGAGAGAAAGTTCCAACGCCCCTGCGTCATTGCCAAGGTCGAAGGTGGTCTCCAGGCGGTTGTTCCGAAGTCCGAGCGCATGGACTGTTTTACTTCTGCCCCGTTCGTGTAGGAGAAACACTCGATCATGATTGATCCCGAGCAACTTGAGTGATCCTTCATTGTGGCTCGGGACGGCACCCTCAAGGTTCAAGGACCAGGCCTCATACGGATCCAGACAAAAAACATTCACTAGCCGCGGGATTCGGGAGGTGCGACACGACTCCTGCCGATCACGAGTCGACAAGTTGATCTTCTTCCTGATGCGCTCGGATCGGTCGGCCTGGAGCTTGACGGCTGCCCCCGTGATGTACGCCAGCAGGATGCCATCGGGCGAGGAGCAGATCGACTCGGCGAGGCAGTTACCCGGAAGCGCATTCTGCACGAATAGGAAGCGCTTCAATTCCCGTGAAGCATCGAGTATGGGATCTGTACCTACATCCTCGTCGAGATCCTTGTGCTCCGGATTGACCTCTCCTACCGTAGAAGCGAAAACGGCGGTTAGGGCGCTGGCCTGGGAAGCTATTCTATCCTTCGCTGATATCACAGCCTTACGATTAAGCGCAGGTGCGACCGCTTGTAGGAGGTCCCTGTGTAAGACCGGTGTAATCGGGCCCTCACTGACGGAGGTCATGACTTCATTGAGGATCATGACATTCGAATCCGGTCGCAGTGCCCGCTCGATCATGCCGTCCACGTCGCGCTTGATCCTGAGCTCCTCAAGCTCGTCGAATAGAGCTTCAGATTCGCTGGTACCATATATGATGCGCTTGCTCATCAAGCCTCCTCAGCGTCTCGCTACTGGGCGATCTTGCTAGGCTTGAAGATAGGCGCGCTACCCTATTGGCATCAACACGGTCCAGTCGATCCGGTGCAGATCGATGCAGATCGATGTAGTGTACTAGTAACGCGGGCTGCTGGGGACCGAATGGTCTTTCGGAAGCAACGTGCCGGCTAATGTAGATCGATGCGGAGAAGGGATGCTCAAGATCCGTCTCCTACAATGTTGGCTCGATCTCAAGCAAGGCTGGGTAGTCGGCCATCAGGTTCCTTAGCAGAATGATCACCTGGTCATCGAGCATGGAGAAAACACCAAATTGGGATTTGCCGTCTACCATCGGCATGCCTTGCTCGAGCCTTTGCAGAGTAGTCGAAAAATCTGCCTTATGGTGGTGTAGGTAATACAAATCAATATTGTCGAGGAACCCGTCGGTTCGCCGATCCACCCCATGCAGTTCAATGGCGTAGGAGGTCAGAACCGCGCGAAAGTGCTTCACCGCGGCCTCATGCTTCATGACGGTGCGGTTGATGCCTTCCTTGAGCTCTTTCCCAGCGATACTGAAGGCCCGAAGGATGGCTGGTTCGTATTGAGGCGCCGCCGCACCCTTCTTCTTGAAGCCCGGCTCGAGAACCAGGATGTTGGCGTGGCAGAGACAGACCACGAGAGAATAGAGCGTCTTTGTGCCTACTAGCCAGTTCAGCGGCGGCCCCTGAAAATCCTTGGGCTTGGCGAGCCATTCCCCCAGTCTGGGGCCGGATTCCGGATCAAGCCAACGCTTTTTGACCAGCATGGCAGCAAGTGCGCTAATCGCTTCGTCAAGGCCAGTCAACGAGTAGGCACTGTCCCGGGCTGGAAATGCCTCCGGCTTGGGCTCTGAAGCTTCATTCTCTCGAGCTACTGAACTTGGCATCGAAGGAATGTTGGCTAAGAGCTTCTTTGGCTTCTGCCTTCGACTACTGCTGGCCCTTGAAGCTTTTTGCAGGGCCTCCTTCTCCTTCTCCTCGATCCAGTCATCCAACTTGGTCTTGCGGCAGCGCAGCTGATTTCCTTCACGGAAAACTGGTATTCCCAGGCGCGGATAAGTCTGATAAAAGCGATCCTCTGTTAGGCGAAGATACTCCCAAATCTCGTTTGCTGTGAGGACCTCCGGATAAATCTTTGCGGGCGATGCTGGTGCGAAACTCGATGCTGAAGGCACTGAGGATCTGACCAGTGGTTCCGCTTCGATTGGTGGAATGGTGGGAGGACTCGCCTCCTGATCCATCCTCATCCGCTCCCTCTCCAGGTGGAGCTTGGCAAGCAGGTCTGCATGGCGGGCTGCATACGTCTCGATATCCTCGGGGTTCACCATCTCCCCGGCGTTGGATTGTAGAGTGTACAGCCGGGCACCCTTGTCCCGCGCTGCCTCAAGTTCCATTAGCGTAAGGTCGTATAGTCGGAGGCGGCGCGCCGGATCTGGTTCGCGATCGAGGTCGCGCCTGAGCTTGGCGGCGAGGGCACCGAGATCGGGTAGATCGAAGGCCTCCCGCTCCTCCTGACCTATGAGTCGCGTTACGAAGCCCGCCGCCTGGTCATCATCTCGTGACTGAGGTGCTAATTCGGCGACATGGTCGCTTGAGGAACTCTTGGTGACGCGTCTTCGCTTGGGCTTAGGCATGTTTAATATCTCCGACTCAGCCTAACTTGGCCGCCACCTTCTTCTTGGGAGTAGCGTACATCAGGTCGACAGCCTTCGCAACGTCGTCGACCCGGAGGAGCTGCAAATGGGTGTACACGGCCTGCACTCGGGTAAGGATCCTTGCCTCCGCACTCGACCATCCAAGAAAACTCTGCACTAGGAGCGGTGCGACTCCAGCAGCAAGTAGATTGGTGTTGAGAGTATGCCGGGCTGCGTGGGGCGAGACCCAGCGGTCGTCGTCCGGGATGACCTTCGCTACCCTAGCCTCCTGTATGCAGTCCTCAAGGACGTTGTGGAGCCCCTCATAGCCAAGCCCCTTCCCCAGGCTGGTGCCAAATACGAAGTACTTTTCGGGGGCCGTATATGGAAGGCTGTCCTTCCAGACTTTAAGCCTGTCCAGAGCAAGCTTGGCAAGAACGATCTCACGCGTCTTGCCCCACTTTGGTTTCCCGATTCCGTCCTTGCCTTTGTCTGCCTCTATGATCTTACACCGACCGGTCTTGAGATCCACCGAAGACCAGCGAAGCGCACGTATCTCGCCGGCCCGCATGCCTGAGCAGAAAAGAACGGCGATGAGAGCCTCGTCCCGGATGGACTGGAGGGCATCGAGGGAGCGGCGGGACTCCTTTGCTTCCTTCTTGATAGGGACCGCATCCTTGGCATCGATCCTGATGCGGGCTGTGCGCTCGCTTAGGAAAGCCAGGAAGCTTCCGACCTCCTCGGGATTAAGGACGCCACGCTCCTGCCGCTCGTACTTGATGTTCCCCACCATGGAACCGGGATTGTTATCGATGTCACCCCGGAAGCATGCTTCGGACAGGATTGTCTTGACCGTGGATATGCACTTGTTAAGGGAATTGACGCCCATACCCCCGGCCTGAAGCCTGCGTCGAAGATCCAGGAGGTCGCCCCGCTTGATCTTGGCCATCGCGAGTTTAGGAAAGACAGGATCCTTGAAGACGTGCTTAACAAGGAGGGTCCGGCACTGGCTCAAGTGATTGAGGCCTATGCTCTTCCCTTCCTGACGGTAGCGTATGAAGTGCGGGCAAGTCTCCGGGATGAAGTAGGGTTCCGAGTAGTTAGCGAAGTTGAGCATGGTGGATTCTGCGCTCTGTTCGTCAATAAATGCACGGATGAAGTTGCGTGCATCTTCCTTGGCTATTAGGCCGGTGGTCATCCGGTGGCGTTTCTCATCCTTACCAAGGTACATGAAGTAATAAATCTTGCTGTCAGGTCGTCTATACGGTTCCGGGTACTTCTTCTTTGCTGCCATGTTGCCCCCTTTTAACGCGTACGGTAGGCACTGCGAGTATACGCCGGGGAAACCAGACGAACTAGATGCAAACTATATTCTGCGTCCACTTCTCGGATCTGCGTCCAATTTGCGTCCAATCAGCCCCAAAATACAAAAGAGCCCTGGGTTTAACCAGGGCTCTTTTCCTTACCAGGTAAGGACTTAACTTGCTCCCCCGCGCGGATTTGAACCACGGACCCAGTGGTTAACAGCCACTTGCTCTGCCAACTGAGCTACAGGGGAAAGCTCCTCTCGAAGCGAGGCAAAATTACCCGAAACGAAAAAAAAAGTCAAGCGCGAACGTATCAGGCTCTCGTAGAGTAGCCCGAGCGCGCCTTGCCTACCGAAACTTCACGGCGGTGCCGTAGACGATCACCTCGGCGGCGTTCTGCATGATGGCCGAGGACGCGTATCGAATATTCACGACCCCATCGGCGCCTAGCTGGACCGCCTCCTCGACCATCCGCTTAGTGGCCAAGGCCCTCGCCTCGTTCATCATGTCGTTATAGGCCCGTAGCTCGCCGCCGACGATCGATTTCAAGGATTGCATGATGTCCTTGCCGATGTTCTTCGACTGTATAGTGCTTCCCTTTACCAGTCCTAGGGTCTCGAGCTCTTTTCCGGAAACGAAATCAGTATTTACTAAGATCATCCTCTTCTCCTTTCCGTATCTCCTTGATCCTATCGATCAGGACCCATATGAGCGCGACGGATATGCCTAGGGAACCGACCGCGACGGCGATCCTGACCAGGCCCGGCAAGGCCAAGCGTATCATTATCGCGAGTACGATTATATAGTACGATATCAGCGAGAGCGCAATGATTATCGGAGCTATCATCTTCTTTCCGTGGCTAGTCATAGCGTTGCCTCCTCCGCGTCCTATCCGCTTGTATGCCGCGCCAAGGGCGCGGATCTATCATCGCTTCGGAGGCTTCTTCTTGGCCGAGGCCTTGTCCAGGAGCCCGCCGCTAGGCTTCTTTTGGTCATCGGCCTTTACCTTCGTCGCGGGCTTCGCCGAAGTCGCCTTCTTGGCGTCCGACGGTTTCGGCGCCGGCGTCGTCCTGGCCTTCGCGTCCGGTTTCGGGCTCGGCTTCTTGGCGGTCTTCTTAGCGGCGGCGTTCTTAGGCGCGGGCGCGGGGGCGCGCTTGACGGGCTCGGCCTCGTCGAACAGGCCCTGCTCGCCCTCCGAGGCGGCGGAGAGAGCCTGGCGGGTGGATAGGCGCACGCCCTGGGCCTTCAGGCCCTTGACGAGGTACGACTCGACCTTGAAACGTTCCACGTCTATCTTGAACCGCGGCTTGGGCGCGTACTTCAATGTGAAGGACTTCTTGGGCGCCGAGGTGAAGAAGAGCACCTTGGCCCCGTCCGGCGCGAGCTGGTAGTCCTTGTTCATGATCCACGCCTCGATGGTGCATCGCTTTATGTACGCCGACCCGGTCTTGGG
>Ga0180007_10000897_pt1 | contig 44180 bp, 34 predicted proteins | sample MM_PC_MetaG_FD_121122 | JGI IMG/M metagenome (GOLD analysis project Ga0180007, IMG submission 121122) | Groundwater microbial communities from the Aspo Hard Rock Laboratory (HRL) deep subsurface site, Sweden - MM_PC_MetaG | ecosystem: Environmental > Aquatic > Deep subsurface > Groundwater... | reverse complement strand
CGTCTGAAGGGCCCGGATGCGTCTATAGACGATTTAAACGTCGGAAACAGAAGAAGCCCCGCCCGGAATGACATAGCTAAGGGTGAGACCTTGCCATTCCTGTGTCTTGACATAGACGATAGTGCCCGTGAATAAATACCTTTTGTTAGCACCAAAATTCCAACACCGATAAGCCCTGTTGGTAAAATTATAGTGCTACCAAAATTTACTGAAGCAACAAATACAATGATTCCACCAATAATACATGCAATGCCATATTTTGTATCAGAACTTGTCTCTTTGCGTTTTGGTTTTTCTGGAACCGGACGTTGTTCTGGCAAATCAATTTTCCGTTCCGAAAGTAGTTCTTTTACGGCGGAAAATGCTTCTTCTGTTCATGAGAAACGATCATTAGTGATCCAAATTTTTAATAAAAAATCATCAGATTTTTTACTTAATCCATTCTGAATCGTTTCTGAATTGGGAGCATCCATAAACGTTATTCCATCTATTATTTACAAATCGTAATATCTTATTCGGGCACTTAAATTTGATTGGAGAGTCAAAACGCTCAATATTAATTTTCCAAAATATAAAATCCATACCATTGATCATGTAAACAAGTAACACATTGCCTTTTAAGAGAATATAAGCAGGGCAATAATGCCGCTGATGAAAGGTACAGCTCATATCTAACTCTGAAAATAGCGCCAATTGTAAATGAATTATTGTCCTGATTCATTGGTCTTTTGGTCGCAATAACGTGGCTATTCCGGCAATATTAAGCGTCGTAATATTGCCATATCGAATGATCTGGAATCGTTTCTCCCACAAATCCAAACCCGTTTGTTCTGATTTTACCCTATCCCAGAGCGGGGACTGGTCCCCTGGAAGGGCCGCCGGAAGCATTTCCAGGGCAAGGCCCGCCGTGTCCCGTCGCTTTTCTTCGTGTCCTTCGTTTCGTCAGCGAGCCCGGCGAGTGGGTGGTTAAAAAATAAATCAGCCTGTGTCCGCAGGCGGTGATGTTCGTTTCAGTGGGCCGCCGAGCCATTTGCCATCCTTTTGAAGACATACTTATTTGCCCGTTTTCTTGACATGGGCTGTATTACTGCACATATTATGAACCTTATAAAAATAACCCAAAGGAGATTCGAATGGAAATAGTTGTGAACGGCGTGTTTGTATGTGTTGATTATAAAGGGACTCTCGGAAACGGAGATGTGTTTGATTCCAGTGAAGGGCGTCAGCCCCTGGAAGTCCAGATGGGAGCAGGGCAATTGATCAAGGGCTTTGAGTCGGCATTGATGGGGATGACCTTGAACGAAAAAAAGACCTTTACCCTTGAGCCGGATGATGCCTATGGCCACCGGAGTGACGAGCATATGCACACATTTACACGGGAAGAGGTCCCGCCGGACATGAACCCTGAGGAAGGTCAGCACATCGTGCTCAGTACACCGGACGGTCAGCAGATTCCCGCTCACATTGTTGAAGCCAATGACGAACGAGTCGTTGTGGACATGAACCACCCCCTGGCTGGCGAATCCCTGACATTTAAAATTGAAGTGGTGGGTATCAGCAAAACAGCCACCCAGGAGCCCCAGGGCGAATGCGGATGTGGCTGTGATGAGACGGGCTGTGAGAGCGGTGGGTGTTCGTCCGGTTGCTGTTAGCCTTTAAAAGGATAAAAACAGAAGGTTTTTATTAAATGGAGGGAGCCATGTCATTGAAGGTGTTTATTGTTTTCTGTTCACCGGCCGGATCAACACGGGCAGTGGGTCATATGATCAGGGATTATTTTTCAGGACGCGGGGTACCGGTTGAAACCCTTGATATCGGTGAAAAAGGGGATAGCGGGCCGTTTGTGAAACACCTTCATGATGCCGGGAAAAACACCCTGGTCTTTGTGGGCTCTCCTGTGTACAAGGATCTGGCCATCCCCCCGGTCATGGGCTTTGTTGACCGGTTGACATCCGACGGGGCCTTTGCCGTTCCCTTTGTTACCTGGGGCCAGGCATGCAGCGGCCTTGCCCTCTGGCAACTGGGCCAGGGCCTTATCGCCCGGGGATTCCGGCTCGCTGGAGCTGCCAAGGTCCTTGCAGTTCATTCCATGATGTGGTCGTCTGAAAACCCGGCAGGGTTTGGACATCCTGACAGGAAAGACCGGGAGCTTCTTTTGAACCTTCTTGAAAATCTGATGGCATCGTTTGAAGCCGGAACGATGGCAGATTTGGATACGGACGTTCTGGATTACCAGCCCGCTGAACTCGCCATGGGCATAAAGGAAAGAATCAACGATCCCCTGGTTCCCATGCCTAAACGTGTCAATCAGGACGCCTGCACCCAGTGCGGTCTCTGTGCTGAAACCTGTCCTGTTTCGGCCATTGCCCTCAGTCCTTTTCCCGAATTTCTTTCTTCGTGTTTCGGTTGTTTTTCCTGCGTGAAGGAATGCCCGGAAGGCGCCATTGAACCTTCTGTACCCTTGACCCAGGTTGAAACCATGATTCAAACACGCATCGAAACCATCGGCGAAACCCCAGGCACCCGCATGTTCATGCCATGAACACTGCCATAGACACAAACAGGTCCAGGATCACTGATCCGGGCCCTGTGATGTGTCTTTTCGCTTAAATTTTATTCAAGGTCTTCCTCTGTTTTAATTTATTTCTAAACGAATTGCCCGGAACTAACGATACTATAAATACGGGGCATATCATTATAACTCAGCGGGGAGGCAGCGGACATGGCACAGATCATAAAATTCAGACATCAAACGGACCGCAGAAGCAAACAGAGTGAAAATGACCTGACAGGCTTTCTTCGACGTGCTGTTTCTTTGAGGAAACAGGAGCCCGAAGAAGGCGATTTTATTCATATTTCCGGACTTAAAAAGATGAAACTTTTTTTTGAGTCAAAAATATCGGATATCCTGATCAAAAACAGTTTTATTGATACGGGCTTTTTTCTCTGCGGCACGTATATTTCGGACTTGCTGACAAGTATCACCAACAAGGTTCCGGAAAGCTGGTTTGCCGTGGATTATGTTCTGAAAAGCTATGAGACCGGAAGCCCCTATCTCATGAAGCAGGGCGCCAATATCTGTTTTTTAATCTGCTCCGTATTCAAGGAGCGCAGTGAGATCAGAGTCATGCGCTACGAAGACTATGAAAAAATGGGCATCGGGCTTTTTAGCAGGTTCTATTCACAGACCGGCGCAGAAATCGGTTACCATATGAGTCGACAATATAAAATCATGGTTGATGTTACGGGCGAGTGTATGAAAACGCTTTAAGAAAATAAAGATCACGATTCCTGGGGTTGAAAATCCCCACAATGGGGCAAAACGGCCACATACTTGTATTTATCAGTGGTTTTAGTATGTTGATGCCAAAACAACAGGCATGGCGAGTCGGTTTGGCCCCAGTATGCATGTGTAATCGACTGCCCTGATAAATGGTTATCCCTAAACGTTCAGGAATCTTATTCAAAAACCCTTCCTTAAAGAAAGAGGCCATTGAGTTTATAAAAAGAAGCGGACCCCGAAGCTATATCACTGTTATTCCCAGATGGTAAGAACGGGGGGGCATAAAAAGCACCCGCATCACCCTGGACCAGCCCGGCCCGATTTATCGGGCAAAGCGGTTTATTATTCACGGCCGCTACAATAATTCTTGACAAATCCTGATGAAATGATGTTATCGAAATGGGCCAAATCAAAATACAAAAGATACTCAGATGGTTGCGGGCACGTCATTAAATCTATCAATAATTCGGTGTGATGTCCTTTGGGTTCTGGCATATGCGAAATTTAGAAACTGAACTCGATTGTCTTTATATGCAATACGAGGGAATTGTTTCCATAAGGGAAAGAGATGCAGGCGATGGGGAAATATGCTTAATCAAAAAAAAACAAGCGATGTGAATACAAACACCAATTCAGGGAATAATCCGAGTATACATGATGACCCGAAATTTTTTGCATTGGCAAACCTGCTGCCTGAAACGGTCTTCGTAACCGATACAAACGGGACGGTTGTTTTTTTGAATCAGGCTGGAATTAAAATATTTGGATGTTCCCCTGTTTCGACATCGGGTGGGTTTACACTGGACATGTTTTTTGTCCCGGAACAGACCGTTCGCCTTAAAAAAAATTTAAACTGCCGCGATGACCTGATTCAAGAATACACCGCTTTGAAGGATGATGGCAGCACGTTTTCAGTTCTGTTACACACCCATCACATGTTTGAAAACAACTCCTTCACCGGAATCATCGGAATGATTGCCGACCTCTCAGATCGGCAAGCCCTTCAGAAGAAACTCCTCAGGGCAGAGCAAAAATGGCGTGATATATTCCGGAATACATGGGAGTTCTGGGTCCTGTGTGATCTTGAGTGCAATATTATTGAATCCAGTATAACACACAGTACAATTCATAATGAGGAGTTCAATATTTCCGAAAGCGAACTTTTGGGATTAAACATCATGGATTTCCTGCATGATGATTTAAAGCATATCATGAAACGTAATCTCAAAGAGGTGATAAATCAAGGGAAATTAAAGGGTATTGAACACATCAAATTAAAGGATGGTGAAGAGCGAAGTTTTGAGTTTAATCAAGTTTTGGTGTACGAGGATGAGAAACCGGTTGCCATAAGGATCCTGGCAAGGGAGGTCACCGCGGAAATAGCGGCGAAAAAATCCCTTGAGATCAGTGAAACCCGCTATCGGAGTGTCTTTGAAAATACGGGTCTGCCTACAATTATTTTGGAAAATGATTTGCTCATTTCCATGGTCAACGTCAAATTTGAAGAATTGGTGGGTTACAGGAAAGGTGACATCCAGGGCAAGATGACTCTTCCCCAAATCATTGTAAAAGACACAAAACAAAGCGAAATCAACCGTTTTTTCGATCTGAAAAACGCCTCATCCTTTGAGATGGAATGTCGGATTATCAGCCATCATGGCGATTTGTTTGACATGATTATGAAGGTGGGGACTATATCCGGCACGGATCAAAAGGTTGTTTCGTTTACCGATATCACGTCGCGGAAACAGGTCGAAGTCAATCTGCTGGAAAGTAGTGCACAGCTTCAGAAAGAAAACATACTGCTCCGGTCTTCCATGAAAGAACGGTATCGATTCGGCAATATCATCGGCAAATGTCACGTGATGCAGGACATGTATGAATCCATTGTCAATGCAGCGGAAACCAATGCAAATGTCGTTCTCTACGGAGAATCCGGAACGGGGAAAGAGCTCGTTGCCCGTGAAATTCATCAAATGAGCAGCCGAAAAAAACATATGTTTGTTGCCGTCAATTGTGGCGCCATTCCGGAAAATATCATTGAAAGTGAATTTTTTGGATATAAAAAGGGGGCATTCACCGGGGCCTATACCGACAAGCCGGGATATCTTGATTTTGCCGATGGGGGAACCCTTTTTTTGGATGAAGTGGGAGAAATCAATCTGAGTATGCAGGTCAAACTCCTTCGGATCATCGACAGTGGTGACTACATTCCCCTTGGGAGCAATGCCAGTAAAAAGACGAATGTGAGAATTATTGCGGCAACGAACAGCAACTTAAGGGAATTGATTAAAGAAGGATCAATAAGAGAAGACTTTTTTTATCGCATCCATATCATACCGATCCATCTTCCACCCCTGAGAGATCGGAAAGAGGACATACCCCTCCTGATTGATCATTTTATGAAAATGCATGGTGATTCCAATAAGGATGTCGAGCGAATTCTGATTGATCAATTTCTCGATTACGACTGGCCCGGAAATGTCAGGGAACTTCAGAATGTGGTCCACCGCTACATTTCTATGAAGAAGATTGATTTTAGTGGTTCACCCCGGACAAAACAGAACCCCCTCCACATCTCCCCCATGCAGGGCGACCAGCATTTGTCCATCATGCTGGACTTATATGAAAAAGAGATCATCAAAAAAACGCTTAGCAAATACCAGTGGCATCGCGGAAAGGCTGCTGAGGCTCTCGGGATTAATCGCAAGACCCTTTTCACAAAGATGATGAAGCATGGGGTGGAAAGCACCCGTGGTGGGGCAAAATGACTCTGTTTTTTTAAATAACTGTATTTATGAGGGCTATTTTATCAAGGCCACTTCGGTATAAGCATCTTTTCTTCCATCTGGCCATGCCCAGGCATAATCCAACGTGTCAGTATCTTTTGGAGTTAAGAATAGCCAGCCATTATCAACGCAATTGCCTTTTTTGGTATATCTTTCCCGGAACACGGCGGTGGCGTTTTCCCATCGAACAAACTCCAGCCGTGCTTTACAGCGCAGGGACGGATATTCAATCGTGCCGCCTACCGAATCCTTTGAATCATATGGCGGTATATTAATTTTAATGGTCCAGCAGCTACCGCTACCCTGGCAGCCACGCCCTTCCCACGTCCCCGCTAAACCGCTTTCAAAAAGCGCGTTTTTCTCCGGGGCCAGCAACCCGGTGGTCTTTTTTTCTGAGGATCCTTTCGGATCAGGGTAAAAAGTCTCCCAATTATTCGGAGCATTTTTGTCAAGTTTCCCGGTTAAAAGATGTGACCATTCATTTTTGTCAGAAGAGCCATAAAGGCTGAAGGCCGACAGCCGATATGTATGGCCTCTTTGAGTCCCGGTATAAAGACGTACACTGTCAAATGAGCAGCTTGCGTTATCAGGCACGGACAGGATAAACCAGTGGGGGTAATTGTTGTCATCGGAATCACCGTTGGCCCAAGATGAATCGGTATTGCCGTCAATTATCTTATTATGGCTCCATCTTTTATCATAGTACTCGGAGGAATAGGACTCAACGATGACAGGTATCTTTGCCCCTTCCTGCAAAAATTCAATCTCGGCCAGTTGGACTTCTTCCATGTTAAAACCAGAGTCAATCGTCAATTTAATGAATTTATAATTTTTTGATAAATTAGCGGATTTGTACTCCTCTCCTCCAGGCCCGAGCAGTGAAAAACTGTTTGGGGAGACCTCGCCTTTACCGTTTAAGCTCAGTGTGGCTTTTGCCACCAACAGGTCTGGATTATGATAGTATTCTTTTGCATTTGCCTTGGGGATTGGAATATGCACATACGTTTTTAAACCTTTTATTTCCAGAGAAATGCTGAATTTTTCCTTCTCAATATCATATTTATTGAACGTCCATTTTATATCATCTTGATCAACTGGAAAATTCTGGGCAATAATAGCCTCTTTTTGGTTGATAAGAGAGTCTTTCTTTTCTATTAAATCAGCATTCAGTTCCGTATAGATGGCGTCTTGTTTTCGTAAAAGTTCTTTTTTTAGTAAGTCGACTTTGTCATTTGCATTTTTTAACTTGAGGTTATAGTCGGCTTTACTTTCAAACATTTCATCCCTTGGCGGGACAGCTTTGATTTTGTTAATCGCGTCACCATAGTATTTTTTTATTGGTGCTATCTGGCTTGTAAACTCAAACTGGTAATCATTTTCAAGTTTCTCGATTATATTATTCAACCGCATGAGCTCATCTCTGGCGTTTTCCATGCCCAAGGCTTCAATGGGGCTGCCTATATCCATTCTTATCTTGTTTGTTTGGCCCTTTAGATACGCGAGCCTTTTTTCACGTTCTTCATCACGCTTTTTCATTTCCATCGCATTGATTTTTTCGTCTTCATCCATTTTCCGTCTTAACTCGGCTTCTTTAAGCGATGTCTCTTTCCGACGTTTGGCCTGTTTAAGGGCTGCCGCCTTCAGAAGGTGCTGGCGTTCGATCTCTCTCAATTCCGCTTTGTTTTTTCTCTTTTCGGCATCCTCCTTGAGCTTTTTCAGTTTGTTCATTTCGGATTCAAGTTGAGCTACCTCATTGTCAACGTCCTTTCTAAGCTTTTCAACGTCGGGTATGAAAACAAAATCTCCGGTGCCGTAAATCTCACCAACTTGGGGCCGTTGCTTATGACCGTTAGATGCGGCATCGCTAAATACTTTTCTTTGAAGTGAAACACCTAGCTCCTTAGCGGTGATAAAATCATTGTTCATTTCCAAGGCTTCGATAAGGCGACCTGTGAAAACCGAGTGACCGTATAGGCCTCCATCAAGCACAGCTTCATTTTCCCCCCCGGCTGTTATTATCTGCCGGACCGGCTCCCGCGTTATTTCCCTTAAATACGCCATGTCGTGGGATGGTTTGAGCCCCGCCGCTCTTTGACCAAGAAGCAGGCCCCCAAAACAGGCATCAATGATATAAAGAACATGCTTGGATGGAATTAATGGGCTTATGTCAGATTTGATTTGCTGCATTGAAATATTTTTATACATTTCATTGCCTTCTAACGAACCGTCATACGGGATGAGATAGCCGAGTTTACCCTGTTGAGTTGAACGGGTTATCCCGTGCCCTGCAAAATAAACAATGACACCTGCGTCGGGGTCCAGGGTTGAAAGTTCACCAAGCAGAACCTTCATTATATTTTCCCTGTTTGCGTCCTGATTATAAAGCCCGATGATGCGGCTAACGTTGTATCTTTCCTTGAGTGTTTTTTCCACGCCCCTGGCGTCGGAAACAGCATAGTTGAGATGATATTGTGAAGGTAGGTTCTTGTACAGGTCCACGCCTATGATGACGGCCACCATTTTATCATACAAGTCAACCCTGTCTATTGAACCGTTATCATTCTTGACGACAACTTTGATTGCTCTGCTTTGCATTTCGGCGGATAAGTCATTTGCTGAAAAAAACGGTAATAAAGTCAAACACAAGAATACTATCATACGTTTAATTATCATTAACGACCTTCTCCTTTACTACCAACCAATTTCTAAAATCCGTTATCCGATGACTTTGTACATGAGGGGCAGGGCGACAAAGGTGCCGAAGGTGCTGCCCAGATTGGTGAAGACCACCACCAGAAGGATACGCGTCACCTTGTTTCTCCAGAACCCTCTGATCGATAGAATATCCTCAGGTAATTGTTCCAGATCACGGACCTTGGGCCGTCTGACATAGGCTTCGGTAAGGCCGGACACCCAGCCTGCGGCCACCATGGGGTTCAGAGATGTGATGGGGGCTGCGATCACCGCCGAGAGAATGGTCAGGGGATGGGCAAAGGCGATCACCGCACCCAGACCTGCAAGAATCCCATTGGCCGCCACCCACCAACCCACCATCTGGGTCCCGGCATGGGAGCCTTTAAAAAAAAAGCCTCCGGCGATGAGGGCGAAGATGGCCAGGGGAATCAGCCATTTTAACACAGAGCCCATCTTTCCTTTGGGAGGCAGTTGTTCAAGGGCCTGGATATCAATATCCTGATTCAAATATTTCTGGATGCCCGGGACATGACCGGCACCCACCACGGCCACGATTCTTTGCCCGGGGGCGGTCCTGATTTTTTCGCAAAGATACTGATCCCTTTCATCGATCAGAATCTTCCGGATGATGGGGTGGGATTTTTCCACATCAGCCAGAACAGTCTGGAGAACATCTTCCTTTTTCATGCGCTCGATGTCCTCTTCTTCGATTTCATCGGTGTTGCCCAGGGAAAGGAGCAGCTGGAACATCAGCTTCATTTTGCTCAAAAACCCCATGGAGCGCCAGGTCCGTGACAGGGTCACATTTATTTCACGGTCAGCCAGATGAACATGGGCTCCGGTTTCCTTGGCCGTATCAATGGCCTTGATCATCTCTTCGCCCGGCCGAACACCGAATTTGTCGGCAATTTTTTTCTGGAAGGAGGCCAGAAGAAGGTTAGACAAAAGAAGAAAGGATTTTTTTTCCCGGATGACCTTAACAATATCCATCTCCTGCCACCGATCTTTTTGCGTGACTGCATGATAGCGTGATTCGCATAATTCCACGCAGACCGTGTCCGGTTTTTCCTCCCGGATCACTTTTTCCACAAGATCCACACTTTCACGGGACACATGGGCCGTTCCGGTTAGAAAAATCTCTTTGTCTTTATAGTGAAGAATATAAACATGTCCGCTGTCTTCTGCTGCACTCATACAGGAACTTCCTTTTATCTGATGATACACGGTTATCGGATGAACAACAGACTAAGCGTATAGTATATTTAAGTTCTTTTGACAAGAAACAGCTTCAGGGCTTTAGTTTTCCCTATCCTGGGTGACAGGAGCGAAAATCGTTGTTATTTTGTAATTTATGATAGAAACCGCCCAGGCAACCCGTACTGATTCGGGTCAAATTAAGCGTTGACGGTCTATTTTAATTTGGTTAAATGGGTGGTTTTTTTGTGAAGGTATCTGTTTATGGCGTTTTGAAATGATTTGAGGTTTATGATGACGAAACACATTGTAGTTATCGGCGGGGTGGCCTTGGGAACCAAGGCAGCCTGCCGTTTGAAAAGGCTCTCACCCGACACTGAGGTAACCCTGCTTGATAAGGACGAAAAAATATCCTATGGCGGTTGTGGTATTCCCTACTATGTGTCCGGGGATGTGGCAGAGGCCGAAGACCTTCAGAGCACGGCATTTCACATGGTACGTGATGCTGAATTCTTCAGAAAAATCAAAGGATTCAAGGTTCTGACCGGAACCGAAGCCATTTGCATTGACCGTGAGAACAAACGGGTTTTTGCAAAAAATGCAAAGGGAGAACGCCTGGAGCTTCCCTATGACAAACTGGTGCTGGGCACAGGAAGCCGCCCCAGGAACCTAAATATTCCCGGACAGGATCTGGAGAATATTTATTCCGTGGGAAATCTGGTCGATGCCATCAGGATAAAAGACCTGATTGCAAAAGGGAATATCGGTAAAGCCGTGATTGTTGGTGCCGGGTTTATCGGCCTTGAAATGGCCGAAGCCTTTACGGACATGTGGGGAATTGAGACATCGGTGGTGGAGGTGTCCGATCGCATCATGCCGGGCAACGTGAGTAGGCCCATGGCCCGCATGGCCATGAAAACCATGGAAGACAACGGAGTGTCCTTTTATCTGAATGAGCGGGTGCTTCGCTTTGAAGGAAATGGCCCTGTGGAACGTGTGGTCACGGACAAACAAACCCTTGATGCAGATATCGTGATCATGGCCGTGGGCATCCAGGCCAATTCGGAACTGGCCAAAGACACCGGGCTTGAGGTGGGTGTGACCGGTGGTATTGTGGTAAATTCCCGCCTTGAAACATCGGACCCCGACATTTATGCAGGGGGCGACTGCGTCCAGGTGCCCAATCTGGTTGATGGTGAACCCGGTTTCTATCCCCTGGGCTCCATTGCCAACCGCCACGGCCGCATCATCGGCACCAATCTGGCCGGAGGTCAGGCAAGCATTGAAGGAGCCCTGGGCTCCTTTGTGGTCAAACTCTTTGACAGCTCCCTGGCCGGAACAGGTTTGACCCTTGCCATGGCTCAAAAATCGGGATTTGATGCGGTGAGCGTCCGCATGGGTCAGCTGGACCGGGCCCATTTTTATCCTGAAAAGGATTTTATGTTTTTCGAGCTGGTGGTGGAACGCAAAACCAAACGAATCCTGGGAATCCAGGGTTTCGGAACCAGCGGGGACGCCATGGTGGGACGCATCAACACCGTTGCCGCCATCTTGAAGTACAAGCCGCTTCTGGAGGATATCAGCAATCTGGAATTTGCCTATTCTCCGCCCTTTTCATCGGCCATGGACATTGTGAACGCCCTTGCCAACGTGGCTGAAAACGCCCTGGACGGGCACCTCAAGGTCATTGACCACGAAAGCGTCGAGGCCCTTTGGTTAAATGATGAAAACTCAGACAGCTATTTCCTGGATTGCCGGGAACAGCTTGATGCTGCCCCCTTGCTTGAAAAATATCCGGGCCGCTGGCACAACATCCCCCAGGGTGAGCTCAAAGATCGCATCGCCGAAGTGCCCAGGGATAAGAACATCATCCTGGTCTGCAATTCAGGCATGCGCTCCTACGAGGCCCAGTTGAATCTCCGCAACCTGGGGATCTACAAGACCCAAAGCGTGGAAGGCGGCATGAAAATGCTTAAGACTTGGGGCTCGGAGATTTAAAACGACCTAAATGATGGGCACTTAATAGGACATATACGACTCATAGGACCTATATGTCCTATATCATAAGTCTCATAGGTCCCATAAGACCTATACGTCCCATAAGTCCCACAAAAATCATATTTTCACACCCCCCAATCTAAATTACCTTGCACCAAAATTAAAAAAGCCTCATACAAGAAAAGACGATATTCACTGAACCGTTTTAAAGGATAAACAGCATGAACAAACAGCAGATTTTGGCCCAGCAACGAAAGAAGTTGATCGCGGCCAATCTTTCCGAATACGCGGATACCGTGGGTGAACTGAACTGGGTCACCGGGGCCGGAGCCAGGGATGCGGAAGGCGTTCGGGGATCACTGATTGCCGGATATGGCGACATGGTCACCTGGCTGTTCAGCCAGACCAAACCATCCCTCGGGCCCATATCGCCCGGCTGCAGGATCTGCGGAAACGGAGGATGGTCCTGTCTGTTTATCAACGGGAAATGCAATTGCCGCTGTTTTTACTGCCCCACTGCACAGGACGAGATCAGCGTGCCCACCACCAACCATCTTCCCTTTTCCAGGGCCCAGGATTACAGTGAGTATGTGAACCATTTCGGTTTTGAAGGGGTGAGCATGAGCGGGGGCGAGCCCCTTCTTACAGCGGATAAAACCATTGAATACATTCAAACTGTCAGGCAGAAATGCGGAGAGTCCATTCATATCTGGATGTACACCAACGGCACACTGCTCACGGAAGAGCATGTTAGAAAACTCAAAGATGTCGGGCTCAATGAAATCCGCTTTGATATAAGCGCCAAAGACTACGATGTGGAAAAACTCCGCCTGGCCGTGGGCCGGATTCCCACAGTGACCGTTGAAATCCCGGCCATCCCCGAAGACAAAGAGACACTGCTGCGCATGATCCCCATTTTGCAAGATGTTGGGGTCAATCACCTGAACCTGCATCAGCTTCGCCTGACGCCCCACAACAGTCGCTTCTTGAAAAGCAGGGGCTACACCTTTCTCCATGGCGAGAAAGTCACGGTACTGGAATCCGAGCTGACCGCCCTGTCCATTCTCAAGGAAGCCTGTGATAACAGGTGGGCCCTGCCCATCAATTACTGCGCCTTTGCCTATAAAAATCAATTCCAGCGGGCTGCCAGTCGGAAACGCAATGCCGCTTTCATCATGAAAAGCCACGAATCAGTAACGGAAAGTGGATTGATCCGGAGCATCACCCTGACCGGGCCATCCCAGCGTATCATGGCCAACGCCGAAACCCTGGCTGCCCAAAATCCGGAAAAAACCCTGTGGCAAATCAGTGGAAACAAAGAACAGATCACGATTCATCCCAGCCTCTGGTCCTTTTTGGACAAAACAGACACCTGCCTTTCACTGACCTACTCGGAAGCCGTGCTCAGCCCTGTTTTGTCGTACCAGAATCCGTTCAAGGAAATCCGGTTGGATTCGGGAATGAAGATCTATGCGGAAAAGCGGGGTAGAAAACATCTGAACCTCGATTCGGACCAGATGCCTCTCTTTGAACAAAGGGTGATTGTAACCTCCCACGAACCGACACCCGGTGCTGATCCGGAATTTTTAAACGAGGAATTTATTACCCCCGGTCTTCAGGATTATTTTTAATCACAGGGCCCGGATACAATATCACCGTTGGCCCATTGCGTGAGGAAATGGTCTGTAATGCGCATGTCCGGGGTTTTTTCACCCATGGCTTCAAGGCAGCGCTTCAGAAGAACCGAGGTTTTTTCAGCAGCATCTGCATCCCCCACAAGGGTCTGAATCTTCAGGCCCCGGTAAAGGGCATCGGCAGCATCGTCGTTTTGCCCCATGGCAAGGTAGACTCTGCCCAGGGCTGACAGGTCTGCGGCAATGCCACGGATAAAATAACTGTTCCGGTCCGTGTCAAGGGCTGTGGTATAGTAGGTTATGGCTCTGTCATTATCACCCCGTGTTTCCATTAGAAGGCCCATGGCATGGTTAATGGTTGCATATTCAAAGGCTTTGGCCGCAGATGTTTGGATCAGAGCTTGGGAAAGCAGGGTCTCTGCTTCCCGGGTTTTGGCCTGGCGGATCAAGAGAAGGGCCCTGTTGCTCAGAAGGGGCGGGTAAATGATGGCGTTCTTGAGGGCCAGGGTATCGGCCTGATCAAGGACAGATTCCGCCTGGGCAAGCTGATCCATATCCATGTAAACGGCAGCCTTGTTGGAAAGGGCTTGGACCTGCCCCAAGGGGAGGTTGATCCGTTTGAACAGTCGAAAGGATTCATCAAAAAACATCAGGGCGCTGTCCAGTTCTTTGGATGCACGGTGAAGGCTGCCCAGATTGTTCATGCTTTTGGCCACCCCTTCCAGATTGTCACAAGCAGAGAACCTCTCCAGTGCCTTTTCAAAATAGTCGGATGCCTTGTTATAACACCCCCTCATGTACCAGGTATTGCCTTCAACCAGTTCATTTTCAGCCGCCTGTTGATGCCGGGGCTGCCGTTGAATTTCTTTTGCTCCACAGGCCAAAAGAACACACACACACGCACTTACCATAACGATCATCATCTGTTTTTTGAGCATTATCGTTTTCCCTGCTGCGTCAAATGAGGTAAAAAAATTATCCGGATAAAAACTATACAAAAAATGCCGAGGAAAGTCAAAATCTTGGATCATCCGGCTTGTTTTCCCGTTTTAAGATTTTCCCGGGGCATCATTCCACGTTCTATGATCGAAATTTCCAATGCCATGATGGATTGTTATAGATAAAAGGGATTAGACGCATTCATGAATCTATGAGAAACTGATCAAAGAAATAAAAACCAAAGGCCATTGGTGAGGCCTGATAACCCAATATGAGGCATATGATGAACCGTCTTGATTTTAAAGGGCTCAACTGTCCCCAGCCCGTCATGGAAACCAAAAAATACCTGGATGAACACAAGGCGATGGAGGGCCTCCACGTGCTGGTGGATAATAAAGCCGCATCGGAGAATGTCAGCCGTTTTCTTTCAAGTCGGGGATTTACAACGGAAGTCACGGGCCAAGACCGGGAATATACAATAAACGCTACATTGAGCGGAGAGTGCAATGAATGCGAGGTCCTTGACCTCCAGCCCCTTGAAAAAAGCACCCTGATCCTCTTTTCCCACAATACCATGGGCACAGGGAACAAGGAACTGGGAGGAAAGCTTATGCTCAGCTTTATCAAGACCCTGGGAGAAATCAAAGACAGCCTGTGGCGCCTGGTCTTTGTCAATGAGGGTGTCATGCTCACCGTGCAGGGGGCCGAAACCCTTTCTGCTCTTCAGGACCTTGAAAAGAAAGGGGTCAGCCTGCTGGTCTGCGGGACCTGCCTGGATTATTTCAATCTGCTTGAGAAGAAACAGGTGGGGCAGACCACCAACATGCTTGATATCATGACCAGCCTTCAGGTTGCCGGTAAAGTCATTAACTTCTGATTTGAGCCGTCACACACCGTCGTGTCCATGAGAAATCAATTCAGACTTTCAATGGTTTTGGACAACATTTCATAGGTGCATGGTTTCTGAATGAAACCATGCACCGTGGTGTTCAGTACTGCAGTGTCCTGCAGACCATAGCCGCTCATCACAATAATCTTGAGGCCGGGGTGTTTTGTTTGAATTTGGGGGCAGACCTTGTCCCCGCGCATATCCGGGAGAAACAGATCCAGGATAGCTATGTCTATGGTTTCTTCAATGCTCTCGGAAATCTGGATGGCTTGTTTTCCGTTTTCTGCAACATGAACCGTGTAGCCCATCCGTTTGAGCATGGAACCCAGCAGTTCCCTGAGGGTTTCGTCGTCATCAATGACCAGTATTGTTTTACTCGCGTTGCTATTCAAACCATGTACCCCCTTTATATCTGATAAAATCATCAATTCATCATTTTGTTTGTAAAAAAATTATCGTTCCTGAGGTTTCAGATATTCAAAAATGATAGCTGTCATTATCTCTGAGTGAAGACGCTTGGTTATTTCTATTACAAGGCGTATCATACATAAAGAATCCTATGGCCTTTTTATGAGTAGATCAGCGCAAAGGTTTCCCGTGCTTCATCTTTTCGTAAGTTCAACTCGTTCAGATATCCTGAAAGGGATACCTCATCCCACAAGATACCCGCCAAGTCAGCCCTGCTTTGGTTCAAGGGATCTGAAAGCAGAGCGTCCAGTTCCCCTGGATCAGTGCTTGGTGTCAGGTAGGACACCATATCCGCAAAATAGATCAATGCAGGTATGGTCTCTGGTTTTCCGCTTTTTTCAGGGGCGTGGTGAAAACCAACGGCTTTGACCAGTTTATCCGGAAACATCCAACGTTTTAAAAGGGCCATTCCAATGTCGGCATGGGTGGTACCCAGAACACTTTTTTCACAGTGGAACAGGTCATAGGGCTTTCCACTGTGGTTTTCAATCACTTCGAAAAAGGATAATGGCAAGGCATTGAGAAGGACCAGTTTGCCGATATCGTGAATCAGACCGATGATGAAAAAATCATCTGCAGACGCATCCTCTCCGGCCAAAATCTTTGCCGTCAGGCCGCAGATAAAGGAATGCAGCCAGAAACTTCGGATATCAAAACGGCCGCCGTGGTCAATTTGTTTGAAGCTGTTGAACACTGCCCGTGCCACCACTACATTGCGTATCTCGTTGATGCCCAGTACAGAGATGGCCTGCTTCAATGAACCCACGTTTCGGACTTGTCCGTAAAATGCCGAATTGGACAATTTCAGGACAACCGCAGTCAGGGACGGGTCGCACTGGATCATGTCCAGAAAATCGTCAACGGAACTTTCCGGATCGGAGGTGAGTTCAAGTATCCGGGCCACCACAGCAGGAAGGGCCGGGAATGATTGAATTCCACGAGTTAAAATTGAAATATTGGACAAGACGTCATTCACGAGTGGACTCCGTTTTTGCTTGCCATGTTTTTCGGTGACGATGATTTCTTTCCCTGAGCCAGGATCTTTAGAGCCTGCTGGTATACATGGTCCGATATTTTGTTGGGCTCGCTTTTTATAAGGGCGGCCAAAAAATGGTTGACCAGAGTCGGATCGAATTTTTTTCCGGACTCCTGAACAATTTGGATCAGGGCGTCTTCAAAACTTTTTTCCTGGCCGTTTAATGCACCGCAGGTTAAGTTCACAAAGGAATCGGCAATGGCAAAAATCCGGGCCCCCATGGGGATTTGGTTTTCTTTCAAACCTTCGGGATAACCGCTGCCGTCATAATGTTCATGGTGGGTCAGGAGGACCGACCGTTCATTGGCAAAGAAATCGAATTTTTCTGTCAGTTCGGCCAGAATATAGGGAAGATTTTTGACTTCTTCCGGTTGTTCATCGGTGATATTTTCACCATGCCATGGGCCTTCTTTTCCCAGAAGAGTCTGGAAGCAGTCATGGATGAGGGCCGTCAGTTTGAATGTTTCGATGACAGACAATGGGAGGTTTAAATGGTATCCCAGAAGCGATATGTACTCCCTGAGAAGGCGGCTCCGTTTTTCCGCCACAGAGCCTCCCCTGTCCCTTGCCAGTAGTTCCAAGGATAAAATAGACGCTTTTTTGGTTTTCTTTAAAATGCTTTCAAGGCTTTCTTTCAGATGGCGTATCTGTAAATCCCTGGGAAAAACACCGTCAGGAAGGGCATGCTCATGCTCGTGAAAGACCACCACCCGGTTACGTCCTTCGGCTTTGGCTGTGAACAGGGCTTTATCCGCAAAATCGATAATCTCGAAAGCAGAAGCCGGATGGTTGTAGTGCAGGGAAGATATTCCGATGCTTACCGTGATGATGGATGTATGGTTTCCGTCGTTGAATAGCTTGTTTTCAATGGTTGTTCGAAATTTTTCCGCCGAGGACCGGGCCCCCTCAAGGTCGGTCTGGGGAAGAAGAGCGAGAAATTCTTCTCCGCCGTATCGAAAAAGAAAATCAGACTCCCGCATGTATTCCTGGAGGCACAAGGAAAACTCTTTGAGGACATAATCCCCAAAGGGATGGCCCAGGGAGTCATTGACATCCTTGAAGAAGTCGATATCCATCAAAAGGCAGGACAATTCTGTCTTATATCGGTTGGCCCGATTAAATTCCGATTCTGCCACCACGATCATATGGCGGTGGTTGTACAGGCCTGTTAAACCATCTTTCACAGCCAGTTCCTTGAGAAGCTTGTTCTGATTTTCGATGATTTTTCGATTGTTTTCAGCCTCGAGAAGGGCTTGCTTTAGATTATGACTGAGAATTTCACTTTCTTTTTTCTGCTGGTAAAGATCAATGAAAACTCGGATTTTGCTTTTAAGAATATGGCTGTCCACGGGTTTAAACAGATAATCCACAGCCCCGGTATCGTATCCTTTGAAAAGATGGGAATCTTCTTTATTGATGGCCGAGACGAAAATAATGGGGATGTGACTGGTTTTCGGGTTCATCCGGATCAGTTCAGCCGTTTCAAATCCGTCCATTTCGGGCATTTGGACATCCAGAAGAATCAAAGCAAAGTCATGGTCCAGAATCAAACCCAGGGCCTCATTCCCTGATCCTGCCTTGATGACTTCCAGTTCATGGCAGTCAATGGCTGCTTCAAGGGAAATCAGATTCATGGGTTTGTCATCCACGATCAGAATCCTGGGTTTGTCTTCTTTTAGAGTGTCCATGGCTTGTTTATCACCTTCATGTCCACGGCCAGACGACCATGGCGACACGCTGCGTATTGCCCTTTTCCGGGGCAAGCTCTATTGATTAATATCGATAATAGGCGACTGGCTGTCATGCAGCTTGAGTTTGTCATGGCTGATGGCCTGGATTTTTTTCACGATGTTCGATATCCTCAGTCCCGATTCCTTGATTCTTGAAATATGTTTCAATACTTTTTCAGGATCGTTTTTGTTCATCTCTAAAAGTTCGATGTTACCCAGAAGGCCCATCAGGGGCTGATTCAGTTCATGGGCGGTGGTCCCCGCCAGTTGGAGAAGAACCTTAAGGCGTTCTTTTTTCACCACCTCTTCCTGTTGTTCGGTGATCTTTCGTCCTGCCTCCTCAAGTTCAACGACTTTTTTCTGGAGTTCCATGCCGGTTGTTTCCAGGACCAGGCGTTGGCGGTGGAGTTCAATAAAAATGGCGACCTTACTGACCAGAACATAAGGATGGATGGGCTTGTACATGAAATCCACAGCCCCAACCTCGTAACCCCTTGCCGTGTATTGATCTTCCCTGCCAATGGCGGTGATGAAGATGATGGGGGTATTTCGGCTTTTCTTGTTTTTCTGGATAATTTCTGCGGTTTCAAATCCGTCCATGCCGGGCATCTGGATATCCAGGAGAATCAAGGCAAAGGTATGATCAAGAATCAAACTTAAAGCCTTGTTTCCGGAATCGGCGGTCATGATCTCCAGATCCGGTCGTTCAAGAAGGTCAACCAAGGACACAAGGTTGTCCTGCCGGTCATCAACGATTAGAATTTTGGTTTTTGACTCGTTACACATGGTCGGTCCTTTTTCATTTATCAGTGCTATCCGGAAGGGACGGGTCCTTTTTCCGGCCCAGGGGTTCAATTTTCTTTCTTTGGTTGTAAGGGGTATCAAACAAGCGTCTTATGGAAACAGCAAGCTCCTTGATTTCGACTGGTTTTAAAAGTAGCAGGGAAATTCCGGCTTCCTTTGCTTTGGCCTCGGTGATTCTTTTATTGTAACCGGTGCAGAGGATAATGGGAATGTCGGGTTTGATGGCAGTTATTTCCCGGGCCAGTTCAAGACCTGTCATTTCGGGCATGGTCATGTCAGTGATCACCATATCGAAATGGTCGGGATTTTTTTTAAAGGTATTAAAGGCCGTCAAGCTGCTCGATTCAGAAACCACACGGTACCCCAGGCGCTGGAGCATGACTTTTTCTATTTCAACCAGTGATTTTTCATCATCCACAAAAAGAAGGCTCTCATGGCCCAGGGGAAGCATTTCGGGACCCGAGGCCGCTTTTTCTATAGTGGACTGGAGCCTTGGGAGCATCACCGTCATCACCGTGCCCTGACCCGGCTGGCTCCAGACATGGATGGACCCGCCATGGGTTTTGATGATCCCATGGACCACTGAAAGGCCAAGGCCCGTTCCGGTCCCCATTTTCTTGGTGGTGAAATAGGGGTCGAAGATTCGTTCAATATCCCTGGGGTCTATGCCGCACCCCGTGTCACTGACAACCAGTTTCAGATGGGGGCCGGGTTTCAACCCAGGATGTTCGTTAAAATCGACATGGTCCCCCTCAACAGGTTCCAATGTCACCTCAAGGACCCCCCCTGTTATTTCCATGGCATGGAGGGCGTTGGTGCAGAAATTCATGATAACCTGGTGTATTTCCGTAGGGTCAGCCAGAATGGATGTTTTATAGCTTGTGATGTTCTGTTTGATCTCAATGGTACTGGGCAGGGAGGCTCGGATCAGCTTCAGGGCTTCTTTGACAATGTGATGGAGCTGAATGGGCTGCATGCTATGCTCGGTCAATCGACTGAACCCCAGTATGTGCTTGACGAGATCCTTGGCACGGTTCGATGCGGTAAGGACATGGTCAATGTCGTGAAGAGCCTGTTCATTGTCCTTGATGTTGTATCTGGCCAGCTGTGAGTAGCCGATGATTGCCCCGAGAATATTGTTGAAGTCATGAGCGATGCCCCCAGCCAGTGTCCCGATGGATTCCATTTTTTGAGCCTGCCTGAGCTGTGTTTCAAGACGGCTTTGATCTGTGACATCACGGACAAGTTTCAGGAGCCGCAAGGGTTCACCCTTATCATCCCGGACGAGCCAGATGCGAACCATCACCGGGAACACGGTGCTGTCTTTGCGGATTAATTCCTTTCGGTATTCTTCGGAATAATCCCGTTTCAGGACGTGATCTTCCAGAATTTCTCTATCCCTTTCAAGCCATTTTTCAGGGGTGTTCTGTTTATCTGTCATGAAGATCAGGTCATTCAAACTATATCCGAGCATATCACAGTATGCTTTATTCGCATTTTCAATATGACCGGCCAGACTCATGAATGCAATTCCGTCACGGCTGGTGTCGAACAGACTCTTGTACTTTGTCTCCGAACTTTTTAACCGCTCGGCCGCACGCTTCTCGGATTCCTGCCTGAGGCGGAACAAATTCACAAATACGTTGACCTTGGTTTTGATGACCACGGGGTCCGCGGGCAGTATAATATAGTCCACGGCTCCGGCCTGGTATCCTTTGAACAAGTCATCTTTTTCCAGGGCTTTGGGGCTGATAAAAATTAAAGGGACATGCTGGGTTTTTTTTCGGGCCTTAAGTTTTTCTGCGGTTATAAAACCCTCCATCCCGGGAAGCTCAATATCCAGAAGGATAAGCGCAAAATCGTAGTGTTTTGATAGATCTATGGCCTTTTTCCCTGAATGAGCCGTGATCACCTCGTAGTCCGGTTTATCCAGCACCGATTTAAGGGCGATCTGGTTTTCCCGGCTGTTGTCGGCGATAAGAATTTTTATGGTATCCGGATAGATCATGTCGTGTTTTTTTGTTCCTTGGTTGTCGTCTCTATTTGATAAACGTTTTAAGTGTACTCACCCGTTTCAGGTAAAAACAGACTGAAGGTACTGCCCCCCTTGTCTGAATGCATCAACTGAATTTCTCCATGGAGAAGATGTGCGAATCCCCGTGCCAGTGAAAGGCCCAACCCGGCCCCTCCATGCTTTCGGCTGATACTGCCGTCCACTTGCTTAAAGGCATCAAACACAAGGTTGCGCATGGCGTCCGGTATCCCCTCCCCGGTATCACGTATTGAAAATTCCACCGTATGTTCATGGTCAAGGCCCCGGATCATCATGGGTGTGTCCGGATGGGGTCTTTTTATTTCAACGGCCACGCATCCTTCCGAGGTGTACTTAAAGGCATTGGAAATAAGGCTTTTCAGGATTTTCTCAAGCTTGGGCGGGTCGGTGATGATTGTTTCCGGAAGATTTTCAGCCTTGTTTACCTCAAACGCAATATTTTTTTCTCTGGCCTGTCCATCAAACAAGAGTCTCACGACGTTTTCAACGTCACGCAGAGGGTACTGAGTCATGTTCATCGTCATATCCCCGGATGTCACCTTGGTCAGGTCGAGAACCTCATCAATGAGATTCAGAAGATCCTTTCCCGATGAATTGATAATGGACGCAAATTTGGAGTACTTGCTTTCCTGGCTTTCACCCGGTATGTCTGATAATAGCTTGGAAAGAAGTATGATGCTATTCAAAGGGGTCCGGAGTTCATGACTCATGTTGGCCAGAAACTCGGATTTGTAGTGGTTGCTCCGGGTCAATTCCTCTGCCTTGACTTCCAGAATGGATTTGGCCTCTTCAAGTTCCGCCTCCCTGGCCTTCAGCCGTGTTTCGGATTTTTTAAGGGCCTCTGCCTGGTTGGCCAGTTCAATGTTTACACCGGATAGTTTTTTCTGCTGTATTTTCAGGCTTTCCGATTGCACCAGGGTTTTTTCCAAGAGCTTTTCCATAAGGTTCCGGGACTGGGCCGAATGGATACCTATGGCAAGGCTTTCATTGTTTTTTTTGAGAAAATCAATGTGTTGTGACTTAATATTTGTCATACTTCCGATCTCAACAACGGCGATAACCTCCTGCCTCAGGATAAACGGGTAAACAATCAGTGATTCAGGATGTCCCTCAATTAAACCGGATGTTATGGCGGGGCCACTGTCCAGCTTGGTATCAATCAGGAGGGGCCTTTTCTCAATGACAGACTGGCCGCACAAGCCTTCTCCGGGTAAAATCCGTTCATGGGCGTCATGTTTCAGTGCACCATAAATTCCGGTAAGAATAAACGCTTTTTCGTCCGTATCGTACACATAGAGTAAACCTATCTGGGCTTTCATGTACTGGCAAAGAAAAGACAGGACCTTGGGGATCATGGACGAAAGGTTCTGGTCTTCGCTCACGATCCGCATCAGTTCCATTTGGGCGAAGGCCTCAGAAATCTGGTGCATGTTATCGTCGTTCATCTGGCCCAGGGCTTCGGCCAATCTCATCAGCCGGGGGCTGAGTTCATCGGCCGGTATGATTGGGTCAGGTGCCGGGCCATATCGTCCGTCGGCAATAAGATCAATTTTTGCGAGCATGGCTCTGAAATAATGCCGGATTCCGTTGACAGCCTGTCCAAGACGGTCATAGTCACCCCTGATATCAAAGGGTTTACCGAAATCCCCCACCGAACCCGATGAACAAAAGCGGACCAGGCCTTTCAGCCGGAGGGATAAAGAACCCAGAGCCTTACCTAACTCCGCGATTTCGTGGTTCCCATGGGGTTGTTGAAGGTCCAGGATGTTTCCATCGGTGGCATTTTGGGCCCAGGTCAGGTAGTGCCTTAGGGCCTGTAAGGTTCCATGGAAAAGAAACCAGGTCAGCAAAAAAACCAGGATCAGAGACCCGGCGATGAACCAAAGAGCCGTCTTTTGAAAACGTACTCGTGTTTCATACATGGCCTCAAGGGGGATTTCTGTCAAAAGATACCAGGGGCTTCCTTTGAACAGTCCCTCATCCAGACGGGTTCGTATACCGGCATAACGATGTCCCTTACTGTTTCGGTAAGTTTTAATCATGGGCCGAAATTCTTTTTTAACACCGGTTAACGTGAAGGATTCTTCCATATGCACTCGGAGTGTTTCGTCTTTTCCGGGCTCCCTGAGCTTGACCTGATAATCATTACCCAGGATGCTGAACTCAGTGTTAGGACTTCGGATGGAACCGGTATTCAAAATGTCAAGAAATTGACTCTTTCTGACCCCGCTGGTTACCACTCCGATAATTTGACCTTTGTCGTCCATAATGGGAAGGCTGAGAAATGCAAGGGTATCTGGCAGCCCAATATCAGACGATATGGGTGCCGAGCAAAGACGCCCTCCTGATCTCAACGTTATCGCAGCAACAGAGGCCCATGTCATATTTTTATCATGATCAGTCAGGATATTCGCTCCCAGGATGCTTGTATCGGGCCAGGAAAAGAGAATCGTTCCGTATAAATTCGATATGATGATACGTTCAAACCCGACCACATTCGATTCATGCTTGATTCTCTCAAGATCCCTTCCATTCTGATAGGTCCCTTCGTGTAAAAGGGAGTGTTCCTGCAGCCATTGGGAAAGGCCCATGTGATTGACGATATGTTCCAGGAAGTCAAATCGTTTTGAGATATATATCTCAATCTCTGTTTTCATGGTGAAAGAGGTATCGACCAGTTTCTGGACCTTTTCTTCCACTTGGGTACGGACAAGGGTGTTGTAATTCATGGCCATAAACATAATCAGTGGTGTAAGAACTCCGACCATGAATAAAATGAACGTATACGCTTCAATCCTGGTCACAGGGCTCCGGTGCTTTGCCCCAAAGGAATACCCACCGGCCCATTCCTGACTTAGATCGGCAGGAATCGAGCCAGGAGAAAGGGCCTGGGAGGTGTTATCTTTGAAAAGAGGCTTCAATTCTTTACTATCCTGTGCCATGGATAGGGATGCGAAACCATGTCCCTTATTCCGGGTCTCTTAATCTTCCCTGAACACCGAAGATGAGTTGGGATCTTATCCCTTATTGACGATGTTCCCTTTTAAAAAACAAAGAACATCCTATTCTATTTTTGGTCCGGCAAGCCGGTTATGTTTTATATAAGGATCTTGGCACCCGATGCGTGAAAATCAGCCTATTTGAAGCGTCTGTCCGTTTATTCGGGATTATTAAATGACATGAACGAATATATCTTATTTTTAGTATACCTGTTTCCCGGATATTTTCAAGAAAAAGCTAAGTAGTGCCCATCCATAAATAGCTTATTAGGTCTCAATTTTAATCTTATATGTTTCATCGGCGTAAAGGACCAGCCGCTTAAATTCTTCTTTTAGCTGTTCCAGGGCCAGGGGGCCCTGATCAAGGCAACCCGATTTCCCAATTTTTTCAAGCGTTGAAGCCGCCTCGCTCAGGTCCTTTGCCAGGATATTGGCGGCACCTCCTTTGATCATATGGGCCGTCTGGGCAATCATGTCTGAATTGTAACGGTCAAGGTTAATGGACATATCGTCAATGTGATGCCGGATCGTCTCCAGAAACTGTTTGAGGACATCATCCAAAAGAACCTTATCATTCTGGAACTCTGCAAGGGCTTTATCATAATCAAGGGGCAGGTTTTTTTTGTCAGGGTCGGCTTTAATTAGTGGCCTTGCAGGGCCGGGGCTTTCGCCGGTCCAGATCCGGACAAGTTCAAGGAGGCGTGTTCGTTTGATGGGCTTGCTTTCAAAATCATCCATGCCGGCATCAAAGCATTTTTCCCGGTCATGTGCCTGAGAGTTCGCCGTGACAGCAATGATAGGTGTCTGCTTGTCAGATCTGCTTTTGCGGGTTTGAAACTTACGCATTTCTCTGGCCGAAGCAAAGCCGTCCATAACCGGCATCTGCAGGTCCATAATGACCAGATCATAATGTTTTTTTTTAAACAATTCCAAGCCTTCCAGCCCGTTTTGGGACAGATCCACGTCGTATCCGGCCGAGTTCAGATGTTGGATAATAATTTTTTGATTGATGGGTGTATCTTCCACAAGAAGGATTTTTTTGGGAGTATTCTGTGTGATTGTGGAAGAAAAAAGGTCTGACGATTTATCCTGATCGTCAATGCCTTGCTTTTTTTTCCATTTGATCATGGCCAGTCTGTCCACCAGGTTCAAAAGCTGTTTGCGGTTGATGGGTTTTGTAAAATAATCATCCATTCCCGCCTCAAAACATGTGTCGCTATCTCCGTTCATGGCATCGGCTGTAAGGGCGACAATGGGGATACGCGTTGTATCCGAAGGTGCATTTTCCCGTTCCAAGGTACGGATAATTTTTGTGGCCTCCAAACCATCCAAAATGGGCATACGCACATCCATGAGGATAAGATCAAAGGACTGTTTTTTAAAAAGATCCACAACCTTGCGACCGTTTTCGGCAAGGACCGTTTGATAACCGGCTTGTGTCAGGTGGTTGAGGATGAGCTTCTGGTTGGTGGGGTAGTCTTCCCCAAGAAGAATCGTGAAATCCGATTTATAATCTTCTTTGAGGGAGTAGCGGGTCAATAGACTTCCCCCTCCCCCGGGTGACTCATCGGCTTGCTGGGCCGCAAGGGTTTCGATGGCGTGGATCAGTTCATTCCGGGTGATGGGCCAGGCAAGATATCCGTCAATCCCTTTTTCTATGCATTTCCGTGCATCCCCTCTACGCCCCGACGATGTCACGGCAAGAACGGGGACATGGGCAGTTCCCTCGGAAGATCGGATTCGTTGGGCCAGTGTGAATCCTTTTGTGTTCTTCATATAGAGGTCCAAAATGACAATATCATGGGGCTTATTGCACGACAGTGCCCACTCCAGAAGGGAGAAGGCATCGTCTACGGTGGCGGCCTCGTCCAGAATGCAGCCTTGGTATTTCAAGTGCCGTATCACACGGGAACGGTTATCTTTTGTACTGCCCACCACAAGGATTTTCAGCTGATCCAGGCAACGTCGGTTTGATTTAGCCGTGGCAATTAATGGCCTGGAGCCGAAAAGAGCCGTAAAGCTGAAGGTTGTGCCTAAGCCTGGAGAACTCAAAAGTTCAATCCGGCCACCCATGAGTTCGACCAGCTGTTTGGCGATGGTTGTGCCCAGCCCAGTCCCTCCATAGCGACGGGATGTGGAGTGCTCGGCCTGGGTGAAGCTTTCAAAAATGGTTTCGTGTTTGTCCGGGGAAATCCCGATGCCTGTGTCTGTGACTTTGAATAGCAGTTCCACGTGATCATCATTTCCGGCAACACGCTCAACAGAAATACTGATATCCCCTTTATTCGTAAACTTCAGGGCATTGCCCAGAAGATTGACAAGGACCTGTCGGAGTTTCCCCGGATCACCTTGAAGATTGATTGGGATTTGGGGTGAGATATGAAGATGAAAATCAAGGTGTTTCATTCTGGCCCGTGCTGAGAAGATGCGGGAAAGGCCTCCCATCATGATGTTAAAATTGAAGTCGATGTTTTCCAGTTCCAGCTTTCCGGCTTCAATTTTCGAATAATCCAGAATGTCGTTGATGATGGACAAAAGGGACGACGCTTCATGGTCAATGGTGGACAGAAGCTTTTGTTGCTCTTCACTGGGGCCCGTGTCCATCATTAACTCGGAAATACCAATAATTCCATTCAACGGTGTTCTGATTTCATGGCTCATGGTCGCGAGAAATCGATTTTTGGCATCATTGGCCGCCAGCATTTTTTCCAGGGTCGCTCTCAATTCATTTTCGATACGGGCATGATTCTCCATATCGCGGATACTCAGGAGCAGGATCTGTCTCCCACATCTCGTGATACAGCTGATGATGGTTTCCCCGTGAATTAGGGATCCGTCGGGTCGGGAGTTTTGCCATGTGAAGCGGCTGTAACCCTTGTCACAGGCTGTTTTAACAAAATCATTGTAATCGGTTTTGGGTGGGCTTCCACCATTGTGTTTTCCGAAAAACAGACTCTTGGGATTTGCTGACAGGTATTCTTCTTTGATACTAAAACCGAACAGGTCCATGGCGGCGTGATTCATGTCCAGAATGCGATCATCACAGACCATGATCATGGCCTCCTTGTTCTGCTCAAACAAAGAAAGGGATGGGTCGATTTCCTGATCCATATCCTGGATCTGTTCGTTTAAGCGAAGGAGGCGTTCATTGAGCTCGTAGTTTTTTTCTTCGATTCGGGTGTTGATCCCGAGTTCCAGCTGAAAAATTCTGTTTTCACGTCTCACATTCAGGTACTGGCGGAAAAGGCAGAGCAGGAGGAAACCGAGAAGAAACAATCCCATGGCAAGGGCAGGCCCTGTGACCAGGTATTCCGATTCGAGGAATCGTAACCCATGTGTGAAAAATGTCGCCAACATAAAATACACCTAAATGTAAGGTCTGATGTTTATGAGTCATGCCGTCAAGCGTTGATTCTTATGGTGAAAACCCCTTTAAGGCGGGTTTGAATTTAAGGAAAAGAAACATATGATTTAAATGGGCCATGGGCCAAAAGGCTATTTTCCAAACTCTTGTTTTGTTTATTAGTTCTATCACAGTCCCATCAAAATGTAAAAAAGGAAAACCATGTGCGGGGCACAAATATTTTGACCTTTGAATCCCTTTTGGGCTATGATTATCTCTATTGATGGTGTCGTAAAAGATCCATATGTGGCGTTATCGCGTTTGGCCAATAGAGCTTTTCATTGTCATCTGTCGAATGTTTACACGTTCATCACTATTCAAATTAAACATGCCCTGGAAGCAGAGTGTCCGAACCCATTGGCCACCGAGCTCGTTACCTTAGAAATATTAGGAGTATCCGACGAATGAATCATTCGAACGTCCCTATAGATACGAAAGAACTACTTGAAATCATGGATGATGATGAAGACCTTTTACGAGAATGTCTTGACGATTTCATGCAGGACTATCCTGACATGCTCAATAAAATCAAGGCAGCCATCGACATGGGCCAGTGTTCCGATTTGGAGCATGCAGCGCATGCCTTCAAAGGGAGTCTGAAATACCTTGCCGCCCGGGAAGCCTCGGAAGCAGCCAATCAACTTGAACTCATGGGAAAAGACAATGACCTCAATAATGTGCAGGGAGTTTTTTTGAGATTAAAAGAAGAATGCCTGAAAATACATACCTTTATCAGAGAATATTAAAGTTTTCCGTTTTTTAAGGCCAGCATACCATGCCCGAAGGTTTCCCTCGGCCGCTTCTTTACAAAGTCCCCAACCTGTGGCATATATCATGCGTTAATTATCCATTCACTAAAGAGAACAGCACACGTGTACTTATGCTCGCAGAATTGTCCATAAAAAATTTGGCCATCATCGACGATTTGTCTGTGTCTTTCACCGACGGTCTTACCGTGTTGAGCGGTGAAACAGGAGCCGGGAAATCTATTATCATCAATGCCGTCAACCTGATTTTAGGCAACAGGGCCACCTCCAAACTGATACGCACAGGTGAAGAAAACGCGGAAATCGAAGCCATGTTTACCATTCAAAAAGACAGTCCTGTGTCCCGCATGTTGAAAGAACACGGGTGTGATGACAGTGACGGGCTTTTGATACGGCGGATCATTTCTGCCAATGACAGGCACAAGATGTACATCAATGGGCGAATGTGTACGGTCCAGATGCTCAGTGACATCACTCAGAATCTGGCAAGCATCTCAGGCCAGCATGCCCACCAGGGTCTGCTCAGGGAAGAGCAGCATCTTTTATTTCTGGACCAGTTCGGAAATCTTCTACCTCTTAAAGAAACGGTTGCTGCCCAATACGCCATGATTCTGCCCCTTATTTCATCCTTGGAAAAAATCAAGGCCCTGGAGCAGAATCAGGCCCAGCATATGGAATTTCTCAGTTTTCAAAAAAATGATATTGAAAAGGCCCACCTTCTTCCCAACGAAGATGAGGACCTTGAAAAAATTCGTCTGCGGCTTAAACACGGCGAAACCCTAAGGCAGATTGTCCACAACGCCATGGAGGAACTCTACCGGATGGATGGGGCCCTGATCGAACGTCTGTCAGAGATCCAAAAAAATATGGCCAAAGCAGCGGCCCTTGATTCCGGACTGAACAAAACCTCCGAGGATGTGTCCGATATCATTTTCAAGATAGAAGATATTGCAGGGACATTAGGTGACTACGAGGACCAGATCAGCACAGACACCAACCTTCTTGATGAAACCGAAGCCAGGCTTGATTTTCTCAATAAAATTAAGCGGAAATACGCAGGGCCCGGTGGAAGCCTGGACCAGGTGGATGCCCTGTATCAAAAAATTTGTCACGAACTGAAAGACGTTGAAAATCTATCATCAACCATACGGGACATGGAACAGAAGCTCGCCCGGAACCACGGGGAGCTGGTGGCCTTGTCCCGGGAATTGTCTCTCAAGCGAAAAAAGGCTGCGGCCAGACTCTCGTCTTTGGTTGAAGGGGAGCTGGCCAGTCTGGACATGAAGAAAACCCGGTTTGAGGTTCGAGTCAGTCCCCTTGTTGCCGACAGCAGCACCCCAACATGGCTGAAAGATGGTGAGACCGCCATGGGGGAAACCGGCCAGGACAAAGCCATGTTCATGATTGCACCCAACGTTGGGGAAGAGATGAAACCCCTTGCAAAAATTGCATCCGGTGGCGAGCTGTCCCGGGTTGTCCTTTCTTTGAAAGCGATCCTTGCCGGAGTCGATTCGGTGGAAACCATCATTTTTGACGAGGTGGATGCAGGTATCGGCGGGGGCGTGGCCGAAAAAGTGGGGGAGAAAATCAAGGCCCTTTCAGCCCACCATCAAGTGATCTGCATCACCCATCTCCCCCAGATCGCCAAATTCGGAGATCAGCATTATAAAATCGAGAAAACTGTTTCAAAGGGGCGGACATGTACAGGTATTCATGGTCTTTCCCATGAGCAGCGGGTTTATGAAATGGCACGGATGCTAGGGGGTTCGAAAATCACCGAAGCCACCCTGGCCCATGCCAGGGAAATGGTGCCTTCCAATTCGCGGTAAGCCTTGACAATTTTAATAATGTGCTGATAATTAGGCATACCTTTTTTATGGTTTTTAGGAGATATGATATGCCGATTTATGAGTTTAAGTGCCAGAAATGTGACGAGTATTTTGAACTTCTGGTGATGAGCAAAAATGATGAAGATGACTTTAAATGCCCCAAGTGCGGTGCCCAGACCTTTGAGCGGATTATGAGCCGGACTAATTTCAATGTCAGTGGCGGATCATCGGCCTGCGCCAGTGCCGGGGAAAGCGGGACCGGTATTCACGAGCGTCAATGCTCCAGCGGGTCATGCACCACATACACCCTTCCCGGTGACGATTAAAGAAAAGGCCTTCGGGCCGTTTCACCATAATGACCATGCATGAATATCACTTTGGAGATTTTTCCGTATTCATCGGCAAACAAGGGCTTGATCACTACGAGAAGCTCAGTTGCCCAATCCGTTACGGCAACTACACGGAAATTCATTCCGGTTCCTTTGTGTTTCAGTTCGATCTGAACGCCGAGATCAAACATATCCAGAGCAAAAACGGAACCGCCATGGATCCCATGGATTGGCTGAAACGCACCGTGGCCAATGACTGGGTGTATTATTCTTCAGGGGGATACAATGGGGCTTTTGATGCGGTTGGAGAGTATTATGTCCCCTGTTTTACATATCCCAGTAATTCACTTTTTGGTGGAAACCCTTTTAAACAGGGTATTCTTGATGTTGCACGAGCCTCGCTTCAGAAAATCCTCAAAAAAATTGCAGGGATAGGATCCCCTGTGCAGAATCCCGAACTTCAGCATTTTTTTGATAGCCTCAGCCGAAATGATCCCCAGGCTCTCAATGCCCGGGCCGAGGCTTTTCACCGGATGATCGGAGGTGCCGTCAGTGTCCTTCCCCCCGATGCCCGGCATGTGGATTATGACGTAATACCCCTCACAATTTCGGATGGTTGTATTTATAACTGCAGGTTTTGCACCATAAAAACAGGAAAGGGATTTTCTGTGCGATCAAAGGGGGATATTGACGAGCAGATCAGGAATTTACAGAATTTTTACGGCAGGGATATCCGAAATTTCAATTCTGTTTTTCTGGGTCAGCATGACGCCCTTCATGCCGGGATGGATATGATTGAAGATGCCGCAGAAAAGGCCTATCACTCCTTTGATTTTGCCTTATCCAACATCAAAGGCCCCCGACTTTTCCTGTTCGGAAGCGCCGATTCACTTCTTTTATCACCGGATCGGTTGTTTAGGACCCTGTCCCTTTCACCCTATGAAACCACCATTAATATCGGCCTGGAATCCGTCGATGAAGCTACGCTTAAATGCCTGGGCAAGCCCCTGTCCCCTGAAAAGGTGACCGAGGCTTTTGAGCGCATGATACATATCAATCGATCATTTCCCGGCGTAGAAATTACGGCGAACTTTCTTTATGGCGACGGTTTTGCCGACTCACATCTGGAATCGGTATTGGATCTGATCCAAAGAAAATGCCCACGTCATTACCCTAAAGGTGCCGTCTATTTGTCTCCATACGGGAAAATCAGAGATCGGAGAGCCCTTGTGTCCGGGTTCAAGGTCATCAAAAACAGGTGCACGCTGCCCATGTTTATGTACATCATCCAACGCCTATGAGACAAAACGCCTTGACTGCAAAATGGCCCCTGGGCCTTCAGTATTTTTTTTATTTTGGTGTGATGGGGATCTTTCTGCCCTATTTCAACCTCTACTGCTACCATCTTGATTTTTCCGGTTTTCAGATCGGCCTTTTATCAGCGGCCCGGACCCTTGCCATCGTGATTTTTTCCCTTGCCTGGGGCATCCTTGCTGACCGATTTGACATCCGGAAACCCTTGTATGTTCTCTGCAACGTGGCCAGCGCTCTGATCTGGGTCCTTTACCTGTTTACCCGGGACTTCTGGCCCATGTTGATCATCACCATTGCTTATTCCCTATTTTATGGTCCCATTATTGCCTTTCTCGAGGCCTTTACCATGGAGGCCCTGGCAAAGAACAGCGACAAGAGGAGCTACGGCAACATTCGAGTCTGGGGATCCTTGAATTTCATTATTGTGGTGATGGTTCTGGGCCGGGTCATCGATCAGTTCCCGGTCAATACCATTGTCGTCCTGATTCTGATCGGTTCGGTGTTCCAGGCTTTTTTCGCCCCTCTTGTTCCGGGTGGTCATGCACGGGTACGCGCTCCGTCTTTTATGATTCAGATGAAAGATTTCATAAGCCCACGGATGATTGTATTTCTTTTTTGTTCATTTTTGATGCTGGCTAGCCACGGAACCTATTATGCCTTTTTTTCCATCCATCTTGAGCAGTTGGGTTTTGGTAGGACCTTTATCGGTTTTGCCTGGGGACTGGCGTCCATGGCAGAAATCGTTATTATGCTTAAATCAGACTATGTTTTCAGACGTTTTACGATACGAACCGTTCTGATTTTTTCGTTTTTTGCAGCGGCCATACGTTGGTTGATTCTTTTTTTCTCAGTTTCTTCACCCATGATTCTTTTTGCTCAACTTCTCCATGCCTTGACCTATGGTGCCTTTCATATTGCGTGCATTCTTTACATGGATGAGCTTTCTTCAAAAGAAACAAAAACATTTGGACAGGTTGCCAATAATGCTGTATCATATGGGCTTGGCATGATGGCAGGGTTTATTTTCAATGGGTACTTTTTTGAAAAATATGGAGCGTATCTTTATATTGCAAGCAGTTTGATGTCCCTTTCCGGGGGCCTGATTTTTGTTTTTTCCGAAAAAATGAGGGTCCAATTGAATTCCTGACACCTGCGTCATATAAAAAAAGTTAAAAAAATCAAACAAATTTATAAAAATTATTGATATATTAAAGAAGATATGCTTTTAAGGAATATTATTTTTTTAAACGTTTAGTGGGAAGGGGGAAATTGTTCTATATTGTTGAACAACAATGTGGATAATTTTTATAAGACGTTTATTTATTATTATTAATTTGATTTTGGGGGGAAAAAATTATGGATGATGAAGGAAAGGTAATTGTGAAATCCATTGGCAAAGCCATGCAATTCTGGAGAAAGCTTGAAGGCTTGGACCAGAAGGAATTCTCAGATAAAATAGGGACATCTCGCTCCTATGTGGCCAAGCTTGAAAACGGTCATGTGGGTGTGTCCCTGGGAAGAATTGCAGAAATAGCAGATGCCTTGGGCGTATCGCCCTACACCTTGATGCATGGAATGCCTGACAATGACGAGCTGGACATTCTTCTTGATCTTTATGCTGACAGGGAATTGGAAATCACAAAATCAGAGATGGAAACTCTGTTCTGTCAGAGGTTCATCAACGGATCTGTTCCAGCAGAATATTTTGAACATATTCTGTGCATTGAGCGGGGCGGAAGCTACCGGTGCGCAAACGGTAAAAAGAAAAAATAAAATCATAACCCGCATAAAAGCCCCCCTGTCCCACCAGGGGGGCTTTTATGCTTAAATCGTTCGTCCGGCCTCGTGGCCTTGATGAACCGCATCAAATGCCAGGGCAATCTGGCGGGCATCCCCGGCAGTCATACAGGGAATGTCTTTTTCTTTCAAAAGAAGAGCCAGTTCATTCACCGGCACTGCACCGGCTGCAATCACAACCGTGTCGGCCAAAATCTCATCCACACGATCGTCGGTTTGAATTTTCACGGATTTTTCCGTGATTTCGAGTGCTTTTGTCCCAACTTTCACGGATATTCTGTTTCGGGCCATGTCCTGCATCATCACCCATTTGGTGCTTTTCCCAATTCCCGCTCCCACTTTTCCCATCATCTCGATGATGGTCACGTTCTTGGACCCCCGGGTGGCAAGATCATATAAGGTTTCAAAACTTTCAGCACGATTCACCATGAGGAATTTCAAGGCCTCACCAGGTAGTGTTCCTTTTTCCGACAGAAACAAGGCTGTCTCAACCCCCACGGCACCTCCGCCGATGACCACAACGTTTGTGCCTGTTGAAACACGGTCTGAAAGGACATCCCAGGCCTGGACGACATGGGGGAGATCCACACCGGGAATCGGTGGCTTGAGTGGTTTGGCACCGGTTGCCAGAATCACAGCATCGGGTTTTTCCTGGTCCAGAACAGCGGCGTTCACCTCGGTATTCAAGTGAACCGGAATTTTTCTAAGGGAAATCTGGGTGGAAAGATCTTTGGCCAGTTCGGCGAATTCTTCCCGCCCAGGGGGCAGGGCTGCCAGAAACAACTGGCCACCAAGGCGGTCACTTTTTTCATAGAGGCTCACGGCATGGCCCTTGTCAAAAGCGGCAAGTGCAGCGCTCATTCCAGCGGCTCCTCCGCCCACCACCATGATTTTCTTTTGGGTGTCGGTTTTCAAAATGGCTCGTTCACGCTCATGGCCAGCCATAGGATTGCACAGACATTCCACGGCTTGCAATTTGAACAGATTGTCAAAACAACCCTGGGCACAGCCGATGCAGTGAATGATTTCATTTTCCCGGCCGGTCCTGGCTTTTTCCGGAAGATAGGGATCCGCGATGAGGCTCCTGGCCATGGCCACCATGTCGCAGTATCCGTCCTGGATCAGTTCACGTGCAATATGGGGATCATTGATCCTGTGGCTTGCGATCACAGGGACATTGACCAGGTTTTTGATATTCCGGGCAAGATAGGCATAGGTTCCACGGGGGACGTTGGATGTCAGTTGGGGAACCCGGGCTTCATGCCAGCTTCCTTTAACACACAGAGCATTTACGCCGCACTCTTCGACCAGTCGCACAGCGTATTGTCCCAGCTCGCCATGGCGCATACCGCCTTCCATGAAATCATTGTTGTCCATGCGAACGATCAGGGGGAAGTCAGGGCCCAGGGCTTTCCGGATGGCCGTCATGACCTCTATGCCGAATCGCATGCGGTTTTCAAAGCTTCCGCCGTACTCGTCCTCCCGTTTGTTGGTCACAGGGGAAAGGAATTCGCTGATCAGATATCCTGTTCCGCTCAAGACTTCCACTGCGTCATAGCCGCATTTTTTAACCCTTAAGGCGGCCTGGGCAAATGATTCAACAATGGCCTTGATCCCCTTAATATCAAGCTCTTCCGGGACTTCACGGGTAAGATTGGAGGCCAGTGCCGTGGGGGCCACAGGTTTTTTCCCACCCATCAGGGCTGAATGGGAGTAGCGCCCCGCGTGGTTCAACTGGACCGCAGCTTTTGCACCGTTGTCCTTGATGGCGTTGGCAAGGCGGGTCAGGCCGGGAATGAATGCATCACTGTGTGCTCCAATATACTGGAAAAAGCCTGACACCTCATCCACCGTTGCATTACCCACCACGATCATACCGGCGCCGCCTTTGGCGCGTTCGGCATAAAAATCCACCAGTTGGTCAGTGACCTGAAAATCTACGGCCATTCCCATGTGCATGGCCGGAAGGTAGATCCTGTTTTTTAATTCCAGATTGTTTATTTTAATCGGTTCGAACAACGGGTCTCGCATGTAATCCCCCTTTATTTTAAATGGTAAACTGGTTAGCATACAAACCAAATATATTTAAACAAGGTCCCTTAATAAACGTTTCAGCAACATTCTCTCTTCCGGGGAAAGATTCTGCAGGGTTTCTTCGTTGGCCTCCCTGCGGGCTTCGTAAAGTTTTGAGACCATTGTTTTTTCTGTTTTTTCAGGAAGATAGACGCGTTGGGCACGGCGATCGTTTTCATCATTCTCCCGGATGATCCAGGATGATTCGCTCAGGCGGTCCAGGACTCCGGACACCGTGGCATTATCAAGCCCCAGTCTTTTCCCGATTTCACTGGCAGTGATGCCGTTTTCCTCTTCGAGAGCACCAAGAACAAGGGCCTGAACCGGCGTGAGGTGATACGCCTTCAGGCGGTTCTTCAGGTTTCGATGGGCTTTCTGATTGCCTTTGGCCAATAGAAATACAATGCATTCTCGGTATGGTATCATCATTAAATATCCTTTGTATACTAACTATATCTGCACAAATAAAATGTCAAGAAAAAATACAGGCCAAACTCCCTGCGGTTTAAATAAATCTTTTTCAAATCAAATTAATAAAAAAAGAAGTTTCTATTGAAAAGGACTGGGAATTCGAATAACACAATAGTGAGACTTTATGGTATATCACACCAATAATATTACCGAACCGGGGCGTTTTACATTTACAAGGTCTTAAGCGACACATCTATCCATAGAAAAAGACATATAAGGATTTATTATGAGTATATACAGTCTTGATCAGGCCACGCCACAGATTGATCCCACAGCATTTATCGCACCCAATGCCATCGTGATCGGTCGGGCTCGTGTGGGGAAAAATTCCTCTGTCTGGTTCAACTCGGTAATCCGGGCGGATTTTGAGACCATCACCATTGGAGACGACACCAACATACAGGATCTGACCATGTGCCATGCGGATGAGGGAAAACCCCTGACCATCGGAAACAGGGTCACCGTGGGGCATAACTGTGTGGTGCATGGCTGCACCATCGAAGATGACTGCCTGATCGGAATGGGTGTGGTGGTGATGAATGGAGCCATCATCAGAAAGGGGAGTATCATCGCAGCCGGATCTGTGATTCTCGAAAACACGGATATTCCTGAAAAATCACTGGTGGCAGGGGCCCCCGGAAAGATCAAGCGAAGCCTGGATGAGGGTGTGATTGACCTGATGGCCTCCATGGCCGATATATACACAAATCGTTCCCATGCTTATAAAGATCCGGCTCGTTTTGTCCGTCTGGGATAACCCTTAAAATTTGAAACACGAGTTATGCCTCATGAAAAAAAACTCCAAAGACCATGGGATTGATAACTATGGAATCCTGTCTCTTCCCTGCAATGTTCCGGAGCCAGAGTTTGCCCGGGAGCTGAGCTTTGCAAATTTTACCCGGGCCAAAATCGCCCTGGGAGGATTTCTGGCAGCAGGCGTTCTTTTTTTTATATTAAGGCTTTGTCTTTTTTCAGTTTACAACTCGCTGCCCGGATATAAGTCCCTGTTTTTTCTGAACATGATTATTATTGCGGGCTCCGCCTCATTGCTGGTCATATTTCAGCGGGTTAACCCAGGGTCCTCGGAATTCATAAATCCGCTTCATACCCTTCTGGTTCACACCTCGGCCTTGTTTTTTGTTCTTCTGATGTCCGTTGCCTCCGGGGTGGAGTATATCGGCACAGGAACACTGACCCGCTTCTTTTTCACGATTTTTACCCTTTGCATTGTGTTTACCATCAACTGGTATACCCTTCTTATATATTTTGTGGCCAGTGCAGGCACCATGGTTCTGACCATTTATCTTTACAATGGCGACATCATGAAACTGGGTGTCGAGCACATGCATATTCCCGTTCTTTTGATTGTGTCATGGTTTGTTGCCCGCAGTTTTTACCTGGCCTCGGCCCGTGATTATTATATCCGCAGACAGCTGGAAAAAACCAACACATCCTTAAAAGAAGAAATCCAGGGACGCCTCCAGGCCATGGATGATCTTAAGCGGTCCGAAGAACAGTTGAAAAGCCTGTTTGATAATGCACCGGACGCCTATATGCTTTATGACTCGGACCAGTGCGTGTTCACTGAAATCAACGCCTATGCCGAAGCGTTGTTTGATTATAAAAACGAGGAGGTGGCCGGAAAGAATTACAGTGATCTGGGTATTCTCACTGAGGAACAGTGTCTTCTGGTTGAGGGTATTATCACGGAGACCCTGGCCAAATCCTTTGCCGGTCCCTATGAATTCCCATTGCATCTGAGGGATGGCCGTTTCATTGTGGCGGAAGTCCGGAGTTCGCTCACCACCTTACAGCATCGGACCCTGCTTCTGGCAACGGCACGGGATATCACCTGGAGAAAAATTGCCGAAGAGGAACTTCGGAAGTCAAACACCGATCTTGAGCTGAGGGTACGGGAACGCAGCGAGCGTGTGGAAGAGGCCAACAAGCTTTTAAAACAGGAAATTTCCGATCACAGGCGAACGGAAAAGGTTCTGCGTAAAACCGAAGAGCAGTCCCTGATGCTCATCGAAAAGATGAACGACGGATTCGTTGTTTTCGATAAGGATATGATCATCAGTTATGCCAATGAACGTCTCTGTGAAATGCTGGGTCTTTCCTGGGACGATATTGTTGGAAACAGTATTTATGATTTTGTGCCCGATGAGCAGATTCCGGGTTTAAAAAATCATCTGGGTACCAGGACGACTCGGGATCAGAGGGCATATGAAACCATTCTTCGGAATAAAGGGGGGCAGCAAATCCATGCATACATCTCCCCGGAAGCCCTTTACGGACAAGACGGAAATATCGAAGAGAGGTTTTCCGTTATCACAGATATCACCCGGATCAAGTCCATGGAAGCAGCACTCCGGGAAAGCGAGGAAATGACCCGTGCGCTGTTAGATGCCTCCCGTGATTCAGTGGTGCTGCTCAAACCCGATGGGACCATTTTCATGGTCAATGAAATGCTGGCGAACAACCTCAAGGCCAATGGGGACTTTCTCAAAGGGAAAAATATTTTTCAATTCATTCCCCCATCCCGAAACTCATTTCGGAAAAAGCAGTTGATGGAGTCTGTGCTCCGCAAGGAACCGGTGATTTACGAAGACGATTTTATGGGCAGTCATTTCCTGATGCATATCTACCCCATCAATGATAAGGATCCATCCATTGAACGTATTGCGGTTTTCGCCCGGGACATCAGTGATCTTAAAAAAGCTGAAAAACACATTCACAGTTTGTCCCAGGAACTGATTAAGGTTCAGGAAAATGAGAGGCAGAGAATATCCCGGGACCTTCACGATAATGTGGCCCAGGAGCTTGCCTCCATGAAAATTACATGCGAAACCCTGTTTGATGATCACCATCATTTCCCCCTGGACGTGATAAAAAAAGTGAATGGTTTTTCAATGATTCTCCAAAACACCATCATGAGTGTGCGGAACATGGCCTATGACCTGAGGCCCCCGGGCCTGGATCAACTGGGACTGGTCAGCACCATGGGCAATTATTGTGAGGATTTTTCAGGAAGGAACCGGATAGAGATCGATTTCTTTTCGGCTGGGGTGGCAGGACTGTCCCTAAGTCCCGATACGGAAATCAACCTTTATCGGATAGTCCAGGAAGCCCTTCATAATATCACCAAACATGCCCGGGCAACCCTGGTGACCATCCGGCTGACCGCCTCCTTTCCCACCATCATTCTGCGCATTGAAGACAATGGGCAAGGGTTTGATGTGAAAAAAACCCTGGAAAACGCCTATGTTGAAAAGCGTATGGGGGTGAGGAGCATGGAAGAGAGGGTCCGGCTTCTATCGGGAAAAATTGAGATACGGTCCCAGAAAGACAAAGGAACAAAAATCATGGTTGAAATCCCCATGATGACGAATATCATCGAACGCGATGACAAAGGAGCCCATATCAATGAATAATGACACGTTTAATGGGGGATTGTTTGATTTCCTGAAGCATTCCCCAACAGCCTTTCATGGAGCCCGTTATCTGGAGGGTTTGTTCAGCGATGCCGGGTTTATTAAATTATCCGAGGCAGATCTCTGGAAGACAATGCCGGGGGGGCGTTACTATGTGGTTCGGAACAATGCCACCATCATCGCCTTTGTCTGTGGCGACAAGGAGTTTACACGATCCGGCTTTCGAATGATCGGTGCCCATACGGACAGCCCCGGGTTGAAGGTCAAACCCCAACCCGAAATCACAGCAAAATCCTTTGTTCAGCTCGGGGTAGAAGTCTACGGAAGCCCCATTCTCAGCACATGGTTTGATCGGGAACTGTCCCTGGCCGGGCGTGTTTCTTTTGTGGATGAAAACCATACCCAAGGGCCAATGCTTTCCAGTGTCCTTGTGGATTTCAAGGATCCGGTGGCCATCATTCCCAATCTGGCCATCCATCTTGACCGGGAAGTCAACAATGGTAAAAACATCAACAAACAAAATGATCTTCCCCCCCTTGTCATGCTGGACGGACAGCCGTCATTTCGGTTTATTGACCATCTTAAAAAGCAGATGGAACTTATGGGGCAGCCTGTTTTGGACGAATATCCCATTGATTTTGATTTAATGCTTTACGACCCGACAGGCCCTGTCTATACGGGCCTTAACCGGGAATTCATCACAGGGGGACGGCTGGACAACCTGGTCAGTTGCTATTGCGGTGCCTTGGCTCTTCTGGATTACCAGGGGGATATCCCGGCTCTTCTGGTCTGCAACGACCATGAGGAAGTGGGGAGTGTTTCAGCATCTGGCGCTGCCGGGAATTTTCTGACCAGTGTCCTTAAACGCCTTTGTCAGGATCCTGAAACATATGCCCGAAGTCTTTCCGGGTCCCTGATGATTTCCGCTGACAATGCCCACGGGGTTCACCCCAGCTTTGGAGATCGTTACGAACCCAATCACAGCCCGGTGCTCAACCAAGGGCCCGTGATCAAATACAATGCAAATCAGCGCTACGCCACAGACAGCCGAACCGGAGCTGCTTTCCGATACCTGTGTACCAAAGCACAGGTTCCCTTTCAGGCCTTTGTGGTGCGATCGGATATGCCCTGCGGAAGTACCATCGGCCCTGTCACGGCCGGAGGAACCGGTATAAAAACCTTGGATGCAGGCATCCCCATGCTGGCCATGCATTCCATTCGGGAAACAGCCGGCGCTTCCGATGCGTTTATGCTTTACAAGGTCCTTTCCCAGCATATTCGCACCGTGATTTTATAAGACACGCCATGACATCCATCTGATTTGACTGGGCCTGAGGCGTTAAACATGTTTACTTTAAAAAGCATTGTATCATGTTGATTTTTCGGCCCTTTATGCTATTCTATACACAAAGACTTCCGCAGCAGAAGTAAAATTCCGCTGAGCTGCTCATCCAGCACATAACGGTCGCATTACACACGTTGACCATGCGGGTTTTTCTTTATGCAATACCATTAAATCGGATGTCCTTTTCCTCTCATTCTGCTGCGGGTTTTTATCATCCATTTTAAAATAAAGGAGATGACTATGTTTATCAAACAGGCAGATCTTTTCTGGGGCATGGACAAGGATTTTATCTCTGAACTCATGGATGTATCCGTTAAGGAGACCCATGAAAAAGGTCATATTCTTTTTACCGAAGGTGACCCTGCATTACGGTTTTATGTTCTTCTCAAGGGGTGTGTCAAAATTGATATCGGGGAAGGCGAGCAGGTGGTCTATATCGTAAGACATGGAGGGGAAGCCTTTGGATGGTCCGGTCTTCTGGATCGGGACACCTATTCATCCACAGCTCAGTGCATGGATAAAACGATTCTTCTCAGGTTCGAGGCCATGGATATCCAGAGACTGGCCGAAGATAATCCCGTCAACGGCATGATGTTTTACAAAAAACTGGCAACCATGCTGGGTATTCGTCTGATCGCAAGTTACAAGGGAATTTATGACGGGCTTCATGATTCAAAACGGGAGTCCTTTGGCACGGGCCAGATGATCATGTCGGAAATGACTTGAGCCCATGGCGTCTCCGTGGCATGATAGAGAATCATGGTCTTGGCACTCTATCAAAGGAGATAAACCCCATGCAGTATCTTGTCGCCGCAGGTCTGATTGTTTTTTTTCTCGCCATCTGGATTGGCGTGGATTATCTGTCCCAAAAACGGGGGCTCAGGAATTATGATGAGCCACGTATCACCTGCACAGGATGTCAGTGCGGAGGCACGGATACGTGCCAGATCAAAGGGAAAGAAGAAAAAGGCCAAGATGACGCCTCATGAAGACTGGGGATGGGTCCTATGGGACGTATGAGACCCATGGGACCTATGGGGTTTTAGTAAACCTTATTATTAGGGGTAGTGAATAAAATTCTTTAATGATAATTGTGGCCCTTTTTAATCAAGATTCTCAGCTAAAGTCGCTGGCTTTGGTACATCACTGATGTTCTTACCGTAATAGACATATTTTATGGTCTTGTCCGATTTTACAATAAATGCTGCGGGTAGCTGGGTTTCCTTCCCCTCAAATTTTTTATGAATAAATCCTCGGCTTGTCGCCTTGATAGCCGCTATAAGACCTGCAGGGTGTAGATATTTCAACAGGCCGCCAGGCTCAACAGCATAACGCTGAAAAATTTTTCCTTGGGGGTCACACACGATATCAAAAGGCCAATCGCCTTCTTTTAGCAGAGGTAACAGAGTTTCGGTTGAGCTCTGCAGAAAAACAAATACCCTGGCATCTTTCTGATTGAACAATTCTATCTCTCGCTTAAGGTTTGCCATTTCCATCTGACAGACGGGGCAACCATGATACCGTAAAAATACGAAGATGGCATCTCGATGGTGTAGGGTGTCATAAAAATCCTGAGAGAGTTTCCAAGGAGTATCAAATTGAAAATTTGGCGCTTTATCCCCTACCTTTATTTGTGAATTCACCATCTCTGCCTCCTTTTACTAAATAATATTAATATTTTAAAGAAATAAACGTCGTTCGATTGGAGGAATTTGGAAGGAATCGTTGCTATCCCCCTTATAAGGGTGTGTCCGAGATTTGTACGTAAATACACTCTAAAAACCTATTTTCCGCTTGTTTTTATCTTCGTTGGCGGTGGAAAGTATTTGATCAAGAGCCTCAAACACAATATTAAACCGGTCTTCTGTTTGATCTTTAAATTCGGCCAATTCTTTTCTTATGTCTTCATTATCCAGGACCACTCGTCTGAGCTTGTTGAAAATTCTGACAGCTTGGATATTAATGTCAATGGCCCTCTGGCTGTTTAAAACACTTGAAAGCATCAAAACGCCATGTTCTGTAAAAGCAAAGGGCGGTATTCTTAAACCCATCTTGTCATTGGAGGTCGCAAATTGCGACCTCCAATTTTCGAATTCATCTTTTGACAATTCGAACATAAAATCATCAGGGAACCTGTCTATATTTCTTCGAACCTGTTCTTTCAACCGTTTGGTTTCTACACCATAAAGTTCAGCCAAGTGCCTGTCAAGCATGACTTTTTGACCCCGAATCGTAAAAATTCTGTTGGCAATAATATCTTCAGAAACAATTAAATCCATTGGGAATCTCCAATAAAGATAATGACATCGTCATTTTTCAATGAACCGTATCCTTTTTTCATCAATGATATACATATATTTATCCTTAAAATCAAATTCATATCACCATGCCTATTTTTAGCCCTTCTTCGTGCTCTTCAGTGACCATCGGAAACGGGTGGTGGAAAAAAACGTCTGGGTTGTTTGACAGGAGGGCTTATCTGTTAGGGATGGGTGGATTTTTGATGGGACTTATGAGACCCATGGGACCTATGAGATTTTGAACGTAGCTTTGAAGCACTGACTTACTTCTGTTTCATGGCGCCATCCAGGTCTTCGTCGAGAATGATATTGGCCCGCATTTTTGTTTCGGACAAGCAGGTTCGGTCTTAGGTGGCCATGGTTTTGGCGATATCCATGACATTGGGCAGGAGTTCACCCGCGGGGAAGACCTTGCTGACATATCCCATGCGTTCCGCTTCATGGGCATCGTAGATGCGGCCGGTCAAGGCCATTTTTTGGCACTATATGTCGAGTAGACCGGTTTCTCCAATAATGGCAGCTTATTAACAACATGCTTTACTGACGCCTTGCCGCACGCGGCTACTACGTGACAGTCGTTTTATGTTTTGCCATTACCGTTGTTACCG
>Ga0180007_10000896_pt1 | contig 44182 bp, 47 predicted proteins | sample MM_PC_MetaG_FD_121122 | JGI IMG/M metagenome (GOLD analysis project Ga0180007, IMG submission 121122) | Groundwater microbial communities from the Aspo Hard Rock Laboratory (HRL) deep subsurface site, Sweden - MM_PC_MetaG | ecosystem: Environmental > Aquatic > Deep subsurface > Groundwater... | reverse complement strand
TTCCCACACTGGAGGATGGGGGTGAAACCGACGGCTGGATGATGGGAGCCCGTTGAGCCGAGAGGTTCACGCCGGGTTCTGAGAGCGGCCGAGGGGGAGGTTCCTTCGGCCGACTCACCTTATTTTAGGAGTCATTGGTTCAAAAGACGAAGCGAGAGTAGTCCTAGATGACATTCGTAGAGTTATTACTGAATTGAAGCTAGAGCTTGCTGAGGAAAAGACCTGTTTGAAACATGCCAAAGATGGCACACGATTCCTTGGATACGATGTAAGATGTTACACCGGACAACGCATTAGAAAGGTTGTACGGTACAATCGTATCACCACATGCAACAGCACTGTTGAAAGAATGCAATTGCATGTTCCACAGGAAAAGATCGTGAATTTTTGTAACAATAAGGGATATGGAAATTATAACGTCTATAGTTGGACTCAAAGGCGGTTCTTGATAAATCGAAGTATTCCTGAAATAATCACGGTCTATAACGCCGAAATAAGAGGTTTTTATAACTACTATGCAATAGCCAATAGCCCTGCCAGGGTGATGAGTAAATTGTATGGTTTGTGGTGGGGAAGCTTGATGAATACCCTGTCGCACAAAATGAAGATCTCTGTGGGAAAAGTAGCCCATAAACTGAAGCAGCAAGATGGTACATATATCTATTATGACCTTTCAGCCAATAAGCGTAGAGAATTCAAGCTGTATAGGCCCAAAATGGACTTTAAGGCGAAACCTTTAAATTATGGTGATATGGATAATCAATTCAATCCAAATATTATTCTTAATGCACCATCCGAGTTAATACAAAGGATGGAAGCAAGAAAGTGTGAATATTGCGGGAAAGAAAAAGGTTATTTTGAAGTACATCATATAAAGAATATGAAGTCTCTATCCAAGAATAAGGAAATCTGGGCAACAATCATGAGCAGGATGAACCGGAAAACTATGGTTCTTTGTCAAGAATGCCATGATGATTTACATACCGGAAGACTGCCTTCTTGGAAACGAGGTATTTTCACTAAGTAATCTGGAGAGCCGTATACTCCGAAAGGTGTACGTACGGTTCGGAGGGGGGGAGACAATACTATCCGGTAACGGAAGTTTGCTCCCTACCCTACACCTTTATGGGCTTGGCTGTCGCTCATCTCATACCAAAAACCAATAAGCGCATCCTGATTCAATGCCCTGGCCACCTGGTCAAGAAATGGATACGGGAAGCTCAGGATACAATTCCAAATTGTACCTGTATCAATCTCAACGGAAAGAGCCTCGATCTGCTCATAGCAAACAAGGTCCAGCGAACCAAACCGAAAGGCACGGAAATCTGGGTAATGGGCAAAGAGAGGGCTAAACTCCATTTTCAGCGGATACCTCAACGGATCATTGTTACGGGAAGACACTGTTGTCCTGAATGTGGGATGCAGATCGAAACTGACTCACTGGAAACCTGCGTATATTGCAAGGCCCCTATGTGGATGGCAGACAGAAACAAAGTCCGCCGCTACGCCAAGGCTGAGTTTATCAAGCGGTTTTTCCCAAAGAACTTCTTCGACCTCCTGTTATTGGACGAAGTGCATGAACTCAAGGGCGGCGGTACGGCCCAGGGTCAAGCCATGTCCTGCCTTGTAGCTCGTTCCAGAAAGGTGTTGGCTTTAACAGGCACCTTGATGGGCGGATATAGCTCGAATCTGTTCTACCTGCTTTGGCGGATGTTTTCTCGTCAGATGAAGGCAGGCAGATTTGAGTTTGGCAGGTCGTTACAGTTTGCAGAACGCTACGGCGTTGTGCAGCGCACCTATGACAGTAAAGATATTGAGCAAAGTCTTAATGTAGCCAGTATTGGCCGAAAAATTGGTAATAAATCACGGGTCAAGGAATCACCGGGAATATCACCCCTGTTGTTGCCTGATCTGCTCCTTGAGCATTCGGCCTTTGTTCGTCTGGCCGATGTAAGTGACGCATTACCTGAATATGAAGAGATCATTGTTCCCGTAGCATTGGAACAAGATCAACAAAAACCAGAGTACGATCAACTTTCCCATGACCTTATTGATGCCACCAGAAAAGCATTAGCGCGTGGCGATATGCGGCTTTTGGGCAAGATGCTTCAATCCCTGCTGGCGTATCCTGATGGATGCCGATGTGAGGAAAGAATCACCTTGGAGATCGCAGGGAGAGATGAGTTAATCGCCTCCGCCCCTGCCCTCGAAATTGACCTGCTGCCCAAAGAAGAAAAGTTGCTGGAAATTATCACAGCAGAAAAGAAAAAGGGAAGAAAGGTAGCTATTTTTCTGGAACACACCGGAACAAGAGACCTGCTTGGGATATTAGAGGAGAAGCTTCATCAGTATGACATGAATCCTCTGATACTTCGCAGCACGGATGTCACCCCAGAGCAACGGGAAGAGTATCTCAAAAAGCAGATCGAAACAGGGCTGTATGACTGTCTGATCTGCAATCCCAATCTGGTGAAAACAGGACTCGATTTACTTGAGTTCCCCACCATTATATTTTTCCAATGTGGTTATTCAGTCTTCACTCTCAGACAAGCCAGCCGCAGGTCGTGGCGTATCGGGCAGGATCAGCCGGTGCGGGTATTTTTCATGGCTTATGCGGACACCATGCAGGAAAAAGCTCTCTCACTTATGGCGCAAAAGATGGAAACGTCCCTTGCTATAGAAGGAGAGTTGTCAGACAAAGGATTGGCGGCATTGTCCGAGTCTGAAAACAGCATGATGTACGAACTGGCAAAGGCTTTGACCGGCAAGGTTGCGGTCAAGGATATGAGTGAGGCATGGAACAGATATAGGCAGCGCGAGTTGTTGAATAATCTGACCATGGATGATGACCAGGCCGTTACAGTAACCACTACCACAACGATGACAACGACTTCCGGCACGGCCACGATCACGCATCAGTATATTGTGCGAGGTATGGTCTATATCAAGAAAGAAGGGGCTGTGGCCTATATCGGTCAGAACCGCTTTGATCTCAAGGAAGGCAATGTTTTCTGGTCAGGCCGGAAAATCGGCTGGTATGACCGGCAAGGTTGTGGAGAAATCAATAGCAAGCCGATCAGGATTTACAAGCCGGACAATCAAAAGCATTTCGTCCTGGCTGAAATTCGCAAGGCGGCATAACCCAATTTAACCCTTGGGGGGTGAGTTTCCCCCGACAGGGGAACTTGCCCCTTTTTTTTAATCTCAAATAAGGAGGCAAAATAGATGAAATACCATATCGAGAAAATAACAGGCGATAACAGAAGACCAGGGATGCTCCAAGAGGGGTATCTTGTTCGGTATCGCCCCCATAAAGATTTCGGCTGGACTGGATGCGCGACTTTCAAGACTTTACAGGAAGCCAATGCTTTTGCAAGCACACTGACTCCAGATGGCGACCTTCCGACAATTTCTGTACAGGAGGATGGATTATGAAAGAAATTGAAATGATGGCCGAACCTTTAGAAATGGAGATTCCAGAGCCAACTATCACAATCAAACTGACTACACGGCTGAGATGCAGTGCGACAAGAGAGTACCATCCGTCTCATTGCGAAATGCTCCATGATGCTGCTAACGAGATTGAGCGTTTGCAGGCCATAGTCCAGAGCAATGACCCTGTAGTCCTATTAAAAGAGATTTGGAAGCATCACCAGCCGGTTTATCTTTTTGAGGCTATTGCTGATACCCAGAAGGAGAAATCCCATGGACTACAATGACCTTATTGATTTTGAGGTAATGGCTGATTTAATGGCCGATTATTTCAATATAGATCATCAAGACCGGCAAGAAGATCAAAATTAAGAAGAACTAAGCCGTAATCCACCCATCAGGGACAAACCTCCCTGACGGGCGTCTTGTCCCTTTTTTTTCAATAAAGGAGACAAGACCGTCATGATTATCAACCTGACTAAAAAACTGCGGGATGCTGTAAAAAAAGCTACCGAGAACAACCAGGCCAACCTTTATTATTGCATCCTGCTTCACGAAGCTGCTAACGAAATTGAGCGTTTGCAGAAAAAAGTCGTAAAAGCAGATGTAAAAAAAGCAGATGTAAAGATTGAGACCGTCACCCGTAGTAACCTGTTCAAAATAAGCAAACCGGCACCGTTATCTTTGGCAGGGTCTTGCCTCTCCAATATGGAAGGGAGGTAATGCCATGAAATTGTTTATCCAAGACGAACAGGGACAGTACATCACTGCGACACCTCCAGAGATCATCAAAGTAGGCCGCAGTTTGTGTCGTTCCACGCTGAAAAAAGGAACTGATTTTATAGGAAATTCAGAGTCGGCAAAAGAAGCAATTGCCTCAAAAATTTCCGCATACCAACATGAAGTCTTTGGCTGTCTGTTCCTGGACACCAAACATCGAATCCTGAAATGGGTGGTGATGTTTCAAGGCACCATCAATTTCACCACAGTTTATCCAAGAGAGGTGGTTAAAGAAGCCTTGCGATTAAACGCCGCAGCGATTGTCTTTGCCCATAATCACCCTTCAGGTGATACTACACCATCACCGCAAGACATTGATCTGACCAACAAGCTGAAAGAAATATTGAAGGTGATTGATGTCAACGTGTTGGACCATATTGTTGTTGGAGATACCAATGTATCCTTCAGCGACATGGGCCTGATGTAAAAAGCTCTTTCCAGACCAATATATCAACCCTTGGGGGACAACATTCCCCAAGGGGGATACTTGTCCCCTTTTTTCATCTCATCTCACAAGGAGACAAAACCATGATAGATCAGAAAATAATCGACAAACTCCAGAAACTTCTTGCTCTGTCAGCAAGTGATAACGAAAACGAAGCTACTCTTGCCATGAAGAAGGCAGAAGAACTTATGCGTGAACACAACCTGTCTGTGGCCGATGTTGCCATAGATGGTAGTGGCGCTCATGTTGGTTCTGCCGAGGTAGATGGATCGACCAAGACTTCCCAAGTATGGGAACTCGATCTGGGAAGCTCCATTGCCAGAACCTTCAATGGCCGTGCAATTCGTAAAAGAAACAGTAATGGCTGGAGTTTTACTTTCGTCGCCGGCAAGACAGATTTGACAATTATCGTTGATCTGTTTGAACGACTGCGCTCTACCATTAAGCGGATGAGTCAGGCGTATGTGAACTCGGCAAGGGATTTTACCAGAGTTCACGGTAAAACCCTGCATAGCAGCTATCGCTTGGGAATTGTTCGCACCATCCATGAACGGTTAGCATGTCTGAAGCAGAATACCGCTCCGACTGATAACCGAAATGTCTGTGGAATGACCGGCACGGAATTGATGGTGATTAAAGATAAAGCTGTTGACCAGCGAGTCAGTCGGCTTTTCCCGCGCGTTAAAACGATACCTTCAAGAGTAAATAGTAGTGTTGACGGCAATGCCTATCAGCAAGGTCGAACTGACGGTAATCATGTCAGTCTGCACCGATCTGTAAACGGCGGCTCGTCTGCCCCTATTGGTATAGGGAGGTAGAACATGAATATTTTCTCAAAAAAATTCGACAAAAAACAACCTCCACCCGAAAAATGCCTTCTCTGTGGCAAGATGATCGAAGCCCAGAAACATGGCGAATATGGCTGGCTTTACATTTGTGAAAAGTGTGAAGTTTGCTGGGAGGCATGACCTAAAATGAAAAACGGCGAACAAAACTGTTTTTTTGTAATCGTAAAGATTCGGATATGCCTGTTTATTCTTGTGGCCTCGGCAGATTAGGCATTTGTCTTGAGTGTGTTGAAAAAGCACGAATAGCTCTAATCAAGCACCAAGAGGAACAAGGAAGAAAAAATGGAGGTAAAGCATGAAAACCTATTCAGTTCCAGTAACATTTTCGTTCTCTGGAGTGTTTTTGATCAGAGCCTCATCATTGACAGAAGCAAAAGAGCTTATTGACCTTCATTGCGGGCTTGTTTTGGGCGGTGACATTCACTCAACATTGGATGATGAGTCTGTTGAATGGGATTTTCCCCGTCATCCAAATAAAAAAATAGGCCACAGGAGCGTAAGCTAAGCAAGTTATCTTACAAACCATTCACCCACCAGGGACAAAACTTCCCTGTTGGGATTCTTGTCCCTTTTTTATTTTCAAACAAGGAGACAAGACCATGATAAAAGGAATCTACATAGAGGTTTATGCAACCCTTCTTGTTGGATTATCAATGATGACAACGGTTGTAGTGGCTTTAATATAGACCGCATGTAAACCGCAAAGAAACGAAATAAGTCAACCCACCAGGGACAAAACCTCCCTGACGGGGGTCTTGTCCCTATTTTTTTCAATCTCAAAAGGAGACACGACCATGACTGCACCTATTTTTATGACCAATGACCAAATCGTTAAGTACGCTTCTGCTGCCGGAGCAACTGAACCCGTTGACAAGGTTTCAAATCGCTACACATTTGTTCCAACCTTGCAAGCGGTTGATCTGTTACGTGATTCCGGTTGGTTTCCAATCACGGCAGGGCAAAGCGGCACCCGTCTCCAGGAAAAAGAAGGCTTCCAAAAGCATTGCATTCGCTTCACCAGGAATGAAAATTGCGAAATGAGGCCGAAGGACGAGCGGGTAGATTTGGTACTGTATAATTCTCACGATCTCGGGAGTTCTTTCAAGTTGATTGCTTCAGTCTGGCGACTGGTATGCGGCAATGGTTTGATGGTAGCATCGGATTTTGCTAACTTCACCCATCGTCATGTCGGATTCAATGAGAATGATTTTGTTGAATCGGCTGATAAGATCACCGCATCGGCCAGCATCATTCACGACCAGATGGATTTTTTGAAGGGAATTAACTTGAGACATGATGAGCAGATTGCCTACGCTTCATCCGCTCACAAATTGGTTTACGATGATCTGGAAAAAGCTCCAATTTCTCCAGATCAATTATTGACACAACGCCGGTGGGACGATGGAAGTAGTAACCTATGGACAACGTTCAATAAAGTCCAGGAGAACATCATTAAAGGCGGAATAAAAGGCAGAGTGACAGAAGATGATGGCCGTACACGCAAAGTTACTACCCGTGCAGTGCAGGCTCTTGATCGCAATATCAAGTTGAACCAGGCTCTTTGGGTATTGACTGAAAAGATGGCTGAACTGAAAACCATGTCCTTTGCCGCATAACAATTCAATCACAGCCGTCTCCTTCGGGGGACGGCTTTTTTTATGCTCTTTGAATGTAGAAACAGGGCGGCGGGGTGAATTGATAGAATTGCTACAAGGGCGGCAAAAAGGCACATCTTCTATTAAGCAATAGCGAGCATCAGATGTCCAAGAGATTTGGCGGAGGGCTTCACCTTGATTTCAATATCGTAGCCGAGTCTATTTAAGCAATCCATCAGCTTGCGCTCAGATAAGTTAGCGAAGTCGCCACGTAACATACCAGACACTTTCGGCTGTGCGATACCCATGCGATGAGCAGCCTCATCCTGGGTAAGACCGAGCTTGCGCACGGCTTTGGATATTTCAATTACTAAGCCGGACTTGATTTGAAGTTTTTCGGCATTGGGCAGTCCAAGATCGGCAAAGACATTGCCGGAACTGATTTCAAACTCAACGCCATCAATTATTTGTTTTGCCATTTCGTAACTCCTTTGCAAGTGCCTCGGCTACTTTCAACCGGGCTTGGATGATGTCCATGTCCTTTTTCGGTGTGGCAATTCCACTTTTACTCTTCTTCTGAAAGCAGTGCAAAACGAACAATGCTTCTTCAAATTTCACAGTGTAAACAGCTCGGTATGTACCACCTATATCATCTTCGATCACTTCCAAAACACTGGCACCGCCAAAACCCTTTAGCACTTTCGCCGCATCGTGCTGCTCCCCTCGTTGAGCGAAATCCAAAGCGTGACCGAAAAACTTCCGGACATTGGCCGGAAGAGCCATTAAGTCTTTTTTGCTACCCCCGATCCAGACGAGTGGTCTTTCGTGTGTATTCATATAACATATTATACCTGAAATGGTATAAAAGACAAGGGGTCAATTTTGATAATTTGCAATTTGTCCAAAGATCAAAGCAAGCCGGAAAAATCCCAGAATAGTGCCTGTCAAATTCTCCTTTGGATGGCAGTTTATTTTGACAACCGAACACAAGTAACAATTATAGAATGAAAAAAATCTTATCCATCTTTAGAAAATACACGAATTTTTTAGATAGAAGCCATCGCCACACCCTTCCCCTTTAGGGGACAGCTTTTTTTGTCCTTAGCTATTATTTAATATTAAAAAGTATTTTTTTATGGTATCTGTATTTATTATTAAATAATATTATTTTATCGTATTTGCTACTAACGGAGGGAGTATGATTATCACAGTTGGCAACACCAAGGGTGGCGTTGGTAAAACAACCATCGCCGTCAACCTTGCCGTGGAAGCGGCAAGAGATGGGAAAAAAGTCCTGCTGGTAGATACTGACCCGCAAGGATCTTCCATTGCATTCAGGGCCGAGAGGGAAAAAGACGACATCAGGGCCGTTGCCCTAGTCAGTGACAAGTTGCACAAAGACATAAAAGAGTTTTCAGCGGCGTTCGACTGGATTGTGATTGATGCAGGTGGTCGGGATAATGCTGTTTTCCGTTCGGCTGTTGCAGCTTGCGATTTCTTCTTATTACCGGTACTGCCTTCGCAGTTTGATGTATGGGCGGCTGAGGATGCAATTACCGTATTCAAAGAGCTTCAACCATTCAACAATATGCTTGGCCGGATGGTTCTGAATATGGTCAGGCCGAACACTATTGTCTCCAACGAGGCGAAGGAGGCATTGGCCGTTTACCAAGACGATATTCCGCTCCTGTCCAAACGGTTACACAACAGAGTGGCATACAAGGCTTCGATCAGCAACGGGCAGGGTGTGGCCGAATATGAGCCATCCAGCAAGGCTGCTGAGGATATAAAGCACCTTTACGACGAGATCTTATTTATTATTAAATAATTCTATACGTTATTGATAATAAAAAACATTGGATATTATTAAAAAATGATAAAAACAACCAAGAAAGTAGCAGTGACAGATATTGAAGAAATCATCGCTGGTGGAAAAGCTGAAATTGAAGCAGACAGGAAAGCTGGTCGGCCAAAAAACAAGGTCAAAAAAAAGCAATGCCTTTTCTACCTGCCGGACAACATCGTTCAGGCGATCAGCGATAATTGTAGAGGCAATAAAACTTTCTTCGCTGAAGAAGTCTTCCGCTATTATTTTGATGCCCATAAGATTGAATACTGATCCCCCAAGGGGTCGGATGGTAATCCGAGGTGCATCAGGAACAGTTCTGGCAAGAAACATCAGGCTGTAACCCATGCCAGGTAGAGGGGAGGTTGTTATGCTTTGCCAAAATTTCCTGTTTGTTTTTGGCAAATAAGGGTCGTTTGTGCCAATTATTCGGCTAAAGGTCGGATGGTAATCCGAGGTGCATCCAAATATCGAAATAAAAAATCATGAGACAAAAATCGAACTGTCTGAAATTACTTTTTCTGGTGTTCCTCCTTTTGCCAGCAATTTCTTCTGCCGAGACAATAAACGGAAAAGTTGTCTCGGTTGCCGATGGCGATACAATCACTGTTTTAACTCCAGAACATAAACAAATCAAAATTCGATTGGCCGCAGTTGACACACCTGAAAAAAACAGGCTTACGGGCAAAAGGCCAAGGATTTTACCGCTGCGAGAGTTGCAGGCAAAAATGTCACTATTAAACCAGAGACGACAGACAAGTACGGACGAACAGTTGGGTTTGTATTCGTGGATGGCTCTAATCGCTCCCTGAACGAACAAATAGTCGCTGACGGTTACGGATGGGTTTTTCGGAAGTATTGTCAGGGGACATTTTGTGCTGATTGGTTACAGTCAGAAAAAAAAGCCAGAGAAGCCAAAATAGGTCTTTGGGCTGAAAGTAATCCTATTCCGCCCTGGGAATGGAGACATACCCAGAGAGGCAGCGATGTGGACAACCAAAATACGAGCAACGAGCAAGTAGCAGGTGGTAAAGGAGTTTATCATGGAAATACCAGCACCCATGTTTTTCATGGGCCGGGATGCCAGCACTATAATTGTAAAAACTGCACGGTAATACTTAACTCAATTCAAGAAGCTGAAAAGTCAGGCTACCGTGCTCACAAAGATTGTGTTCAGTAAAATTGATGATTTTTGGGCTGTAAAGAAAGGTGTACCTTTTTTTACAGCCTAAAACATTAAGGATAAGGTGTAAAACAAAGTCCTTTTTTGATTCTTTTACACTGTGTAAAGATAAGTCAAAGAGGTTTGTTTACAGTTTTTGGTTCTAAGTAGAAACAAATCATTTCTACTTAGAAAACTTTTGTGAGGTATGATGAAAGGTCATTGCGTTGGATATATCAGAGTTTCTTCCTTCGGTCAAAATACAAATCGTCAACTCGATGGAGTTCACCTCGATAAAATCTTTGAAGAAAAGGCCAGCGCCAAAGATACCAATCGGCCAGTCCTGAAAGATTGCCTGGAGTATGTCCGTGAAGGTGACGAACTTCATATTCATTCCATAGATCGCCTGGCCCGAAACCTGGTTGATCTGCAAACCATTGTCAGCGACCTGAACGGCAAGGGTGTCTCTGTTGTCTTTCATAAAGAGAATTTGACATTCACTGGAAACATTGAAAACCCCATGAACAAGCTCATGTTGCAAATGATGGGTGCCTTTGCAGAATTTGAGCGGAATCTGATTAAAGAACGCCAACGGGAAGGAATTGCTCAAGCTCAAAAGAAAGGGATTAAGATTGGAAGAGGGCGGGTACTGCAAGACGATCAGATACAAGAGATAAAATGCAGGGTGGCCTTGGGTGCCATTAAAGCTGAATTGGCGAAGGAGTACAATATTTCAAGACCAACACTCTATGCGGCATTGGCTATCCAATGAGATGAAAAAGATTGTCAAACATTATTGGGAGCAAGATAACTATCATGATTTGCCTTGATATACAAATGGAGTGCGTAAAGCCCGAGAGGAACCGGAAGGCTTTTTATCGCTTAACCGCCATGCAGGACTTATTCGGGTATAAGCTGACTCGCCATTGGGGAAGAATCGGCACAAAGGGCCAACCAGGGCAATCAGAACGATATGCTGATCAAAAGGGAATGGCGAGGAGTTTGCGTCGGATTGTAAGGAAAAGGATGGGACATGGGTATGAAGTTGTCTCAGTAAATCTGTAAATTGAAAAAACAGCAATGACAACCGAAAATTGACCACTGCACACGTTAGGTTATGAAATAAGCTGTAGAAGTTTAAATGTGATTTGACAAATGCCGATTTTGAAGTTGTGGCTGTCAGATCACATCAAAACTTTATCATTTCAAGCCACCGGCTTTGCCGGTGGTGTTTGACTTTTAAAAACTAATGCATTGTTGTGTCCTCAAAGTAGCTGATGTTGCGGCTACAGAGTCTGGCAATCAGGTTTGTGTCATGACTGATGACCAGGAGTCCCAACCCACGTCTCCGGGCAATGTCCAGGGTAATCCGCCAGATATGGGCTTGGGTTAGGGCGTCGAGCATTGAGGTCATCTCATCACAGAGTAGATATCGGGTATCTGAACTGAGTGCACGGGCCAGGCAGACCCGTTGCAGCTCTCCTCCTGAGAGTTCGTGAGGATAGCGATCAAGCCATGCAGACTCGATGCCGAGATCCTGATGGAGTGGGGCAGTAGGTTCCTTTGCCTCTTGCAGGATTTTACCCACTTTCCAGCGTGGGTTGACGGCCAGTTCCGGGTGTTGAAACAGGAGCTGAACCGGGCAGGGGCCTGAAACTGGCAGGGGGCGACCACCTATCATCACGCTTCCTCTACCAGCGGGCAGATAGCCAGCCAGGACTTTTGCCAGGGTAGATTTTCCACGACCGCTTGGACCGGACATCCCGACAATCTCCCCCGGTGTTATTTGCAGATCAAGATCGTCAAAAAGCCAGGAACGTTGCCTTCCATATCGGTACGCGAGGGATCTGGATTCAAGCATGATGACACCTTACCCTTCCATTGCCTGAGTGTTTAAGTGGGGGAGAGCTTAAGCCACAGGTGGCATCCTGTTTATTGCAGATAGACTGGAAGGGACAGCCTATAGTATTGGACGTCCTTTCGACAGGTTTCATGGTTCCGACAAAACTGTTGGCCGGCAGGGCATTCCAGAGGGCCCTGGTATAGGGATGGCGGAGTTGGCCAAACCCTTTGAAATCTTCGGCTCCGGCCACCTCCACGGTGGTGCCGGCACAGAATACCGTCACCATGTCGGCAACTTGCAGGGCGGTTTCAATGTCGTGGGTGATCAGCAGCACGGCCTTGCCGGTGTCTGCCAGTTCGCGCAGATGGCCAAGGGCCTCCCTGGCCGTAGTCGGATCAAGACCGCTGGTAGGTTCATCCGCCAGGATCAGATCAGCCATGCCCACTGTGGCAGTGGCGGTGAGTACCCTGCGGGCCATGCCTCCTGAAAGCTGAAAGGGAAACCAGGTTGCAACCTCTTTCTGGAGAAGGTAGCGGCTAAAAGCGCGGTTGACAGTGGTTGGCGTATCCTTCTTGCTGATCCCGCTCAGCCGCGCAGCCCTGGCCACCTGCACCCCTACTCGCAGGAGCGGGTTCAGAGCGGTGATCGATTGGGGGATCAGCGCAATCTCCCGTCCCCTTAAGGCTGAGAGCCGTTCCGGGGTCAAAGGTTTGCCTTTGAAGAGAATCCTTCCTTCCACCCTGGCATTGCGTGGCAGGATGCCCAATAAGGCGTGGGCAAGCAGGCTTTTTCCTGCCCCTGATTGGCCGATCACCGCCATCACCTGGCCTGGCGCAATCGACAGGTCAAGGCCCTGGACGACGCAGGTCTCTTTTTTCTTAAGACCAAAGGTGTAACGGGTAAACCGTATGGAAAGATCTTGTATGTCAAGCATGGAAGGGCTTCCTATTCGCGTAAGGTTTTTGGGTCCAGCAGTGCCCTGACGTTATTGCCGAGGACGTCAAAGGTCATGGCTGAGAGAACAAGGGCCAGCCCCGGAGCTACGGCCAGCCACCACATTCCCGTTGTGAGATAACGCATTGATTCTGCCAGTAGTGTCCCGATTTCCGGGGTGTGAGGTGACATGCCGAAACCCAGGAATGTCAATCCGGCCGCATGCAGGATGGCATGCGGGAAAAGGAGCAGCAACCCCACCAGGAACTGCGGAACCACATGGGGCAGGAAATGGTGCCGCGCAATCCAGGCAGGACTTTTACCAAGCCGGTGGGAGAGTTTGATGTAATCAGATGTACGGAGCTGCATGACTTCGGCCCGGATAACCCTGGTGAGTGCAGGCCAATGCGATGCGGCCACCGCGATGATGACCCCTTTGGCCCCGCCACCGCAGGCAAAGGATATCAGGATCAGTAAGACAAGATGCGGAGTGGCCATTCCAACATCGCACAACCAAGTAACGGAAACGTCAACGATCCTACCCATGGTGGCGGCCGCCAAACCGAGCAGCAGGGCAATGATCGCCGAACAGGTAGCGGCAGCCAGCCCGATCTCCAGGCTGATACGGAGTCCCTTGATGGTCCTGGCGAACATGTCCCTGCCCAGCCAGTCTGTTCCAAACGGCTGATTCCAGCCGGGAGGGAGCTTTCGCAGGGCCAGATTGGTCACCTGACCCTGTTCGCCATACAGCCATGCGCCGAGAAAAATCGCGGAGAAGAGAATGAGACAACCGAGGATAACCATCATGGTGCGTGTCCGGCGATCCAGGGCTAAAGGATTGATCGTCATGATATGGCCCCTGTTGCTTTTCGTAGTCGTGGATCCACCAGATGATAGATGAAATCGGCCATGAAGTTGCCGGTAAAGACAAAGATCGTGCTGAAGAGGACAATCCCCAGCAGAAGGGGGATGTCGCCCCGGATTCCTGCCTCGACAGTGGTTCGTCCCAGGCCTGGATAGGCGAAGACCTGCTCTGCCAGCACGGCGCCGCCGAACAGTTCCCCCAGAGAGGCGAACTGAAGGGTAACGGCGGGCAAGGCTACATTGCGCAGGGCCCTCCGGAATACAATTCCGACTGTTGATTCCCCTTGGGCCCGGGCAAAGATGGCGTAATCGCTCCGCAAGGCCTGTATGGTTTTTTCACGGGTGTGGAGCGTGATCTGGGCGATGCCGACCAGAGACAAGGTAAGGGCCGGCAGCAACAGGTGATGCAGTCGTTGCCATTGTGTTGCCTGTTCGGCGCTTAGTCCCGGTGGCCAGGCGCAGCAGACCGGCGTCCATCCCAGGGAGACGGAGAAGATCATGAGTAAGATCATCCCGACCCAGAAGGTTGGAGTGGAGGCCATGGTATAGGCATACAGCCTGATACCGCGATCCAGAAGCGTATCTTCCCTTGCGCCGGCAATGAGTCCCAGCCCGAACCCCAGGGCCCCGGAAAGGCTCCAGGCAAGAGCCATCAACCAGAACGATGTGACAAAGCGCTTGCCGATAACGGAAAGAACGGGTTCGTTGAAAATGGTCGAGACACCAAGGTTGCCTGTTGCCATTTGCCCGGCCCATCTGCCGAAACGTTCAACGGGGGGTCTGTCCAATCCCCAGCGTTTGGCAATAACTTCTCGCTGATCCGGGGAGATCCTGAGCATGGCGGCTCCGACGTAGGCATCAACCGGATTGACGGGTGAACTGTTGACGAGGACGAACGACAGAGTCGCTACTGCGGCGATAAGCAGAATGAGCCGACAAGTCTTTACTACTAAAAATCGCGTGATCATGAATTGCATAGTATTTCAAAAAATCACCGACCGACACTCTTGAGGGGTATTGATCGGTGAAAGTCCTTTCTCTTCAACTTTCTATTTACAGATCCAGTGCCACTGGTCAATATTGGCCGTGATCGGCCAGCCATGGCCATGAGGCTCCATCTGAGATCTGCCCACATCCAGGCATTGATTGATAAAGTAGGTGTGATCAAGGTTGACAAGCCATGCCCAGGAAGCATCGCCGGGTGTAGAAAGACCCGTCTTCCCATCCCATTGCGCTTTTTTCCACAGCGGAATAGCCTCATCGAAAGATGGCGCCAGCAGGGCCTGATCGAGATACTTATCGACCACCGGGTTGACATAGAATCCGGCGTTCCAGTACATCGGCTCGGGACCGTTGCTGTGATACAGTTTGTACATCTCTAAAGGGCTATGTCCTCCGAAGCCATAGACAACCACAAAAGAGTGGGTCAGCTCGTCCTTGATCCGGTCCCAGTTTTCACCCCTGGGAACGGCCTTGATGCCGATCGGTCTGAGCATGTCGGAGACGGCCAGGGCCAGGCCCTGACGCAGGCTGTCTTTGGTGTTGTAGAGGATCTCGAACTCTGCTTTTTTCCCACCTTTTTCCCGAATACCATCACCATCGGTATCGTGCCAGCCGGCCTCCTCCAGGATGGCCTTGGCTTTTTCCGGGTCATTGTCTTTAAAACGGATCTCAGGATTATCCCAGGGGAGATCATCCACCGCCCCAAAGGCTGGCCGCCCATGTCCGTCCAGCACACCGTTGACCAGTGCCTGCCGGTTGATGGCGTAGTTGACGGCCTTACGGATGGCGATATCCGAGGTCACATTATTGCCGATAGCCAGACCGCGGGGTGTCTTCCGGCCGGTGTCCGGGACCATCGGAAACATCAGCCCCCGGTTGTCGACGCTTTTCACCACATGCAGTGTCATGCCGGGGATTTTTTGCCCGGCAAGGTTGGAAGAAACGCCCAGAACATCGACTTTTCCAGCCATGGCCGCCGCAATGGCTGCATCTTCAGTTGAAAAGAGAAAGACCAGTCGTTTGATGGAGGGCTTGCTTCCATAGTAACGGTCGTTGGCCTCGACGATCATCTGCTGCCCTTCATCCCAGCGTACAAGTCTGTAAGGCCCCGAGCCGATTGGTTTGCGCCCGTAACCGGGGCCATGCAGCTTTTCCGGAACGATACCCAAGGTAATGAGGTGCTGGATAAAGGTGATATCAGGAAGCTTGAGACGCAGGATCACCGTGCTGTCATCGATGGCCTCCGCCTGTTGAAGGTTAGAGAGATCGACAACCCCTCCGGCCTTGGCCGCCGTATTGAATGTATAGACGACATCTCGGGCCGTCAGGGGAGAGCCGTCGGAAAAAACGACTCCGGTTCGGATCTTAACAGTCCATGCCAGCTGTCTATCATCCAGCGTCCAGTCGGTGGCCAGATCCGGAACGATCTTCAAATCGGCATCGCGTTTAAGCAGCGTACTTTGGAACAGCGGATTCCCGTAACTCCCCCAGCCAAGCGTTGGATCAAACCCTTCGGTATTTTCTTCCCCCAGAATCAGGGTCAAGGTCTTGGGCGTATCGGCAGAGACCTTTTGCTGCCGGTCGCATGAGGTCACGACCAGCAGCAAGGGAAGCGCCACGCCGATCAGAAAATGGCGTACGTTCATAAGTCACCTATATCTCAATGCCGAGTCGCAGCCAGAAGGTTCTGGGCGCGCTCACCGCATAGTTGTTGGTGCCGTAGCCGTTCCATACTGACTGGGTGTAGTGTTCGTCAAACAGGTTGTCGATATCAGCGCCTATCCGCCATTTTGTACCATTCTGGGTTTTGTCATTATAGCTTATGGCAAAATCAGTTACGTTGTAGCCGTCATAAGATTCCAGGTTGGCGCTGTCGATATAGAAACGATCTGTATGCCGCCATTTAATATGGGTATTGATTCCGGATTCGGCCCGGTAACGCACACCCAGATTGGAGGTATAATCCGGCACTCCGGTTACATGCTTGCCCACTATTGTCGGGTCAACATTCTTCATGATTTCCGTATCCGTGACTGTCAGATCGCCGAACAGTTCAAGACCGGCAAACCAGGGCTTCAGCACGGCGGAAAGCTCAAGGCCGTCGCGCCGGGTCTCGCCAAGTTCGAGATAGATGCCTGAACCGGGAAAGGATTCCTGGATTTCGTTCAAGTTGTCAATTCGGAAGACCACCAGATCACCGGTAAACAGCTTGGATGGTGTATATTTGAGACCTGCTTCATACTGATTGATTGTTTGGGCCTCATTGCCAATGGCGCTATTATATTTGTCGGCGTCTGCCGGGATGGCAAAACCCTGGGTAAAGCTGGTATGAAAATCAAGGGTCTTGTGCAGCTCGCTGTGAAAACCGATTTTAGGGCTGAGATGCGAATAGTCGTTCATATCTTCAGAAAAGGGCGTGGAGCCGGGGTCTTTGTTGGTATAGTCGCCGCCAAATGAGTCATAACGAAAACCAAGCCAGGGTTTGAAAAGCGGATGCAGGGCATAATCTACCTGGCCGAAGAGAGACACGGTATCGATAATGAAGTTGCGATCCTCGTTCTGCGATGTGCGGACCCGGTTTGTAGTGTTGTAGATTTCGGTGTCGGTATCTTCATGAAAATATTCTAAACCGGCGACGCCGTTCAAATCCTTGCCGGCAAATTTGCTTTCATAATTATAACTGGTTCCGGCGCCATAGACCAAACGATCATGATGTTTCTCGGTCTGGCCGCCCGCGTCATAGCCGAACTTGGCAAATCTGGTGAAATCCTGCTCAGTTGCATAGGTCCAGGCAAGGAGTTTGCTGTCGGAAGTCAAGCGGTAGCCGGCATCGAGTCGCTGGGTGGTAAAGAGCTTGTTGCCGCCATCATCCTCGGCATTGACCGCCTGATGAAAGGAGGCGTCGACGTTTTTAAACTGGTACTCAGGAATATAGCCGGGGGCGTCCCAGATGGACTTATTCATCCGAAAAGAGAGCGCGAGGTCGAGGTTCTGCGTGGTCTGCCAGCCGAGGCGGGTGCTGAAGTTGCCGCGCTGCCATGAGGAGTGATCCTGATAGCCGTCGGTTGTCGCAAACTGCACGGCGGTATTGTTACGGAAAGTATCGGTGAAGGAACGACCAAAGACATACTGGGTGTCAAAGGATTCAAAGGAACCGATTGATGTCTGTAATGTGCTGTATTCCCCATCTTTTTTGGTGTTAAAGGAGATGGCGCCAGCCCTGGCGAAATTGCCGAACAGCGGGGATGAGGGGCCTTTGAAAACATCGACATGGTCAATTTCCAGTGGAATAATAACATTCATGTCCGCATAGCCGTCGGCATGGGACTGCCCTTCATTCAAAGGGATACCATCGATAGCGATGGCGGCATCGCCGCCATGACCGCAGTTATTATAACCACGCATCTCAAATTCATTGGCCACGCCACCCTGGCTGTAGTTATGGATCTCGACGCCCGGCACCAGTTCCAGCAATTGTTCCGGACGCAGCAGTTTGAGTCCGTCAATATCCTCAGAAGTTACGGTATTGACGGTGATAGGTTCGGAGGCTGAAGTTATTGCCTCACCCTTGACCGTGATGTTGTCGAGAACAACCGCTTCTTCCGCCTGAACAGCCAGAGGCATGGTTATGGTGGCGGTAAGTGCTGCCAGGAGCAGACTTTTTTTTCTGGTTAAAAATTTCATTCCTTCTATCCCTTCAAAATTTTGATGTTTGTTGATTGAACGACCAAGAATCTTTCATTTCTTGATCTGAGTCCAGTTCCTTATGAACTTTTTCTTGCCTGTTTTTTCCTCCTTTGCCGAATATCCTGTGTGAGTTTGTTTGTTTATTTCTCTTTAAATCGTTTGTAAGGAAGCGCATTTTGGGGAAATGGTGTTTGTATGCAAACCCTCTCTGTATATTCTTTAGTTGAGCTGGAAGTTGACCGGCATGACCAGGATCGCGGCTATGCGTGGCGGCGGTGTAAAAGGGGCCGAGAGTCGGATGGCGGCCAGGGCCTGGTCATCAAGCACAGGGAAGCCGCTGCTGGCCACGATTCGTAATTCACTGACACTGCCATCCGGCGTAATCTTGAAGGCGATCTCCACCAGACCGCTCCAGCCCCGGCGGCGGGCAAGCATGGGATAGCGCAGATTGGCAAGGATGGAGTCGCGGATGGCTCCAAAATTGGCGCGTCGGTATTCTTCATCGGCGGGAACGGCCGGGGCTGCTGTCACCGATGAGCTTGAGGCCGTGCCGACAGGCTTTGCCGCGACCGGGGCGGGCGCGGGGGCTTCAGCAACTTCCGGACTGTTTTGCTCCTGAGATTGTTGTGGCGCCGGTGTGATCGGCTGTGGAGCGTGCCTGATCTTGGCCGCGACCGGCGCCAGTTTTTGTGGGAGCACCACGGGCTCAGGTTGTGGCGCTGGGGGTGTTGGCGTTGTCTCCGGGGGAGTCGGCGCCGCCACCGCTGCCTGTGCCGGCGGAGTTTCCTGTGGTGCCGGGGCAGCAGTCGGTTGCAACATGGAGAAATCAAGACGAATTGTCTGTGGTGGCGGGGTAAGCGCCCCGGCTATGATGATTATGGCCCCTGTCAGCAGGCCATGCAGCACAAACGATTCGGTGAGCGCCCTTCCATCACGTCTCATTTTGTTGCCTCCGTTTGCAGGCTCATCTTTGAAAAGCCAAGTTCTCTGACCAGTCCCATGACATCGACAAACGATTGCAGCGCCACCGCCCGGTCGGCCCGGATAAGGAATGGTGTTTGCCGGTCTTCAGCAGACAGGGCCGCGCGAAGGGATGCTATGGTATATTCAGTTCCCCGAAAATAGATCTTTCCACCCTGATTGATTTCCACAGTCACGCCCCGGCCCGCAGCGTCGCTGCTTTCAGCCTTGGGCAGGTTGACCGGGATCGTGCCATTGGCGATGAAGGTCGCCGTGGTCAGCACGATAGTGAGCAGCACCAGCATGATGTCGATAAAAGGGATGACGTTGATGCCGTCAAAGCCTTTCTCATCCATGATGCGCCTCCCAGGTAAGCAGCAATTCCTTGGCCCGTCGCAGAAGCAGGTTGTAGAGCACTACCGCCGGGATGGCCACCAGGAGGCCTGCGGCAGTGGCCTTCAATGATAAGGCGAGCCCGGTCATGATCCGGGCTGAATCCACCATTCCCTCCTGTCCCATATTATAAAAAATCAGCATGATGCCGAGCACGGTGCCGAGCAGCCCAACATAGGGGGCGTTGCTGCCGATGGTGGCGATGAGGTGTAACCTGCGGGTAAGTGCCAACTCCAAAAGTCGCCGGTTGTTAAATTCTTCAAGGCAGAGGCCCTTGAAGAAGCGGAAGCGCTCGATGGCAATGGCCACCGCGATCACGCTCAGCGCCCCCAGCAGGCCGATGACGCCATATTCGATAACTGATTTCAGCCAATCCATTGTCTTACTCCTTTTCTTGCGTTTGTATTTTTCCGGGCCGAAGCCCTTTCTGGTTGTGGGTGTGACCGTGAAATTTACCCCCTGTTGGTGAAAATATTGAAAGCCAGCTTTGCCTGTCAGTTATGCCGATGTTGTTGCTGTTGGGACAACAAAACTGTTTGTCTGATTCAACTCCTGTCGTTTGCTGTCAATCCGGGCGATTATTTTTTGCGCCATCTGGTCGGGTTCCTTGTCTATTTGCCAGCAGGCCCCGTATTCAGTGCGGCAGCCGTGTTGCAGATAGTCGGCCAGTTTGCGGGAGCCGGTGACCGGCAAGGCGCTGAAAAAGACATCGATGCCGCTTGCGACCAGGCATTGACCGGCTGTTACAATTTTTTCGCTGATCCAGGCCGGAGCGACTGCCGTCAGCGGCAGATCGGCAAGGTCGTTTCCCATCCCCTGCTGGATGAGCAGGTCGGCAATCTGTAACAATTGGCTGCTGTTAATGCAGGTTCCCATGGGCAGGATCGGCGTCAGGTTCATCTCCTGACAGGCGGCCTGCAACTTTGAACCGGCCATTTCCCAGACCCTGTTTCCTTGCATCTCCTCACTTTTGGCCAGAGAGTTGGCGGCGCAGCCATTGCTGATGATGAGAATATCGTTGCGCAGCAGAATCTCGGCGATGGCGGCATGACTGTCCTGTTGCTGATGATAGTTATCGCAGCCCATGATCAGGGCGATGCCACGGATATCACCTTTGCTGATCCGGCTTGCAAGCTGGGCGGGGTCAAGGCAGTTGATTCCGAGTTGTGGTTGTGACCGTTGTCCGGCTTTACTCTCTTCATCAGGGTTGAGCACTTTTTCACGGCCACGAAAAGCGGCGACCGCCATCTTCAGGATGGCTATGGCATTGCTGCGGGCCGCCGGGCCTGTCAGCTCAAGATGTTCGGCCCCAGTCATCTTCATGGAATGGGTGCTGGTGACAAGGCGGGTGTGCAGGGGGTGGATAATTTTGGAGATGGACTGCATGATGCACGAACCGCTGACCACCATGACGTCCACGCACCCGGTGAGGAGATCGGTCTCCTGATCGCCGATGGAGCCGTTCACCAGATTGATGCCGGTGGCCGATGAGCGTTGACACAGGTTGATGATTTCAGGATCTTTTGCCGCCTCTTTCAGTGTCTCCATAGCCAGCGGGCTTTGGCTGTAGATCAGGATGTTGATCATGTCCTGTTGCAGTCCTTCCGGCGTCCCGGTTGGTACCGGCAGGGTCGGAAACAGGATATCCGTCAGCCAGTTGATCACGCGGGATACGCCCCAGCCGTCGGTCAGGGCGCAGCGGCTGGTCTGGCGGACGATGTTGATAAACTCCTGGTCAACACCCATGTGCGTCCGGTGCATCAGTTCCACCACCTCGCGGTCAAATCCGCGCGGGGTGACGCCCAGATCTTTCCAGATGCGGCGGCGGTTTTCCGGGGCGATTTTCATCAGCGCCAGGGTCTCATCCTGATTGCCGAATGCGGCAAAAAGCACTCGGCCCGTTTCCAGGGCCAGCGTGTTGAGGTCGCTGCCGACGGGGTCGATCTCCAGCAGCCGGGCCAGTTCGCGGAGCTTGTTTTCGTCGGCCAGGGTGTAGGGTGTCTCGCCTTTTGCGGTGGCCATAAAAACCCTGACCATGTCTCTGGCCTCTTCCACCTGCAGGGCGACACCGGCGCCGACAATCCTGGCGAAGTTGCGTGCGGCGACGGTATCGGAGGTGGCGCCGCAGACCCCGATCATGGTTTCGACCCCATCAATGATCTGGCAGGGGCCCATATTGCAGACCCGGCAGCAGGTGCCGCCGGAGCCGAAGGTGCACAGGGACATTTCCCGCGCATTGATCCGGTCGCGAGCGGTTGTCAGCACCGGGATGCTTTCGTGTTGATATCTGGCAAGTGTCATTTTTTTCTCGTAAGTTGAAGATTTTCTTGATGGCGGATTTGTCGCTGCCCAGGTTCAGACAAGCCACTCCGGTTCCAGCCCGGAGCAGGCCGGGCAGCAGATGTGGTCATCCACCTCGATCAGCCGGGCGAAGGATCGACTCTGACACCAGGGGCAACTTGCCGGGAGCTTGCTCTTCTCTACATCAAGCACCCGGCAGCGGATCTCCTGGACGAAACAGAGTCCGGTCAGATCGCCATTGACGATATTGCTGACCAGTCCATCAAGTTCTGCCTGGTAGCGGTCGGCCACGGTTGGATCATCTCCGTTCAGCTTGTCCTCCAGTTCTATGGCGGTTGGGGACAGGGTGGTGCGTCTGCTGATGCAGACGACCTTGAGAGCAGTGGCGGTGGGTTCATGATAAAAAAGCATGTCCCAGGGCCGTGCGCTAGCGGGTCTGGTCACCATTCCCGGCTCCGGGAAGCGGGCCAGCCGTTCCAGGGCGGCCAGGGTATGGGCATGGCCGGTGGCCGCGATCCGCACCCGGTCAAGTCCGTCGAAACAGTCGTGGGCATGATGTCCCAGTCGCCAGCCAAGCGCCAGTTCCGGGCTCAGATGGCTTTGTTTCCAGGCCAGCGCGGCCAGATCAAGAGGTACGAGCATAATCGTTTCTCCGTTTGGTTCAGGTTACAGTCAGGTAAAAAAGCAAAAAAAAAGCCACAAAGGCTTTGGTTCCGTATTCCGGGAACAAAAGCCTTCGTGGCTTGAATATCTTTGCTGCTATGAGAGGATCGGTTTTGGGAACCGGATCCATACTATTTGGGTCAGTCTATAACGACCACTTCTGTGATCAGGATAAATGAAGACTGCAATCAGATTTAATGATGAATGCTTTTTTACATTGCTTGAGAGAGCAAGTCAAGAGTTTTGTCTGGATTTTTATCTGCGGCAGGCCGTCAGTCCGTCTGTTTTGCAAGCCAGGTCAGGTAGCGGGAGACACCTGCTTCCACCGGTAAGAAGTCGGCATGGTAACCGGCCTGGCGCAGAGCGGTAATATCTGCCTGGGTATAGCTCTGGTAGCATCCCTTGAGGTGTTCTGGAAAAGGGATATACTCGATTGTTCCCTGTCCGTGGTGGGCGATCACCGCCTGCGCCACTTCGTTGAAACTCTGGGCGCGCCCGGTGCCCACATTAAAGATGCCGGACACGGCCGGATTGTCAAGCAGCCACAGTTTGACAGCCACGGTATCGTCCACATGGATGAAATCGCGCCGTTGCTCGCCGTTGCCGTAGCCGTCTGATCCTGTAAACAGTCTGAGCCTGCCGTCTGCAAGCAGTTGCTTATGCAAGTGATAGGCCACGCTGGCCATGGCCCCCTTGTGTTGTTCACGCGGGCCGTAAACATTGAAATAGCGGAGCCCCACCACCTGACTGGTCAATGAACTCCGGCAGCGGCGCACATACTGGTCAAACTGGAATTTGGAAAAGGCGTACATGTTCAGAGGTCGTTCATGGATCCGTTCCTCTTTGAATACCGGCCCCATGCCATATATCGAGGCGGAGGAGGCATAGATGAAGGGGATAGAGCGGCCCTGGCACCAGTGCAGCAGGGCCTTGGAGTATTCGTAGTTGTTGGCCATGATGAACTCGCCATCCCATTCGGTGGTGGCCGAACAGGCCCCCTCGTGGATCAGGGCTTCGATCTTTGCTTCCGGTTGCCAGCCGGTCCGCAGCCGGTCGAGAAAGTCGAGGCGATCCAGGTAGTCGGCGATGTCGCAGTCGGCAATATTGTGGAATTTTTCCCCGTTCTTGAGATCGTCGACTACCAGAATGTCGGTGATGCCGCGCCCGTTCAGCGCCTTGACCATGTTGCTGCCGATAAATCCGGCCCCGCCGGTGATGATGTACATCCGTTTCTCGTCTTATGAATTTTTATGAAAGAATGCGTCTGTCATCTGCAAAGACGATCCTTTTCCTCTCCCTTTGCTCGCACTCGATCAATCGTGGTGATGGTCATGGTGATGATGATGACCTGGATCTGCTCCACCGATCATGCCCAGGGCTTTTTCCAGAATCTCATCAGTGACTTCCATGCTGCTGATTGCCTGATCAAGCAGTTCTGCCAGCTCATGATGCCCTTCCTCCCTGGCGAGCTTCGCCCACTTCCCAAAGTCTTCTCCGTGATGAAAATTGTGTTCAACCCAGTGGGGTAGCAGCACCCGCAGCTTGTCGATAGTGGTTTTTGTTTCCATGGAATTCTCCTTTTTTGTGGTATTGGTTACACTCTCTCTGGTTTGAAGAGTGGCGCAAACTTGTTGATATTTCTCTTGATTTATCGTCAGCAGGTCGGCTGCATAACCGCCGCAATTTGTTCGTGTGCATGGCCAAAAAAAAAGCCACGAAGGCTTTGGTTCCGTATTCCGGGAACAAAAGCCTTCGTGGCTTGAATATCTTGCTGCTATGAGAGGATCGGATTTGGGAACTGGATCCAGAATATCTTGGTCAGTCTGGGATGACCACTTCTGTGATCAGGATAAATGAAGACTGTAATCAGATTTAATGATAAATATTTTGTACATTGATTGAGAAAACAAGTCAAGTTGTTTTTATGCCATGCATCATGGCATAAATGATGTAGGGAATATGTCTTGCAATTGCAGAGAGGTGTCAGAAAATGTAGGGGAATGGAGGTTCATCAATATAGAGTATTGAGTCAGTTTGAATTGAAGGAACGGTTGTTTTAGCATTTTCAATAAGAGAGAAAGGCCCTTTGGCGCGTATCCAGGAATCGTTTTTTATTGATTTGGCCTCGGAATATTTGATGAAAAGAAAGACCGGCATGGCGTCTGCCGCACAGCAGGTCATCAGGTATCGGTAGCACATGAAAAGATCATCCGGTAGACGTGGATCGGTAAAGGTCTTGCAGGCGACTTCTACTTCTTTGCCTATGTATTCGTCTGGATTCATGGCAAGTTTGGTTAGGGGAGTGTCTGAGGGCGCTTTTTTTCCCTCCAGAAGTGGCGGATAGCTGTCGTTGGCTGCTGTATCTGTAGCAATATTGCCTTGAATAAAACCGGTATTCGTCTGAATGCCTCGTTTTTCCAGGGAGGTTGCATTGAAACGTCCTTGTTGGGCAGGAAAAAAATAGAGAAGAGGGAGCATCAGGATAAGGAGCGAGGGGCATTGTAACCAGAATTCGCCTTGTCGTGATGGTGTTATCTGTCGTTGCAGGTTGACTGCCAGAAAAAGCATCAGGATAATGGCCGCGCAGATTAGCAGCCACCAGAGATTGGGGTGGAGAAGGCGGTTTAAAGAGCCCTGTCCGTCACTTACCAGCCAGCCAAAAAAACAGGTCCATTCTGCAAGAATCATGAGCCTGATAATCTGGAGAGTGGTACGCATTTTTTTATCCTTAAGAAAGATTGGGAAACAAAAATTGTAGGCCCAGCATGGCCAGGAACACAGTGGTGAACACAGTGAGGATTAAAAAGAGAATGGTTCGTTTACGAAAGACGCTGAAGTACATCAGGATCAGTTTGATATCGAGCATGGGCCCAAGGACCATGAAGGCCATTTGGGCTGAGTCGGGCAGGAGCCCTCTGAAACTGGCGGCGATAAAGGCATCGGTCTCACTGCACAGGTTTAGGATGATCGCCATGGCCATCATCAAAAGAATTGCCAGCCAGGGTGAGTCCATCAGGTGGAGAAAGGTGTTCATGTCCAAGGTGCTGCGCATCAGCGCGGTGATAAAGGCGCCGATGACTAAGTAGCGGCCCACATCAAAAAAGTCATCGCTGGCATGTTCGAGGGCGTGACGCAGGCGGATAAAAAGTGGTTGTTTGACATTGCCATGATCATGACCACACCCACAGGATGTCCTGGTCTTCCAGGTTGGCAACAGGCCATTTTCCTGATTAAAGAAACGGCCCACCAGCAAACCGATGAAGACGGCGAGAGCGTAGCCTATTCCCAGGCGCACGGCAACAAATGTCCAGTCGTACCGGTAGGCAATGGCGGTAGAAGCGGCCACAATGACGTTGACGATAGGGCCTGCCAGTAGAAAAGTGATGGCGGCGCTCAAGGGAATGCCCTTGCTGAGTAATCTTCTGACCACTGGGACGATGGCACATTCACAGACAGGAAAAAAGAGCCCCATGCTGCCTGCCAGGAAAACGGCCATGGTCTTTCGTTGATGAAATATCCGGTCTATCCAGGCAATGGGCACGAACACTTCGATCAGACCGCTTACGAGAGAGCCGATCAGCATAAATGGAAGGGCTTCGAGCATGATTGCCAGGAAATTGATCGATAGATCATTGATCAGCTTGTACCATCTGGGAGTCATACCCTGGAAAAAGAGGAGGATGGCGCAGGTCAGAAAACAGTATTCCAGCCCCAAGGATACGATCTCCGAGGTGCTGGGCGGGATGCGCGTGGATGCTGGCTTGTAAATGGGCAGGTTCGGAAGTGGCTGTTGGTTCATAAAAAAAGATGATCCTCTGCTTGCAGGTATTACGGGGGGTTGGCAGTGAGAATTGCGGGATAAATAAAAGAATTAAATGCGCATTTCTTACAAAGTTTATTTGGCGGTGAGGGCCATTTTAATTTTTTTGGTCATAGTTTTCAGGTTGGTTATCACATCTTCAGCCAGCGGGTCAAGTGGTACGACTTCACCGTTAATGGCATTGGCCACGGCTGAGGCACTCTTGGGGTCGAACTGGGGTTGGACAAATATTACTCTGGCTTTGTTAGTTTTGGCCTCGGTTATCAGGGAGGAGAGTTGTCTGGGGCTTGGTGATTTTCCGCCGGTTTCTATGGCTTTTTGCTGCAGGTGATAGGTATGGGCAAAGTAGCCAAATGCCGGGTGGAAGACATAAAAAGATGCACCTTGAAAGGGGGCCAGTTCTTGCGTTATCTGCTGATGCAGCTGGTCAAGGGTCCTGTTTACTTCCAGCAGATTCTTTTCATAGGTTGATCTGTTTGCAGGGTCGGCGGTACTCAAGGCCTTGGCCATATCCGCAGCCATAATCTTCAGGTTCAGGGGTGAGAGCCAGACATGGGGGTCAAAATCTTCATGGTGGTGGTGTTCTTCCTTTGTCTTGACATGATCGTTATGTCCATGTTCATCGTGTTCATGTTCGGTCATGGCAATTTTAGGAATAGAATCTGCTGTGTCAATTATGTGCAAACTGGGGACTGTTTGTTCCAGCTTGGGAATGATTTGCTCTTCGAATTCCAGGTCAAGGGTGAAATAGAGTTTTGCCTGGGAAAGGGCTGTTATCTGTTTCGGAGTGGGTTCATAGGTGTGTGGATCCTGTCCTTTGTTGACCAGGACATGAGTGGTCACGAGTGTTCCGCCTATTTGGTCACTGAGCCATTTTTGCGGGGGAATAGAGACAAAGACCTCCATGGGGGCAGAAAATGCCATTGAAGTGATACAAAATAATGAGAAGAACAGTATTGATCCTGTAAAAAGTCTTTTATTCATCTGGTTCGTGTCCTTTTTTTTTATAAATTTGTATCAAGCTTGGCTAAGGTAGGCCTCACATATCACCGGCACCGGTGATATGTACTCCGTTGTCTCGGACATGGATGGTAACCCGGCAACACCTCTCCACTGTTTGCAAATTTTTATTCAGATCGTCAAAGAGGACGGCCGTCAACTCGTTATCCGCAAAATCAAGATCTCGGCTCAAGGGCTGGAGCAGCGTATTATTTTTTTACCGGTTTGCCAAGCGCCGCATCTATTTTTTGTTGAATGGCCTCAATGGTGCGTTCTCGCAAGGGATGGCCATTGACAAAGATTGCTGGCGTTCCGGTTACACCAGCTTTTTGCGCATCCATGACATCCTGGTCAACCTTTTGTCTGATTTTGGGTGAGGCCATATCGCCCTTGAATTGGTCCATCTTAAGCCCAAGTTTGACGGCGATATCTTCAATAGCCTTATCATTGAGGGCTATATTAAGAGAGGGCAGGGCAAAGAGGGCATCGTGAAATTCCCAGTATTTACCCTGCGCTCCGGCGGCCAGTGCAGCACGGGCGGCCGGATCGGCAAATTGATGCATCCCCAGCGGCATATTTTTCAGGATAACCTTGACGGTATCAGGATTTTTTTCGAGTGCCTGTTCAAGAAGCGGCGAAACCTTGCCGCAATAAGGGCATTCAAAATCTGTAAAGAGCACAATAGTAACCGTGGCCTTGGCCAGACCGCGGAAAGGCGAGCCTTCGGTGTTGATATCAGCAATAAAATCAATAGTGAGGTCTGAAAAGGCCTTGGTCGACTGGTTGATGAGAAAGAGCTTTTCCCCCCGCGGGGCAATGTCAATGGCGGAAACCCCTTTGTCCACAGGGATTGAGCCGGTCAGCTCACCCAAGTTGTCATAGACCAGCACGGTCTGCTGGTCGGTGAGGATGAAAACCCGTTTTCCATCAAGTGAATAAACGATGTCTAAGGGCTTGGCTGGAAGATCCCATGTTTTGTCCACACTCCAGTCTATCTTGGAAGGTGGCGCAGTGTTGGTTGTGGCATGGGCTTGTCCTGCGGATAATGATGCCATGAGTATGGTGCAGGCAGTAATGATTTGTTTATGGTTCATCGGTTTCCTCAAGGTTTGTATGGTTGGTTGCAAGGCACTTGAAGTAGTCCCTTTATTGTTGTCGACAAATTACATCGTGGAAAGAACAGTTTTGTTAATCAGACGATTTTGCAGAGGCCGGCAAAGATTGAGCGTAAAACTTGTTCGTCGATTTTCGTTCTTATCTGCTCTTCGTATTCGTCTTGGGGGGACTGATCGTCTATCAATGGCAGTGCGCAGTGAAGAGACCTTTTTTTTGTAGATACCAGAGGGATGGCTGTAGATTGGATTGTGTCCTGATAGTAACGGTTGTTTTCTATCCAGCGCTGACAGTCGTCGTGGCTACCGACATAGGTGAAAATCAGTTTTTTCTCCCTTTTCAAGGCAATAAGCCGGAAGCCGCAGGAAAGGTCATACTTGCGGCAATCATTCAGGCGCAATTCACCGTGGAGGGTGCGTTTGCATTCCGCCTCTTCGTGCAAGGGATTGATCTGCAGGTCGGCAATAATCTGCCTTGCCCGTTCCGCCACAATACGTTCATGTTTCCCGGCTTTGGCCATGGCCACCAGTCGTTTGGCAAACCGACGGGTTTGGTGAATTTCAAGAAGAACTTTTTCCATGATGTTCTTATTGCCCCATTTCTTTTATAAAGAGCAGCCGTTTATCCGTCAGTTCCCACACGTTGTCTGCCACCCTTTCCACCTGCTCCAGATAATGGCTGAGCATCACCAGGGTGCATTTCGTACCGATGAAAGATTTTCGCTCATTCTCGGCGGGCATCCTTGCTTGCCTCCGAGGGATTTGCCGCCTCCTGCGCATTCTACGCCCGGCGGCAAATATTACCGCTCAAACCTTCCCCCTGCCCGGAACTCACTTCCGGGCAGGGGGCTGGCTGAATAGTTACGTTAAAGTCAGCAGCCGCCTTCCTTCTGGATCTTGGTGTTTATGTTCTTGCCTTCCTTCTCGTTAAACTTGACCTCGATTTCGTCGCCAGAATCAACCTTCTTTGAGTCAAGTTTCCCCATTGTCTCAACATCCTGTACTTCGATTGCATAGTCCTTATTGGTCTTGATGTCCTTCACAACAATTGTGTAGCTGCCGTCGGCATTCTTGGTGGCCTTTGTCATGGACCCCTTGATGGTGCCCGCGAAGGCGAATGATGCAAGGGATAGCATGGTAACTGCCGCGATAAGAGATGTGAGCTTTTTCATAATACCGTATTACTCCTTTTGTGTGCAGGGCTCTTGCCCGTTTTGTTTTATCTGGGACTGAAACTCTCAGTCCACCCCAAAAATATATTAACCATAATCGTTCAGACACGGACCGGGACATCGATCGAGATGAATCTGGTGGCGGCCGGGGTGTCGGTGGTGCTGCCTCCTTCCCGTTTATCCTTCCTTCCGCACCACTATCTGCCATTGCGCCGCACCAGTCTTGATCAGGCGGTCATTGTTTGCTCCTTTTTTGTATTTGTGGAATTCTTAGGTCAGCAGCCGCAAGAGGAACTGGCATTGTCCGGGGCCGGGGCCGGGGCCGAACAGTCAAAGGGGCCGAAATGGGTGCTCCGGTCGCCGGAAATACGGAAATATCTGCCAAACCGGGTTTCCTCCAGCATGGCAGCGGTATTGCCGCAAACCAGCATGGGTTTTCCGGTGACCAGACGATGGTGGTCGTCCAGCGGCCAGGAATGGGGATGGTCGGCAATGGCGCCAAGATAGGTGGCGCTCTGACCGAAATCCTCGCAGATGTCTTCCAGGCAGTCGAGCTTGAAGGCGCGCACGGTCATGGAGTAAAAATCGATCATGCCGATTTTTACCTCTACGCCTTGGTTGTCAAGCTGCACCTTGCGCCTGTGCATGACCCGGTAGTCGGGGCAGCCGACCTCCCGAAGGAGTCTGCGGAAGTCCTCAAGGTACAGGGCCCCGGCCAGGCATTCTCCGTGCAGGATCGGATCCTCCTTGAAATGTTCCGGCACCCTGCGCCCGGCAAAGATATCGGAAAAACAGAGTTCGCCGCCCGGCTTGAGCACCCGGAAAATTTCAGCAAAGACGGACCGTTTGTTCGGCGACAGATTGATCACGCAGTTTGAGATGACCACATCCACTGAGTTGTCCGCCAGCCCAAGCGCACCAAGGTTTTCCATATAACCCTGCCGGAACTCGACATTTGGTTTTTTATAGCCAAAGGTCTGCATCTGGGCACTCACATGGTTGCGGGCCACGGCCAGCTGTGCTTCGGTCATGTCCACGCCGATGACTTTGCCTTCAGGCCCGACCAGCCAAGAAAGAAGAAAGGCATCCCGTCCGACACCGCACCCCAGGTCAAGCACTGTGCAGCCTTCCAGGCAGTCAGGAATGGGCGAGCCGCAGCCATAGGAGCGGGCAAGGATTTCCGGGGTAATGGTTTTCAATATTTCCTTCATACCGACTGAAAGGGATTCCCCATCACAGCAGCAGACCTTAGTCTTGAGATCTTGTGAACTGTTCAAAATCCTGCCGTAATATTCCTGTAATTGTTCTTGCGTTGTCGGAGGCAATTGCATGGTTGTTTTCCTTTTTGTTTTTTTATTATGGGCTGGCTATTTCTGGCAGCCGCAGCCATTCTGATTTTTTTTATTCATCAGGGGCTGAACGCAAGAGGTGAAAAAAAGCGAAGCCAGAGTCCCGCCCGTCAGCGGCCCCAGCACATAGACGGTCAAAAATCCATACCCGGCATCGGGCATGGCCGCCTGTCGCCAGCCTGCCAACCAGGCAAACAGGCGGGGCGAGAGGTCACGGGCCGGATTGAGTCCGGCCTGGGTGAGCGGTGCCAGGATACAGATGATGACGGTGACGGTGAGGCCGATGAACAGCGGAGCCAGGGCTTCATCCGGCCGACCGACATTGCAGCCCTCAGTCAGGGAAAAGATGAGAAAGACCAGAATGAATGTGCCCACCGCCTCAGCTCCGAAGGCGTTGAGACTGCTGACCACAGCGGCCTCGCCAGCCCCGGGATTGGGGTAGAACTCGCCAAAGAGCATGGCAGTTTTCACCGATTCGGGTGCTCCACGTACAATTCCATGAACGGTTTCGTAGGCGGCAATGGACGCCCCGAAAAGAGAATAGAGAAGGCAGGCCGCAAGGAAAGCCCCAAAGAACTGACCACCCAGATAGGCCGGAAGCTTGGACGGATTCATGCGGCGACCAATGACCATGGCCAGACTGACCGCAGGGTTAAGGTGAGCGCAGGAGAGATGGCGGGTGGCATAGATCGCCAGGGTGACCCCGATGCCCCAGATGGCCGCCACCTGAAAAAGCCCGGAATGGGCGGAAAACAGGACGGCGGCAGCCACCGAACCGCAGCCGAAGAAGACCAGGATACAGGTGCCGATGGCCTCGCCGGCAAAGTCATGGATTCGATTCATTTTCTTTGTACTCTATAGGAGGACGTAACGGGACAGGTTTACCGGAAAAACCAGTTGCCTCTGTCCCGTTTTGGTTGATGATTTCAGGATCCAGGCAAGAGCCCCGGCCAGATGACCAAGGCTCTTTTTCAACAACCGCAGGATCCACTCGAACAGGAGCCGGTTGAGCAGGAGCCGCCGCGGCCCAGTTTTTTTTCCGAACTTACGGAGAAACCACCGCTGCCACTCCCGCCACCGCAGCCGCAGGAAGGCTTGATGTAGTCGACCATAATGGCGCCGGTGGTGGCAAATATCGCGTCATCCACCAGAAAGGTGACCCCGTTTTCCTCAAACACCTTGTCGGAGTCCTTTTTTTCATCGAGTCCAAGACCCAGGCTGGTGCCGGAGCAACTGCTCTGCATGATCACCCGGACGGCCGAGTTGATGTCGTTTTTTTTCAGATATTCTTTAAGGTTTTCAATTGCTGATTCCGTTACTTGAAACATAGTGCTCTCCTCTTTTTCGTTGTGATGGGCGGTTTTGCTCATCAATTTTTTTAGAGAAAATTCGCCAATGAATTCTCCCGTTGTAATTCCTATCAAACAGACTCCATCCGTACCGCGCAAGCCTTGTATTCAGGGGTTCCGGCAATCTCATCCACACCAGGGCTGGTCAGGATATTGACCAGAGGGTCGGCGTGATGGAAGGCCATAAATACCGAGCCGGGCCGGCTGCGTTCGGTGACTCTGGCTTTAACCTCAAGGGCCCCACGCCGAGAAACGACCATAACCCGGCTGCCCTCTTCGATCCCGATCCTTGCCGCATCCTCGAGATGGATTTCCACAATTTCCTCAGGTTCAAGGGCGGCAAGTCCCTGACATCTCCGGGTCATGGAGCCGTTATTGTAATGGGCGAGCCTCCGGCCGGTAACCAGGGTAAGCGGGAACTGTTCGTCAGCTTTTTCCAGGGTCTCGACATTGCCAAGCACGGAAAAACGGCCCTTGCCCCTGGTGAAGCTCTCTTGATGGAGAATCGGGGTGCCGGGGTGTTCCCGGTTCGGGCAGGGCCAGATCAGGCCGTCGCCTTCCAGCCGTTCATAACGAACCCCGCCCAAGATCGGGGCGCAGCGGGCAATCTCCTCCATGATCCGGGCCGGGCCTTCATAGGTCATGGGATAGCCCATAGCCGCGGCCAGTCGGCAGGTGATCTCCCAGTCCGGCAGGGCAAGTCCCGGCGGCTCTACCGCCTTTCTGATCCGCCGGATGCGGCGTTCGGCATTGGTAAAGGTCCCGTCTTTTTCATAAAAACAGGCGGCCGGCAGCACCACATGGGCTATTTCCGCACTCTTGGTAAGAAAAATGTCCTGAACCACCACCATTTCCATCGCGGCATAGGCACCCCTGACGTTGTTGACATCGGCCTGGGTGTGGAGCGGATCGTAGCCGATGAGATACATCCCCTTGAATCGTCCCTCGCGGGCCGCCTCATACATCTCCGGTTCCGTAAGCCCTGGGCTTGCGGGCAGGTCCGCGCCCCAGGCCTGACTCAACCGCTCCCTGGCCGCCACATCAGCCACGTCCTGATAACCCGGCAGCACATAGGGCAAAGCCCCCATATCGCAGGAACCCTGGACATTATTCTGACCTCGCAGAGGGCAAATACCGGCATGGGGGCGACCGACGTTGCCGGAGGCAAGCGCGATATTGGCCAGCCCCATGACACCCTGTGTACCGTTGCGGTGTTCGGTGACCCCCAGGCCATAAAGGATCATGCCTTTGCGGGTAGAGCAATAGAGGCGGGCCGCAGCCCGTACCAGATCAGGGGCGACACCGGTCACCTCCGCCATGGTTTCCGGGCTATAGGCCGCCACATGCTGCCGCACTGTCTCCAGATTCTCTGTCCGTCCGGCAATAAAATCCTTGTCTTCCAGTTCTTCATCAAGGATGGCGTGGAGCAGTGAGTTCAGAAGCAGGACGTTGGTGCCCGGCACCAGCCGCAGCCATAGATCAGCCATGGCCGCCATCTCGGTGCGCCGGGGATCGATAACGATGAGCTTGGCGCCATTGCGCACGGCCCGCCGCACCTTCATGCCAACCACTGGATGGGCCTCGCTGGTGTTGGAACCGCAGATCAGAATCACCTCGGCCCCTTCGATATCGGCCAGTGAATTGGTGGCCGCCCCACTGCCCAAGGCAATGCGCAGGCCGCTGACTGAGGGAGCGTGACAGACTCGGGCGCAGTTGTCCACCGAGTTGTTTTTCAGGACCAACCGGCAGAACTTCTGGGCCAGATAGTTGACCTCGTTTTCACAGCGGGAGGAAGACAGGACGCCAAGGGCCTCCGGGCCGTGATGTTCACGGATATGGGCGAAACGGCGGGCAACAAAATCAAGGGCCTCTTCCCAGGTACCACGGCGGAACGGTTCATCAAGCCGCTCTCTGATCAGGGGGTGGGTCAGCCGCTCGGGATGGCGATAAAAATCAAAACCGAATCTCCCCTTGACGCAGAGGTCGCCCTGGTTCGGCGGGGCCTCGTGCCGGGCCTTGACCTCAAGAAGCACGTCTTGCTTGACCTGAAGATCCACGGTACAGCCGGTGCCGCAGTAGGTGCAGACGCTCTGGATCTCTTCGGCCTCGCCGGGGAGAAGGGGCAAAAAGAGCTGCTTTTTGGTCAGGGCCCCGGTGGGACAGGCATCGACGCAGGCCCCGCAGGAGACGCAGTTCTCGCCGATGGCAAGATGAATATTGGCCAATTGCCCGTTTGCTTCCTCACAAGTTACTGAGATAGCCTCAAATTCACAGACCCGTTCACAGCGTTGACAGGCAACGCAACGGCTCGGATCAATGGCGATGAAACGATGCGAATCATCAGGGGTATGGAACCGTTTTTCCGGGGCGCTGGAACTCTTTATTTTGTGCTCACCACAGAGCGGACGCAACTCACATTTAGCCAGCCCCAGGCAGCCGCAGGCCAGACAGCGCTTAGCCTCCCGCACCGCCATCTCTTCGGTGAAGCCCAGTTCCACCTCGGCAAAATCGCCAATGCGCCGCTCCGGGGGCCGAACCGGCATCTGCTCGCTCAGATTGATCGGAAAGCCGTTGAAGTTGCGCATGTCCACTTCTTCAAACTTTTTGCCCTTGCTGAAGTTGAAACGGCCATCCACCGGCCGATCATCCGCGCATCCCAATTGTTGGTGAATCGTCTCCGCCGCCCGCCGTCCGGCATCGACGGCTTGAATCACTGAACGCGGCCCGCTGACCACCTCGCCTCCGGCGTAGATTCCCGGCAGGTTGGTCTGCATGGTGGTGGGATCGGACTTGATCGTCTGCCTGGGCGTGAGTATGAGCTCCGCTTCCAGTTCTCCGTAATGGTGGAAATCTCCGTCCGCCTCCTGGCCCAGGGCGTTGATGACGGTCTCCCCGTTCCAGGTCAGACAGGAGCCTGCAACCGGAACCGGCCTGCGGCTTCCTGCCCCGTCAGGCTCGGAAAGCACGGTTCTGGCCATTTCTACCTCGAAGCCTGCTACCTTTTTGTGGATGGCAAGGGGAGTGGCCATCAGGAAAAACTTTACTCCTTCCTTTTCCGCCTCAACGATATCCCGTTGATGAGCGGCCATTTCCGTTCGTGAACGGTCATGGATGAGGGTAACTTCGGCTGCGCCAAGACGGATTGCGCATCGTGCCGCCTCGACCGCGACCTTGCTGCCGCCGATAATGAGAATTTTGCCGGGCAACTCGTGGAGGGTATCAGTCGCCACTTGTCCAAGAAAATGGAGGCCGTCGAGTGCGGCCTCGCCTCCGGATACGGCCAACGTTTTTAGTCGGCCCATGCCGGTGGCGATGAAGATTGCCTTGAATCCCTGATCCTGCAAATCACGGAGAACAAAATCCCGCCCCCATTTTTTGCCGGTGCGGACGTGAACGCCCATGGCCAGGATATTGTCGATTTCGCGGCGAAGCTCTTTTCTGGGGAGTTTGAAGGCGGGAATGGCATAACGGGTCAATCCGCCTAATTCCGCAGCCGCCTCAAAAAGGGTGACGCTGTGTCCCTGCTTGCGCAGAGAATAGGCAGCCGACAAACCGGCCGGTCCGCCACCGATAATGGCCACATTATGGCCGGTAGCCGGTTTTGGTTTGTCGACTAAAAGTCCGTGTTTGTCGGCATGCTCCACCAGGAATCGCTTAAGATGATTGATAGCCACCGGTTCGTCGAGCAATACCCGACGGCAGCGGGTTTCGCAGAAACGAGGGCAGACCCGGCAGACAATGCCCGGCAGGGGATTTTTCTCCTTAATCAACCGCAGCGCGGCCTCATACCGGCCTTGGCCGATGAGGTTGACATAGCCCTGGACATTGATCCCGCCGGGGCAGGTGAGATTACACGGGGCCTTGCAGTCACCGTAATGGACGGCGGCGAGCTGTTGCAGCCGTTCCGTCCGGTGTTTTTTTAACGCCGGGCTGGCGGTCTCCACAACCATTCCTTCCCGTACCGGGGTCTGGCAGGAACGGAGCTGCTTGCCATCCGCCTCCACCAGGCACAGAAGGCAGGGCCGTTTGGCGTCAGCCTTACCGGGAAGGTGGCAGAGGTGCGGAATGTCGATTCCCGCCTGGCGTGCGGCCTCCATGATGGTGGTGGCGACAGAGACGCTCACCGGCTGGCCGTTGATGCTCAGGGATATCTTGCTGCTATTCATGGAACCGATGCCCCTATCAACTCGGTCAGGATCTTGTCGCACTTGTCATGGACCAGTCCGGCAATAGTGGGACGCGAGAAATCTCCGTTTTTCATCATCTCTTTTGAGGCGCTGATCAGGTTCATTCTGAGCTTGCGGTCTTTGGCCGTTTCCGCCGCCTGCGCTAACTTCTGACGCAGCAGTGTCGGATCGATGCCTTCACTTGTCCCCAGTGGCCCAAGGGTTGCGGCATTTTCGGTGAATTTGGTGATGATCTTGACAAAGTTCGGGCCCTCGGCGGCCGAGGCCCAGTCGATGAGAAAGCGCTGGCTGTTTATGCCCAGCCGGGCCAGGGTCTCGTGCACCATCGCGGCGGTGATCAGGGCATGGTAGTTGCCGTCCTGATAGTGGCATTCGCCGGGATGACAGCCGCCGACAAAGATGGCGTCCGCCCCTTTGGCCAGTCCTTCCAGGGGAAAGGAGGGGTCGAGCCTGCCTGAGCACATCATGCGGATGACCCGCAGGTTCGGCGGATACTGGTAGCGGCCCACGCCTGCTGAATCGGCGGCGGTGTAGCAGCACCAGTTGCAGAGGAATCCAAGAACTTTTGGTTGATAATCTGACATGTTATGCTCCCATACGGAAATATTCTCTGTTCGAGAATGCGTTGTAATTTTGTATAAACAATGGAGACTGGAGTGGGAATCGAACCCACATCTCATCCGCGTATCAGACGGAGGCATCACGGGTTTGAAGCCCGCGCCGCACACCAGTACGGGGTTCCAGTCTTTCAGTCTCTGTCCTTTAATCTTCGGTCTACAGCCTTCAGTAAATGATGGGCAAAGGCCGACAGGCCGTGCCCATCAGCTCCGTGGCTCGATACGGACATGATGGGCACGCTTCGCTTTGCCCATCCTACGGTTCTTCGCTTCGGAGTCTTCGTCTACCTGCCCATCCTACTGTTCCCATACCGATTAAACCTTCTCGCCAAAGGCCGCGATCTGCGCCCGGATACCGTCCAGAGTGAAGCGCCCCATGTCGATGGCCATGGTTGGACAGCGGGCGGCGCAGACGCCGCATCCCTTGCAGGATGCAGTCAAAGTTCGGGCCTTGCGGGGCTTGACCTCCTTATCAATAGTGATGGCCTTATACGGGCAGAAGGTCTCGCAGGCCCCGCAGCCGATGCACAATTCGGCATCGACATGGGAGACGATGGGCTCGGGTGAAATCGAACCCCGGGCCAGGGGCTGACAGGCCCGACCGGCTGCGGCCTGGGCCTGGGCAATGGTCTCGTCCATCGATTTTGGGGCATGGGCCAGACCGCAGACGAAGATCCCGTCCACCGCCATATCCACCGGCCGCAGTTTTACATGAGCCTCCAGATAAAACTTGTCGGCAGTCACCGGCACCTTGAGCATCCGCGACAGAAGCGACGGATCTTCCGGGACAATGCCCACGGAGAGCACCAGCAGATCGGTATCGAGCTCCACCTCTTCGCCCAGCAGCGGATCATAACCCACCACCTTCAGCGGGCTTGATTTGCTGCGTCCCGGGCTGACCTTGGGCGGATTATCCGGGGTGTAGCGGATGAAGATCACGCCCAGTTCACGGGCCTTCAGGTAATCGTCCTCCAGGAAGCCGTAGGCCCGCATGTCGCGGTAATAGACGAAGATGGTCAGCTCCGGGTGGAGTGCCTTGAGGCGCAGGGCGTTCTTCAGGGCCTGACCGCAGCAGACCCGGCTGCAATAGGCCAGATCCGCACCCCGTGAGCCCACGCACTGGATCATCACCACCTGTTTCATCTTGGCGGAAAGCGGGCGGCCGGATGCCAGCCGGGCTTCCAGTTCCAACTGGGTCATGACCCGGTCGGAGTCGCCGTAGAGATACTGTTTCGGCGCATAGGGTCTGCCGCCGGTGGCAATCACCATAACACCGTGGTTGACCACCTCAGTGCCGGATTTTTCGGCGACTGTGGTGGTGAAGTTGCCCACATAGCCGGAGACACTGGCCACTGTGGCCTTGGCGCGCACACTGATTTTGGGATGGGTTTTCACCCTGTGGGCCAGATCGGCTATGGCCTTACGCGGATCACGGCCAAAACGGTCAGCAGTCAGCAACAGGGCCGATCCACCGAGTGTATCCCCCTGCTCGACCAGGGTCGTCGGGAATCCCTGTTCGGCAATGGTCAGCGCTGCTGTCATACCGGCAAGGCCGCCGCCGATAACAAGAGCCGACGGAGTAACCGGAAGCCGTTGTTCCGGCAGGGCGGTGAGATGGGCCGCCTTGGCCACGGCCATGCGCACCAGATCCTTGGCTTTGGCGGTGGCCGCCTCGGGCTCATGCATATGGACCCAGGAACATTGATCGCGGATATTGGCCATCTCAAAGAGGGCGCGGTTGAGGCCCGCATCCCGCAGGGTGGCCTGAAAGAGCGGTTCGTGGGTGCGCGGGGTGCAGGCGGAAACCACGATGCGGTTGAGCCGGTGTTCGCGGATGATGTTGACCAGATGCTGCTGGGTGTCCTGAGAACAGGAATAGAGATTGTCGGTGGAATAGACCACGCCGGGCAGATCCCGGGCATAATCGCGCACCGCCCGCACATCGACGACACCGGCGATATTGATGCCGCAATGGCAGACAAAGACGCCGATGCGGGGTTCCTCTTTGGAGATATCACGCTCCTCAGGAAATACGGCCTTGGTCATCTCGGTGCCGCGGGCCGCAACAAGCTGGCCCGAACAGAGGGCGGCGGCACCGCCCGCCTGGGTGACTGAGTCAGGGATATCTTTTGGCCCCTGAAAGGCGCCGATCACATAGACACCTGGCCGGCTGGTAGCAAGCGGCGCGTAATTGCTGGTCTGGGCAAAGAGGTAGTTGTTCAAATCGATACCGGCTGCCTGCCCAAGCTGCTCGGCGTCGTCCGGCGACTCAATCCCCTGGGAGAGGACGACCATGTCGAACATCTCGTAGTGATGTTTGCCGTCATCCGTGGCCCAGGTGAGCAGCAGGCCGCCGTTAAAGACGTCCTCCACTTGCGGTGGCCGGGCGTAGATCACCCGAAAGTTATTTTCAATCGTGGCCCGTTCACGGGCTGCGTCAAAGCCCTTGCCGTGGGTGCGGATATCCATGTAAAAGAGGGTGATCTCGGCGCTGGGATCATGCTCGCGGGCCAGGGTCGCCTGTTTGATGGCGTACATGCAGCAGACCGAGGAACAGTAGTTGTTGCCGCAGGTCTGGTCGCGGGAACCGATACACTGGAGAAAGGCGATCTTTTTGGGATGTTTCTTGTCCGAGGGGCGGAGAATTGCCCCGTTGGTGGGGCCGGAGGCGCACATCAGCCGTTCGTGCTCAAAGGCGCTGAGGACATCGGCGAACTTGCCCCAGCCATAGCGGCCGAGCACCTCCTTGCTGACCCGGCCCAGACCCGGCGCCAGGATCACGGAACCGACCGCCAGCTCAAGGATCTCTTCCTTCTGGTCGAAACGGATGGCCTTGGCCTGACAGGCTACGGCGCAGAGGCCGCAGGTCTGGTAGTTGAGCATGAGACAGGCCTTGGCGTCGATATAATAGCTGGTGGGCACGGCCTGGGCGTAATCGATGTGAGCGGCATTCGAGATCCCGAGATTCTCGTTGTAATCATCGCCGATCTGCTTGAGGCAGTAGAGGGTACACTGGCCGCAGCCGGTGCACACCTCCTCGTCGATGTACCGGGGCTCTTTCCTGATTCTGGCGGTAAAGTTGCCGGGGACGCCGTCTAACGAGAGCAGTTCCGACTTGGTCAGGATCTCGATATTGGGATCGCGGCCCGCCTCAACAAGCTTGGGTGCGAGGATGCAGAGCGAGCAGTCGTTGGTGGGAAAGGTCTTGTCGAGCCGGGCCATGACCCCGCCGATGGCGCCGGATTTTTCAACCAGATAGACCTTGAGGCCGAGTTCAGTGAGATCGAGTGAGGCCTGGACTCCGGCCACCCCGCCACCTACTACAAGAACCGCACCGACCGCCTGGATGGCGGAAGGAGTGGAAATAGAAGCGTGCATAGCTCCTCCTTTGCTGTACGTTATACCGGAAAAAACATTTCCGGATCTGCCGCGGCTCTCTGCAAGCAACCGCAAACAACGTCAGCGAACAAGGAAGGGAAACTACCTGGTTAGCGCCTGAGACCGTTCATGGGAGGCAGGAGAGCCGCAATATCGTCCATCCCGAACCGGGACGGCCGGCTTGTGCCGGGGTATTGCTCAGATGTGGGGCGATCTGTGTTTCAAAATGACTCTCCGTGAAGATGAAATAAAATGAATTTTTGACAAGTATAAGGTTGATTATATTGTTACAAAATATCATCAATCTAAAAAAATGATATATAACTCGATTCCTATTGATATGACAACCAGAAAAAAACCACAAAAAAAATTGCAGCTTTATCAACAGGGCAGAGATTGGACAAAAAGACAGTTTCTCAGGGTCCCCTTTACTCTTCAAAGATGATCCGGTGATCCACCAGGTTCATAAGTTTGATCTTGGCATGGATGATCTTCTGATCCCCAAAGATCCCCACCAGCCGGAAGATGTTTTCGCCCTGCGGTTCGATGACGTCCACCGACTCCATGAGCAGTTGCTCTTCTCCATTCTTACTCAGATATGCGCTTGCTTCACACATGATTTATCACCTCTTTCAGTTTTCCCGATATCACGGCCTGCACCAGATGGGGCAGGGGCTCCTTGATGACTCCTACCAGTTCGATTCGTTCCTGGGAGAGTGGCAACAGGATCTTCAGGGCTGGACAGGAAGTTATCGCCTCAGCCATCCTTGGCGTCACCTCGCCCAGCATGGAATTGGCCCAGGAGATGGTGATGGGACCAATGATACAGTCGACCTCGAACACGGTGCGGCAGATGGCGTTTTCGCCGGATGCCCCTTTGTTGGCACCGGATTTGAGCATCTGGGCGGTGGCAATGGCATTGGTGCCTAAAGCGATCAGCTCCACCGATTCTCCGTAGGCCTCCTTGATATATTTGATCAGGGTGGCGCCGATGCCGCCGCCCTGACCATCAATAATGCATATTTTTTTCAACAATGCTGTTCTCTTGCTGTATAATGAATCTGCCGATGAAAATTGTCTGATATCCAGACAAAAAAACCACGAACTTCAGGCTAGTGAGCCCAAGCTTTCGTGGCCTGAATAAGTTAATGTTGTGCTGATAGTTGATGTCTTCATAACATCTCTATTTTCATTTTCCTTACCGCACCTCTGTTCATCTGTCAATATTTTAGTCCTGTTTTCCATTGTGTTCCTGATCGCCCAAGACAGATAGAGGGCTTGCTTTAGTCCTATTCCCAAAAAAATCAGGGGCACTTCTCTGCGGTTTTGTTATCAACAGAAAAAGAACATGTTTAATGTTGACGGGTGCTGCTTTTTTCAGTAAACGTTGATGAGAAAATTTCAGATGCTCGTAACAGAGCTTAAAAGGGAACCCGGTGACAATCCGGGACGGGCCCGCCGCTGTGACCGGGGACGACCGTTGCATTCAAGCCACTGACCGTATTTAATTTTTTTGGTTGGGAAGGCGCAACAGGAAGGACGATCCGGGAGTCAGAAGACCTGTCTGAAACCAAGAAGGATGTCTCCGAGGACAAGGGGCAGACCTGTGTCATCTGTGGATAAAACAAGGCAATCCCCGGATCAATATTATATTGGTCCGGGGATTTTTTTTGCCTTTTTTGCTGGCATGCCCCGGAACCGCAACCTTTTTTATGGAGGAGAAAAGTGGCGATCCGGATTCTGAGAGAGGATTTTTGTGGCGGCTTCAACGATGGGTGTGGGGCATGGAGCTGAAATCACTGATCATCGGGCTCATTTTTTCAGTGGGTATCTTTGCCGTGAAGAGTGGGGCAGGTCTTTCGTATTTGCTCAGGCGTGAGTCGTGGCTGGGCAGACGGCTTTTAGCTTTTTGCTGTTTTTGCATCAGTTATGGGCTGGTGTTCGTGTCAGCCTGGTATCTTGTCGGTCGGGTTGATCTGTCGGCCCATCTGGAAACAGTCATGCTTGTTGCCCAATACGGCATGACTGTTCATTTTCTGCTCGCTGCACTCCTGTTGGTCTGGGGAGTGGCCTTGCTGCAAAAGAGTGGCGAACGGCCAGACGGAAGTCAGGGCTGGCTTCTTCTGGCCCTGCCTTGTCCGGTTTGTTTTTCGGTGATCCTTTGCAGCGGCGCCTTTCTCCATAATCTTTTTCCGGAAACCCCCTGGCTCTTTCCCCGGCTCTTTGCCGGTTTCATTGGTGTAAGTCTGGTCAGCGCACTGGTCTTTGCCCTGTATGCAAAAGGCAGCGCTGAACATGGGCTGGGCCGGGTTATGATGCTGGCCGCCCTCTATTTTCTTGTCACCATAGCAGTGGTGCCGCAGTTTGGTGAACTTGAGAGGATTTCCCGGATCAGCAAGTCCACCGTCATTCTGGCGGATCACCGTCTGCCTCTGTTTCTGGCCGGCATGAGCCTGGTCTTTACCTTTGGTTTTCTGAAAACACTGAAGAGGGCATTATGAACATAATCGCGCTGCTGGAATCTTTTATCTATCTTGCCGCCTCATCACTGCACCTGCCGATGGCACTTCTCTTATCACTGCTCACCGTGCGGCTGGTTATCTATAGCGGGAGTTTTACTGGCATGTATCTGTCGCGGAGACGTCTGCCGCGCTCTCTTGATGTGATACGCTCCCTGAAAACCCAGGGATTTTCTGATTTTCCGGTTCCGGTTCGTCGTTTTTGTCGACAGCTTGTCGAACTGACGGATCAAAATTCTCGTGATTCTCACAATCATCACGAGCTTGCAGTTTTGAACCTGCTGCGCGAGACCGAACACCGTTTATGGAAATCCCTGGATCACTTGAAGATGGCTATTCGCATCGGGCCGGGGCTTGGTCTTATTGGCACACTGATTCCCATGGGTACAGGCCTTGCCTCACTGAGCAGTGGGGATTTCACCCGCCTTTCCAGTAATCTGGTAGTTGCCTTCACCACCACGGTGGTGGGGATGACCCTAGGCCTGGTCAGCTATTTTTTCTTTACCATTCAGCGGCGCTGGGTGGAGGAAGATGTAAAAAACATGGAGCTGGCGGCAGAGATTCTGGCCGGAAAACAATGAAATATTTTAACAGAAAACTCAGTTTGGGCACCGATCTGTCGGATAATGACCCTATGAAAGGGTGTTGCCAAGATTGGATAAATATCAAATAAAACCAATTGATTAAAGTGGGAAAGCCTTTATAATGGTGGGTGTCCCTTCCAAAAGACTCCCAACCCAAAATAAAGGCTTCTCATGCACCACAAGAATATCAAGTTGATTGTGCGAACACAACTAAAAACGCAATTTCCTAATTGGAAACATCTTCCCAAAAAAACTAAGAAGGAACTTGCCCGAAAGGTGTTGGCGGAAGTTGTCGCTGAATATGATTTTAAACAGGAAATTGAAGCTCCCATTGACCAATTA
>Ga0180007_10000895_pt1 | contig 44186 bp, 35 predicted proteins | sample MM_PC_MetaG_FD_121122 | JGI IMG/M metagenome (GOLD analysis project Ga0180007, IMG submission 121122) | Groundwater microbial communities from the Aspo Hard Rock Laboratory (HRL) deep subsurface site, Sweden - MM_PC_MetaG | ecosystem: Environmental > Aquatic > Deep subsurface > Groundwater... | reverse complement strand
CGCCCAGAAGAACGGCGCGATCGTCGCGTGCGGATACTACGGCTCCTCGGTATACGTCTGGGAAAACGGCGCGGTCTCGACCTTCACGGCCCCTGACGGCTATGCTCGCGCGTATCCCCGGGCTATATCGCTCGACGGGGATACCACCTATCTAGTGGGATACGTCTACTCGAGCGTCGCGGATACCTACGCTCCCTGCACCTGGAAGAACGGCGTCCCGTCTATCATGGGAACGCCTCCCGATCCCTCGATTATCAAGCCTTACTCCGCGGCGTTCGTCGATGGTGAGCTCGTAGCGACAGGGCAATGCTACGTTAAAAACGGCGACGACGACGTACAAGTCGCCGGGTATTGGAAATCCGGCGCATGGATACCGCTCCCCATTCCTAGCGGCTCGACAGGGGCCCGAGCGTTCGGGACGACCCCCGACGCCAATGTCTTTACCGGGTACGCGACCCTGCAGAACGGCGCGACCCAACCTGGGTACTGGGAAGCCGGCGCGTGGCACGCGCTTTCCCTGCCGAACGGAGCGGCAGGCGGCTATGCGAGGGTTCCGCTCACTACCGAGGCGCGAACACCAGAGCCCGCCCGCGATTCGGGCAAGCTGGCTGTCTATACCGCCGGAGCGTTCGACAGTAACCGTCCCATCATGGACCAGAACGGCGCCCTTATGTACGACCAGTACGAGGCGGATTATACGACGGAGGTCGAGAGTTTCAAGGCGAGCTTCGCGACGTCGATATACCTGGATGGAAATGATATATTCTTCGCGGGAAATTCTACCGACGGAGGCGCCGCGTATTGGAAGAACGGCATACGCACCGATCTCGCCGTCCCGGCGGGCACCTTTAGCAGAACGGCGACCGATATCGCCGTCTCGGAATCGAACGTCTACGTAGCGGGGTATTTCAAGAAATCAAGCGCTGGCGAAATCCCGTGTCTATGGGTAAACGGAACGATTTCGGAGCTAGAGATCGGAGGGACGCTAGGAGGTGAAGCCAACAGGCTCGCCATCGTCGGTAGCGACGTCTACGTCTCCGGATACTACGTCGAGAAAGACGAAGCCGGCGCTGATAACGACACCTGGAAGATATGCTTCTGGAAGAACGGTATTAGAACTGATTTAGAGAGCGTTACCGGCCTTCCAAGTATCACGGTATTCGGGCTAGCGCAATCCGGGCCCGACGTGTATCTCTGCGGCTCCAGCGGAATCCCGGCGGACCCGGGAAGGTTCGCCCCGGCGTATTGGCTAGTCAGCGGCGCGACGCTCACGAAAACGACGCTCGATATAGGTAGCGCGGAAAAAGCCGGGCTCGTCGGCCTCGTCGTCGAGGGCTCGTCCGTCTACGCGACAGGCGCCTTCTACAATGCAGGAACGGGATGGATGCCGGCGATATGGAAGAACGGGCTCATGTCCGCCCTGGAAACCGACAATACTCAAACAAACAATTTCCAGACGGGGATCGCCGTCGCCGTGGACGGTTCGGACGTCTACGTCGCCGGCATGCGGAGCTATTCTTATAAGGGAGAAGTACCGACGCTCTGGAAGAACGGCGAAATCGTACCGCTCGCCGACGGCACTAGCTACGGCTCGATGATGGACGTAGCGATCAGGCGGTACTGACAGAGGACGGACTTGATCGGAACCACCCGCGGCGCCTAGGCTTTCGGCATGCAAGCGCAATGACGAACCGGAAGCTAGCCGCCGCCTTCAGGCTGACGATCGCGGCCTCGAGCCTAGCGGCGACTATCGCCCAATCATCGATGGCGAAGGATGTAGCGGCCGCGCTTAATCCGCACAGCTGCTTCACGATACAGTCAAACCTCATCGCGTCGGCCGCCCCGTTCGCGATGCTCGCAAACTGGATAGTCTTCGAGCAGAGGGGGCGGACGAGGCTACGGGACATCGGGTCCTGGCTAGCCTACCCTCTCGCCTACCCTCTCGCCTACCCGGCCGGCGACCGCGCGCTGGCCAGGGCGACGAGGGCCGGCGCGGCATCGGGTAGTATAGCGCCGCGATAGCTACCAGGCCCCGCCGCCGGGCGTCGCGCCAGGGAAGGGGGCGGCTCCCCGCGCCTTCGCATCCGCTACCTTTATCTTGCATGGATAGCGCTTTTCCGACTATAGTAGCGCCCGGAGCCACATCATGAACCTTACCACGACTAGGAATATCGGCATCATGGCGCACATCGACGCGGGCAAGACCACGACGACGGAGCGCATCCTCTATTACTCCGGCAAGACCTACAAGCTGGGCGAGGTCGACGACGGCGAGGCCGTCATGGACTGGATGGAGCAGGAGCAGGAACGCGGCATCACCATCCAGAGCGCGGCGACGACGACCTATTGGCGCGACCACCAGATCAATATCATCGATACGCCAGGGCACGTCGACTTCACCGCCGAGGTGGAGCGGTCCCTGCGCGTGCTCGACGGCGCCGTGGCGGTATTCTGCGCGGTCGGCGGCGTCGAGCCCCAGAGCGAGACGGTCTGGCACCAGGCCGACCGCTACAACGTGCCACGCGTGGCGTACATAAACAAGATGGACAGGCTCGGCGCCGACTTCTACGCCGCCGTCGAGGAGATCATAGAGAAGTTCGCCGCCGTCGCGGTTCCAATACAATTACCGATTGGCAAGGAAGGCGGCTTCGAGGGCGCCGTCGACCTCGTCACGATGGAGGAGCTGGGCTGGGACGCCGACCAGGGCGGCCAGAACGTCTCCAGGGGGCCGATACGGCCGGAGATGGCCGCGCTCGCCGCCGAGTGGCGAGATAAGATGGTGGACGCGCTCGCGTCCCATTCCGACGAGATCACCGAGCTGTACCTAGGCGGGGAGGCGATACCCGTCGGGCTACTGCGCTCCGCCCTGCGCGAGCAGACCATAGCCAGGAAGATAGTGCCGGTGCTTTGCGGCGCGTCCAGGCGCAACCTGGGCGTCCAGCCAGTCCTGGACGCCGTGGTGGACTACCTTCCCTCGCCGACCGACGTCCCGCCGGTGCAGGCCTATAACCCCAAGAAGGAAGAGCACTTCGAGCTGCCGTGCGACGCGGGCGGCAACCCGCTCGGGCTCGTATTCAAGGTCCAGTACGACCGAGAGGCCGGCCCGCTGTGCTACGTGCGCATGTACTCGGGAGTCGTCAAGACGGCCGGCGTGGTCTACAACATAGGCAAGAAGAAGCGCGAGCGCGTCACCCGAATCCTGCGCATGCACGCCAATAAGAGCGAGGCGATCGACGAGCTGCAGGCGGGCGACATAGCGGTCTTCGTCGGCATGAAGACGGCCCAGACGGGCGATACCGTAGGCTCCGAGGGCTGGCCGATGCTGCTCGAGCACATGCACTTCCCCGAGCCGGTGATCACCGTCGCCATCGAGCCCAAGACCGTGTCCGATAGGGACAAGCTCAAGGAGACCCTCGATATCCTGTCCAAGGAGGACCCCACCTTCCAGACCGGCGACGACGAGGAGACGGGCCAGCTCGTCATCAGGGGCATGGGCGAGCTACACCTCGACGTGCTCGTCACCCGCATCCTCAAGGATTTCAAGGTCGGCGCCAAGGTCGGCAACCCGCAGGTCTCGTACCGCGAGTCAATAACGAAGAAGGTCACGCACGCCGAGAGCTACGCCCGCGCCATGGCCGGCAAGGACGTGAAGGCCGGCGTTACTATAGAGGTCGAGCCGCTCGCCCGCGGCGAGGGGAACACCTATACCAAGGCGGTCAGGAACAACGCGGTACCCGAGGAGATATACGACGCCATCGAACGGGCGATCACCAACGCCTTCGGCGGCGGCATCGCGCTCGGGTATCCCTGCGTCGACATAGGGGCCAGGCTCGTGGGCATCGAGTACGACGAGCTGACCGCCACGCCCTTCGCCTTCGAGGCCTGCGCCTCCATGGCGTTCGACGAGGCCTGCCGCAAGGCCGGCCCGGTCCAGCTCGAGCCCGTGATGAAGGTGGACATCATGACCCCCAAGGACTACGTGGGCGAGGTGATGAGCCTCCTGTCTCAGCGCGGCGGCATGATACACGGCTCCGACTCCCGCGCCGCCATCGACATCGTGCACGCCCAGGCGCCGCTCGCGGTGATGTTCGGCTTCTCCACCAGCCTCCGCTCCGTCTCCCAAGGCCGCGCCAGTTTCAGCATGGAATTCTCCCACTTCGAGCAGAAACGGTAACTAGGCACGATACGTCGCGCGGCCTTGGCGCGAGCCAGGGATGGCGAGCCAAAACCCGGCCCGTCCGCTTCATCGGACGGGTCCGTCACGGACGACGAGCCGGCGCAGCGAAGCGAGCCGGTACGTCATGGACGACGGCACGGCGTAAATTTAATTTTGCCCGGCGGGGTTTAGCGTGTATACTTGGCCGGATGGGAAACAAAGCCGCGAGCGGCGCGTCCGAATACGAGTGCGTCGTGGTGGGAGCCGGGCTAGGCGGCCTGTGCGCGGCGTTCGAGCTCGCGCGGAACGGCGTCAGGGTACTCCTGCTAGAGCGGCACAACCTTCCCGGCGGCTTCGCTACGAGCTTCGTCCGCGGGAGGTTCGAGTTCGAGCCCTCGCTCCACGAGCTGCCCGACATGCGCTCGCTGTCCGAGGCCACCGGCGTGGTCAGGTACCTGCTCGACGACGCGGGCCTGGGCGTACGCTTCCTGCCGGTGCCCGAGGCGTACCGGGTCATCCTGAGCGAGCCGGGACTGGACGTCAGCGTGCCCTTCGGGGTCTCGGCCTGCGTCGACGCGATAGAGCGCGCCGTCCCGGGCAGCGCCTCCTCGGTCAGCGCCTATTTCGAGCTATGCGCCGAGGTACAGGCCGCCTTCAGGGACCTGAACGGTAACGACGGCAAGCCTGACTACCTCAGGGTCCTCCGCGAGCGGGGCAACTTCGTGCGCACCGCCTCGGCTACCGCCTCGGAGGTCGCCGAGGCGCTAGGGGTACCGGAGCGGGCCCACGATATACTATTCGCCTATTGGTGCTATTTAGGGGTCCCCGCCGAGAGCCTATCGTTCCCCATTTGGGCCTCCCTCCTCCATTCCTACGTATCGTCCGGAGCGGTCATCCCCGCGATGCGCTCCCACGAGATAGCGTGCGCCTTCGAGAAGGGCATCAGGGAGGCCGGCGGCGAGATACGCTATAATACGCCCGTCGAGGCCATACTCGCCGAGGGCGGCGCCGTCGTCGGCGTCAGGACCGCCTACGGCGAGACGATACGGGCTCGCGGCGTCGTTTCGAACGCCTCGCCCACCCTCGCCTTCAATACGCTCGTCAGCCCGCGCTCCCAGGTCCCCGCCCGGGCGACGATGACCTCCAACGCCCGCAGGCTGGGCTTCAGCGTCGTCGTCGTCTACCTCGGCCTGGACGCGGACATGGCGACGCTCGGCCTGAAGGAGTACAGCTACTTCATAGCCCCGCACATGAGGACGCGGGAACTGTACGACGGGCTCTACGACCTGGAGTCGGACGACGTGATGCAGGCCTCGGTATGCCTCAACGCGGCCAACCCCGGCTGTTCCCCGCCCGGCACGACCATCCTATCGATTACCGCCGGCACCCGCCCCGAGGCCTGGGCCGACGTCGCCCCCGAGGAGTACCACAGGGTCAAGGCGCGCGTAGCGGAACGCCTGATAGCGCAATTCGAGGCGGCGACGGGAGTAGACCTGAGGAGCCACATCGAGGAGCTGGAGGTGGCTACGCCGGAGACCTTCGCCCGCTACACGGGGGCCTGGAACGGCGTCGTCTACGGCTACGAGCCGGAGCCCTGGGACTCGGTCATCCCGCGCGCGCTCGCCGTCGACAAGGAGCGCTTCCTTGACGGCCTTGATTTCTGCGGGGGCTTCTCGTACCGCTGCCACGGCTACGGGAGTTCCATACTCTCCGGCAAGGCCGCCGCGGAACGCGTCCTCGGGCGCATGGCCGGAGGCGGGCGGTGATTATCACTATCCGCGGGCGCGTCCGCGACGCTATCTCGTTCGTGTCGCCGTTCAGGGAGCGCGCGCGGCGCATCGGGGCGGCGTCCCCCGTGCCGCCCGCGCCTCCGGCAGTGAACGCGCTCGCCGCTCGCCTGCACCCGACTGCCATGCGCCTCCGCGTCGAGTCTCGTACGGCGGAGGACGGCTCCACGGCGACCTTCCGCCTGGTGCCGGCGGTCTCGGGCGACGCTATTCCGCCGTTCAGGGCCGGCCAGTACGTCTCCGCGCGCATGCGGATAGGCGGCGTACCGGTCTCGAGGCCATTCTCCATCTCGTCAAGCCCCGACGAGGCCGCGCTAGGCTATATCGAGCTGACGGTACGGTCGAAGCCCGGAGGCTTCTGCGCGCCTCATATCATGGAGCATTGGGGCGAGGGAACCGAGGTCGCCTGCTCCGGCCCGGCGGGCGCCTTCTACCACGAGCCGCTCAGGGACGGGCCGCGCGTCGTCTGCATCGCGGGAGGCTCGGGCGTCACGCCGTTCAAGTCTATGATACCCGACTCCCTGGCCCATGACGATACCGAGCTCATCCTTATCCAGGCGGCCCGCCGCCCCGAGGAGCTCCTGTTCTCCGGCTTCTTCGAGCGGCTCGCCTCGGAGCGCCCGGACCGGTTCTCCTACGTCCGAGTCTGCGAAGAACCGCCAGGAGGGCGCGCCGCCGAAGGCCCCGAGGGCTTAGCTGGCCTCGAGCGGGGCCTCGTCACCGCGGAGCTCATATCGCGCCGCGTGAGCGGGTACCGGGACGCGACGTACATGATCTGCGGCCCCGACGCCATGAAGTCCCATATAGCCCGCGAGACGGCCTCGTGGAGCCTGCGGCCCAGGCAGCTGCGCGAGGAGAGCTTCTCGGAAGCGGCTTCCCCGTACGCGTACCCCGGATACCCGGCGGACGCGGCCCGAGGCCCGTTCTCTATCGAGGCGATGACCGACGGCGAGCTGGCCTCCGTCGCGGCCGACCCCGGGGAGACGGTACTGACGGCGCTCGAGAGGGCGGGACTGGCCCCTCCGTCGTCGTGCCGATCCGGCGACTGCGGCTGGTGCCGATCCAGGCTAGTCTCGGGCCGGGTCTTCACTCCGGATAGCGTACGCGGGCTCAGGGCCGCCGACGCCGCGCTAGGATACTTCCATCCGTGCCGATCGTATCCGCTTTCGGATATTGCCATAGAGGTACCCAGGAACCCCGATAACTCGAAGGAGGAAACGGAATGATCCTTATAGCCGACTCCGCGGTCCAGCTGAGCCCGGAAAGCCTCGACGAGCTCGGGGTCAACGTCGTCGAATACCCCATGTACCTGAACGGAGAGCCCTATCCCGTCTCGATCAGAATGGGCAAGGCCGAGAAGGACGCGCTCCGCGCCCTCCTCAAGGACAAGGATAACAAGGTCACGACCTCCGGCCTCAAGGAAGAGGAACTGCTGGAGCTCTACGGCCGGTTCCCGGGCGAGAGGATACTGTCGCTCCATCAGTCGGGCAAGGCGTCCACCGTCACGGCCGCCGTCATTAGGAAGATAGTCTCGGAGCATAAGGAACTCGACGTCACGTACCTCGATTCCCATCACCTGACCGCGGCCTATAGCGTCCTCGTGAAGGATACGGCCGAGGCGATCAAGGCCGGAGCCTCGTACGAGGACGTCATCGCCCGCTTCGATCGGGCCAGGGCCGCCACGAGGCACCTGGGCGTCGTATACGACCTGTTCTACCTCCATAGGACGGGCAGGATAGGGCTCGCCAAGGCCGTGCTCGGGACGGCGCTCAAGATAATCTCCATCCTCGGCTCGTCCGAGGAACCGGGCGTGCTCAAGTCGATAGGCAAGGTGAAGAACTACGCGCAGGCCAACCAGCGCTTCGCGGCCATCGTCAAGGAAGACATGGAGGCCAAGGGCGCCCGCCGTCTCTCGGCGGTGATAAGCGTCATAGGCCCGCACGAGGAAGAGGCCGAGCATTTGAGGAAGAGTATCCTGGATCTCGGCTACGACGCCTCGGTAGAGGTCTCGTATACCAACCACAGCAACATGCCGCACGCCGGACCGGACTTCTATGACATCGGCTACATCGCCTGGAATGACTGAGCCGGTCGACGCGGAGGGCCTGCGCGAGGCCCTCGTCAAGGGAGCGGAGTACCTGAGCAGGAACCAGCGCATCCTGGACAACCTCAACGTATTCCCCGTGCCCGACGGCGACACGGGAGCCAACATGGTCGCCACCCTCGATGCGGGTATCAGGGCCATAGGGGAAGGGCCGGTCTCGAGCATCGCCGAGCTATCGGAGAGGATGCGCGGCGAGCTCCTGCGCAACAGCAGGGGCAACTCCGGCTTCATAGTCGCCTGGTTCTTCTGCGGCTTCTTCGCCGCCGCCGAGCGCTACGATCACCTGACCGACGACTGCCTCCTCGAAGGATTCTCAAGCGGGGCCTACCGGGTCAACACGTCGCTATTCACCCCCGTTGAGGGCACGATGATCACGATCATTGCGGCCATGACCGAGGCGCTACGCGGATGCTCCGGCGACGACCCGGGCTCGTGCCTCAGGCGGGCCGTTTCCGCGGGCCGCGAGACGCTCTACAAGACGCCGAGCATGCTGCCCATGCTCGCGAAGGCCGGGGTCGTCGACGCGGGCGCCCTCGGGTTCATCTTCATAGTCGAGGGCATGCTGCGCAGCCTCACCAGGGAGGAGGTGCCCCTGGAATCGGAGGCCGATTACCGCTTCCAGCCCAACCCCCGGGCGATGCTCGACTGGACGCCCCTTCCGGAGTACCGGTACTGCACCGAGGTCTACGTCGAGAACCCGCGCGAATTCGACGACCGGGCCCTCCGCGTCTTCCTCGGCGAGAGGGGCAATAGCATAGCCCTCGTCATCGAGGGCGGCTTCATCAAGCTCCATATCCATACCGACCATCCCCACGATATCCTCGGCCGCCTGGAATCGCTCGGGACCGTCGCCAAGTCGAAGATCGAGGACATGCGCGAGCAGGTGGACCTGGTATCGAACGGCTCGAGGGACGACGGCTCGTGCGCGGTGCTCGCCTGCATCCCGGGCGAGGGCTTCGAGGAGGTCTTCGCGGGCCTCGGCGTCGCCGCCTGCCTCCTCTACCGCGGCGAGTTGCCGAGCGCGGGCGCCATACTCGACGCCCTGGCCGAGATAGACGCCCCTTCCGTCATCGTCCTCGCGAACAACGCCAACATCGTACCTGCGGCTATGGTCGCCAGGGATATCTGCGGCCGGGACGTCACTGTCGTGCCGACTCGGAACGTCGTCGAGGGCATAGCCGCCGCCTACGGCTACTCGGAGAACGACTCGATGCGCGAGAACGCGAAGAACATGCGGGACTGCGTCGGGCTGGCGGCCTGCCTCCGCGCCTACCGGAGCGCGACCGCGTCGACGTTCGGCGATACGCCCATTCCGGAAGGCTCCTTCTTCGTCATGGCCGGCGACGACGTGCTGGCGGTCCGGGACGACCTGGCCGACGCCGCGCTCGAGGCGATGAAGGCCTCCGGGGCCGAGGACAAGAGCGACGTCACCGTCTATACCGGTTACGGCTTCGACGACGCCGTACTGCCTCGGCTGAAGGCGGGCCTATCCGAGCTGAACCCGCGGCTCTCGGTGGAATATAGGCGCGGCGGGCAACCTAGGGAGCTGCTCATCATATCCATAGAATAAGGAAGGGCGCATGGAAATCGTCATCCTCCTGCTCGCCTCGGCGGCGAGCTACCTCTCCGGCTCGGTCAACTACGCGATCATCGTCACGAAGGCCGTCACGGGCAAGGACATACGTAAGCAAGGCAACCTCAACCCCGGCTGCTCCAACGTGCTAAGGACGGTCGGCAAGGGCTGGGGCGTGCTCGTTGGCTTCCTCGACGGGTTCAAGGGCATGGCGCCGCTCATCCTCGCCAAGCTGTTCCTCTACCCGCGGGACTCCGCGATCGACCTCGGCAGCCTCTACGTCATGGGCATAGCGGCGGTGGTCGGGCATTGCAGGCCTGTCTTCTACGGCTTCAAGGGCGGCGGCGGCATCGGCACCATGCTCGGCGTGTCGCTGTTCTTCGTGCCCGCGGAGTTCCTCTTCTCGATGCTGGCGGGCGGTCTCGTGTCTATACGCTTCTTCAAGGAGGCGGAGCACAAATTCGCCCAGTGGACGCCTATCATGTTCGTGACGCTCACGCCGTTCGTCACCATGGCGACGAGCGCCTTCCTGGATATACCGCTATTCGCCCACCTGTCCATAGGCGGGCACCCCTGGTCTGTCGTCGCGGGATGCCTCGCGCTATCGGTACTGCTCCTCTGGCTCAACCGCTCGTTCATGAAGAAGCGCGCCAAGGAATACGACGGCATCAAGGAGCGAGCATGACGCTAGAATTCGTCAGCCAGGCGAGCAAGGGCGGCGTCGGGCTCCGCGGGCTATCCGTGGTCGGGGAGGAGATAGCCTGGGCGAGCGGTACGGGCGGGTCGTTCGCCCGTACCGCCGACGGCGGGGCGTCCTGGTCGTGGGGCGCGATCCGGGGCTACGAGTCGCTAGACTTCAGGTCGATCAAGGCGTTCGACGACCGCAACGCGGTCGTAGCGAGCGCCGGCGCCCCGGCGACGATACTCCTGACGGACGACGGCGGGGCCAGCTGGCGCGAGGCTTTCCGCGACGCGACGGGGAGGATGTTCCTCGACGCGATGGCCTTCAGGGACAGGCGCTCGGGCCTGGCCCTCGGCGACCCGCTCGACGACGGCCGCTGCGTCCTCCGAACGCGCGACTCGGGCGCCTCCTGGTCGCGCGTGCCCCCGGAGGACCTGCCTGACGCGGTCGAGGGCGAGTCGCACTTCGCCGCGAGCGGAACCTGCCTCGCCGCGTTCGGGGACTCCGGCCTCTGCTTCGTCGGCGGCGGATCCGTCGCCAGGGCTTACTGGAGCGACGACGACGGGGCCTCCTGGCGCGCGTCGGACCTGCCCCTCATTAGAGGGAAGCCGTCGCGCGGCGCGTTCTCGGTCGCCGCCCTGGACGGGGCGCGAGCCTGCGTCGTCGGGGGGGACTACGCGTCGCCCGAGCTTTGCCGGGACACGGCCGCCTACACCGAGGACGGAGGGCGCTCCTGGAAGGCATCGGCCGCGTTCCCGCCCGGGGGCTATAACTCCTGCGTCGCGTACCTGCCGGGTACGGGCGGGAGAGTCGTCATCGCGACGGGCACCCAAGGCAGCCATCTATCCGAGGACGGCGGCATGACGTGGGCGAGCGTCGATCCGGCGCCGTTCAACGTCATAGCCTTCGCCGAATCGGGGGGCCGCGGCTGGGCCGCCGGGACCGACGGGCGCATCTGCGCGGTCGTCGCGCGCTAGGCGTCGTCGCGCGGCACAGGGCGGCGCGGGGAGAGCGCTATCGAGAAGCATAGCTCGGCCCCGCGGGCCTCGGAAAAAAAAGCCCGGCGGGCGAGCGCCTGCCGGGCCGAGTAGAGGCGGGAGCTGCCTACTTCTTCTCTACGTAGGCGTCCTTGAAGTACAGGTTGGCGAGGGCGGTAAGCGCCCAGTTCTTGACGTGCGGGGCCATCATGATCGTGTTGCTACGGCTATAGAGCGAGATGACCGGCTGGTCGCGGACGAAGATGTCCTCCGCCCGGTGCATCAGCTCCACCGCCTTGGCGGGGTCGGTCTCGACGATGGTCTTGGCTATCAGGTCGTCGTACTCCGGGTTCTTGTAGCCGACGAGGTTATTCGTGCTATTGGACGTGAACAGCTGGAGGAAGGTCATCGGGTGGAGGTAGTCGCCGCCCCAGCCCATGGCTCCGACGTCGTAGTTGAGCGCCTGGATATCGGCGTAGTATATCGCCCAGTCCTGGACCTTGATCTTCACCTTGATCCCGAGGTTCTTCTCCCACATCTGCTGCATCGCCTCGACCATCTTCTTGACGGTGGCGTTGGTGTAGTAGGACAGCTCCAGCACGGGGAAGCCCTTGCCGTCGGGATAGCCCGCCTCGGCGAGGAGCTTCCTGGCTCCCTCTACGTCGGCCTTGGAGCTGAATCCGTACTTCGCGTGGGCCGCCGTGAAGTCCGCGCCGCCGAAGACGTAGCCGGGGGCGACGAGGGCCAGCGTCGGGGTGCTGGGAGCCTGGAGCACGTTGTCTATGAGCTCGTCGCGGTCCAGGGCCAGGGCCAGGGCCTTGCGCACCCTCGCGTCGCTATAGGGCTTCTTCGTGGTGTTGACGTCGTAGAACGTGGTGCCGAAGGCGGGCAGGATGTGCAGCGAGTCGCTGCCGGTCCGTAGGCGCGGGATGTCGGAGGCGGGGACCTCCCGGAAGCCGTCGATCTCGCCCTTCTCGAAGGCGGACAGGGCGGTGGCGGGCTCCAGTATGAACCTGAAGTTTATCTCCGAGAGCTTGACGGAGGCGGCGTTCCAGTAGTTCTCGTTCTTCTGGAGCACGACGCCCTCGCCCAGCTTCATCGACGCTACCTTGAAGGGTCCGTTGCTTATGAAGGTAGCGGGATCCATGGTCCATCGCTCGGGGCTGGCCTCGACCGCTTCCTGGTAGACGGGGGAGTACACCCACATCGCGAGTATGCCGAGGTAGTACGGCGCCGGCTCCTTGAGCGTGATCTGGAGCGTCAGGTCGTCTACGGCCTTGACGGCGACGGCGTCCTTGGGCCCAGTTCCGGCGTAGTACTCCTCGGCGCCTACGATATACACGGTCAGCATGTCGGCGTAGCGGGCCCCGGTCTTGGGGTCGAGCACGCGCAGGAGGGAATACACGTAATCCTTGGCGGTCAAGGGCTTGCCGTTCGACCACTTGAGGCCCTTCCTGAGCTTGAACGCGTAGGTCTTGCCGTCCGGGGAGATGGTCCAGCTCTCCGCGTTGCCGGGGACTATCTCGCCCTTGGCGTCGTAGGTCACGAGGCCCTCGAACAGCTGCGTCATGAACGGGGAGGCGAACGAGTTGTTCGTGATCCCCGGATCGTAGCCGTCGGGCTCGCTCTGCAGGGCGAACACGATCTTGCCCGGCGCGACGGCCGCCTCCTTGGCGGCTCCGCCGCAGGCGGCGAGGAGCGCGGCGAGCGTCATCGTCGCCAACGCCGATAGCGGGAATTTCATTCGGAATTTCATATATCCTCCTTAACTTGGATACGCGATCAGAACAGGTGGCACGCGACCTCGTGCCCCGACTCGACCTGGCGCAGGACTGGTATAGCCTCCCTGCACGCCGCCTCGGCGTAACGGCACCTCGTATGGAAGGCGCAGCCCGGCGGCGGGGCGATCGGGCTGGGAATGTCGCCTTCAATCGACGGGGCGCGCTCGGCCCCCGGCTCCGGCGGCCTCGGCGACGGAGCGGAGGCCAGGAGGCCCTTCGTATACGGATGCAACGGCCTCCCGTATATCTCCTCGCTACGGCACCTCTCGACGATCCTGCCCAGGTACATGACGCCGACCGTATGCGAGACGTAGCGGACCATCGCCAGGTCGTGCGCTATGAACAGGTAGGAGATGCCGTTCTCCCGCTGGATCGACTTGAGGAGGTTGACCACCTGGGCCTGGATGGAGACGTCGAGGGCCGATATGGGCTCGTCGCATATCATCACCTTGGGGCCGAGGATCAGGGCGCGGGCGATGCCGATGCGCTGCCTCTGGCCGCCCGAGAACTCGTGGGGATAGCGGTTCATGTGCTGGCGCCCGAGACCGACGCGCTCGAGTATGGACGCGACGGCTTCCGTCGTCTCCGCCTGGCTGCCGAAGGCCCCGTGCGCGACGAGCGGCTCCGCGATTATGTCCCTGACCTTCATGCGCGCGTTGAGCGACGCGTAGGGGTCCTGGAAAATCATCTGGATCTTCTTGCGCCTCGTCTTGAGCTCGCGCTCGCGCATGCCGGTGATGTCCTCGCCGTCGAGCAGTATCGAGCCCGAGGTCGGCTCGTAAATGCGCATCGCGGTCCGCGCCACCGTCGACTTGCCGCAGCCGGACTCTCCGACCAGCCCGAGCGTCTCGCCGGGCGGTATTGAAAAGCTGACGCCCTCTACGGCGTGCACGACCCTGCGCCCCGGGCCCTTTACGGGGAAGCGCTTGACTATGTCCCTAAGCTCGAGCATAGGCCGCGCTCCTTTCCTTGAAGACGTTGCCCTCGACGGGCGCGTCGTCGGCCCAGAGCCAGCACCTCGAGCGGCGCGTCTTCGAGACCTCTCGGTACGGGGGAGGAGAGACCGCGCAGACGGCGCGGGCGTGGACGCAGCGGGCCACGAAGGGACAGCCGGGCGGCGGCGCGAGCATGTCGGGCGGCGAGCCGGGGATAGGCTCCAGGAGCGCGCCCTTGTCCTGGTCGATGACCGGTATCGAGCGCAGCAGCCCCATGGTGTACGGGTGCGCGGGCGACTCGAACAGCTCCCCTATGAGGGCTTCCTCCATTATCATGCCGCCGTACATCACGACGACCCGCTCGCACATGCTCGCTATGACGGCGAGGTCGTGGCTGATGAACACGATGGAGCTGTCGCTCTCGCGCTTGAGCTCCCTGAGGAGCCTGAGTATCTGGTCCTGGATGGTCACGTCCAGGGCCGTGGTCGGCTCGTCGGCTATGACGAGGGACGGGCCGCAGATGAGGGCCATGGCTATCACCACGCGCTGGCGCATGCCGCCAGAGAATTCGTGCGGGAACGAGTCGTAGCGCTTGGCGGCCTCGGGTATCCGGACCGCCTCGAGCATGCGGATAGCGCGTCGCCGTATCTCGGCTCGGCCGAGGCCGGTATGGACCTCGAGGGCCTCGGCCACCTGCTTGCCTATAGTCTTCAGGGGATTGAGGGACGACATCGGGTCCTGGAAGACCATGGCTATGTCCTTGCCCCGCACCTTCCTGAGCTCCTTCGCGCTGGAGGCCAGGAGGTCCCTGCCGTTGAACAGGGCCTGGCCGCCCTTCACCTTCCCCGAGGCCGCGAGCAGGCCCAGCGCCGACAGGAAGGTGACGCTCTTGCCGGAGCCCGACTCGCCGACTATGCCGAGGGTCTCTCCCCGGCGCAGCGAGAACGACACGTCGCGGACGGCCTGGACCTCGCCGTCCCGGGTGAAGAAGCTCGTCGAGAGGTTCTTGATCTCGAATACGTTATCGATGGGCATGGCCGCTTACTTTCTCATCTTCGGGTCTAGGGCGTCGCGCAGGCCGTCGCCTATGAAGTTGAACGAGAACATCGTGAGGCATATCGCCGTCGCCGGCGCGAAGAGCTGGTGCGGGGTGCTCTTCATGGTCTCGAGGGCGTCGTTGCACATGGTCCCCCAGCTAGCCATCGGCGCCGAAACGCCCAGCCCTATGAAGCTCATGAACGACTCGACGAAGATGGCCGTCGGTATGAGCATGGTCGCGGTGACGATGATGGGGCCGAGGCAGTTAGGTATGAGGTGCCTGGCGACTATGGCCAGGGGGGACGTGCCTATGGTCCTGGCGGCCAGCACGAATTCCTGCTCCTTGAGCGCCATGATCTGGCCCCGCACGACGCGCGCCATGCTCACCCAGTACACGGAGCTCAGCGCCACGATGATGCTCAGGAAGCCGGAGTCCAGTATCACCATGATCAGGATGACGTAGAGGGTCAGCGGTATCGTGCTGATGACGTCGACGACGCGCATCATGACGTTGTCGACGTTGCCTCCGAGGTAGCCGGAGACGCCCCCGTACAGTATCCCGATTATCAGGTTGATGAAGGCCGCGATGAACGCGACGGTAAGGGATATCCTGGCGCCGTACATCAGCCGCGTCAGCAGGTCGCGCCCGAGCGAATCGGTTCCCAGGAGATAGGAACGGTTCCATAGCCGCCTGGATCGCAGGATCGAGCCGTCGGGCCCGACCAGCCTGAGGCCCGCGGTCCGGTCGGAGTAGTCTATGGAAACGGGCGTCCCGGCGTAGTCGAAGATAATGAGCTTCCTCGAGAGGTCCTCCCGCGCGAACGGTATGGGCGCGAGGAGCCTGCCCTCCCCCGACAACTCGACGAGCTTGAGGTTCTGGGTCATGTAGGCGTACCGGCCCGAATCGCCGATGGCCCACGCGGTGAGGCGGGGCGGGATGTTGACGAAGGCGAGGTTCTGCTCGAAGTACGTATGCCCCGTGACGAAGGGCCCTAGCACCGCGAACAGCACGAGCGCGACGACCACGACGGCCCCGCCTAGCGCGCTCGGCCGCCTGGAGAAGCGGTACCAGACGTCCTGGGCGAAGCTCCGCTGCTCGCTCGCGATCGTCTCCATGGAGTCGTCGCCTATTTCCAGCCTATCCCAAGGGGAGCCGTTCGTATCCATGATAGCCCCCGTCCCTACTGCAGCTTGATTCGCGGGTCTATCATCACGTAGAAGATATCCACGATGAAGACCATGGCGACGAGTATCGTCGCGTAGAATATGGTGATGCCCATGATGGCCGTGTAGTCGCGGTTGGCTATGCTCGTGACGAAGTGTATGCCCATCCCCGGGAGCGCGAAGATCTTCTCTATGACGAACGACCCGGTGAGGAGGGACGCCAAGGTCGGCCCCAGTATCGTCACCACGGGCAGCAAGGCGTTGCGCATCGCGTGCTTCACCAATACGGCCGTCTCCGAGAGGCCCTTGGCGCGCGCCGTGCGAATATAATCCTGGCCCATGACCTCGAGGAGGCTGGAGCGCATGAGGCGCGTGATGAAGGCCAGGGAGTATCCGCTCAGGGCTATCACCGGGAGGACGTAGCCCTTGACGCTCGATACGCCGAAGACAGGGAGCCAGCCGAGCCGATAGGAGAACAAGTACATAAGCGCAGTCGCGATGACGAACGACGGTATCGTTATGCCGAGCGTCGCCAGGAACATGATCAGGAGGTCCTGCCATTTACCGCTTTTAATGGCCGATACGCACCCGAGCGGCAGGGCCAGGAACAGTATGAACACGATCGACATGAGCCCGAGCCGGCTCGAGAGGGGGAAGCCCTCGGCTATGAATTCGTTGACCGACCGCCCCTCGTACTTGAACGAGGGGCCGAGATCGAATACGAGAAGCCCGCGGACGTAGTCGATGAACTGCTCGTGGAGGGGGGCGTCCAGGTTGTACTTCTTGACGAGAGCCTGCTCGACAGCATCCGGGAGCTTTCGCTCGGCGGTGAAAGGACCGCCGGGGATGGAATGCATCAGCATGAACGTCAGGAGCACTACGGCGAAGAGCGTCGCGAACATCGTCGCGACTCGTTTTGCGACATACCAGGCCATTGCATCTCCGAATTTTACTATGATGCGGCCATTATGTTGACGGGCTAGTATACTGTCAATAGAAACGCCTCGCCGGGCGGCCCCTCGCGGAACGGGCCCGGCGCGCGGGGCGGGCGCTAGGCGAGCTTGATCTTGCGCTTCTCGGGGTCCGCGGCGGGCCGGTAGATGATGGCGACATGGCCTATGACGCGCACGAGGTCGGCGCCGGCCTTCTCCGCGAGCTCCCGGGCCAGCTCCTTGCGCTCGCCCTTGAAGTCGACGAAGCGGAGCTTGACGAGCTCGTGGTCGGAGAGCGCGCGGTCCAGCGCCTCGGAGACCCCCTCGGCGGCGCCGGCCTTGCCCAGGAACACGACGGGGTTGAGGTCGTTAGCCAGGGAGGAGAGCGCGGCCCTCTGTTTGGATGTCAGCATAGCGTTCCTTTATATCCTCTTTAAGAGGCTGATGATGAGGCCGAAGACGAGGCCGAGCACGACGCGGCCGCCGAGGAGGGCCAGGGCGCCGGTCACGAGACCCTGCATATAGTTGACGATCCTGTCCTTATAGACGAATCGCTTGATCCTGAACAGCACGGGGTTGATCATCGCGTCGACGGCGCGCCATACCGGATGCAGGCTATTCCACCTGGCGATGTAGGCGACGATGCGGGCGACGATGAGCACGACGAAGAATCCCAGGAGGAAGCCCACAGGGGCCCATACTATCTCGACTATCAGGGCGAGCGCCACGCCCAGGGTCAGGGCGCCGTACGACGCCACCGAGAACAGGCGGGAGAGGCCCGACAGCGCGGCGAGGGCCGCGATGGGGGAGAAGTCGACGCCCCCAGCCCGTAGCACGGGGATGCGCCGCCACAGCGACAGGTACGGATCGGTCGCCCGCTCGACGAGCTCGCCCGGGCGGCCCAGGGCCTGCGTCGGGAACCACGACATGAAGACGCGGACGACGCATAGCAGCATATAGATCGAGGTGGCGGCCCCGAGCAGCCTGAAGACGGCGGTCAATGGGTTCATGCGCTTCTCCGTACGAATTTAGTTTCTGAGGGCATCAGTCGAGCCTCTGCAGCTCGAGCATCCGCGTCCTTAATTCCTTGGCGGCCAACGCGGTATCGCGGTTCTCCCGCGCGGGATCGAAGAAGGGATTGAGCCGCAGGGACTCGTCCCAGTACGTTATGGCCAGGTCCAGGTCTCCCGCGGCGTAGGCGTCCAGCCCCTGCAGGTACAGCTCCTCGGCCCGCACCGACTTCGCGGACCGGCCCATGTCGCCCATGTCGAAGCGGGCCTCTATGCTCATGCGGTTGAGCGGGGAGAACTGGGTCGTCAGGTCCAGGGTATAGTTCACGTCGAGCGTCAGGGGCGCGAAGTCGATGGCGGCGCCGACGCTCAGCCTGGGGTTGCCTCCCTTGACGAGCAGGCCCGCCTGCAGCTTCCAGAAATTGGTTATGGTCATCCGGTAGCCGACGCCCCAGTACAGGTCCTCGCTCAGCGCAATGTCGACGAGGTTCAGGGGGAAGCTGACGTCGGCCGATACGAGTATGGGCTTTAGGAAGGTATAGGATATCCCCGCCGTCGCGACCGTGGGCAGGGGCTCGCCCATCGCGGGCAAGCCGAAATTCTTGAGCGCGAGGCCGACCGAGAAATTCTTATCGCGCGACGAGTACAGCTTGAACAGGTTGAACTTGGTGAGTAGCCCGAAATCCGCCATGACGGCGACGGCGGATTGCGCGGCGCCCGAGCCTGGGATCACGGAGCCCGCGTCGTCGGAGAAGTCCGGCATCGACCGGTAGGCCAGCTTCGCGTTGGCGCCCAGGGCTACGCCGTAGAAATAGTAGCCGGGGAAGAGGTGCAGCGACGCGTTCGCTATGCCTATCGCCTCGGAATAGTAACCGGTGGCTACCCTGCCGGCGAAATCGTCGTACTCGGTGAAGGGCAGGTACAGCCACTTGCCGCCCAGGGAGAAGCCCAGGGTCCCGAGCCTCATCGTATAGACCACCGACTCGATGCGCGTGTCGGCGATCCAGTTATTATGGTAGAAGGCGAACTGCGTCTGATCCTGCACCGCGCTCGCCGCGGGGTTGAGCTCGAGGAACGAAGCGTCGGTAGCGACCGCGGTGAAGGCCATGCCCATGCTCTCGGCGCTCCCTCCGACGGGCACCAGGGCCGACAGGAAGGTCGTCAGCCCCTCGTTAGGATCCTCGCCGCCGAGGGAGAAGAGGCTGTATACGAGCTCGTAGGCGCTCGGATATAGGCTCTGCAGCGTCTGAGCGCCGACCCCGGCGCCCGTCACGAGGGCTAGAAACACTGCGAGGCCGACTTTCCGCTTCATGCTACGATAGAATATACAGTACGATGGGGATAATTTCTATCGGTAGAAGGATCGACGGGGCCTCAGCTAAACGAGGAACCAGCCGACAATGATAGTGTAGAACCGGGCCCTGGATGGCCGGATATTGCGGGAGGAGCCCTGGGCGGCGCCTGATAGATGAATATAAAACCGCGCCGCACGGCGCTCGCCATTCTCCTACTCCTCGCCTTCGCGGCGGCCGCCTGGGGCCTAGGCGGCCGCGAGGACCCTCTCCTATACGCCGACACCCTGATAGCGGAGCAGAAATACGACGAGGCGATTCTCTATATAACTGAATTCATGCAGAAATACCCCGATCGCTTCGACGCCGCCCAGGCCCGGATGCGGAAGATAACGAAGATCCGTTCCACCTATAACAAATCCGCCGAGGCGCTCATCGAGGTGCTTCAGAACGACCCGACGAACCAGGAGAAGAAGCTCGCGATGATCAAGGAGCTCGAGAGCCTGGAGCGGGTGCCCAACCCCGCTGTCAAGGAATTCGTCGCGAGGACGAAGGACCTGGCCCTCTTCACCTATAACCGGGCCCAGTTCGAGACTATCATGGCCGAGGGCCGGGCGCTCATCGACTCGGGGAAATTCGCCGAGGCGGCGAAGCGCTACGAATCGGGATTCGAGCTCTATAGGCCGGAATTCGTCGCCGCCGGGCTAGACCAGGCGTTCGTAGACGGCGTCTTCGAGAGAGTCGCTTCGGTTTCCGGCTCAATCATAGAATTCGAGGCGGGCGGCCTCGCCATGAAGGCCGCCTTCGAGGCCCTATCGTCGGCCTACGCCTCCGGGAACGACGCCGCGATACGGACGGCGTGGGTCGCGGCCGAGGAAACGGCGCTGGCCACCGCGAGGACCAGGCGCTTCGTCGTGGATCAGGGAAGGGCGCTCGAGGCCTCGTTCGCGGAACTGACGGCAGCGGACCGGACGGTCACCGAGAACTCGTTCCTGCCCTTCGCGTACCGCCTCGTCCTGGGACGCCGCGCCGAGGGCAGGCTCGAGGGCGTCGTCGGTTCCATCGACGCTCGATGGACCTCCTCGCTCGGGGCGGCCCAGGCGGCCCTGGACGGCGCGCTCGCCTCCGGCCTGGCGGCGGCGCGGGCCGCGTACGACCAGGGCGAGTGGGACGCGGCGCTATCGGGATACCGGGCGGCCGCCGCTAACGCGGACCGCGGCGTCGCCCTGCTGTCGCTATGGGGCCATTACGCCCCCAGCGACCTGTATCAGCGCTCGACTCCGCTGGGCCAGGCCGCGCTCGAGCTCAAGGGCCAGGATTACCTGCGCTTCGTGCACGCCGGCCGCGCCGCGCGCTCGTACGAGGCGTTAGCGTCGGCCCAGGCGGCTATCGGCGCCAACGGGCTAGCCCTCGACGCGTACCGGCCCTCGCCCGAGGCCGCCGACGCCTCGCTAGCCGAATTCGAGGCTCGCAGGGCCGCCTTCGTCGAGACCCAGGGCGCTATCGCCGCGATACGCGAGGAATCCGGCGCCTCCGCGACCAGGATGGCGGCATGGACCCAGGCGGGCTACGGCTCCGTCGCCTCGCAGGAGGAGCAAGGCGCCCTGGACGGCAGGATAGACAACGCGTCCCGGCTGGCGCGGACGATGGAGACTAAGGCGGTCGCGGCCGCCTCCGCCTTCCGCTTCGGGCTCCTGTCGGACGCCGCCGACAAGGCGATCGCGACCATCGACTCGAGCAAGGCCTTCCTCGCCGGGCTTCCCTCGGACGACCCCTCGCTGCCCGAGGCTACGTTCCGCTACCCGAGCAAGGCCCTCGCGTCGCTACGATCCGCCGAGGCGGCGCTCGCGTCGCTCAAGGCGGAGATAGACGCCTTCCTCGCTTCCTCGGGCTCGAAGCCCGCCTATATCGCCTCGGACGCCTCGGTGCTGGAGTGGACCGAGCGCGCCAGGGCGCTTTCGGCCAGGACCGCCTCGAGCTCGGCCGAGCGCGTCTCGCTCCAGGCCAAGGCTACCGAGCAGAAGCAGCTCGCCGACTCCAGCAGGCTCGAGGCGGAGCGCAGGCTGGCCGAATCCAGGTCGGCCCTCCGGGCTAATAACTTCGAGACGGCGAGGGAGCGCCTCGATCGGGCGAGGGAGCGCTACCTCGCGTCCCTGTCTTTCGAGCAGAACCCGACGCTGCGGGCGGACTCGGACAGGCTCCTGTCGGAGCTCGCCGCCACGATACTGAAGACCGAGAACGACCTCGTCGTCGCCGACACCAGGCGCCTCGTCACCGGCGGAAAGAGCCTCTACCTGCAGGGCGAGTTCGACCGGGCCGAGACGACGCTCCTCCAGGCGCGCTCGCGCTGGAGCACGACCAACTCCACTCCGGAGGTAGAGGTCGAGTACTGGCTCAAGCTGGTCCAGACGGCCCTTTCGGTGAAGACCGGCAGGGACATCCCGGTGACGGCGCCGCTCTTCCCCGAGATGAGCCAGCTCTTGTCGCTGGCCAAGCAGTACTACGAGGAAGGCTCCTCCCTGCTGTCCAAGCGCGACAAGACGGGCGCCATCAGGTCGTTCTCCCAGTCGAGGCAGAAGATAGCCGAGGTCAAGGTCGTGTTCCCGCTCAACCAGGAGGCGCGCGTCCTCGAGCTCAGGATAGACCAGCTATCCGACCCCGACGAGTTCGGGAGGAAGTTCGCGCGCATGGTCTCGGAGGCGAGGGGAAAGATTGACTCCAAGATCGACCTGACGACGGCCTATAGCGACCTCAAGGACCTCGAGACGATCAACCCGCGATACCCCGGGCTCCGCGCCCTCATAGAGCGGGCCGAGATACTCCTGGGATTCAGGCAACCGCCGCCCGATCCTAAGGCGCTCGCCGAGGCCCGCTCCCTCGTGCAGGCGGCCCAGCGCATATTCGACTCGCGCCAGGTAGCCCAGTTTTCGTTCGCCAGGGCCCAGCTGGAGAAGGCCATAGGGCTCGACCCCAACAACGAGAGCGCCGGCCTCCTCAAGGACAAGATAGCGACCTACATCGGGGGAGACACGGCCATCGTCCTGCCGAGCGCGGCCGAATCCCTCTATAACGAGGCGGTCACGTTCTTCACCAACGGCGACTATATAAACGCCAGGGCCAGGCTCGCCAGGCTCGCGGCCGTCTTCCCGCGCGGCGTCTCGATGCAGAAGGTATCGGACCTCGACGCGCGGCTCACGGCGAGGGGATACTGACGCCGATGAGACGCCCTATACCTCCGTTCGTCCGCAGGGCGCTCGCCGTAGCCGCCGTCGTCGCCGCCTCGGCCCTGTCGACCACGGCCAGAGCGGCGCCGCCCGACTTCTATTGGGAGGCGCCGGTCAAGCTATCGCGCGGCGTCGGGGCTTACCCCCAGGCCCTGAGGACGAGCGGGCGCGTCGTGGCGATATGGCAGGAGAACGTCGTCGCGGCCGGCCGGGGAACCGCCTGGCTGTCGCTCGCCTCGTACGGAGAAGAAGGCGTGGCGCGGCGGGACCGCTTCGCGGGCCCCTTCTCCTACGAGCCCATAGGCGACAGGGCCAAGGGCGAGCAGAGCCTCAGCGCCCCGACGCTCTTCTCCGCGGCCGACGACGGCAACGGGACGATGCTGGTCGCCGCCTCCTCCGGCGAGAGGACGGTGGCCGTCTACAAGTCGTTGGACGCCGGCCGGACCTTCTCGCCGCTGACCTCCCTGGAGTTCGCCGCGCCCGTAGTCGCCCCCCGCGTGTTCTCCAAGGCCTCAGGCGGCTGGCACCTCTTCGTCACCCGCAGCCAGGTCTTCACGAAGGCGCAGGCAGGGGGGGCGGCCACCACGTACGAGTCGCTCTCCATCTTCTACTCCTGCTCGGACGACGGCAAGACGTGGACCGAGCTCGCGCCCTTCGTCGGCGGAGAGATAGGCCTGGACCCTAACTTCCTCCCGAGCGCCGCCTCGCTGCCGGGCTCGGACGTGGTCGTATTCCAGACCCTGTCAGCAGGCGACAGGCCTAGCTACCAGCTATACTCCATGGCGACGAGGGACGGGGGCGCCACGTGGTCGGCCCCCCGGCGCGTCACCGACTTCATCGACCCGGTCCAGCGCGACGCGACCGACCCCAACGCCTTCGACAACCAGCGCTGCCACCTGGCGCGCGTGGGGGACGAGCTATGGCTGACCTGGGAGCGCAGGCTCCTCTCCGGGACGACCCAGGTGTACGCCGCCAGGCTCGACGCCGACGGGGCGCTCGTCCCCGGCAGCCCCGAGCGCGTGACCCTCGGCCAGGGCAACTGCTCCGAGCCGCGGCTCTACGCGATAGGGGACGGCCGGAGCCTGGAGCCCGCGGTGGCCTGGTTCGACGACCGCAGGGGCGCTAGCAGGGTGTTCACAGCCTTCCGCTCCGGGCAGCTCTGGACGGAGCGGGACCTCTCGGGCCGCTCCCGCGGCGACGGGGCCTTCGGCAGGGCCGTCTATACGCCGCGCGGGCTCTACGCGTTCTGGCAGACCGGATCGGGAGCCGCCTCGTCGGTCATCGGGCTCGTGCCGGATACGTCGGTGCGCGAGCCGGCCCTCTCCGCCGTCGACTTCGTGCCGGGCGCGCCGACTCGGCGCGGCCGCGCCGGCTTCCGATGGACCGTCCCCGAGGACTCGTCGGGCATCCTGGGCTTCTCGTACCTCTGGTCGAGGGACCCCGCGGCCGAACCGCCGGAATCGGTAATGGCCCTCGAGACGCTAACGCGCGCGGCCTACGACGCCGACGAGGACGGCGACTGGTACTTCTCGCTGCGGGCCCAGGACTACGCAGGCAACTGGTCGGGTGCCTCGAGGATACGGTTCGTGCGCGATACCACGCCGCCCGGTGCGCCCTTCCCGAACCCTCCCGAGGTCTCCGCCGACGGCTTCCTAGCCTCCAACAGCTTCTCGCTGTCATGGACCCCGCCGCCCGAGCCCGACGTGGCGGGCTATACCTGGTCGCTCGAGTACCTTGGACCGCTCGACCGCCCCCCCGCGCGCCGCCGCCCCGCGGACGCGCCCGAGCTGCGGTCGCCCGCCCTCCAGGACGGCCAGTACGCGCTATCCCCGGCCACCGAGTACGAGCGGCGCGTCTGGACCGCGAGGGAGCCGGTATTCCCTCCCCCGACCCTGAGGACCCGGGCGCCGCGCGCCGATTTCTCAAACATCGACGACGGCTACTGGGCCTTCTCGGTCGCGGCCATAGACGGGGTCGGCAACGTCGGGGCCGCCGCGCGCGCGCTCCTGCGCGCCGATAAGTTCAAGCCGTTCACCTCAATCACCGACGTGGCCTCGGCGCGCGACGATTTCGGCTCCGTCAGCATGTCGATAGTCGGACGGGGCTTCTCCGACGACGGGTCGGTGACGAGGCTGGCCATCGACGAGGACGGCAGGGAGCCCTTCGACGTCCTGTACGAGCTCCCGGCCGGCGGCTATTCGATCATCTCCGACAGGCTCCTGCGCGTGCCGGAGGTAGCGGACCTCAAGGCCGGCTCCTATCGCGTCGGGCTCTACCACCCGGCGCGCGGCTGGTACTTCACCCCGCCCCGGCTGACCGTCGACTATTCGGGAACGATGAAATTCGGAGAGCGCGGAGCCCCGTGGAAGGCCTCCTGGACCTTCGCCGAGCCCGCGGACGCGCTCGTTCGCCTTACTACGCTATTCACGATCCTGGCCTTGGCGCTGCCGGCGCTGGGGCTGGTACTGACTCTCAGGCAGGTCCTGATCGTCGTCGGGGAGCTCAAGGCGGCTCGCCTAGAGGCCGTAGCCCTACTGGAAGGAAAGCCTATGCCCGCCATAGAACGCAAACGAGCCGCGGAGCGCGCCCTGCGCAGGGGAGCCGGCCTCGCGGCGAAATTCACGCTGACCATCAGCCTACTCGTGATCCTCATCGTGCTGCTCGTGTCGATCCCGCTGGGCATACGCATGCTCAGGACCCAGAGCGAGATCCTGGCGCGCGGCCTCGAGCTACGGGCGAGGGTACTGCTAGAGAGCGCTGTCCAGGGCGGCAAGTCGTACCTGCCCGCCAAGAACGTGCTCGAGCTGTCGCTCCTGCCCAACCAGGCCAGCGCCGTCGCCGAGGCCCGCTACATGACCATTACGGGCTTCGGGGCGACGGCCACGACTGACCCCGACGTGATATGGGCCAGCAACGATCCCGGCATAGCCGCGAAGATAGACGGGCCCGCGCTGGCGCCCGGAGTTTCGATGCTCTCGGATCCCCTATCTCCTCGCATCGCCGCGATGGCCGCGGAGATTAACGCCAAGGCGCAGGAGGAGGTCGGGGCCATAGCCGAGGCCATCCAGCAGCTCCAGGACGAGGGCCGCGCGCTCGCCGCCAACCTGGACGCCCAGAGCCAGGCCCGGCTCGCCCAGATAGCGGGTTCGGCCCGCGACCTCGAGAAGACCCTCAGCGAGAAGCTCGCCGCCATCTCCGACGCCTCGGTCGCCTCGGAGCCCGCCTTCGACTCCACCGCGCTAGGCGCGACGGCCTCCGAGTACGTCTTCTACAAGCCAATCCTCTTCAGGCAGGGCCGCGAATCCGTGTACTACCGCGGCCTGGTACGGCTCTCCGTCTCGACCGAGACGATAGTCGCCCAGGTCAAGGAAGCCAGGGCGACCCTCTTTAGGAGCGTCGGCGTCGTGGCCGCTATAGCCCTCCTCATCGGCATAGTCGGCTCGTTCGGGCTGTCCCGCATCATAGTCGGCCCGCTCATGCGGGTCGTAAAAGGCATAGAGACGATTCGGGACGAGTCCGACAAGAAGAAGCTGGCCGGCTTCACGATAGACATCAGGTCCCGCGACGAGCTGTCGGTGCTCGCCGGCACCATCAACGAGATGACCGCCGGCCTCGTCGAGGCGGCGAAGGAAGCGGAATTCCTCACCGTCGGCAAGGAAGTGCAGAAGATGTTCATCCCGCTCGTGACGAACGAGCTGGGCGAGAAGCTCACGACGGGCCTGGACGACCTGCCCTCGCACACCTTCTTCGGCTACTACGAGGGAGCCAAGGGCGTCTCGGGCGACTACTTCGATTATACCAGGCTGGACGACCGCTTCTGGGCCTTCATCAAGTGCGACGTCTCGGGCAAGGGAATCCCGGCCGCGCTCATCATGGTCGGCGTCGCCACCATATTCACGACCGAGCTGCAGGGCTGGTCGTTCAAGAAGCACGGCATCCACCTGGACAGGATCACCTATAAGATAAACGACTTCATCGAGAAGCGGGGCTTCAAGGGCAGGTTCGCGGCCTTCATCATGGGTATCTACGACTCCCAGGCCGGCACCGTGCACGTATGCCACGCCGGGGACAACCTCCTGCGTATCTACGACGCCAAGCAGGGGCTGGTCATAACCCATACGCTTCCAAGCGCCCCGACCGCGGGCACCTTCCCCAACGACCTGGTCGAATCGACGTCGCCGTACCGCCAGGTCAGCCTGCCGCTCGACCGCGGGGACACGCTCCTCCTGTACACGGACGGCTTCGAGGAATCGACGCGGTTGATGTACGGGCCCGACTTCAAGCCGCTCTTCGAGATAAAGAAGATGCGCGACAGGGACGGTACCGAGACCGAGCACAAGGAGCCGATGAAGGAACAGCTGGGCGAGGAGCGCATCAAGGAGATCACCGAGGCCATAATGGGCCGGAGGACGTACTCGCTCCGCAAGGAGGGCGACCCGCTCGGGGCCGACGCGGCCTACGACTTCGATTTCTCGGCCCTCGACGCCGGCGCGAACGACCTCGTCATGGGCCTGGCCGCGGTCGAGAAGGTGTTCCGCTTCCTGCCGGACCCGCAGGCCGGCGCCGATGACAAGGTGATAGTCGACGCCAAGATAGACGAGGTGCTCTCCAAGTGCTGGAAGCAGTATGGCCGCTTCTGCGGCGACAAGCGCCCGCACCCCGACCCGAGGCGCAAGGAATACCTGTACTACGGGCACCTCAAGGAGGACGAGCAGTACGACGACCTCACGATGATGCTCATCAGGCGGAAATAGCGCCGTCCGCCCCGGCGGGTCCGTCCGCCCCGGCGGGGCTCGCCGAGAGCAGCATGGCCCTCGCCATGACGTACTCGAGCGAGTCCGAGCGAACGGTCAGTCCATGGAGAAAGCGCCGCGTATCCTGCCTTCCGGGAACGATCCCGGGGAGAAATCGGCGGGCGTCAGCTTGATGTAGCCTTCCTCGTCCATGGTCATGACGAGGGCGTTCTCCCACTTCCCGAGGTTGCGCCGCAGGTGCTCGGCGCATAGGTGAACCGAGCGCTCGTCCGCCTTGGAGCGTATCATGAATTCCACGTAGCCCTGCGAATACGATACCACCGATAGCCAGCCGAGGCGTATCACCACGTCGGCGACGTTGGCGCAGCCGGGGGCCTCCTCCTGGTGCGATGCTATCCACTCGTCGTGGAAACCGGGGACTATGGCGAGGCTTCCGTCCGGGAAGAGCCAGGCAGCCCCGCGGGCCCATTCGAAGGGCGCCAAGCGGCTCACGCGTCGCCCCCTAGGCCCCAGCGCTCGAAGAACGCGGCGAAGTGAGGCGGCAAGGACGCGCGCGCCTCCACGGGCGGGCGGAGCGGGAGGTACAGGCTGGCCGCGTAGAGGAAGAGGCGCTTGGCCCCGAGCTCCTTGGCCAGGGCCTTGTTTAGCTTGAAGTCGCCGTGCCTGTCGTCCCCGACTATGGGATGTCCCGCCTGGGCGAAATGCTGGCGTATCTGATGGGTCCTGCCCGTGCCGAGCACGGCCTCGACGAGGGCCAGGCGGCCGTCGGTCGCCACGGTCCTGTACCGGGTCTCGGCGCTCACGGCCTCGCCCTTGACGCGCACGTCTCCCCTGAACGCGCCCTCGGCGGGGTCGGGCCGACCCGCGACGACGGCGCGGTACGTCTTCACGGCGCCCCGGCCGCCCATCAGAGCCGACAGCTCGGAGGCGGCGCGCGGCGAGCGGGCCACGAGCAGGCAGCCCGCCGTCTCCTTGTCCAGCCTGTGCACGAGGTAGGGGCGGAAACCGAAATCCCTCTCGACGGCGTCCAGCACGCTGACGCGGACCCCCTCGCCGGGCTGGACCGCCAATCCCGCCGGCTTATCGATTATGAGGAAATCGTCGTCTTCGTACAGGGCTTGGATCATGGCGCAAAAGCATACGCATATGACCTCCCCGGCGCAAGCCCGCGCCGGAGCCCCCCGACGCGCAATCCCGACGCGGAGACGCTACGCCCGCTTCCCGTCACCCGCCGTAGCTAGCGCTTGGCGGGCGGCAGGACCAGCGCCCCGGCGGCGGGGGCGAGCAGTGGCTTCTTCGGCCGGTGCCGCCTGTCGCGCAGAAGGAACGCGCCTACGGCCGCGGAGACGCCGCAAGCCCCCATGATGGCCGCGAACGAGAACGGGGAGCCCGTCAGCGCGGCGGGGAGCGGCACGTTCATGCCGAAGACGCTGACCACGAAGGTGGGGATCATCAAGACTATGGAGACTATGGTCAGGCGCTTCATGACGATATTCAGGTTATTGGAGATGACCGACGCGAACGCGTCCATCATGCCGGATAGTATGTCGCTATGTATGTTAGACATCTCGATGGCCTGCCTGAAATCCGTGGCGACGTCCTCCAAGAGCTCGGTCTCGTCTTCCTTGAAGCGTACGGCCACGCCTTTCTGGAGCTTCTCCAGCACCATCTCGTCGGAGCGTAGCGACGTCGTGAAGAACACGAGGGACTTCTCGATGGCGAGCAGCTTGATGAGCTCGTTATTCTTGACCGAGCGCTGGAGCTCCAGCTCTATCGCGCTGGTCCGGCGGTTCAGGTCCTTCAGGTAGCGTAGGTAGACTATGGCGGCGCGCCCCATCAGCCTTAGTACGAAGGCGCTCTTATTAGCTATCGAGAGGTCCCTGACCTTGCCGCTGGACAGCTCCTGGAGCACCTCGCAGTCGGAGGCGCAGACCGTGACGACGCGGTCCTTGAACAGGATGACGCCGACCGGGACGGTGAAGTATATGACCTCGTACCGGGCGTCGTAGATGGGGAGACGGAGGATGAGCATCGTGTACGCGTCTTCCTTCTCGATGCGGGAGCGCTCGTCCACGTCGAGCATGTCCTGCAGGTGCTCGGGAAGGACTCCGTAATCCTTCTCGAGCGCGTCGAGGTCGTCGCGGGACACGTCGCGCACGTCGACCCACACGTCTCTTCCCGGAGCGTCGACGGCGACCAAGGCGGCCCCGTCCTTCTTCCAATATCGGATCATGATGGTACCCTTCCGCCCCCGGAGGGCGGTCGGACCATGGTTCCCTAGGCGTCCAAGGCTTCGTAGGGACTATGGGCGATCCGTCTCGCGCGGGGGCCATCGTAGGAATGGTGGAATGTCTTGCCTGGAACTACTGTCCGGGTCCGGCATGGACGTCCTCCCCATATGCGCTTCGCGGATCGTATCCCGTACGGGAAACGCAGGCCCCGTTCGGATGCTAGCGCCACCCGACCGTCGAACCTGGTACCATTATACTCCTGTAAGGCGGCGATGAGCAAGCGCGCGCGGGCTTTATACTTGCCCCGGAGATCGCCCCGGACTATATTCTTATATGGAGAGGAGGCGACTATGGACGCCCTCCAGGATAGATCGTGGATGCGCCAGCTCTACGCTTCGTCCCCCGCCGAGCGCTTCGAGCGGGGCAAATTCTCCGTAGTCTGCGTCTCGGTCGCGCCAAGCGACGCCCACCATTTCGACCGCTACCGCTACAGGCTCTTCTACCTCGAGAAGGGCGGCTCGGAGCCGGTACTCGCCGTCGACCTGGAATCGGATATACTAGGCTCCTGGCGCCTCACGGTCTCCACCGCCGAGGGTTCCCGTATACGCGCGTCTTTCGACGTCCCTCCCGGCTACGAGGCGTTCAAGGCGGCGGCGCTCGCCGCCGCGGACGAGACCCTCGGCGCGACCGGGCGGGGTCGCCCCGGCAACGGCGATAAAGAGCCGCGGAGCGGGGGAGTATCCCATAAGAGGCCGAGGCGGGTTATACTAGGGCCATGATAGGACGCCCCCGTTCCCTGGCCATCGCCCTCGCGTGCGCGGCGCTCGTTTCCGCGAGGCCGGCCGCCTGCGACGAGTACTATTCCGACCACGGCTTCTCGATCGACCTCCCGGAGGGCTTCGCCTACCTCGAGGGCGACGGATCGACGAAATTCTCGTTCGGGTCCCCGGACGGGGCGGTACGGGTCGATATGATAGTGTATCCCCCCGCGCGCTTCTCGGACGCGCGCTCAGGAGCGGCCGATACGATGAGGAGGCTCTCCGGCCGGGGAGATTTCCAATCGTTCCGCTACGAGGGCAAGGATGCCGCGGTCGGCGAGATAAGCTTCGGGGACGGCGCCTACCGAGGTCGGGCGCTCTTCGTGGACGGGGCCTCCGCCCCGCGCTCGACGGCCGACGCCGCCGCGCCGGAGCGGACCTACGACCTCGCGGTGCTCGCGTACGCCCCCGCCGCCGCCTACGGCGCGTACGCGGACGTCGTCGGCTCCGCGATGGACGGCTTCTCTCTCAGGGTCTCCCGCAGGGCCGCCCCGGGGCCGCTAGGATCCGCGTCGCGGGCGGGCCTAGGCCAGGCGGCGCCCCGGACGGCGGCCATAGCGTTCGGAGAGGCGACGGTACGCGTCCCCTGGGACCCGCGGGAGGCGGCGATCTCCCAGGCTCTCGTCGAGCGCGAGTACCGGGTGTTGACGGCGTACGCCGAGGCGCCCGAGCTGCTCGACGCCGCCATAGCCAGGTTCTACCGCATGGCCTTCCGCGACGCGGCTCCATCCCTGGACAGGCTGGCGCTGGAGCTCTCGGCCGCCTGGGAGACGGGAGCCTGGGCGGGAGAACGGGCCTCCTCCATTCGCGCCGGCAGGCCCGCGGCGACGGGCGCGAAGGTAGAGAAGAAAGCCGCGGGGCCTCGCTTCGGCGCGGCGGCCTCGCCGGGACCCTACGCGGAGGCCCTGCTCGCCTGGGTCCAGGGTTTTAATTACGAGCGCGACCCGGCCGGATCGGACGTGGTCAACCCCATATCAGCGGCCTTCGAAGGGCGCGGGGACTGCGACTCGCGGGCGCTGGTCATGGCGACCCTGCTGCAGAAGGAGGGCGTAGAGGCTATACTGATGATATCGCTAAAATACGAGCACGCCCTGGCCGCGGTCGACGCCCCCGGCCCCGGGGCCAGGTTCCCCTTCGACGGCAAGCAATGGCTCGTCGCCGAGACGACGGCCAAGGTAGGAATAGGCAGGATAGACGCGTCCCAGGCCGATCCCTCCGCGTGGATAGGCGTGAGGCTGCCCCGGTAGCGCCGAGGCCCCGTCGTTGACAGCTCTAGGACGCCGAATCTATACTTGCCGCCGATCCCTAAGCTATCCGCCGCGCCGCGGCCGGAGGACACAATGGAACCGATAAGCGCCCGATATAAAGATACGATCCTTAGGATGATGGCCCACGCCGCCGATACGGGCTCGGTTACCGTCGACAAGGTATACCAGGAAGGCAACAAACGCATCCTGCCTTTCATCGACGCGATGATAGCCGAGAACCTCGAGCCGGGGAGCGGCATAAGGTCGTTCGCCAACCTGGAGAGGCTCGCCTCGCTATCCCGGGACGGCGCGAAGTGCCTGCTCCTGGTCGAGCACTACAGCAATTTCGACCTGCCAGCCTTCTCCTTCCTCCTGCGCAAGGCCGGCCCCGAGGGAGAGCGGATAGCGGAGAGCATCGTCGCCATCGCGGGGATAAAGCTGTCGGAGACGAATCCCGTGGTCACCGCGTTCACCGGGGCGTATTCGAGGCTCGTCATCTACCCGAGCCGCTCCATCGACGAGCTAGCGACCAAGATAGTAGATCCCGCCAGGCGCGCCGCCGAGACGGCCAAGGCCAACGCCATCAACCTAGCGTCGATGAAGGAGCTGGCCCGGCTCAGGACCGAGGGCAGGCTCGTGCTCGTCTTCCCCGCCGGCACCCGGTTCCGGCCCTGGGACCCGGCCTCGAAGCGAGGCGTCAGGGAGATAGACTCGTACATACGCTCGTTCGACTATATGTCCCTGGTTACCATCAACGGCAACATCCTGCGCATCAATCCCGACGGAGAGATGCTCGAGGACCTGATCTGCAAGGACCGCGTCGTCATCGACGTGAGCGACCCGAAGCCGTGCTCGGCGTTCAGGGAGGCGATCAAGGCCTCGACCCCGCCGGACGCGGACAAGAAGCAGGCCGTAGTGGACGCCGTGATGGCGGAGCTCGACGCGATGCACGAAGGAGTAGAGCGGACGCTGAAGGCCTAGCCGGCCGGCCTACCCCGGCCTAATAGGCTCCGTACGATACGATCTCGTCAACGCGGGCGTAGATGCGCACGCTCGCTATCCACGATCCTTCCTTGAGGAAAATGCGCGGCGGGGAGGCGAACGCGAACGACCCGCGTACCTCCCTGGGCTTATTATGGGTCAGTTCGCGCAGGTAGGCCCTGAGCGCCTCGCGGACCGCCGCGACGACCGCCGCGCGGCGGCCGGCGACGGGAGCCGGGCTTCCGTCCCCCTCCTCCCGGGGCCCCGACTCCAGCGACGGGACCGAGAACGCGGGCGAGGAGCCTCTTCCCTGCTCCACGGCCCTTGAGCTTTTCCACGCCTCCAGCTCGAGCCTCTTGGCTCGGTCGAGGTAGTATTCCAGCTCGGCGACTAGCGCCGTGCCTTCTAGCCTCGTAGAGACGACGCTGGGCGCGATAGCGCTCGCCGCGGCGGGCGCTAAGGGCTCTATCTCGAACAGCTCCGCTACGCTCCGGGCCCTATCGCTGGGCGTATAGACGTACGAGAAGCCCCATACCATGCCGGAGAAGGTCCATCGCGCCTCGTCCAGCAGGGCGGCGGCGGCCTCGCCGTCGGGAATCCTGGCCTCGTACGCCGGGTCCACGACGCCCTGGAACGCCAGGGCGGAAGGCGGCGCGGCGAGGTCGACGTAGAAGTCGCCGCGAAGGGGGAAGCCTCTATCCTGGGCTCCGGCGGATAGGCCGACGCCGAGGAAGCAAGCCGCGATCGCGGCCGCCGCGCCCCGGGCCCGGACCTTCCCGCGCTTCGTCATAGAGGGATCAGCGCCCCGAGGCCAGGCGCTTGATCGGGTTCACGCCGTGCCGCACGGGGAAGTACAGGGCCGCGAACGCGAACCCGGCTAGGTGCGTCAGGTGGGCGATGTTCCCGCCGGCGCCGAGCAGCTGCGAGCCCAGCTCTATGGCCGTGTAGCCGGCGACTAGCAAGGGAGCGGGTACCGGCAGTATGCCCCAGATGAATATCCTGGCCCGCGGGTTGATGACGGCGAACGCCAGCAGGACGGCGTAGACGGCTCCCGAGGCGCCTACAAGGCGGACGCCGAGGGCGCCGCCCAAGGCGAAGGCCGCCAGGGAGAAGAGCCCGGCGAGCGTTCCCGTCAGCAGGTAGAACAGCGCGAACTCCCTCGAGCCCAGGGATCGCTCCACGGCCGTGCCGAAGAAGAACAGCCCTAGCATGTTGAAGAAGAGGTGGCTGAGGCTAGCGTGCACGAACATATACGTAAACGGCTGCCATATCCACCCGAGCCGCAGCACGGCGCCGGGGATCAGGGCCAGGTAGACGAACGCGTCCCTAAAGACGCTGGTCAGGGCGAATACGAGCGCGTTCACGCCGATCAGTATCAGGGTGACGTTGCCGCTGGTGAAGCGGAAGGGCTTTCTAATTCGTTGTAGGAAAGTCATGCTATTAATGTACGAAAAATCGTCGGCCGTTGCTAGCCGCGCGGCGCGGATCGCCGGAACTTGCCGGATTCGAGGATTATCTATAGAATCCGGGTCCATGCCGACGAACTCCGGAAGGGCGCCTAACTGCCTGCAATGCTCCAATTTCCGCGTCACCTGGGACGCGGATTACCCTCGCTCCTGCTCCGTCTTCGGCATCAAGACGCGGCTCATGCCCAGCGCGGAGGTATTCGCCGCCACCGGGCTCCACTGCCCGGCGTTCGAGCTGAAGCCGGGACTTAAGTAGCCGGGCATAAGTCACCGGGCCTATAGCTTCTTAAACAGCACCGCGGTCGCGTCGTCGGCTATCTTCGAGCCCGAGACGTGGAAACGCCATTCCCGCACTATGAAATCGAGCATCTGCGCGGCGTCGCCCTCCGGCGCCGAGGTCAGGGCGCCGAGCATGCCGTCGACGCCGAACGGCGCGCCGTCTACGTTCTTGGCCTCGTCGAAGCCGTCGGTATACACCAGGATGACGTCGCCCGGCTTCATGTTGAAGCGGATGGAGGTATACGGCGCCTCGATGCCCTCGCGACCGAGGGGCGGCCCCTTGTAGTCGCGCGAGCCCTTGGGCTTGAGCGGCATGGCGCGTATCTTGTCCGCGCCCTTGTACAGGACCTCCGTATGAGCGGCGCTCGAATACTCCACCCCTCCGTCCGTCCCGAAGCGGAGCATGGCCGCCGTGATGAAGTTGTCTACCGAAGCCAGCTCCGGTATCAGCTCCTGGTTGATCGACTCGAGGATGGAACCGAGGCTCCTATTCCTGAGCTCGTGGAAATTGCGATGGAATATCGACCTGGCCAGCACGGTAATCAGCCCCGACGCTATGCCGTGCCCCGAGACGTCCCCCACGACCATGCCGTCCAGCCGTTCGCCCCGCGTATAGAAGTCGTAGAAATCGCCCGATATGCCGCTCGCCGGCAGGAACGCGAAGGCGGAGTCCCACTGGGCGTTCCGCGGGGCTACGCTCGGGAAGAACCCCTGCTGGACGCGGGCCGCGACGCGCATATCCTTCGCCGCCGCGTCGAATCGCGACTGCAGCCGCGTCCTGGTCTCCGAGAGGCGGACGCTCAACTCGCCCTGGTCGGAGAGCGTGGACTCGAGCTCCCGGGAGCGCGCCTCGACGCGGCCGGCGAGATCGGCTCCCAGGGCCTCGCTATCCTCGTAGGCCCGTACGAACCTGCCGGCCAGGGTAGCGGCCGTGCCGAACACCAGCAGGAGGTACGCGTAATCGGAGTACGTAACCGATCGGCCGGAATTCAGCCCCACGATATCGAGCAGGAGCGCGGCGCTCACGACCAGCACCCCGACGAGGAGCTTGGACGCGTCAGCGCCCGCTACGCCGCCGGCCAGGCGTCTCGGGAAGCTGCCCTTCCCGGGCCCGGAATAGTCCCGCACGGCCCGCGCTATGGCGGCGCCTATGTCGGCGACGACGATGTAGAGGATAGGAAGGGCGACCGTATACTGCCACGCCCGCAGGAAGGCCTCGCTCCAGAAGAAGACGCGAAGGACGGCGGCCAGGCCGAACGCGGCTCCGTAGACCTTGGCGAACGCCGACACCGGCTTGCCGAGCGCCGAATCGAAGAACGCCATGAACGCGGGAACGAGGAGGAACAGTGCCCCTAGCTCGAACGCCTTGATGATACGGGTATCGAGCACTATCTCGTAGACCAGGTAGGTACGGCAGAAGAGGTATACCGAGAGCAGCGCGGTGGCGATGCCGTAGTATAGGTAGGATTTAGCCTTCGGCCTCAGCGCGAACAGGATGGCGTGGTAGAGGCCGAAGAAGAAATAGATGCCTATCAGTATGAGCTTGAGGCCCTCGCTCCTCATCGCCTCGAGCTTGCCGTAGGAGTCTATCAGGTACGGGCCGCCCATGAACATGCCGGTGCGATCGTCCCGGGGATCGCCCGCGACCATGATGGTCAGGCGGTTCTGCCCCTTCTTGAGGTACCGGGTATCGAGCTCCACGAGGGCGCCTCGGACGGCCCTCTCCACGCGCATGGTACCGTCGCCGGCGGTATACGTCTCGTCGCGGACGAGGGCCCCGTTCAGGTAAATCTGCCAGTTCTGGCCTATCTGCGCGATGTAGAGCCCTACGCCGGTTCTCGACGCCAGCAGCTCCTCCCCCGCGACGAAGGGGAGCATGACGCAATACTTCCTAGGGGCCTCCCTGCCGACGGGCAGGAGCCGACGCTCGGGAGCGCCCGGAAGGCCGAGGTCGCGCATCACGAGGGGCCGATCGCCCGGGGAGCCGGGCACGACCGTCCAGCCGGCCTCGCCGGGAAGTGGCGTCTGATAGACCCATTCCAGGGAGAAGCCGGGCCTCACGTACGCGTCGACGGCGCTCAGGTCGACCTCCTGCGCGCCGGCGCAGTACGCGGTCGCCAGCAATGCCGCGATAATCCCCAGTCTACGTGCCACGTTGCCCCCCGGCGATATTGTACCGCGTAAACGGCGAGCCATGGAAGCGAAAAAGGAGGCGCGCGCCGCTACGAGAGACCGCGCAGCTTGTCGCGTATAGCGGCCGCCTTCTCGTAATCCTCGGCGGAAACCGCCGACTCCAGCTCCGCGCACAGGCGCTCGCGCTCGTCTCCGGCATCCGCCGGGGCCTTCTCCGCCCCGCCCAGGACAGAGGCAAATCCGTCCTCGGCCTTGGCGTCATCCGCGACGGACGATTCCCGTATCATGTCGACGGGCACCCCGGCCGACTCGACGATATCCTCGGCTATATAGACCTCGGAGCGGCAGCGGACGGCGAGGGCTATGGCGTCGGAGGGCCTGGCGTCTATCGTTATCTCGCCCTCCACGGCGCGTAGCACCACGTTGGCGAAGTAGGTGCGGTCCCGGAGGTCGCGTATCTCTATCCTGACGAGGTCCGCCTCGAGGGCGTGGATCACGGACATCATGAGGTCGTGGGTGAGCGGCCGCGGCATCTCCACCTGGCCGAGCCCTATCAGGATGGACTGCGTCTCCAGCTGCCCAATGAATATCGGGACCACGAGGTCCGATTCCTTAGGCCGGATGAGGACTACGTTGCCTTGGTCTGTCTGGGCCACCGTCCACACGTCGGCCCGTACGAAGGTATTGGAACCCATGCTTCCTTCCGGCTATAGTATAGACCCCGGATGCGCGCGATGAAAGCCTCTAGGACGTAATTATTTCAGGGGAGTACGAATGGCCGCTTCAAACTATGAAAAGCCCGATTTCTGGTCGATCAAGGCGAGGAAGGAAGGCTATCCAGCCAGGTCCGTCTACAAGCTCGAGGAACTCGACAAGAAGTTCGGCATAGTCAAGGCCGGCTCCAGGATCCTGGACATCGGGGCGGCGCCGGGGAGCTGGAGCCTCTGGGTCCTCAAGCGGCTGGCCGGCCGGGGCTTCCTCGCGGCCGTGGACCTCCAGGCCCTGGGCGTGAGCCCAGGCTACGACAATTTCTATTTCCTCCGCGGCGACCTCTACGACGCGTCGGTCAAGGCCGCTCTGGCCGAGCGCGGACCCTACGACGTCGTGCTCTCCGACGCCGCGCCCGCGACCAGCGGCAACAAGGGCCTGGACACCGACCGCTCCGAGGCCATCGTCGAGGCGGTGCTCGATTACGCCGACGAATTCCTCAGGCCCGGCGGCTCCGTCGTCGCCAAGCTATTCATGGGCGGCGGCCAGCGAGAGCTCCTGGACCGCATGAAGAAATCCTTCGCGAGCGCGAGGGCCTTCAAGCCCGAGGCCTGCAGGTCGGTAAGCTTCGAGACCTATCTCGTAGGGCAAGGAAAGAAGTAGCCGCGGCGGCCTCGGGGGGACCTACCGCTCCCCGCCGCGCTCGTCGTCGATACGGAGGATATGCGATCGCCGGGGCAGCAGCTGGCGGCGCATTAATAAGAATCGAAAAAAAGGATAGCGCGATACCTTCCATGAGACTGCCACTAGCCCTTATAGCCTTAGCCGCGCTCGCGGCCCGGCCCCCGGCGGGCGAGGCCCAGACGGCTACGCGGGAATTCGGGTCGACGCCCCCATCGTCGTATATCGAGGCCGCGAGGGCCCGCGATCAGCGGATAGCGTCGCGCCGGGCCTCCCTCCAGGCCGCGAGGCGCTCGTTATCCGCCCTCGACTCGAAGGCCCTGGCCGTCGCGTCGGCGGGCAGCGGCGACGCGCTGTACTCGTCGGCGAGCCCAATCTCGGGATCGGGCCCGAGAGTCTCGTTCGGCCCGTGGGCGCAGGTCGCCTTGGCGGCTCCCGTCAACCTCGTCGTCAAGGCCTCGGTCCCTACCTCCCTAGGCCTGGACGGATCCGCCGCGGCCGTCTCGCCGTCGCTTTCGGTTACGCACGAGATAGGCGAGCTCCTCTGGAAGCGGCCCGACCTCCCCACGCTGCGCGCGGCACTCGCGGCGAGCGGCGCGGAGATAGCGTTGCGCGCGGCCCGTATCGAATCGGCGGCCCTCGTCCTGTCGTCGTTGCGCGATTGGGCGGCGGCGGAGAACGAGCTAGCGGCGGCCCGTTCGGCGTCCGAGGCCGCGTCGAGGAACCTCGGAGCGGCGATATCGCTCGGAGAGTACCGCTCAGGTTCGGTAGCCCTCACGCGGCTCCAGAACGCCGCGCTAGCGGCTTCGCTAGCCGTCAGGAAGGCCGAGCGGACGCTGGATCGCAGGCGCGCCGCCGTAGAGTCCCTGTGCGGCTTCCAGCCGGACGAGCGGGCGCCCCTACCTCCTCGAATCGCCTATCCCGAGCTCTCGGCCCTCGGGCCGGGCGATTCCTCCTCGGTAGCCGCCGCGGAAGCCTCGCTCGAGCTCGAGCGGCTCGCCTACGCGGCTGAATGGGGCTCGATTCCGCCAAGAGTATCGTGGACGGGTAGCCTGGCCCGGGCCTCGGCCTCCGAGGCCCGGGCGGAGATCGGCCTCGAATCCGGCCTCGACGCCTCGCTAGGCGCTTCCGTAGAGAGGGACGGCCTCCAGGCCGGCGCCTCCATCGGATGGAACGGCCTCTACGGCGCGCCGTACGTCGGGCTAAGGATATCGTGGGTCCCGGGCGACGCGAAGGCGGAAGCCTATCGCGAGGAGGCCGCGGCCGCGACGCTTCGCGCCTCCGAGGCCGACCTGCGCGCGACGGTAGAGGCGGCCGCCGCCGAGCTCGCCGACATGAGGCTGGAGTCGTCCATCGCGGACGTGGAGCGCGATAGGCTCGCGGCCGCCTACGAGGAGGCGAGGCTGGCCGTGCTGGAGATAGCCGAGCTGGAGCGGCTTGGGCTAGCGGGCTTCGCCGAGCTCGACGAGGCCGGCGCCGAGATGTACGCGGCGGCCGCCGCCCTCGAGGCCAGCGCGTGGAACGCGGCCATACGGGCGGAGCGGGTCAAGGCCGATTGGGACTTCCCCGAGGCGGCGCCGTGACGCCCGTCGTTTCCGCGACCGCCCTCCGCCGCGTCTACCGCGTGGGAGACGAGGAGGTCCACGCGCTGCGCGGCGTCGACCTCGCCATAGACAGGGGCGAGTACCTCGCGATCATAGGACCATCGGGCTCGGGCAAGTCGACTCTGATGCACATACTGGGCTGCCTTGACTCGCCGACGAGCGGCGCCGTCGCTATCGACGGCGAGGAAGTAGCCGGGATGGGCCAGGATCAGCTCGCAGCCGTCAGGAGCAGGAAGATAGGCTTCGTCTTCCAGGCCTTCAACCTATTGCCCCGCCTCTCGATACTCGAGAACGTCGCCTTGCCGCTCATGTACGCCAGGGTCCCCAGGCGAGAGAGGCTTGAACGAGCCCGCGCCGCCCTCGAGACGGTGGAGCTAGGCGACAGGATCAGGCATAGGCCCGGCCAGCTATCCGGCGGCCAGCGGCAGCGGGCGGCCATCGCCAGGTCCCTCGTCAACGATCCGTCGCTCCTCCTCGCCGACGAGCCGACCGGAGCCCTGGATACCAAGACCGGGGAGACGGTACTGGGGATGTTCGAGGCGATAGCCTCCCGGGGCACCACGATAGTCGTCGTCACCCACGATCCCGACGTCGCCGAGCGCTGCGGGCGGATAGTCAGGATACGGGACGGGCTCGTAGAGCAGGACGAATAGTCAGTTCTTGCCGGCGGGCTTGGCCCGGACCAGCCCGGCCAGGACCTCCAGGGGCGCCTCCGCGAGGAGGGCGGCGTAGAAGTCTTCGTCGCCGCACAGCTTGGCGAGGCTCGAGAGCGTGGTCAGGTGCTCGTTGCGCGAGTCCGATATGATGAGGAATACGGCCTTGACCGGAGCCCCGTCGGGCGCCCTCCAGTTGATCGGGAAGCGGGGGTACGCCACGGCGACGAAGGCCTCCTCGGGGCCCTTCGCCATCGGGATGCCTGGATGCGGGAAGGCGAGGCCGCGGCCCATCGCGGTAGGGGAATTAGCCTCGCGCCTGGCGCAGGCCTGCGCTAGCTCCTCTCGGCCGATAGAGGCAGGCAACGAGACCGACGCGACCATCGATTCTATGAAATCGGCCGACGTAGCTCCCGGTATGTTGTACCATACGCCGCCCCGGGTTAATAAAGCCGCGATATCCATAACGCTTAGCTCCTGATCCCGTCCTCTATGGACGCGCGGGAACGCCTCCTATAGTATACCAACCCGACGAAGTCTTGGAAGGGCGCGAGGATACGCGGGCGCGAGGATACGCGGGCGCGTGGATACGCGGGCGCGTGGATACTGTCCCGCGCGAGCCTGAAACCGCTCGAGCCTCAGCCCGACCGCCTCGGAATCTACTATGAACAGAAACCGCTCCGCCTCGGCCGTCTCGATAGCCCTCTCCTTGGCCTCGCACGCCGCCGCCCTCGCGATAGGGGCGGCCGTCATAGGAGCCAGGCAGGAACCGGCAGCATCCTCTTTCGCTCAGCCTAGGCCTGTATCCGTCGCCCTGATAGCGCCTCGCGTCGTATCGGCGGCTCCCGCGCCGGGGAATCCAGCGCCGACGGCACTTCCACCGGCAGTCCCCGCGCCGGATCCCGCCGAGGCCGTCCCCGGTTCGATCGCAAGGATAGGCGCGGATACTGCCGGCCCGGTCGAGACCGCGCAGGCAGGGACGATCGCCATGGCCGATAATCAGGATGAGCATAGAGCCGATGACGCTTGGGATGACACGCTCCTACCCCCTGCGCCCGATGAAGACGATTCGGAGTCGAGGAGCGACGATGTAACGGCTATGGAAAAGGCGGGCGCTGAATTCAAGGAACGCCTCGCGGAGACCCTCGCCTACCCGGAGGCCGCGAGAAGGCTCGGGAAGAGCGGCTCCGTCGGACTCGTCGTACTGCTGGAGGCGTCGGGCCGCGTCGCCGGGGCGCGGGTGGCGGCGAGCTCGGGGAGCGCGATCCTCGACAAGGCGGCCAGGGAAGCCGCGCTCGCGGTGGCCGAGGTTAGCGCCCCCGGAGTCGCCTTGGAACTATCGCTACGTGCCGTCTTCGCGGCAGGGGCGGCGAGCCTCGGTCCTTGACCCGGGCCCGCCGCCGGTCGTCCTAACGCTACGAGGCCCTAGCCTATCTGACGAGCCGAGCCGAGAGCGTCACCGATAGCCCCGGCATAGGGTATCCGGGGTTCTCAATGTAGGCCGCGTCTAGCAGGTTATCGCACGATAGGCCCACGAAAGCGCCCTCCGCGGCCTCGTATTCCGCCGATACGCCGAGGAGGAAGACGTCGGGCATGGCGTCCCCGGAGGAATCGAGCCGGCCAATCCGGTACGACGCGTCGAACGAGGCCTTAAGCGCCCCTAGGCGAGCGCCGAGCTCGGCCTTGACGGTATGCAGGGGCACGAGCGCCAGCCGCCCGGCCGTAGCGAAGGCCGAGCCGTCCGAGAGATCCTTGGCCAGCGCGTAGCCGTACGATAGCGAGCCGAACGCCGGGCCCAGCTCGCCTGAGGCCGACAGGTCGGCGCCTAGGTACAGGGCCGTATCGATATTGACCGGCTTGGACGGCTCCGGCCCCATCCAGCCGTCGGCGTCCACCCAGGCTATCATATCGTCGACGTAGCGGACGTACGGATAGGCGCCGACGGAGAATCCGGGGGCGGCGTACTCCGCGCCTAATTCCGCGCTCCAGCTCCGTTCCGGCCCCAGCTCCGGGTTCCCCGCCGTCCAGGAATCGGCCGGCCAGTAGAGGTCGTTGAAGGTCGGGGCCTTATAGGCGCTCTGGCCGTTAGCCTTGACGACGAAGGAGCCGGAGCGCCACGCGGCGCCGATCCCGTAGCTCAGCCCGGCCAGGAAGTCGCTATAGAGGTCGTACCGTACGCTCGGCGCTACGGTGAAATCGCCTAGCGCCAGCTCCGGGGCCGCGTACGCGCCCGCGGAGAGGCGATTCCTGTCGCCGATAGCCGTGCTCGCGGCGCCGTCTACGCCGAGGGCGAGGCCCGCCCGCCCGACGACCGGGCCCAGCAAGGCCTCGGTCCGCAGGTTAGCCTCGGCCCCTAGCGAGTCGTGCGTATCGTCCGTACCGTAATCGGAGTCCTCGTAGCGCAGGCGCGACCAGGAGCCGTTCAAGTCGGCGTAGACGGACGCCGCGCCGTCTAGCAGGGCGTCGCTGGACCACGAGACGAGCCCGCGGGCCTGGTACTCGGACTGCGCCGCGACGAGGGACGGGTAGGACACGCTCCCCGGGACGCCCTTGTCGGCGTACCGCCCGAAGGCGCTCGCCTTGCCGACGCCGCCTAGCAGAGGCGCCACGACGCCCAGGTCGCCGTACGCCGACAGGAGCGCGGTATTGCCTCGGACCGAGCCGCTCGAGCCGTCGGTAGCCACGGGCAGCGAACCCGCCGCCCGCTCGACGCCGCCGGAAGCGCTCAGGGTGGCCGACCCTAGCGACGCGATGCCGCCCGCGCGGAACGCCTGGCTAGCCAGCAGGGCGTCAAGCCCGCTCGCGGCGGCCAGGGGATAGGCCGTCGTCGATACGCCGACCGAGAGGGTGTCCCGGCCGGTCCGCCTCGTCGTCACGTAGACCACGCCCGCTACCGCGTCCGGGCCGTACAGCGCCGAGGCTCCGGAACGGAGCACCTCGATACGCTCTACCCCGGCCAGCGGGATAGCCGACAGGTCGACCGAGCCGGTCCTCGCGTCGTTTAGGCGCGCGCCGTCTACCACCACGACGACGTGGCCGCCCGCGCCTCCGCGGACCGAGGCGGTCCGTACGGAGCCCGCGTAGCCGTTATCGCGAACCTCGACGCCGGGAATCGTCGCGAGTATATCCGCGAGCGTTTCCGCGCCCGAGGCCGCGATAGCCGTCGCGTCTATGACGACGGCCGCCGCCGTCGGCGACAGGCTGGAAGGAGCCCAGAGAGCTCCGGTCACGAGCGTCTCGCCTAATTCGAGCCGCTTAGGCTCGCCTTGGCCAGTCGGCTCCTGAGCTAGCGCCGTCATGGCCGTCACAGCCGCCATTACGGCGACGGTCGAAATGCATGCGTTCCTTCGCATGTCCTATCCTTTCCGCCCGCTTTTTACGCGGGCGAGAGAGGACGATGAGCCTATAGATGCGCGGTTCGGTCGCGGGCCGGAAAGCCGTCGCGACGGCGCCGGCCCGCCTAGCAGGCGGGTCTCATACGGGACTCCTCGATCCTCGAAGGCGGCGCCGCCGCCTATCGGCGGAGCCTTTAGTCCCGGACGGTATCCTGGCTCGCGCGTCTAACCTTGCCCTAGACGCCTTCTCGCCGCCCTACTCGGGCGGCAATGGCCGCGCCCGTCGCTATCGCGACGGCGCCGGTCTAGACAGTAGCGCTTACAGTGGCGGGTCCGCCGCGGATTTTAACCGCGTTCCTCGTTCCGGGACTCGTCGAGGATATGGATAGTATAGAAGCGGAAGATAAGTCAAGGCACGGCGCGTACCGCGCATGGTAAGCATGGAATGGCCCGGATTAAGGATCGAAGCCCCACCGCTAGCCGGGTAACGATTAGCGCTCCCGAGGCGCTCGATCCGTGGTAGCGTACAATATCTTTCGCACATTTATCGGTCATTGAAAAAGGCGTCCTCGTCTGGTTAAGTTGAGCTACCACACAAAACTGACCAAGGAGGACGCCATGAGCGAAGAAAGCTCACAGGG
>Ga0180007_10000894_pt1 | contig 44233 bp, 38 predicted proteins | sample MM_PC_MetaG_FD_121122 | JGI IMG/M metagenome (GOLD analysis project Ga0180007, IMG submission 121122) | Groundwater microbial communities from the Aspo Hard Rock Laboratory (HRL) deep subsurface site, Sweden - MM_PC_MetaG | ecosystem: Environmental > Aquatic > Deep subsurface > Groundwater... | reverse complement strand
TGATAAATCCAATTTTAGTCCTTCACTTTATATAATTTTATAATAGTTGATACAATTTTTTTATTATTTATAAACTGTAATAATATATTCATTTCGTTAGGCTCAAATATCTTAAATATAAAAATCAAAATAATAAGAAAAATACTATTAATTATAACATTGATGAATATGTTTAAATGACTAAAAAGGATAGTACTAATCACGAATAATATTAAACCAAAAATTAATTTTACAGAAATAAAATTAACACTCATTTTTATTTTTTTATTTAATATATAAACAAGAAATATATAACCAATGAAAGCAGAGATAAATCGGGAAACACTTGCACCAACATAATTATAAGATGGTATTAGCAAAATATTACTAAATAGTATTACAAAAGTAACAATAATCACATAATAGAAATTATACTTCTGGTTTTTGTACGCAGTGAATAAATCCAATATAAAAAAGCTGAAAATATCAAAAAAAATTGACAACGATAAGATTTGTAATGGTAAGTATGCTTCCTCGTATTTTGATCCAAAAACCAATAGTACTATATCTTTTGCCCCAGCAAACATAAATGCTGAAAAGGCAACCGAAAACAAAAAAAATAATTTGGTTACAAATTTAACTATTTGTTCATTTTGGTTATTATGTCCAATATTTTTTACTATTAATGAAAATAATGTGATTACAGTAATATTTGGAATTAGCTTTAGCGGAATGATTAAACGTAAAACGGAAGAATAAATGCCTACTGATGAAGACCCTGAAAAATATTCTAAAAGCAAAACATCAATTTGAACATAAACAACTGCAAATATGATATAACCCATAAGAGGAAGCGATTCTTTAAATAAATATTTAATTTCATCTAACTTAAATTTAAACTCAAAATCATATTGCTTAAGAAGAACAAAAGAAAGAATTACCATTCCTGGTAAATTTGATAGAGTATAAATAATACCAAAATAGTAAATACCACCCTCAAACAGAGGCATCAATAAAACAAAAGAAAGAAACAAAACATTATCCAACATTATCATATACATCGGAATATACATTTTTAAGTCAACCTTAAACGGAATTGTAACTAATTCTCTAATATTTGTAAATTTATTAGAAAGAAGAATATTAAATGAAAGAATGGCTATTAAACTAATTTGCAAAGCCGAAAGATTTGATAAATATCCAATAAAACTAAAAAGGCAAACTACAAGTAAAACAATTATAGTTCTAAAAATAAAGACTGACCCTAAATATTTCCCGTTATTACTTTTTTGAGATAACTCTCTAAAAATTATTGGATTAAACCCAAAATCAAATATTTTAGCAGAAATACCAATAATAGCTAATAAATAATTAAACTTCCCAAAAACATCAACACCAAGATAACGAGCTGCAAGACTTATACTAATTATATTTAGAAAAAGTGAAATTATCTGAGCAAAAAAAATAATAATTGAATTATTACGAATTTTTAAAACTTGAGATAAGGGCATTTTAGTTTAGCCTTTTTGAAATCTTGGTTTTATCAAAAATTTTTTCAATTATTGATAAGACTAACAGTATTGTTAACAAACTTATAGGCCAAGTAGTCAATCTGGTAATCATCATGAGAAATGATAGAGCAATAATCAATCCTAGATAGACCAAAAACACTAAATAAGTTATGTTTCCTGATTTATAAAAACTTACCCAAACTGATGAAATTATTATCCCTAAAATGAATAAAAACAATAAAGTGCCTGAAATACCAAAATCTGCATGCAATTCTCTCAAGAATGTTCCAGTGTTAATCCAAACTGGAATGTAATACCCTCTCTGATACATTTCTGCGTTATCAGTAAACCCAAATTTATCAAAAACATTATATACAAATCTAAAAGTATTTTCTCCAAATCTCGCTTTTTCAATATCTTTTTCAAGATATTTACTTAGTACGCCAACATGACCACTAAAATAAAGGTATAATGTTGGAGTGATAAAAAGATTATTTCTTAACGAACTAATACCTCGCCCTGCTCCTGTGAGATCTTCTGAACCGCCTCTTAATCCCTTAATAAAAAATATACTTGTTAAAAATATTACTACAACTAGTACTATTGAAAAATATATATTGAAGTTATGTTTTTTCTTTTCTTTATTTCTAAAATTATTCAAGTAGTATGAAGTAAATACATAGGTTAATCCAAATTCAAGAAACCCAATTAGTATTCCAACTCGCCCTGCCGCCGCAGTATCTTTAAGAATAATTGCAACTAATGGAAGAAAGGAAATAAGAGTTATTCTCCTTTTCCAAGCACTATAAAGAGCTGCAAAAAATATTGCCACAAATGAAAATGCAGAAATATATGGAAGTATTCCTTCTATTTCTCCACGAACGGTCATTTGTCTTATTAATCCTAGATGTAAAAAAACCTCAACTAAACTGCCAAATTTATTAATTAAAATATTCCAATGTTGTAAAGCTCCAATTAATCCCAAGACGGAGAAAAAAACAATCAAATATATTAGAATTTTACCATCCAATGAAAAAATTGCAGAAATTTTCATTTCCTGTGTCTGATTAGTGTTACTGTTAAAAATTCGAATAGCAGTAAAGTATACTAATATTCCAAGGATAAAAGAAAGGTAGGCAAACAATATAATAATCCAAGCATATATTGAAAGATTATCATATTTGATTAGTTTTAAGTGGAAAAAAGTAAGTAAACCAGTCCAAATAAACGAATAGATGGAAATTGGATTTATATGCTTTTTAAAATAATATTTTCCCAATAATAGGGATAGAAAAAATGATATTGACAAAATAATAAAAATCATTACTTGATACTGTATCTTGATTTAATCTTTGAATAAAAATTATACTCTTTTCCTTCAATTAAATTTAGGTCACTCCTTTTTAGTAATATCAACTCAGCACGAAAAACAAAAAAGACATGCAAAAAGAAAAACAGAAACCCTATTCCAAGTATAATAAACGCCTTTTTAGGTGAATCCTTTAATTCTGGCGTAAGTGGTTCGTCTAAGACAATTATAGTAGGTACATCTTTTTGTTCTTCCATGACAGCTTGTTCATACATTGGAAGTGTAAATTCTAATAATTTATTTTGTATTTCAATTTCGCGGTATAATCTAAAATACTCTACTTGAAGTTCTGGTATATCTTTAAATGGAAAATAAATAATTGATTCATTTGTGGCTGAATTACCATTCGTTATGTCATTTATTTTGGTTCTTAGTAACTTAACTTGGTCAAATGCTACTTTAACGTTTGGTGATTTCTCTCCCTGAGAAAGTTTGAGTAAATCAGCTTCTAACTCTTTTTTAGCTAATTCTCCTTCAAGACCCGCAATTACCTCAAATGCAACTTGTAATTGCTCAGGAATAACATATACTTTGTATTTTTTTTGAAAATTTTTGAATTCAATTTCAGCATTTTTCATATCTTCCAAATTTTTCAAATATCTTCTTTCTATAAACTGTCTATAACTCTTTGCATGTGCAGATGTGAACTGTTTATTTAGTGAATCGAGGGTTAGTATAAAATATTTAACTATTTCCTTCGCAGTATCTGGACTTTCATGAACCATGCTTATTTCAATAAGACCATTTTGCGTTAAATCAAACTTGACGTCATCTCTAAAAGCTTTTAGTGTTTTTTCGGTTTTATAATCTGAATAACCATAATAATCAATTAGTTTAAATTTGTTAATTACATTAAGAAGTATCTTTCTACTCTCAAGATAACCAAATATTTTATCCATTGAAGTTCCTCCAGATCCGAACAAAGCACCACCTAATAACGATCCTGCACTTGACATTACGCTATTTAACAATCCCATATTATCATCCTCTTGAATCATAATAGTAGAATCAGCTTTAAATTTTTCTGGAATTAAGAAAGTAATTACGGTAGTAATTATTGCAACAACTAATAAATTTATAATTAAAAATTTCTTCCATTTTAATAAAATTGAAAGATAATCTGTGTATGAAACTTCTCTTTTTTCTTTAATTTCTGACATATATTTTTCTCAATTATGGATTTATATTAATCCGTATTTTTTAATAAATTATTTAATCCTATTTACCAATTTAGCTTTTTACTATACTTCTTTTCTGAAAATATTCCAAAATTTCACAAATAGTTCTCTCCACTCATTTCAAATTAAAATTATTTTTTAACTATTTCCCAATAACCACCTAATTTGGGACCAACTCTCTTAACAATTTTAAATTTTCTAAATTTGCTAATATAATTTTCAATAGTTCTTGAACTTTTATTTAATTCATCTGCAATTTCTTTTGCCGTTATTTTAGGATCATCACCTATTAGTTGTAATGTTTGTAGCTCATCTGGAGAAAATTCATTCCGAAATTCTTTCCGAATCGTTCCGAAGTCCTTTCCGAATCGTTCCGAAATTTTATAGTCGCTTTTTAATTCCCAATAACCTGTTTTATCAGAGCCAATTCTTACTAATTCACCATCACTTTTAAGCTTCATAATGCTCATTTCAACGGCTCTTGTAGTTTTTCCAAGTTTTCTGGCAAGTTCAAAAATAGTAATTCTCTTATCAGAAAAAATAGCATCAAGAATTTTCTCCGAAGTTTTCTCCGAAGTTTTCTCCGAAGTTTTCTCCGAAGTTTTTGGTGGTGTTTCGTCTTCAATTATTCCAAAATTACTAGCACCTATTTCTTTTTCAAAAACTATTGCTAAACCAGGTCCCATTTTTTTATAATATGGTTTTGGTAACCCTGCATTTATGCAATAATCAATAGTATCTCTTATACCTCTGCCCCAAATTTCAATATATCCAGCCCGAAAAAAGGCTTTAGCAATATCTGGATTGGCAGGTTCGGAAGTGTGCTTATCAGTCAATGTTTTAATAGTCCAATTCTCGGGTAATTCGCCGTTATTGTATATCATCATCCAACTACCATAAACACTTATTTGAACCGGATTAGAACTTGTATAATCTTTATGTATTAAAGCATTTAAAAGGGCTTCACGTAATGCTTCTTCTGGATAATCATAAGTCTCTGTTCTAGTTAACCCTTCGTAAGCAATATTTGCTCTCATATATTTTGTTGTAAGCAAATCCATTGTCTTTTCAACTTGTTCAAATAAGCTTCCGTATATCTCATCTTGATAAAGCAAATCGGAGTGAGTTCTAAAAAAACCAATTTTAACGTATGAACCTGTTATTAGTTGCTCAGGATTTTTTCCAAAAGCAATTACTGCAGCACGTTTTAACTCGTTGTTGTTAGTTAATCCTAATAGTTTTATAAGATTTTCATTATTTTCATTTATATCTTCAATTGGCACACGTTTACTTTTTGAAGCTTTTTTACGGAATATATTAATGGCAGTTTCAGACAAATCTTCCATTGTAAATCCATCAGCAGTAATAGAATCCCATTTTTTTCCAATTTTTTTCAATAATAATTTTTCAAGAGCATTTCCTTTTAATTCTTGAATAGTACTTCCACTCCTGAAATAAAAACGACCTTGATAAGAAATAGGATTAGAATAAGAATCTATTTTAATTTCAATAAAATACTTATCATTTTCAGATAGAAGATTTACTTCAACAGAAATTCCTAAAATATTTGCAATTTTATTAGGTAAATCTTCTAACAACTTTTTATAATTTTGAACTCCAACGACATTTCCAGAATTATCAATTCCAATAAATATAGTTCCCCCTTTGGCATTTGCAAACCCACAAACCCATTTTAAGTATTCATCTTTCCAAACACTTTTATTCTCTATATTTTGGTTTTCAACAATCATTTTTTACTTAAATATTAAATATAGTGTTGCAACTCCAGAAACAACGGCTGCAATTTTTGAAACTCTTGTTAGGTAATGGTCAAAATCGCGAGGAATATCTTTGGGAACCCAAATATAATCTCCAGATTCAATTGTGTAATTATTATCATCATCTGTCATATCAATCCAAGCGCGTGTTTTATTTTTGACAAGGAAAACTGCATCTTTTGCTCTACCGCCAAATCCACCCGATTTTGAAATATAATAATTGTAATCTTGTCCTTTAACAAAATCAACAAATCCTGGATTCATAACTTGTCCAAAAACATTTACTAAATTTGTAATTTCAGGTATATAAATAATATCACCATCTTTAACAATAAATTTACTGTTTTCGGAGGTATCCTCAAGCACCTTAGTAAAATCAACAGTTACAATAGATTTAGCATTACGTAATTGGTTATCATAAATAAGACTTAATGAATCTTCTGCCTCAATATCTGCCATACGCACCATCATTAGCAAATCGGTTTCTTTATTTAGGGCACGTAAATTAAAAGCTCTTTTTCTATCTTGAAATGGAGTATTTGTAGTATTAGTGATAGCATTACTTCTAATCAATTCACCACCTGATAAATCAGCAGTATTTTTAAAACCACCAGCTTTTTCAATTATTTGTTTAATTGTAGTCTGGTTTTTGGTTATAAATATATACCCGGGTTTATTAACTTCACCTTCAACAAGAACTTTAAAATCGCGTCTTTGAGTTTCGGCTGCAACTACTCTAACTCTATCACCACGTTTTAGTTCAGGATTTTCATTTACGTTAGTTTTTATAATTTCTTCATTCATTCCATCATAACTTAAACGAGTAATTTCAATACTATCAGCATTTTCATATGATGGATTTATTCCACGAGCAAATAAAATTGCACAAGATAGTCTGTCACCATCTACAAATTGAAATTGTGTTGGCTTGTTAACTGCACCTTCAACTTCAACAAAATTTCTTTGCCAATCTACTTGAGGAAAAATCAAAACATCACCATTAAGTAAATATGGATTTTCAACATAATCAGCTGTTAAGCGAAATTTTTGCAAATCAATTATTTGTTTTGTTCCATCTACATGTTTGAGAATAATACCACGTTCTGCATATTCATCAATTTCCGCCTTCATTTGAGCAAGTGAGCGGGCATCAGTTGAACTTGTAAGATAAGCTAAACGAAATTGGTTATAATATCTAGTAATAAACTCATCTACACGCTCAGTAGTAGCAGCTGGAAAAGTTCCATTTGTAATAAAATCTCCACCAATTGTAACTGATATTTTGTTTAAAGCCGCAAATGAACTCTGCTGTATATCGTTCATATCTTGAGCTGTTGACGCTGTGGTTAAAATTATTGCCAAAAATAGAATTTTTAATTTCATTGTTTATTTTCCTTTTAGAGCATTTTCAAAATTTTTAATTATTTCCAATCCTTAATTATTCATTTGCTACTAACAATTCAATTGGATGTTTTAAACACATTTATTACTGATTTTTAATAAGCAAAAAAGCCCAAATAAATTCCAGTTTGAATAAAAAAGGCATTTCCATTAATTGAACTAGGAACATTTGTGAGTGTTTTTTCATTTTCAATTGTCCAGTTTTCATTAATTGCAAATTGGTAGCCACTTCCAACTCTTATTGCAAAAAATCTATTTAGTGGAACATCAATATTTATTGTTGGAGTAATTGTAAAGTAATTATTTTCCATTTTACGACTAATATTTTGGGTTCCACTTAAATTATTAAACTCATCCCAAGTATTTTGCCATGAAAAGTTTTCATCATTTTGGAATTGTTCAATTGTAAGTTTTCCTCCACCAATGCTTGTGCCAACCGAAATTGCAACTCTTTTTACAAATGGGAGAGTATATTCAATTGTAAAAGCACCACCACTTAATGTATATCTAACTTCTTTATTAACACCATTGTTAGTTGAAGAAGCAGATCTTGTTCCACCAAAGCCCATTCCACCAATTCTTAAATCATCTATTAACATTAAGTAAACATAACCACTTCCACCCAACGTTAAAATTCCGCCGCTAAATTCTTCATTAATTCCAAATGTGGGAAGTTGTTTGTTGATTTCATCATAATTGGGAAACATCCAGGATGTAGTTACACCACCAGCTAATCCAAACTTACTCATCCATCCAACCTGACTACTAATTTGAGCAAAGGAGACTGAGGTAAATAAAAAGAGTGCTAATAGAATTTTTTGCATAAAAAGATTTTAACCAATAATTAAATTTTAACAGTGCGTAAGTTATCAAATTATAACGTAATTCGCTTAAACTTTAGTATGAAAAATTAATCCTATTATAAATATTTAGTAATGTAATAAATTTGATAGAATAAAAGGAGATAAGAGTTATAATATTACTGCAAGAAGGAATAAAGCCCAAATTGTTTTGAGAATGAATTATAGAGCACTTTTTCGCTTAAATATATTAATAAGATTTTGATTTATTATCTATCAAACACTTACAGTTGTTAAAACTTTACACTACACATAAAGTTTTAACAACTGTTATTTAAATGTTTATATTAATCCCTACCAAATTCTGGTGCTCCTGCTTTAACCATATTTAGCTTTAAAATATTCTGTGAAAATATTGCGGATAGGGCTCTGTCAATAGGAAATCTTTCTTTTATTATAAACATTTCTGTTCCACTTCCCCAGGATAATCTTGAAGAGGATGAAGAAATTACTCCTGCATACAAAGTACTAAAAGAACCGTCACTCTTTACCACCATAATTGGATCAACAGGTGCCTCATTTTTAGGAGAAGCTGTAGTTGCAATATACATTTGTCCTTCAGCTGAAAATGTAATTGAATTTGCAACAACATCTGCATCAACATTGCCTGAAAAATTAAAAATGGCTTCTACGTTACCTAAACTATCTGCAGATACTATGGGAAAACGAACAATACTTTGTGCATTATCTTTACCAGAAATTGCGTAAAGATAGTCATTAAAAACTCTAAGTCCTGAAATATCATCAGCATAATCGAACAATTTGAATGATAAATCTAGCTTAGCACAAACAATTTTACCACCTTTCCCTGCTGCCCAAATATTTTTATCCTTATCATAATCTAGTGCAAAAAGCTTTATGCTATTGTTATTTGTATTAACAAATACAGCAGGTTTAACTCCAGCTTCAATTTTAAAGATTGCTTTATTACCATAAACACCTATTAAATAGCCTTCGGAATTATATTTCAAATCACTAAAAGTAGTTTCTCCACCTCTAGGTGCAAACTCAGATAAAACTCCATCAACAGATGTTTTATAAATTCCTTTACCCGCTGCATCTTCTATAAAAGAAAAATAAAGATTACCCATTCCATCACTAGTAACTGTATATGGCTCTTGATAAGTTTCAAATGGAAATACCTCTTCAACAGCTGGATATAATTTATATAACTCAATATTACTATAATTTAATGCACCAGCTACATCAATTTTCACTTTTATTGAATCTAAGGGTAAATTTGGTGCTTTAACAACAATATTATTTATACTTGAAGAAATTACAGTAGCTTTTTCACTATTAAAATAAACTGTATTCTCATCAGGTTTTTCTGAAAAATTATTACCAATAATTGTAATAATATCAACACCAGCAAGTGCAATATCTGGTTCTATGTGAGATATTGTTGGAGTTGCTCTAGCAACAACATTCGCATTGTAAAAACTATCAGGATAATCATTTGTACATTGTGTTAAAATTATTAAACCTAATCCACAATATATAGATAAGAGAAACAGCTTTTTTATTTTCTCTGACATTGTATATCTCCTTGAGATAATTTTTTTATTTTTTATAAAATTTTCTTAAATATTAAAATGCAAATCCAACAGCAAATCTATTAACATCACTAAATGTATCAAAAGGCGTATAAGCATAATTAAAAGACACACCAAAATGAGTTATACCAGCGCCAAGTGAATAACTGTAATCACTTTGTGAAGTGATATAACCAAGTCTAAGATATAACAAATCACTAAAATTGTATTCTCCCCCTATAGAAAGATACTCAGGAAATGACCGCGGATGGACTGCATCAATTGAAACATTGAATTTGTTTACATCACTAATTGAATCAAAGAAATCCAAAACATTCATTGAAATACCAATTCTAAATACTAATGGAAGTTGAAAGCTCTCTTTTACATACTTTTGCTCGCTTGCAAAGTTTCTAATTGACATTCCAAAAGCCAAGCTCTTAAATCCAGTTTTGTAAATTGTACCAAAATCAAAAGCAAAAACTCCTTTTATATATTCTTGTGTACCTATTATAGTTTCTATTGAATCTTTTCCATCTATACCTAAAATACCTTCATGCACAATATGATCTATTGGAACATAGCTAGTACCTAAATTTTGATTGGCATATTTTATTGTACCACCAACAGCAAATTTATCCGATAAATCTTTTGCATAACTAATTCCAGCCATGTAGGAAGTTGGCATCCCCCAACCTTCAAAATCAGAATAGCCTTTTTCAGAAGTTGGATCAACTTGCGTCCAAAGAAATTCACCATAATCAACATATTTCAAACTAAGTCCAAAAACACCATATGAACCAAGGTTTAACGCAACGGCTCCAGAATAGTAATTAATATCAGCAATCCAAGTCATTTGACTTATGTTTACTTCAGAAGAAGAAGTCATGCGTGATAATCCTGCCGGATTATGAAACATGGCAATTGAAGTTCCATCCTGAGTGGTAAATGCTTCACCCAAAGCAGCAGAGCGTGCACTTGTTCCAACAGTCAAGAATTGAAAACCTGTTTGCGCAAGCTTTTGATTATCTTGTCCAAATGTATTTGAACTTACCAAAAAGATAAATAAGAGTATTCTGGTTAATACATTAGTAGTATTATTTTTCATTTTATATTCCTAAAATTTTATTCTTCTAGCGGATAATTACAAATTTTCTAATTGCTTTTTCTCCTTCAGGTGTTGTAAATACGGCTATATAAACACCACTTGTTACAACCTGCCTAGAAGAAGTTACAGAATTCCAAGTTTCGTCTCCACTTCCGTTATCGTGATTTATCTCTTTAATTAAATCTCCACGCTCTGTATAAATTTTAATAGTACAATAACCAGGCACATCTAAGAACATAATTTTATCTGGTTCACTAGTATATTGTAATTTGTTAGCTCTAATATTAAATGGGTTTGGAACTACGCGTATTTCGCTTAGTTTTTCACCTGGTTTTCTTCTTAAAAATGCTGCTTGAGTTGTTTTTGTGTAAAACCTACTGCTCATTAACTCACCAGTTGGATTTGTATCTCCAGAACTATTTTTGCTTCCATCGGTTACAGATACAATATAATAGTAGTAAGAAAATCCACGAGCGGCAGAAGTATCATTATACTCATATTCCCCTAAAGGAGCGAAATGTATTTCCTGATAAGTTGTATCTGATTTACCAATAGCTCTAAATATTCTATAACCCTTAAAATTAGATTCCGATTCTGATTCGGAAGCTAACCATGTTAAGTTAATTTTATCACCTTGTGATTTAACTTCAAAAAATGTTGGGGGTTGTGGGGCTGTTGGAATTCCAAATCCAGAATCGTAATTTCTCTTAGCTCTTCCAAATGTTTGAAGCAAAGAATCCTTACCTGTAAAAACCCAACTATTTTTATATATATCTTTATTTGTTGTAGTACTACCGTCAGGCAAATTAAATGTTTCACTGCCAGTTGAATTTAGCCATTTAGCACCTATTAATTCAGCCATTTCTCTATTTAAGCCAGCAACACCTTCTGCTTCAACTATTGTTACACTTTCTCCATGGGCTAAATCGAATGGTCCATAATTAACCCAAATATTTGTTCCACCACCATCATTATGCACAGTATATGGATCAAGAGTATTAAGTAAATAAGCATCAGAGCCTGGTGTTCCAAGGTTAGTTTCGTCAAAACGGTCAGTTCCACCAAGTCCACCATATGCATTTCCACTTAACATATCATAAACTTGAATCATTGGTGCAACATCATGTAAATTACCCAATTTTGGATAAGTATCACCAGCGTGCCAGCCAAGAGTCACTGGTTGATTTGGGTCATCACTTTTATCGGTTGAACTTTTATCAACATGCAAAATAGCAGAACCAACATGTTGAATTGCTGTTAGCCTTCCATCTTTTGTTCTTGCTGGACCACCAATATTATTGAAGCCACTACCTCCATATTGACCTGCCCAACCAAAACCGCAACGAATCCAATTCACAATTGGGTTGTTTTCGTTAATAACATCATTTTGGTGCAGTGGATAATCTTCACCACGTTTGGTAACACAGAAATGCTGACCATAAGCAGTAGCACCATCAATGTTCATTGCACCTTCCCAAGAAGCACTATATCTGGTTCCCCAGCCAACTCTTAAACCTTTTATTGGTGTTGTCAATTCAATTTCATCGTCGTAATCAACATTTCCAGTATTTGTATATGTAAAAACTTTAATAAAATAGTTGTCATGATATTGCTGACTAAAAGCATAAACTGTTCTAGAAACTGTTAATCCCATATGAGTATTTACAACATTAGTTATTACTCTATCTGAAGGAATAGTTGCATCATAATCATCAATATCATTTAGATACAAATCATAGAGACTATTGCCATCAACTAAAACAGTGGGAGGTTTAAATTTTGCTGTTTGATTTAGCACAACAGGATATATTCCTTCGCCAACATAATCTGCAGTTAAATATGTTGCATACTTTTCCCAATATTTTCCTTTTGCATCCGTAAAATCATCAATGCCAATCCATGCACGTTTAATAACTGCATTATCTTGATATGAATAATCTGCAGGCCATTTCATTCCTTCATAATATGAACTGTTCCAAGCACGCTCTGAACCATAAGATGAGAAATGACTTTGGAGTGAACCAATTCTTACATATCTTCTGTCTGAAGATTGTACTTGTGAAAACAGTTGAGTTGCAACCATTATTCCTAATAATATGTACTTAAAATTATTTTTCACTTTATTATTTTCCCATTAAAAATCAATTTTGATTCCAAGCGTAATTATGCGTGGGTTCAAAAACGTAAATGATTGAATATTTGGATTATCTATATATGCCTTGTTACTAATTGTATTATAAACAAATGCTTCATTGGCTTTCTGCCAAGTATTGTTTTCGTATTGATAATATCTTTCGGAATTAGAATCGTAATAAAGACTTTCTGCATCTGGTTGAACTACTTGATTAATATCTGTAACTGATTTTATGCTAACATACTCAACTCCAGGCGCTCTGTAATCACCAAGATTATCGTTACCTTTTTCAGCACCTTCTTCCCAATCGAAATGGAGTGATTCTTTGTAATCAAATTCGTCATATCTATCAGAAAATCCAGCAGAACTAAGATGTTTTAAATCAAACACATTTGAAACGTCGAGATAAAATTGCAAATTAAAACCTTCCATAATAATTGTTTTGGAGAGGCGAATATCAATATTAAACCAATCACGCCATTGTACATTATCAACAATTCCTGCTATACTTTTGGGATTATATGTATCATATGCTCCGGCATGCCAGTCGGCAAGTATATTGAAACTCCAACTGCCAAATGGATAAATGCCTCCAACCTCTTTACCAAATTCATCAGGAGTAAAAAATTCTAGATTCAATCTAGCATATGGTTGTGGGTGCGGTTTTGACTGCTGAGGGTTTAAGGCTAAATAATCTCTTTGTTTTCTTGGATCTTCGTAGTATTTAGTTAATCCAAAATAACCAGATGTTCTAACATCATAAGTATAATTAACAAATCCTCTTACCCAATCTCCTCTATTTTTTGAAAGAGTAAGTTCAAATCCTCTGATATCAGCATAATTATTATTTGCCGAGGTGTTATATGAAACAGAAGAATTTGTATTCTGATAAAAAATCCAACCAGGTTGATTTGTAACATCTTTATAATAGGCTGCAACATTTAGTAAAAACAAATCTTCAATACTCTGTGAATATCCTAACTCATATGCAATCGTTTTTTCGGGTTCCATAAATGGATTACCAATAAATTTAATCATTCCATTCGATTCTCTTTGTAGTAGAAAACGATAAGATGAAGATGGTTCCGACATAAAATGTCCATAATTGAAATACAGCTTTGAGTTTGTTGTTATTGGGTGCGATATTCCGAGTCGAGGACTTAAATATACTTTACCAGGAACTTTTTCGGTTGCTACATTATCTTCAATGGTTGTACCGTACCCAGCTTGTAAATACTGATCATAATCCATTAATTGATACCAATCAGAATTAGGAGCAGAATAATCAGCACGTAATCCAACATTCATAACAAAACCTTCGTACTCCAATTTATCTTGAGCATACGCTGAAATTCTATATGGTGTAAGTTCGTAAATTTGGCTTCGTGTCCATGTGGTCATTGAAGGACTGTAAGTTCCTGCATTAATATTATAATCATTATAAACAGCCTCAAATCCAGCTTTAATCATATTATTCGAATTTATTTGACTAGTGTAGTCAAACTGTAACGATGTAGTTGAGTTAACACTTTGGTCACGCCCAAGATTCATCCAACCGCCTAAAGACATTCCCTCAACACCACTAACACCTGAGCCCCAATATCCATAAGGAGCTTCATCAACAAAGTAACCAGGAACAATTTCATAGATTTTACTCGTGTCTCTACCTGGCAATTCAAAAGTTTTATATTCATTGCGTTTATGCTGTATTTTTATTTCATAATATGTTTCAGCAGATATAACATGAGAAAGTTTTGCTCCAAAAGAACTTCTATAAATATCTGAAGGACTATAATAACCTGGCATATAAAGGTTTTCAATATTTACCAAATTTGCAATTCCACTAGTTGAACGTAAAACTTGACCATTTGGGATATCCCAGTTATATGCAGAAACGGAGTTAATTTCACCATACATACCATTTATTGTAAGCTTAAGTGAAGAAGAAATGTCAGAAACAAATTTAATCTGACCATAATCTTCTTTATAAGCATCTCTTGAAAGAGGAAAGACGAACATTTCGGTTGTATTAAAATATGAGAAAAAGAAGCGAAGGTTTCCTAATAGTTTACCTATAAATGGGACAGGTCCTCCAAAACCAAGATCAACAGTATAATCTGGTTTTTCAATATCACCAGTTCTGCGATGTTGCCAATCATAAAGCTGTTTAGCACCAGCAGCTGTTAAATGTTTTGATTCATCGGCATTATCCAAAGTGTTTTCACTAACAGAATTCCAGCCTTCAAATTGTGGATATTGTCGTTGCATAAAGCTACTCCAAGCACCACTATTTGTTCCATTCCACATCACATCGGGGTCATTATATGGACGATTGAAATATGAATATGGGTCGTAAATAGAATTTCCAAAATGTTTTGATGCAGCAGGTGAAATCTTAAAATTAACAGCACCATTATAACTTGATTGGCTTCCTTCTTTCGTAACAACATTTATCAAACCTGATCTAATATTTCCATATTCGGCATTAAAACCACCGGTTTGAACTTTAATTTCTTTTATTGAGCTTAAACTAACAGTAGAATACGGAAGATTTGCCCTTTCATCGTTCTGTGAAAAACCATCAACCATAAAAACTGTTTGATTCGCACTTCCTCCACGAACAATAATTCCACTACTTCCTTGTTGAATGCCAGCCTGAAGAGAAATAACCTGCTCAACGGTAGTTACAGGAAGAGATTCTATGCTCTTTCCAGTAATATTCATTTGGCTGTTAGAAACATCACGAGCAACTACAGGAGCCTCAGCAACTATAATTACTTCTTCACTATTAATTGAGGTTATTGAAAGTTGCACATCAATTTTTGTTGTTAAATCAATTTCAACTTTTACATCTTTTACAAAAACATCTCCATAGCCCATCATAGAAAATCTAAGATCGTAGGAATCTGGAGAAATATTCAATATTGAATAATTTCCATCCATATCGGAAGCAGTTCCAATATTTGTCCCTACAATTATAATATTAGCGCCTGGCAAAGGCATTCCTGTTTCTTTATCAGTAATCTTTCCAGATATTTTTCCAGTGGTACCTGCAAAGATGGAGGTAGCAAGTAAAAGTAAAACAGCAACAACAATTTTTAAATGCTTCATACCTATGTTTCTCCATTTTAGAGTAAGGAGATGGCAATTAAATAGAAGATAATTTATGCTATTAACAATTATGTGAAGATAAAATTGTAAAATTATTTTCTATAGACCATTCCTTTCTTTTTCTTAAAATTTGATAATATATTTTTTAAACTAATAATTGAAATTACTAAATGCAATTATTATTTTTATACTAATAAGCGCCAATATTTATAAGAGTATTTTGTTAGGTTGTCTTTGTTATTGAATATTTGCCTTATCTAGATAGGGTTTAATATGCTTTGCTTTTACATTATATTATTAGTTTAATACAAATAAGCTTGCCACTGACAATTTATTTGCAAGTTAATAATGGATGTATAAAAACTTGACTCTAGTTTAAGTTATGCCGTTTTATGAATGCAAAGACTAAATGGTTTAAGATGTAATTTATAATAATTAAATATTTTGTATAATTTTAGTTGATACGGAGGTAATGTAGCCATTAATTTGGATTGAATAATAAATGATGTTTTGAAAAACACAGTTTTTCAATGAAAAAATAATTTAGTAAAGCAGAAATTAATAAATACTATTTAATTACGGCAAACAAATCTTACCTAAAATTGTGGATTTACTTGCGCCAGTAGTTCTTGGAATATTTGAGGGATTTCCACTTATTGTTTCATTTGCCAATACAGCAAAACATATTGCTTCTTTGGCATCGGACGAAACACCAATTTCATCAATTACTTTAACTTCAACATTTTCAAAGTATTGCGCTAAGGATTGATATAAAAATTTATTTTTTGCACCACCACCACTAATGAAAAGTTCATCTAGTTTGGTTTCTTTTTCAACAAATTTTTCATAATTACGATAAACCGAATAGGCAGTAAATTTAGTAATTGTATGCAGCCAATCCTCGCTTGGAACATCTTTAAATTCATCAAAAAATGAGACGAGAAATTCCATACCATAATATTCTCGACCAGTTGATTTTGGAGGTTCAGATTCAATGAAATTGTCTTTAGTTATTAATGCTATTAATAAATCTTCATTCAACTTTCCAGAATTTGCAATATCACCATTTTCATCAAACTCTTTATCATAAAATCTTTTCATCAAAATATCAATCATCATGTTTCCTGGTCCAGCATCAAAAGCAAGCACATTATTTTGTCCCATTTCTTTATGAAGAATTGTGATGTTAGATATTCCACCAATATTTAACAATCCCCTATTTTTTTCATTTGAATGAAACAATAAAAAATCGAAATAAGGAACGAGTGGTGCACCCTGACCACCCAAAGCAACATCGCTTGGACGAAAATCTCCAACTGTAATTTTTCCAGTAAGTTTGGCTAAAACGGATGGATCACCAATTTGCAATGATGAAGAAACTTTATATCCCAAATATTCTGTTGAATTTGGAAGATGATGAATTGTTTGTCCGTGTGAGCCTATTAAATCAATCTTATCTTTATCAAAATTAATTTCTTTACACAAGGTATCAATTGCTTCAACATAAATTTGGGGAATTAAAAAATTGAGCTGTGAAATATCTTCCACATTGCTTGTCTCACGAGCAGAGTTTTTTAATATAAGTGCTTTTAATCCATCGGGTAAAGGGTATTCGATAAATCCCAGAAGATTTATTCTTGTATCAATCCAATTATTACTTATTTCAACTAACGCAACATCAACACCATCTAGTGAAGTTCCTGACATTAATCCAATAACATATTTTACTTCTTTATTAGCAAGTTCAAGTAATTTTTTCATAATTATCCCCAAAAATCATTTCTTATTTTTTTCTAAAATAGTAATTTTATCTTTCACAATTAAATTTATATCAGAATATGTTTCGAACTAAATATAGCTACAATTTTATGAATAAATAATTATTGATTATCAATTATACTATATCATATCATCCATTTGTGGTGGTTGCTCACTAATATAAGGAGCAGACATATCATTGTGAAATAAATCCAAGTTTTCAAAACGCGCATACTCTTTAATAAACCTAAGTTTTACGTCTCCAACTGGTCCGTTACGCTGTTTACTAATAATTATTTCTGCAACACCTTCTGTAGAGTCACCATTAGAAAATTGTGTAATTCCATAATATTCTGGGCGATAAAGAAAAATAACAACGTCTGCATCTTGCTCAATTGCACCCGATTCTCTAAGGTGCGATAACATTGGTCTTTTATCTGAAGTTGCTTCAACTGCTCTGTTCAACTGGGATAAAGCAATTACTGGAACATTTAAATCTTTTGCAAGCGCTTTAAGCGAGCGAGAAATAAGAGATATTTCCCTTTCTCTACTTTCAACTTTGCTACCAGCGTTCATTAGTTGAAGATAATCTACAACAATTAATCCAATACCTTTCTCTTTGTGCAATCTACGCGATTTAGCTCTCATCTCAAGTATTGAAAGGCCTGGAGTATCATCTATATAAATTGGTGCTGAACTTAATTTATGAACAGTTCTGCTTATTTTCTGTCCGTCAGAATCTCTAAAACTGCCCGTTCTTAGGCTGTGTGCATCCATTTTAGCTTCGGCAGAAATTAGTCTTGTTGCAAGTTGAACAGTTGACATTTCAAGACTAAAAAAAGCAACGGGAACATTATAATCAATTGCTGCATTCCTCATAAATGAAAGTGCAAAAGCTGTTTTGCCCATTGAAGGACGAGCGGCAATAATAATTAAATCAGATTTTTGATATCCACCAAGCATATCGTCTAATTGAAAGTATCCGGTTTGAACTGCAACCGAACCGAGCTTATTTCCTTTAATTGCTTCAATCATTTCCCAAGCATCTTTTACTGCAGTTTTCATTGAAGTAAAGGATTCCTTTGTGCCTTCTTGAGAAATATTAAACATCTTTTGTTCTGCTTCATCAAGCAAATCAAAAACATCTTCTTTTGCATCAAAGGCAGAAGTAGCCACACCTAGTGAAGTAGAAATTAATTTTCTAAGAATCCATTTTTCCAAAACAATTCGAGCATGGTATTCAACATTTGCAGCTGATGAAACATCTTGTGCAAGTTTACTTATATAAGCCGCACCGCCAGCTTCTTCTGTTTTGCCTTGCTTCTGTAATTCTTCGTAAAGAGTTACAGTATCTAATGGTTCGTTAGATTCATATAAAGATTGGATTGCAAGAAATATTACTTTGTGTTTTGGATCAAAGAAAGAATCTGGTTTCAAAATTTCAAATACTTTTGGAATTGCATCATTATCCATTAGCATTGCACCAAGAATTTCTTTTTCAACTTCAACAACCGCTGGTGGCTGCTTTGAAGATGATTTTAAATTTTCAAAATTAAAATTCTCTTTTTCCGAATCCATTTAATTGCTCTTAATCCATTTTATTAATAATAAATATTTTGGTAGCATAGAGCTTAAAAAGATTAGTCCCTATGCAGAATTTGTTTATTTGAGTAATTCGTCATAAAGTTTTTTTACTTTTTGAACATCTTCCCATGTTGGTCTTTTCCAATTAGGGTTTCTTAATAAAGCAGCAGGATGGTATGTTACCATTGTTTTAATTCCACTAATTTCATGAACGTTTCCTCTCATTTTTGTAAGGGAATCGTTATTATTTAATAAAACATTTGCTGCTATTTTTCCAAGACACAAAATCACTTTCGGTTTTATTAAATCTATTTGCTTATATAAATATGGTTTGCAAACTTCCCTTTCAGCAGGCAAAGGATCACGATTATTTGGGGGACGACATTTCAGAATATTAGCAATAAAAACATCTTCTCTATTAAAACCAATTGCTATTAAAATATCATTTAAAAGCTTGCCAGCTCTGCCAACAAAAGGAATTCCACTTTTATCTTCTTCTGCCCCAGGAGCTTCGCCAATAATCATTAAATCAGCATTTGGATTTCCATCTCCAAAAACGAATTTGTTTCTTGTTTCACCAAGTCCACACAACATGCAAGTATTTATTTTATTATTAAACTCCTCAAGGTCGGTAATATCGTCAAATTTAGATATATTTTGAACCAGTGGAATTTTTTCGCTTTTTTCAATTTTTGGAATAGTTTTGTTGGCTAAATCCACCGTGTTTTCTGCTTCCTTGTTATATTTAATTTCACTTAATTTTATAAAAGTATATAACTCATCACCAAAAATTTCTTTTTGATTCTGAAGTGACTCTATGATACTATCTTTAATATTCAAATTTAGTTTTTAAAAACTTAATTATATTATTGGTTCATCATCTTTATAACGGTATTCTAGCTCACCATCAATTAGTTCTTTCAATGCTCTAAGATGTGGTTTTTCTCTTTTTTCAAATTGAAGAGATATTTTTTCTTGATCTGGATTTCCACGTTCTTCAAACTCATCTTCAACAGCTGGAATTATTGTACTAACAAGTTGATTAAATTCTAATCTGTTTTCATCATTAATTTGACGAGCTCTTTTTCCAGCTGCTATTATAGCTTCGTAAACATTATCAGATCTGTTGTCTAGTTTTCTTAAGTCGATTGGTTGAATGGCCATTTATTTCTCCTTGATTAATTCGCTTTTTAAAATATTGTAAACTTGTTCTCTTGCTCTTTCTATATCATCATTAACTACTTTGTATTTAAAATGATCTTGAAAATCTATTTCCATTTTAGCTCTTTCAATTCTTTTTTGTAAATCATCTTCTGTTTCAGTGTTTCTTTTTAGCAATCTTTTTTGAAGTTCTTCAATACTTGGAGGTAAAATAAAAATCATAATCGCATTTGCATATACTTCCTTTATTTTAACAGCACCTTTAACATCAACTTCCAAAAGTACAGAATTTTCTTTCTCAATTTCAGAATTAATAAAACTTTTTAATGTTCCATAATAATAGCCATAAAAAGTTTCCCACTCAACAAATTCATTAGCATCTATTTTCTTTTTAAATTCATTTTCGCTCATAAAAAAATAATCAACACCTTCAACTTCAAAATCGCGGCGGCTACGCGTAGTTGCAGAAATTGAAAAAGTAATTTCTGGAAATTTTTCTAGAACTTTTCTCACAACAGTTGTTTTACCTGCACCGCTTGGAGCTGAGACAACAAATATTTTACTCATAAATTATTACTATTCTATGTTTTGAACTTGTTCTCTAATTTTTTCTAACTCTTCCTTTATTATAAGACCTCTGTTAGAAACTTCAAGCGAAACTGATTTATTATTAATTGTATTTGCTTCTCTGTTCATTTCTTGAACAACAAAATTTAATTTTTTACCAACTTCCACATTGCTTTTCAATGTTAATTTAAACTGATTTATATGGCTCTTTAAGCGTACAGTTTCTTCTGTTATATCATATTTTTCTGATAATAAAGCAAGCTCCACATTTAGCCTGTCTGTATAATCAGAAAGATTTTCGATTAATTCTTTTGCACGTTCTTTTAGTTTATCAAAATAAGTTTTAACTGACTCTCTGCCAATTTCTGCTATTTCGTCAACTAACTTTTCAATTTTGGAAACTCTTTCTTGAAGGTCAATAACAAGTTGTTCACCTTCTTCAACTCTCATTATTTTCAGTTTCTTAATAGAATCTAATATTACACTTTTGGTCAATTCATATTCTTCCTCGCTATATTCCGAAGAATCACTAAATAAAATATTTTGGAAGGATAAAATATCCGAAAGTTGTATTTCTTCTTTTAAATCTGAATCAGATTTAATTTTTCTTAATAATTTAGCAATTCCCAAAAGAATTTTTTCATCATAGCTTGGAATTCCATTTTCGACGCCATCTTTTTTAAGAAAAATATTAAGGGTAACTTTTCCTCTATTAATATTTTGCTTAATTAAATTACGAATTTCAATTTCTTTATCATTCAAACTTCTGGGCAATCGTAACGAAATATCCAAAAATCTACTATTTATACTTTTAATTTCTGCTTCAATAGTAAATCTATTAGATAATAGACTTGAACTACCATAACCTGTCATACTTTCTATCATTAATATCCTCAAAAAATGGAACCCGAAATATAATTAATAATCATAACTTATTGAAATGAAATATATTTAGACAATTTTTCCGAAAATATCCTATTTTTATATTGTAAGACTAAAACGATGTTGTTCTCTAAAACAAAAAGGTAAATTTATGGACCCAATAGTTAAAGAAGAACTGAGAAACAATAAGCTTTTTCAGAATATAGACTTCGACTCATTGATATTTAATGACATAGCAGGAAGTGTTCGTATTTTAAATCAAGGAGAATTATTGTACCGCCAAGGGGAACGCGATAATGCAATTTATCTTATAGTTCATGGCGAAATTAATTTGATCCCAAGTCAGTTTAATTCTGTTAACAATTCAATTATTTACTCAGATAATGATTTTTTTGGTATAAATGAATTTATTTCGGATATGCCTAGAAGTGAAACTGCAATTGCAATTCGTGAAACATATCTTATAGTGTTTTCAAAAGTAGAAATAAACGAACTACTAAAACAAAGTGATGAAATTTTAACAGCAATTTACTCAAGTTCAGAACAGACAGAAAATAATTTGAATATTAATTTTAACATTGGGGAAAATGAAAAAAAGGACATTAAAGAAAATGAAGTAATAATAAATGATGAAAATAATTTTAGCGATGATTTAATTGATGAAAATGAAATTAATGAAAATGTTTTGTTAACTAATGAACCAGAGCTTAAAACTGATGTTCAATCGGAAATGCCAATTATTGAAAATAATATGAAAGAAAATGAGCTTAAATCAACTCATATTGGAATGACTTTTGATCAATTAGATAGAATTAATAAAGCAGCACATTTAGTTAACTCAAACGTAAAAATAGATGATGTTTTAAAAAACATTGTTGATGTTTCAGTTTCAATCTGCGAAGCTGATAGAGGTACTTTATATTTGGTTGATAAAAGCAAAAACGAGCTTTGGTCAAAAGTTTTGCAAGGAAATGAACCTAGAAGAATTACACTTAAAATTGGTGATGGATTTGCAGGTTGGGCGGCTGCAAATAAGGAAATAGTAAATATTAAAGAAGCTAGTTCTGACTCTCGTTTTAACAGCACTTTCGATAAAGAAAGTGGTTACACTACTAAAAGTGTTCTATGTTTTCCTATTAAAAACAAGAACGATGATGTTCTTGGTGTTTTGCAATTATTAAATAGTAAAAATGGTATTTTTTCAAATTTGGATGAAAACTTTTTATATGCTTTGTCAACAAATGCTGCTTTAGCATTACAAAATGCTGATTTGGTTGAACAGTTGTTAAAAACCGAAAGAATTTCTTCATTGGGCAAAATGGCTAATTTCTTGATAGAAGACATTAAAAAGCCAATTCTTGTAAGTAAAAGATATACAGAACATTTAAAGAAAAAGGAGCTTTCACCAGATGTTATTAATGTTGTTGATATGCTTCTTGAACAACTAAACAATATTGCCGATTTAGTACAGTCCACTTCCAATTATTCTGAAGGGAAATCAGTTTTGCGCAGTAATATTGTAAATCTTTCAGAAGCATTAAACGAATTTATTGAAAGAGTTGATTCGTATGTGCAATCAATGAAATGCAAAATTGTTACAAATTATGAAGCTGATGTTCGTGTAAATATAGATTCTAAAGAGTTTTATCAGGGATTTAAACACATTATTAAAAATGCTTGCGAAGCAATGCCAAACGGTGGCGATATTTCACTTTTCACAAAAATAGTAAACGATAAGGTTTCACTTATTATTAAAGATAATGGCGTTGGAATTCCTATTGGATTTAATGAGAAAATTTTTGAACCATTTATGTCTTATGGTAAAAGAACAGGAACTGGACTTGGTCTTTCTGTTACAAAGAAAATTGTTGAAGAACATAGTGGAAGTATTTCGGCAACTAGTGATCTTGGAAATGGAACAACTATAACAATTATTCTTCCTGTTGCTTAAAAATTATGTTACAAAAATTAATTGTTATTCTAGGTCCTACTGCGGTTGGAAAAACTAAATTTGCTGTGCAATTAGCTCATAAATTTAATGGCGAAATAATTTCTGCCGATTCCCGTCAAGTTTACAAAACAATGGATATTGGAACTGGAAAGGATTTAGCCGAATACACAATTGAGAATTCGAATATACCCTTTCATTTAATAGACATAGTAAATCCAAACCAAGAATATAATTTATTTTCTTTCCAAAATGATTTTTATAATGCTATAAATAAAATTGTTAAAAATAAGACTGTCCCTTTTTTAACGGGAGGAACTGGACTTTATATTCATTCCATCCTAAAAAATTATAAATTAGAAGAAGTTGATTTTAATTCCAAACGGGCTAAGTTTTTAGAAACACTTGCTGAAGAACAACTGGAAGTAATTTTGAATAGCCTTAATATTACTCTCCATAATGTAACTGATAGTACTGATAAAGAAAGATTATTAAGAGCAATTTTGGTTGCCGAAAATAAAGCCGAAAAAAAATATTTAACTAATCTTCCAGATTTTAATTTTGAAACTCTTGTTATTGGAATTGGTGAAAGCAGAGAAATAATTAGGGAACGAATTACAACTCGATTGAAAAATAGGCTAGAAAATGGAATGATTGAAGAAGTAAATAAGCTTATTGAAAGTGGAATTACATACGAAAAATTAGATTATTTTGGATTAGAGTATAAATATATTGGAAGATTTATTAAAGGTGAATCCAACTATAATGATATGTTTCAGAGACTTAACACTTCAATTCATCAATTTGCAAAACGACAAATGACTTGGTTTAGAAAAATGGAAAAAGAAGGAATAAATATAAACTGGCTAAAATTTGACGAAATTATTAAAGCTGAGACACTAATTAATAATTTTTTAAAGTGACTTTTTTATGAATTATAATTTGCCAAATTACGCTCAAAAATATATGAACAAGCATTCCTACAATAAATGGGATTTTTATTCTAAAGAAACCCAAAAATTTAAAACTATTGTAGTAATTCCTGCAATAGCTGAATATGAGAATATAAAAGCACTTATCAAATCACTATCTGAAAATGATTCTACATACTTTAACGAAACACTTTTTCTGTTTGTAATTAATAATCAAAAAAACGCATCATCTGAAATTTTAATAGATAACCATAAAAGTTTAAACTATCTTAAGCAACTAGCAGACAAATTGTTGTCTGAAATTACTCCCAAATTAAATATAAATTTAATTGATGCTTCATCAAATAATTTTGAATTAGATGATAAAAATGGCGGAGTTGGTTTGGCACGTAAAATAGGTATGGATTTATCCTTAAATTTATTTAACTACGAAACAGAATCTAAGAATATTATTGTTTGTCTCGATGCTGATTGTACGGTAGAAGAAAACTACATAACTACAATTAGAAATTACTTCAACAATAATTCAATCTCTGCTGGATATGTAAATTTTAAACACACTTTTACAGATGATATTGAAAATGAAAGAGCAATAATAAATTATGAAATTTTTCTTCGATATTATGTTCTTGGACTCAAATTTGCAAACTCGCATTATGCTTATCACTCAATAGGTTCAACTATGATTTGCGATGTTGAAAGTTATGTAAAAGTTCAGGGAATGAACAAGCGAAAAGCTGCTGAAGATTTTTACTTTATGGAAAAGCTATCCAAAATAACAAAGATTCAAAAAATTGACGGCACCTCTGTGCTTCCTTCAAGTCGTGGTTCGTGGCGCGTTCCTTTTGGAACTGGACAAAGAGTGAATCGCTTTTTAGATAAAATTCAAAATGAATACTTATTATATTCACCAAAATCATTTGCTGTTTTAAAAGATTGGATTTTCATATTTTATTCTGACAGTATCTTTTCAGCAGAAGAATATTTAGCTAAGGCTAAGAAAATAAACAATTCATTATTCACATTTCTAATTGATAATAATTTTACTTATAACTGGAATAAAATTGCAGCAAATTCATCAACTGCAAAGCAACTACAAAACCAAAAACATCTTTGGTTTGATGGTTTCCGAACTCTCAAATTAATTCATTATTTACGAGATGTAGAATTTAAAACAATAAATATGTTTAACGCTTTGGACGAATTATTTTCGAATATGGATGTTTCGTTCAAACACAAAAATGTTAACCAAAATATCCCCTCAATTGAAATTCAAAAAGAATATTTAACCAAGCTAAGGGAAATTGCATAACACACTTTAGTAAATGAATAACTACTTTTCTATATTTGCACATTAAAATAAAAGAGTTTATATGGATTTCATCAAAAAATTACAAGAAATTAAAGAAAAATACGAACTGATAAACGAAAAGTTGTCCGACCCAGAAATTCAATCTAGTCAGAAAACTGTTATACAGCTAAGTAGAGATAGAAGCGAATTAGAGCCAATAGTTAACAAATTTGACGAGTATAATTCCGTTATTTCCAACATAAAAGGAAATGAAGAGATTATTTTGGCAAAAGAAGATGCAGAAATTTGCGAAATGGCAAAAATTGAACTAGAAGAATTAGAAGAGAAAAAATTGAATCTAGAAGAAACTATTAAATTTCTTCTTGTGCCTAAAGATCCAAATGATGAAAAAGATGTTATTTTAGAAATACGCGCAGGTACTGGTGGCGAAGAAGCAAGCCTTTTTGCTGGCGATTTACTTAGAATGTACACTCGCTATATTGAGCTTAAAGGATGGAAACACGAACTAATGGATTTAAGTGAAGCTGGAATGGGTGGAGTAAAAGAAGCAGTTATGGCTATTCGTGGCAGCGGAATTTATGGAATGCTAAAATATGAAAGCGGTGTACATAGAGTTCAAAGAGTTCCAACAACTGAAGCTAGCGGACGAGTACATACATCTGCTGCATCTGTAGTTGTTATGCCAGAAGTTGAAGATGTTGAATTTGAAATTGACCCAAATGATATTAGAATTGATGTTTTTCGCAGTGGTGGTGCCGGCGGACAAAATGTAAACAAAGTTGAAACTGCTATCAGAATTACACACTTTCCAACAGGGCTTGTTGTTCAATGCCAAGATGAACGTTCACAGTTAAAAAACAAAATTAAAGCTATGAAGGTTTTACAATCGCGTTTGTTCGATTTGAAACAGCGTGAGCAAAACAGCGAAACTGCTGCTGCTCGAAAATCAATAGTTAAAAGTGGTGATAGAAGCGATAAAATTAGAACATATAACTATCCGCAAAATCGTGTTACCGACCATAGAATTGGTTTAACTTTATATAATCTTACCAATATTATGGAAGGAGATTTAACTGAAATTATCGAAAAATTACAAATAGCAGATACTACTGAAAAATTAAAAAATTAATTAGTGTTCTGGTTCTTTAAAATTTTCTAAAAATCGGATTAAAAAAAGTAGCACAAATCCGATTAAAGATAATTGTATATCAGTTATTTCAATTTCAAAATAGCTGTAACTGCCAATGAGATAGCTGAAAAATTTTATAAAAATTAGAATGGTTATAAAAATTGCGAAACCATAAATCCCCGATTTAATTGGTTCCCATAAATAATTATTTGCAGATGAAGCCCACTTTTTTCTGTTTTTTTTGTTTAGTTCAATGTTATTAGCCAAAATATCTTTCATTTTTCCCTCGCCTTTATAACTATTAATAAATCGTTACAAAATAAATATTACTAAAAAACAATAGTAAGAACTTAAAGGAAAAATAGTCTCAATACAAATTAATTCGTTTGATAGTGACGTGCATCACGTCCAAAGATTCTGTAAATTTGGGCTCAATTTTCTAATTCTGGAATAAAATGAAACTTAAAATTCTTATATATATTCTATTAAATACCGTTATTTTAGCACAAATTACGTTTGATGCCAATTTTGATAGCGGAAACCTTGCTTCGGTTTCAACTACCGATTCAATTTCATACACAGTTAAATCAGTTGAAGATATTGGCGGAAGATGGTTTTATTTTAGAATTAGCGGAGTTAAGGACAAATTAATAAAAGTTACAATTACAAATAGCGATGTAAACAGACCAATGTATTCCTACAATAATTTGGATTTTGTCCGTTTTTCCGAAACTGAATCACCAAAAGTCAATTATTTTGAAAAATTATTCGAAAACGATACTGTCTTTGTAGCATATTACACACCATATTCTTACAATTATCTTCAAGAAAGATTGGCTGAATGGGGAAACAGCGAATTTGTAAAAATTGATACTTTGGGTTTTACCGAACATAATTTTCCAGTTCAAGAAATTGTTTTAACCGATTCTTCAGTTCCTGACGAAAATAAATTGCGTGTTTGGATTCATTCAAGAACTCACCCAAGTGAAACTCCAAGTTCGTGGCATTTTGATGGAATTATGCAAGAATTGCTTAAAAATGATGAGGCAATTGATTATTACAGAAAGAATATTATCTTTTATTTATATCCTTTTAACAATCCCGAAGGCGTTTATTATGGTCGCTCGCGGACAAATTATTATGGAGTTGACCAAGAACGCGATTGGAATTTTCCAGATAACGAAACAACTTCGGCAGTTTTATTGCTCAAAAATAGAATGAAGCAAATAAATGATGAAAAAGTTATTTCGGTTGCACTAAATCTTCATTCGCAAGCTGCTCCTTATCCAACTTTTTGGATTCACACAGCAAGTTCAACTTCGGCTTATTTTTATCGTCGCGAATATCAATTTACAAATCTTGCTATTTCTGATTTACCTTATTTTATTAAATCTGATTACCGTGAATCGAACCTTCAAAGTTATTTTCCCGAAGGATTTATGTGGAGTAATTACGGCGATGAAATTCTTGCCTTAACTTACGAAACGCCTTACGACCAATATTCCAATGGCGAATGGGTTACAAACGAAAATCTTTTTCAATTTGGAGCTACAACCGTTTATGGAATTGCGGAGTTTCTTGAACTTTCCAGTTCACAACGGATTATTCTTGATAACAATTCCGCCCAAGCTTCTGGCTTTTGGAACTCAACCGATTCTGGAAAAGATTTTTATGGAAATGACTTTTATTACATAAATTCTGGATTTGGCGATAATAAAATTACATTCCAAACTGAAATTATTGAAAGTGGAATTTACGACGTTTATGCTTGGTGGACTTCAAACTCGGCTAACGCTACAAATGCAAAATTTGTTATTGGCAGTAATGGCAATGAAAACATAATTGAGAAATCTCAACAAACTAAAGGCGGTCAGTGGAATCTTTTATCTAATGTTGAATTATTTGATACTTCCAAAATAGAAATTACTTTAACAGATGAAGCTAATGGAACTGTTGTGGCAGATGCTATTAGAGTAATTTATCGTGGACCTGTTGTTGGCGTTAAGGATAACCAAATTGCTGAAACTTTTGAATTGTTCCAAAATTATCCAAATCCATTTAACCCAACAACAACCATAAAGTTTAAACTTAAAAACGCCGAAAATGTAAAACTAAACATATTCAATTCGTTAGGACAGTTGGTTGAAACGTTGGTTAATGATAATTTGGGTAAAGGAAATCACGAGGTTATTTTTAGTTCCAACAAAAATAATCTTTCGAGTGGAATTTATTATTACCAACTAATTACGGATACATATTCACAAACAAAAGGCATGATTCTACTTAAATAGCAAGTTGTTGAGTTATTTTATTGCCTGATTATATATATTTGCACTAATATTTTTAATAATAATTGTCTCGAGGTTTATCATAGCACAGAATGAAAAAAATGTTGTTGAGAAAATTGTCTCATTAGCAAAAAGGAAAGGATTTGTTTTTCAATCCAGTGAAATTTATGGTGGATTAAATGGTTGTTGGGATTACGGTCCATTAGGTGTAGAACTTCTTCGTAACATAAAAGAAGAATGGTGGAAAGCAATGACTTACCGCGAAGATGTTGAAGGTTTAGATGCGGCAATTTTGATGCATCCTAAAGTTTGGGAAGCCTCTGGTCACGTTGAAAATTTTACCGACCCAATGATTGATTGTAAACAATGTAAATCACGCTTTCGCGTTGATACTCTTGGCGACTCAATTGCAGAGAAAAAGAAAAAGAAAATTCTTGAAGATTTCGAATTAAATCTTTCAGAAGAAAATAAAGTTTTACTTGAAAACATTACTCAAATTCATCCAGAAATTGATGCCAAATTTGAAGCCATTTTGGAAAAGAAAGAATTAGCTTTTCAATTGTTAAAAGAAGCAAACTGTCCAAATTGTGGAACAAAAGGTGAATTTACCGAACCACGCAATTTTAACTTAATGTTTAAAACCTTTGTTGGACCTATTGAAAGTGAAGACAACGTAGTTTTCCTTCGTCCAGAAACGGCTCAAGGAATTTTTGTAAACTTCCAAAATGTGCAAAATTCAAGCCGTCAAAAGCTTCCTTTTGGAATTGCTCAAATTGGCAAGGCTTTTAGAAATGAAATTAACACTAAAAATTTCCTTTTCCGAACAAGAGAATTTGAACAAATGGAAATGCAGTATTTTGTAAATCCAAGTAATGACAAAGAACATTACGATGCTTGGAAAGAACGAAGAATTAACTGGTACAAAAATCTTGGAATGGACACAGAGAGCCTCCGCTTTCACGATCATCCAAAAGATAAATTGGCACATTATGCAAAAGAAGCTACAGATGTGGAATATAAATTTCCATTCGGTTGGGGCGAAATTGAAGGAATTCACAACAGAACTGATTTTGACTTAACACGCCATCAGCAGTTTTCGGGTAAATCGCAACAGTATTTTGACGATGAATTAAAAGAAAAATTTATTCCTTATATAATTGAAACCTCAGCAGGTGCAAGTCGTTCTTTTATGGCATTTTTAGTAAACGCATATCACGAAGAAGAGGTTAATGGCGAACTTCGTGTTGTATTAAAATTTCATCCAAAATTAGCACCAATTAAAGCAGCCATTTTTCCTTTGGTTAATAAAGACGGAATGCCAGAAATTGCAAAAGAAATTGAAGCTGAATTAAGCCAATTTATTAAAGTGTTTTATGATTCAAAAGGTGCTGTTGGAAGAAGATACAGACGGCAAGATGAAAACGGAACTCCTTTTTGCATTACGGTTGATAACCAAACTATTGAAGATAAAACAGTTACTGTTAGAGAACGCGACTCAATGGAACAAGTTAGAGTTAGCACTGATTCGTTGCTTGTTTATTTATTAAATAAATTAAAGTAAAAGTACTTTTTTGAAATTATGAATACAAATGTCATTGCGAGGCATCTTTTGCCGAAGCAATCTTTATTAGCAGATTACTTCGTCGTCCTAAAAAAAAGGACTCCTCGTAATGACATTGGAAAAATATATTATGAAAAATACAATTCTAAAAGAGCTTAACGCTCACAGAGAAACAATTAATAGCGTAATTGATTTATTGCAAAATGATATTGAACTTGCTTGTAAATTAGTTGTTGAAACAATTAAATCTGGCAACAAAATTTTACTTTTCGGAAATGGCGGAAGCGCCGCTGACGCGCAACATATTGCTGCTGAGTTTTCTGGAAGATACAAAACTGAGAGACGAGCTCTTCCAGCTATTGCTTTAACTACAGATACTTCCGCATTAACTGCTATTAGTAACGATTACGGGTACAATAGAGTTTTTGATAGACAAGTTGAAGCACTTGCTAACAAAGGCGATTTACTAATTGGTATTTCTACTTCTGGTAATAGCACAAATGTTTTGCGTGGTTTTGAAATTGGCAAAGCACTTGGATGTAAAAGTATTGGATTAACCGGAAAAAACGGTGGTAAATTTTCGGGTAATTGTGATTTGAATATTATTGTTCCTTCAAACGATACCGCACGCATTCAAGAAATGCATATTTTAATTGGGCATATAATCTGCCAAATAATTGATGATAATTTTTAATTAGTAGAGGCGACCCGCTGGGTTGTCTTTTAATATTTACTAAGAACCAGAAATAAAAACATTTTTCCTACCTTGTAACAGTTTTCTTTTAATTCCATTCACTACTTATAAAGTTGTTTATTTATTATTCCTTTGCATCCTTGCGCCATCTAGGTTTCTTAAATTATTCTATACTAAATGCAACGTAATTACAAAACCTTTCTTGTAATTTATTCCAATTACCAATATTTTGAGACTACTTAAATAATTAATTGTGAACTTTCACAGAGGAAAAACAATGGCAAATATTCCAGGATTTAAAGCATACGACATAAGAGGAAAAGTTCCTTCAGAATTAAACACAGATATAGCATATAAAGTTGGACGAGCATTTGTTAAGTTAAACAACGCTAAAAAAGTTGTAATTGGAATGGATATTAGAACTTCGTCTCCAGAACTTTCAACAGCACTTGCAAGTGGTTTAACTGATGCTGGTTGTGACGTAATTGATTTAGGAATGTGTGGAACTGAAATGATATATTTTTCAACTCCATATTTTAATGCCGATGGCGGTGTTATGATTACTGCAAGTCACAATCCTCCAGAATATAACGGATTAAAATTTGTAAAAAAAGGCTCAGTTCCAATGGGTTTGGCTTCTGGCTTAGGCGAAGTTGAGCAAATGATTCTTAATAACGATTTAGGTGAACTTGCTTCAGAAAAAGGTAAAGTTGAAAACAAAGATGTTATGAGTTTATTTATTGAACATTTAAGTCAATTTTATGATGCTAAAAAAATGCAGCCTCTTAAAGTTGTTGTTAATGCTGGAAATGGTTGCGTTGGTCCTGCACTGGATGCAATTGAGGATAAACTTCCAATAAAAATGATTAAAGTTTTTCACGAACCAGATTCATCATTTCCAAATGGAGTTCCAAATCCATTACTTCCAGAAAATAGACAGCCATCAATAGATGCAATAAAGGAACATAAAGCTGATCTTGGAGTTGCTTGGGATGGCGATTACGATAGATGTTTCTTCTTTGATGAAAATGGCGAATTTATTGAAGGATATTACATTGTTGGATTATTAGCAAAATCAATTCTCAGAAGTTTTCCTGGTGGCAAAATTGTACACGATCCAAGATTAATTTGGAATACACTTGATGTTGTTGAAAAAGCCGGCGGCGAAGCTGTAGTTTCTGTTAGTGGACATGCATTTATAAAAGAAAAAATGCGCGAAGTAAATTCTGTTTATGGCGGCGAAATGTCAGCACATCATTACTTCCGTGAAAATGCTTATTCGGATAGTGGAATGATTCCATTTCTACTAGTTTTACAATTAATGGCAGAAGAAGGCAAAACACTTTCGCAATTAGTTGGTGATATGATTGCCAAATATCCATGCTCTGGCGAAATAAATACTACGCTTGAAAATCCAAAAGCAAAAATTGCTGAATTAAAAGCAAAATATTCTGATGGAAAACTTGACGAAATTGATGGTGTAAGTGTGGAATATGATACATGGAGATTTAATGTAAGAATGAGCAATACAGAACCACTATTGAGATTAAATGTTGAATCGAAAGGTGATGCAGAACTTATGAAAGCAAAAACAGAAGAATTGCTTGCATTAATTAGAAACTAAAGTTATAATTTATAAAAAACAAATTGAGAGTGAGTTATGGCACAAAAGATAGAGATTGTGGAAAAAGAAATTGGACATGTTTTAGAGATTGAAGAAAATGCCTCCATGTTAAAACTTCCATCTTTAATGGGCAAAGATTTAACTCTTATTCTGGATTATATGAAGGAAAAGAATGTAACTCCAGAGGAGGCACCCTATGGTAGATACCTTGATATTGATTGGGATTCTCAAATGAAAAAAGGTTTGCTTGCCGATATGATTGATGTGTTTACGAAAAAATGGCATTTCACTGTTGGTTTTCCAACACAAAGAGAGTTAGAGCAAAGTGGAAATATTAAGCATAAATTTTTTGAGAAGAAAAAATATGTTCAAACAACTCACATGGGTCCATACCAAAAAGTTGGAAAGACATATAAAAGTATGTACATATGGGCAAAGAACGAAAATTTGGAATTAGAAAATATTTCAATAGAGTTTTACCTTAATGATCCAAAAGAGACTAAAAAAAATGACCTCAAAACTTTAGTGCTTATACCCATTAAGTAACTTTGTGGATTATTTTTATTAAATTGTAATGCAAACAAAGAAGATGTTAATACGTCTTATATAGATAATATTTATTGGAGAGATAAAATGGCTGAAAACAATGAAAGAACAATTGACGTAAACAAGTTGCTACAAAATAAACTTAAAGCAGTTAGCATTGCGGATATTGAAGCAGGTGTAGCAAAAACTGTTAGCGAACTTGTTGGCGAAGATTACAAATGTACAATTGGCGATGTTAAATATACAATGTTTAGCGGTGCCGATTTTCATATCAAAATAGAACTATCTTATAACCCAGAATCCTAATTTTCAAGCCCGATTTAATTCGGGCTATTCTCTTCTTAAAAATCGTACTTGAATTAGTAGCAGTATTTATGTTACTTGCACTTCGTTTTTATTAATAAATTGAATTATGCCCATGCTCGTAAATATATTAATCATTTTAGGAACTATTGCATGTCTTTGGGGCGGTGCTCATCTAGTTGTTGAATCTGCTTCTAAAATAGCCAAAAAGCTTGGAATGTCTGAGCTGGTTATTGGACTTACCATTGTTGCTTTTGCTACATCTGCACCCGAGTTTGCTGTTACCGTTTCGGCAGCTATGGCTAACAAAATGGCAATTTCTGTTGGAAATGTTGTTGGTTCCAATATTTTTAATCTTGGAATTATTCTTGGCACTGTAGCAATTTTCGGTTTAGTTAAAACTAATAAAACTTTACTATATCGTGATGGCTCTGCGCTTGTATTAACTGGATTAATATTACTTTTTTCCTTTCACGATTTAGTTCTTTCCTCTTTTGAAGGAATTATACTAGTGCTTCTTCTTATTGGTTATGTAATTATTCTAATTCGCTCTAAAACTGATTTGGATGAAGATTTGCCAGGAGGAGATTTTAAATGGTTTGATATTCCTTTATTAATTGTTGGAGTTTCTGTAATAATTGGAAGTGCTCATCTCCTTGTTATGTCTGCTTCATCAATTGCTCGTGAATTTGGTATTTCTGAATGGATGATTGGAATTACAATTGTTGCTGCCGGTACTTCTGTTCCAGAATTTGCAACATCACTAGTAGCACTTTTTAAGGGTAGATATGGTCTTTCAATAGGTAATTTAATTGGAAGTGATATTTTTAATATGCTTGGTGTACTTGGTACTGCTTCTATTATTCGTCCATTAACTATTTCCCAAAGTGATTTTTATAGTTTAATAATTTTGGCTGTATATCTAATTTTCCTATTTATCTTTATGAGAATTGGTTGGCGAGTTACAAAATTTGAAGGTGTAGTTATTGTATTAATTGCTGTTTTTAGATGGTGGATTGTTACAGTAATTTAATTCCTCCCGTTTTCGTCCAGCAAAATAAAATCAAATATTTTGGATTAATGTCTATTATATTATAAATTATCATAATTATTTTATATTTCTAATTGAAGAATTTATGGAAGATTTAGTAAAAACAAAGACCCTATGGAAAGATTTTAGCAAGGAGATATTAACAAGTAAAAGCCAAACTCTTGTTGATATTTTAAAGAAAATTCCACTTTTAAGTGAATTAAGCAGACGAGAATTGAAAATAATTTCAAAATTTGCTTATGAAAGAACTTTTGAAGTAAATGAATTTGTTTTTGAAACAAACCAACCTGGTGCCGCAATGTTTATTATAAAAGAAGGCGAGGTTAAAATTGTAAAGCAAAATGAAAATAATGAATTTATTGAAATTGCTTTATTAGAAGCTGGTGATATTTTTGGTGAATTAGCATTATTAGATAGTTCTCCTCGTTCTGCTGGTGCATTAGTTTCTAAACCAACAAAAACGATTGCAATTTTTAGAGAGGACTTGAATAATCTTCTAAAAACACATCCTGAAATTGGTGGAAAAATAATGATGCATCTTGCAATAATTACTGGAAAACGCTTAAAAGCAACCACTAATCATGTTATGCAAATGGAGAAAGAAATAAACAATCTTAAGGATTTATTAAATGAAAAACAGTGATCGCATAGTTAGGTCCAGAGTTTTCTATTTTACCCTCTTTATATTTTCTGTTGCTGTAATTGGGTTACTTTTGGTTGTTCTTCAAGATTTAGTATTGCCTATTTTAATGGGAATTCTGGCAGCTTATATTTCCCTACCCGTAATAAATTATTTATGGAGAAAAGGAATTCCAAAAAGTTTAGCTATTTTAATTTTACTTGGCGCTTTTTCAATTATAATTTTTGTTATTGGTCAAAAAGTTGTATCCGTAATTCCCAATGAAAAAGAGAATCTTGAATTAAGAATACAACTTCAATATAAATTGGATCAAAACTTTCTATCCTTTCTTGGTAAAAAGGATTATGCAAGTGAAGGAAATATATTTGACGATTTGTTTGGAGATGAACTTTATCAAATGTTCCAAGGGCTAAGTTCTTATCTGGCATTTAATGAAATTGAAGTTGCAGAATTTCAAAGCTATATTGATAGTTCGCAAGTATCTAGTAGAATTCTTTTTTTTTATAATGAGAACTTAAAACATCCTATTCTTCCAATCCTTAAAAATGACGATAGCAAAGCATATAATAATGAGTTGCTGCCAAGTATTTCTGATGGCAAATCAGATTCAAAAATTGCTTTATTTCTAAGTGCAATCTCTACTTGGATTATTATGCCATTTATTTTTATCTTCGTCCTTATTGATGAAGGTGAAATTAAAAGTTTCTTTCTCAACATTGTTCCAAACAGATATTTTGAAATGGCTTTTACAACATTTGCAAATGTTGATAAAGCAATTGGTAATTATTTGCGCGGAACATTAATGCAATCTTCACTAGTGGGTTTAACAATTTTTCTTGGTTTATTGCTTATTGGTTTTAAAATTCAAGCTGCAATTTTAATTGGAATTATTGCCGGCATTTCTAACGCAATTCCATTTTTAGGACCGGTTATCGGTCTTGGAACAGGAATACTATATGCAATGATTGTTGAAGGCATCGATCCTGTTTTACCATTTTTGCCGGATAATCCTATTTTTGGAGTTTTACTTGTTGTTTTAATAGCTCAATTTTTAGATAACGCAATTTTTCAACCATTAGTTTTAGGCAAAGCTGTAAACCTTCATCCTCTTGTGGTGGTTATTGGAGTAACTGGCGGCTCAATTATAGCTGGCTTTTGGGGTGTACTTCTTGCAATTCCGACAATTGTAATATTTAAAGTTGTTATTTCAACTGTTTATAGACAGGCGAAAGCATATTACATAATCTATTAATCACTATCAAAAGTTGCTTAAACCATGCTTTATTGGCTAGATTTATTTGGTGTTTCAGTGTTTGCAATTTCTGGAGTTTTAGCTGCCGGCAAAAAACAGATGGATCCGTTTGGTGCTATTATTTTGGGAATTGTGACTGCGCTTGGTGGCGGAACTCTTAGAGATCTTCTACTTGGTTCCACACCAGTTTTTTGGGTTATAAATCCTACATACATAATTCTATCAATAGTAACAAGTTTTATAACGCTGCTAATTTCTAATAAAATAAAATTTCCGTATAAAGTTCTTGTTGTAGCAGATGCTTTTGGACTTACGCTTTTTGCAGTTCTTGGTGTTCAGAAATCAATAATGTTGGGGCATGGTGCTTGGATATCAATTATAATGGGAATGCTTAGCGGAGTAGCTGGTGGAATTACACGTGATGTGCTGAGTAATGAAATTCCACTTATATTTAGAAAGGAACTATACGCAACAATTGCACTTTTAAGTGGAATTTTATTTTATGTAACTGAATCACTCAATATTTCCACTAATTTGGGAATGATTTTAAGTGTCCTTTTAGGATTTGGATTAAGACTTTTTGCATTGAAGAAAAAATTATCTCTCCCACGATTTGATTACAGAAAGGAATAATTACATCATTGTTTCTACAACTTGAGCCGCAATTTCAAAATCCTCAATCGTATCAATTTCCATACATTTATACATAGCAACATCAACTGGAAATATTTTTGCGCCACTATTCATTGCATCTTGAAATGCTGCTTCATAAAATATATTTACAGCTTTTTCGTCTAAAATTTTTCTATCCAAAATCGTATAAAGACTAAAAACTAATTCCTTCGAAAATTTTTCAATTCCAATTGATTCTCCAATTGCTGCTAATGGATTAATATGTTTACCAATTTCTTTAATACTTCCGTCATCATTTAGTAAACACTTAATTTCTTCTTCACCCATATTTTTATCTGAGCGCAAAGCGAGATTATTTTCATATTTAGATGAAACTAATTGTCCAATTATTCTGCTATCAAAAATAATATCACTATCCATAAGCAACATTTCATAACCAAGCATTTCAGATTTAGCCAGCCAAAGAGAGAAAATATTATTGGTGGAATCATACTTTTCGTTAAAAATAAATGTGAATTTAAGCTTTGGATAATTTTGAGTTAGAAAATCCTCAATCATTTCTCTCAAAAATCCAGTAACTACAATTATTTCACTTATGTTATTTTTAACCAAGTTATCAATTGTTCTTTCAAGTATTGACTTATCGCCAACTTTTAATAAGCATTTTGGAGTATTGTTTGTAAGTGGTCTTAATCGCGAAGCCACACCAGCAGCAAGTATAACAGCCTTCATTAAATCTCGTCTAGTTTTGTGTTTTTGTTAATGTTGGTTTGAATAATAAAAAGTGTAAGAGCGTATAAATTAGCAACAACAATCATTGTCCACATAAATAAATCAAGTCTGTTAAAAAATGACGCAATTATAATTAAAGTAAGTTCAGTAGTTGGCCCAAGGTAAGTCCAAAGATGAAGTATTCGTTTGTTCTTTTTTAAATAGTCTTCTTTATTATAATTGATTCTTGTTTTCTGTGAATCATTGGATGAAGCTTTAACTTGTAAGGCAGAATATTTTAAGTAAACCCAAATAATTAATCTTTGAAAATACTTGCCTCCATCTTTCTTTAGTTTAATCAATTCTGTTTCAAATTCTTCTAGATTTTCGCCAAGCGTGGAATCGCGGTTAAATGCATAATCCAAAAACTTGTTTCGGTAATAATCCAAAGTAATGGCGTGAACAATATTACTTGCGCCGGCTGCGCCTAAAAGAATCCAAAAGTATAAAGGATTTTCAGAATTACTTGCAAAGCCAAATCCAATGCCCATGTAAACAGTAACGGTCACAAAATAATCGGCAATTCCATCAAGTATTCTTCCAAAAAAAGTACCATTCTTTTTTAAGCGTGCAATCATTCCATCGCTGCAATCAAGCACATCATAAATAATTAATAAAACTGCCCCAATTGATATTGCAATATGTGTGTTCAAAAAATAAAATGCACCGCCAATCATTCCAACAATTAATGCAATTGTTGTAATATGATTTGGAGTTAAATTTGTTTTATAAACTGCCTTTACAAATAAAAACGCCAGCGGACGGTAGAAAACCAAATCCAACAATTCTTCTACCTCAACTAATTTTAGCGAGGCTTTATACTCATTAAACCATTTCATGAATTATATGTTTTGTAAAATTCTGTAATTGCATCAATTACTCTTCTATTTTGCTCTTGAGTGCCTAATGAAATACGAAGGTGAGAGTTTACAATTTCTTCGTTCATAAATTTAATTACTAATCCTTTTCCAACAAAAAGTTCTTTTAAAGAACTAATTGATTCTTTTGGAATTTTAACTAGCACAAAATTAGCATCCGATTTAAAAACTTTTATGTTTTCCACTTTGCTTAATTCTGTAAAATAAAGTTCTCTATCAGCCGCCATTTTCTTAGAAATGTCATTGTAATATTCAAAAGAATCCATAGCTGCAATTGCAACTTTTTCAGATAGTCTGTTATAACCTAGATAGCGGTTCGATAATTTTTTAATTCTTTTCAATCCAGAACCAACCAACGCATAACCAATTCTAATGCCGGCAAGTGCATAAAGTTTTGAGAAAGTTCTAATGATAATAAGGTTTGAGTATTTGTTTACAAGTTCAGTTGTTTTTTCATTGCCGTTGCTAAACCAATAGGCTTCATCAAGTACGACAATTGATTTTGTCATTCTATCAAGCACATAAGTTAACTGTTCATCCGATATAGAATTTCCGGTAGGATTATTGGGAGATGCTAAAAATACTACTTCTGGATTTGATTCATTATAAATTTCCATTAGCTTATCAATATCATATTGGTATGAATCTTTGCCTTCAACTATTGGGTATTCAACACTTTTTCCCTTAACCTCATTGGCTATCTCTTTATAGTACCACCATGAATGATCAGGGATTAATAGCTTTTTCTTTTTTCTATTTAAATATGTTTGAACAACTTGCTTTAATAAATCTTCGGCACCATAGCCAAGTAAAACGCGATCTTCGGTTATGCTAAACTCTGTTGCAAGTCTGTTGGATAGCGCACTTTTATAGCCATTTTTATAATCAGTTGAATACATATAAAACAAATCTGGAGTTGCGGATTTTAATACTTCTAGACATTTTGGTGAGGGACCGTAATTGTTTTCATTTCTATCAAGATAAACTGTTTCCATAATTAACCTTTTTAACTAATTTATTTAATTGTGAAACAAAAATAACAAATAAATTGCATACTAAAAAAAGTTTATGTCAAGAACTTATTTGACTTATAACTATGTTAATAGCTGTCCATAGAAGATAGAAGCTTATTCCGAATAGCACAATGCTTAAACCACGTATAATTAAATTTAGAAGGGATATTTTTATTACTGTTCGATATTTAATTAATAAAAACATAAGAATGTAGAGCCAAACAAAGCCACCCGAAGCTAATGAAAATGCATAGACAACACTTAACAAAAGCGTATATGAATTGTGTTCAGCATCTTCGCTTAACTGATGAGACTTAACAAATGCTGAATCGATATTTTTTAAAGAATCGCCTGTTATTTCTTGAATGGAAGTAACATTTTCTTGAAGTAAAAGATCAAGTCCGCCAGTGTTTAATCCAATTGACGATGCAAATGAAAGGACAAGAAAAGAAGATGCCAAAATTCCGAAAAACAAAGAGGGGTTAGATAAATTAATAATCAGTCCTGCTCGCAAACCACCTTTATCTTCTGAAGAAACACCATTTGTATCGTGCTCAGATTCGGTTAAATCCTCTAATTTAATTTTGCTGGAAAAGACTTTGACACCCACAAAAAATAGAAACAATGCCCCAATTATTAGTAAATAAGGTATTATTGAACTGTATGCAGAAAAAATAATAGTCATTCCATAAACCGCAACTAGAACAAAAACAAATTCTACAATTGTTGCGCCTAGTGCGGTTCTAATACAAAATCGTTTATTTCCTTTAAGAGCGTTTGAAGTAATAAGAATACTGATGGGACCAGCAATTGGCATTGAGAAAACAAAGCCGGAAATGAAGCCAATTAATAAAATTGTTATTATACTTTCAATCATATACTAAAAATCTCTAAATGAAAATATAAATATATCCTATCTGGTTAGTAAATCAAATTTTTTAATGATTAAAAATATTGGATTGTTATATCTCGATAGAAACATCAATGAAGAAGGAATAATATTATTCCCATTAAAAACAATCTGTAATTTGATTTAGTAACTACAAGACTGCAAGCAATTTCAATTCTACATTAGTACCATTAAAGCTCATTACTAAGTGTTTCACCGTGTATTAACATATTTTCTTTGCTTTGACAATCTAATAATCGGATGAAATTTGTGTTCCTGTCATGATAAATAATAATTATTGCTCAAGTATTGTATTTGCCCAATTAAAGAATCGTTCAAAGTGTTTCAGTAGTTTATCAACATCTTTTTTATAATAAATATCACCAGTATATGACACTAAATTTTTATGATCAATTAGAATTTTAAAGTGTTTTATTGACTGATCGCGTTCCTTACTTTGGGGAACAGTTTCTTCCAATAAGTTTATTATCTCGTAATGATTTTCACCAGTACATTTTTCGGATCGAAGTTTAACAGTAATAGCATCGGCAAAAGCAATTGCTGAATGAATTATCAATAATCCTGCAGCTTGCTGGTAATCAAATTCTTGAGCAATCTTTGCCCCTTCGTAAAAACTAATAGCAACTTGTTTAAAATCCTTGAATCGGTGATATTCAATTCTTCTTCTGGATTTTTTTTTAGCCATGAATTATCCTATTTATTGATTTGCCCCAAATAACATTTCCTTCTTTTAAAATATTATTTACAGGAGGTTTCATGGTGTTTGCTTTTTTCTTAAAATCACCTTCCATTATATAAAAAGGAGCTAAAGTAACACCAAATTCCTCATAAAGTTTACTTTGTAGAACATCAATTTTTTCTTCAATTTCAGTTTTTTTATTTTGATAAACAATACATAGGTCAAAATCACTTTCGTACGTTTCTTCTTTTCTGGCAACACTACCAAAGATAATTAGGCTTACAACATTATCATTTTTCAATTTTTTTAAGTTGTCTATTAATTTCTGTTTATACTCAAGTTCATTTTTAAAAATGACTGAAATTATATTTTTATAAATAAATTGTTCGCGGTTTAGTGTAAAATAATATGACTTGCCAACAACATTTCTTTTAATAAGTTTCAACGCTTCAAGGTTATCTAATGCTTTTAATGCAGTTTTATGTGTAACATTTGTTAAACGCGAAATTTCTCTGCCACTTATACCAACTGTTCTCATGTCTAATTCTCTTAATACGGCTATAATACTTGGAGAAGTAAACAAATAATTTAAAAATTTATTTACTATCATTATTTTATCCTTTATTCTATGGCTACAATTGTATCCATGTGGATACTTTAGTATCCATAAAATTAGCAGAATTCAATAACATTTGCAACATTAAAAATAGTCCTAAATAACTTTGTGAAAAATTATTGTACCATCATTTCATAACATCTGTGTCATCCGAGCTTACTTGGACGGATTACACGGATTGCAACGGATTTTATTAATTGGTTTTCGTAATCAAAAGATAAAAGCTCAACTCTTTCCGTTTTACTTGCAATGAAATTATATAAAATTAGTTTGCCAGTCATAAATATTTATTTTTATTTTTTCACCGACTTATATTTTAGTCATATGACTACTATTACAGTCATAAAAATTTTGTGATTTGCTTTCTAATTGTTATTTGATATTTTTAAAAACAGCCAGAAACTTTGAGGTCACAATTTGTGACCTGTTGTGATTTGCTTTCTAATTGTTATTTGATATTTTTAAAAACAGCTTCATATGCTTTTAATAATTTCTTGCTTACGTTGTGATTTGCTTTCTAATTGTTATTTGATATTTTTAAAAACAGCTATCTTTGTAGTAATTGTATAAAGATAAATGTTGTGATTTGCTTTCTAATTGTTATTTGATATTTTTAAAAACAGCCTTGTAGTTTTGGAGCAATAATTGTATTATGTTGTGATTTGCTTTCTAATTGTTATTTGATATTTTTAAAAACAGCCACTGGCACTTACACAGCAAATTCGGCTTGGTTGTGATTTGCTTTCTAATTGTTATTTGATATTTTTAAAAACAGCCAAACAATATTGTTAAAGACCAGTCTGTTAGTTGTGATTTGCTTTCTAATTGTTATTTGATATTTTTAAAAACAGCAAGCCTGGTTGCTTAAACCTTCCGCTTTGTGTTGTGATTTGCTTTCTAATTGTTATTTGATATTTTTAAAAACAGCAAATGAAATATTGATGTAAAATAAAAGACAGTTGTGATTTGCTTTCTAATTGTTATTTGATATTTTTAAAAACAGCTACAATATTTGCTCTAACATGGGCTAACGCGTTGTGATTTGCTTTCTAATTGTTATTTGATATTTTTAAAAACAGCATCATCAATTATTTTGTTTAATTCATTATCGTTGTGATTTGCTTTCTAATTGTTATTTGATATTTTTAAAAACAGCCTGCGTCCATTGTGAACTTTTCCACCATCTGTTGTGATTTGCTTTCTAATTGTTATTTGATATTTTTAAAAACAGCTTATCAGTATCGAACTTAAACCACTCAATAGTTGTGATTTGCTTTCTAATTGTTATTTGATATTTTTAAAAACAGCAATGAAAAACAAAGTTGCAAATGCACTTGCGTTGTGATTTGCTTTCTAATTGTTATTTGATATTTTTAAAAACAGCTGGCTTATGAGTGATTGTGAAGAAAGAAGGGTTGTGATTTGCTTTCTAATTGTTATTTGATATTTTTAAAAACAGCAACGATAAATGATGAAGCTCACATTGGGATGTTGTGATTTGCTTTCTAATTGTTATTTGATATTTTTAAAAACAGCT